>ENA-UOWK01000937-UOWK01000937.1-bioreactor-metagenome-genome-assembly--contig:-NODE-937-length-11684-cov-7.838335_pt1 | contig 11684 bp, 9 predicted proteins | sample MGYA00238157_ERZ761612 | MGnify/ENA primary metagenome ERZ761612 (study PRJEB28901, sample SAMN06268035) | bioreactor metagenome | isolation source: Joint BioEnergy Institute, California, USA | place... | reverse complement strand
GAACGAATCAGAATGTTCCAAGAACCCGTACCATCGAAATTAAAATAACCCATTGAGCCACAGTACGCTCCACGTGGTGCACCTTCGAGTTCTTCAATAATCTGCATTGCTCGAATTTTAGGCGCGCCTGTAATAGACCCGCCAGGTAGCGCAGAGAGCAGCACATGAAAGGGATGAACTTCTGCTTTCAGTGTTGCTTCGACTTCGCTGACCATATGATGGACTTGATTAAAGCTTTCAATATTAAACAGTTTAGGTGTTTTGACGGAGCCTGTTTCTGCATAAACACTCAAGTCATTACGCAGTAGATCGACAATCATCACATTTTCAGCTTGGTCTTTTTCCGAAGCCATTAAGCGTTGTTTAGATTGTTCATCTAAGACTGGATCTGCAAAGCGCGGCATGGTGCCTTTAATCGGCTTGGTAATGATTTTTCGATGAGCTTGAAAATCAATAAACAACTCGGGTGAACAACTTAAGAGTTCAAAATCATCGATACGGAGATACCCCGAGTAAGGTGCATCGGTCAATTGCCAAAATGCTTCGACTGCACTTAGGAGTCGACCATGTGCCTTGGCTGTGAACTCTTGTGTCAGATTGATTTGATAGCAATCCCCAGCTTTGATGTATTCCTGTACTTGCTGAAAGGCTTGTTTGTATTCGGTTTTAGTCCAGCGTGCTTGGCAGATCGATGCGAGTTGGAGTGGATGGCTTAAGGCCGATGGCTGGAATAAATACGATTCAATTTTGCGATAAATGTGTTCAGCTTGTGAATCACTACTGCAAAATAGCCAGCCTGCATCAGTCCATTGTAGATAACTACTGTATAAACCTAAAAATAGGCTTGGCTGTGACTTAATTTGAACCGGAACGTGTTGCTGGGCGGCATAATCATAACTGACGAATCCAATGAGTCCGCCACTAAAAGATGCTTCTTTTTGTTCTGAGCTTGGCTGAATATTACTGGAAATGTCTATTTCTTTGTCATCGTGGATGTAACAAAAATCCTGAGTGCGTTGAAAGAAAAAGTGCTGGTTTTTTTGAAAAACTTGATAACGCTCGGGTAAAAAAGCAATGACAGGTGCATCGACATTTTGTAAATAGACTAACTGTGTGAGCTCATTCAATGCCTGTAGTATATGAGATACAGAGAGGCTTGAATCACAAATTATCTTTTTAAATGATTGGCTTAGAGTCATGCTAACGCAAATAGGATTAAAAAATTCAGGCTATTTTACCTCATTGTACGTGTACGCATAGAGGAAATACCGTTTATCGGTAAGCTATGGATTGCGACCAACAGCAGTTGATCAAAAAATCACTCGCATATAACTTAGTTCAGGCAATGAAGTCACTCAAGGATAGATGTTAATACTGGGTCAAAATAAAAAAAGCAGTAGTTAACATCGAGTGATTGGTATCACAAAAATAAAGCTCTTAGGAGAGGAACAAGATGAAAATTATTACTAAACTTGCTTTAGTTTCTTCAATGGCAATCAGTGCAAATGCAATGGCAATGCAAGCAATGGATGACGCTTCGCTCAGTGCCGCTACAGGTCAAGATGGTCTAAATATCGGTATCGGTATTTCTAAAATCGAAATTGGTAAAGTCTTTGTTCATGATAATGATGGTTTAGCGACTACATCTCTAGGCGGTACTTCAACTGCTGGTGCTATCGTTATCCAAGGTAATGGTATAGCGGGCGATACGCTAGAAAATCACGGTATTATTATTGGTGCAAACTATGATAATGCAGGAGCATATTTACTTCCATCTCGTAACTTAGCTGATTTGCAAATTGACACAGATGCAAACGGTGGTAATGCATTTATTAACATTGCAGCTCAAGTTTCAGGTTTAGATATTAAAATTGGTCAAATTGGTGTAGTTGCTTCGGCTGATGTTCCTACAACAGGAGCAACCTCTATCCGCCGTGGTGGTACAGGTACGGTGAATCCAATTTTAAGTGGTTTATCACTGAAAACAGGTCCAATGTCTGCAAACATTCAATTGGGTGCTGCACCGCAAGGCGCAATGATCCAATTAAGTGCGACTATGGTGGGCGGTTTAGAAATTAAAAACTTAGGTATCTTAGATAATTCAACTAAAACAGCAACACGTGCTGCAGGCGAAATCTTTGTTGAAAGCATTAAAGTTGCAGATGCAAATTCTCTAGATTTAACACTGAATCAAAAAATTAGTGTGATTGGTGAAGAGGGTGCGAATAAGGGCTATATTCGTATGATTAGCACAAGTGGCGCGCACGATACTTATGTTAAAGGTGTACATTTGGGTAGCCGTAATGCTGCATCTATTGGTGATGTAGAAGTTCAAGGTATGCAAACATACTTTAGTCCTGCTGCAGGAGTGTATACACCAGGTGCTGTGATTACTATTTCTGGTCACTAAAATTAGCCTTTAAGAAAGCGCGTGAATTCACGCGCTTTTTTTCTAAAATTTATTCATAAAAAATGCAAAAAAGACTATTTTTTTTAGATAAAACACAGTATCTTCTTGAATGTATGGATATAGAGTATTAACTCTAAAAACAAAAAATGGGCGGGATGCCTATATTATTAAAAAAAGTAAAAAGCTATGTTAGAGATCGCATTGGGCTCAGCAATGATGTATTACTTTGCCACCGAAGCCTTTGATATTAAGAAAAAACCAGCGGAAGCGGTTTACTATACTGAAGTTTTAGACTCTCGGAATGCATCTTTTACCAGAATGCATCATGAACCTGTCCTAATTAACCCTGCTGTAGAAGACCAATTTCGAGGCATTGTCCGTCAAGCTTATGACTATAGTTGTGGTTCAGCAGCACTGACCACCTTAATCAATGGCTATGTCGGTGCTCAACTTACAGAACAACAAACCATGGATGGCTTGCTTCGCTATGGCGAATATGAGCGAATTATTGAGCGTCGTAGTTTTTCTTTATTGGACATGAAACGCTTTGTGACTGCACTTGGTTTAGAAAGTGGAGGCTACAAGGGGGAATTTGAAGATTTGGTCAAGCAAGGTCAACCTGCCATTGTTCCAATCTCCTATGCTGGTTTTAAACATTTTGTGGTGTATAAGGGCTATAAAGATGGACGGGTCTATGTTGCCGATCCTGCCTTAGGAAATATTAGTTTTGATGAACAACGTTTCAAGGATGTTTGGGAAAATAACACGTTGTTTTTAATTAATGTTCCGACTGAAATGCGTAAAAATATGTTGGCTTTACAGGAAGCCGATCTGCGACATGTAGATGATGCTACGGTCAATCGCTATGCACTCGTCGATATTCAATATCCGCAACACTATATGGAAAAAATAGCCGATCGTGCATCTACAATTCGCCTAGAGCGTAATAAAAATAAAGAGTCGGAATACTATGGACAGCCGACGTACAATTTTCTCAGGCTTTATTATAAAAACAAATAAAGTGTGAAAAAAATAAAACAAGAACAATGGTGTGGGTAAGGGACAATGATGAAGACATGGATGAATAAAACACTGCTCGCAGTGAGTGTGCAGATGATTCTTGGGGTGGCCTATGCTGCGGAAGAACCGAGCTTAGGAGGTTACGAAACAGTCGATGAAACTGTGACAGAACAAGCACAAGTTGGGTCGGATCAAACCACTGCGCCCGCACAACCAGAAAAGCCAGCATCTGTAAACACTGGAAGTGTTGAGCAAGCAGCGTCGTCTGCATTGCAACAGCAAGAGGGTGATGCAACTAAAGAGACCAACTTAGAAGAAGTTTTTACCTCAAATGAACGTCAGTATTCATTAATTAAACAAGGTGAGATTTCATCTTATTACGACATCGATTATACCTATTACCGAGATACTCAACTTGATTTAGAGATGGCACAAGGTCAGCTCTATCAACTGCGGGTACAAGAAAATGCAACACACAGTCTAACCAATACCTTTACGGCACAATATGGTTTAAGAGATAACTTAACCTTAACAGCATCATTGCCTTTGGTTGCCAAAACTGACTTATTAAAAGACACCTCTACAGCGGGTCTTGGGGACATTTCCTTTGGTGCACGTTGGGAACCGTTTCCACTCAAAGCTGGTCGTTTGCCTTTGATTTTATTTGGTAACGTTTCTACCAAAACTGGCGATAGCCCTTATGAAATTAATGCCACTTCAGACTTAGCAACAGGCAAAGGATATTATTCAGCAGGTGTTGGGGCAAGTACGCGTAAATATATTGATCCCGTGGTGCTGTTTGCATCGGTCTCTGCAAACTATGGTTTCAAAGAATCGGGCTTAGATCAGCGCCGTGGTAGCCGTGTGATTGAAGCGTTTGAACCAGGGATTAGTGGTGGTTTTGCCTTCGGTTTTGCCTATTCCTTTAACTATGATGTCTCAATGACGATGTCATACCAACAAAGTTTCAATACTGGGGCTGAATTTACCTACAGCTCAGGGGAAAGTTACTCTCCAGCAGATCAAACCAGTTCAACTTTTGCTATTTCCTTAGGTGTACGCGTTTCACCTGAAACAATTGTGAATGGGACGGTTGGCCTTGGTTTAACAGAAGATGCACCTGATGTCTCATTAGGGTTGTCTTTCCCATTAGATATTCTTGGTTTTGGAAAAAAGCTTAAATAATAGGGGAGTCGTATGAAAAATATCCGACTTAGCCCTTTGGTGTCTGCCATATTATTAACGGGCTATTCTAGTGTTACCTTTGCTGCTTTAGGGCAAAACTTATCAGTTGATATTCGCTCTTTGGCTATGGGCAATGCAGTCACTGCTGATCCACCTGGAATCAGTGCCATTCACTTTAACCCAGCAGCACTGACCAAAATTGAAGGTTTGCAAACGGATGTGCAAGGTATTCTCGCTGATTTTAATATCGAGCGGGAGTTTTCTGTTCCTGCAGGTTATAACGTATTTGGCTATTCAGATGACCCGATTGTTTGTAATGATGGGCCTGAAGTTGATGCCGATATCTGTACCGACTTTAAAGGGCCAGTCCGCGGTGATGTTGAATACCCGAGCTTATATGTACCTGGTTTGAAGAAAATGGTGGACTTGGGTAAAGGTATGCCTGTGGCTGCCCCGACTGCGGGTATAGCATATAATCCGCCGGGATCTAAAATGACGTTTGCAACTGCCATGTATGCGCCATTAATTGCAGGATTCGGTGCGGAAGATGGCAATCCTGGCAATTTTATGGGTCAACAAGTTGCGCTAGAACGGATCACCTATTTATCACCGTCTATGGCCTACCAAATCAATGATCAACTTTCCATTGGTGGTTCAATTGGGATGTCTTATCAAGCTTTGGCATTAAAAAATGATCTACGTTTTCCCAATGAGTTGATTGGGATGCTGCGTATGATTGATGATGTCGTTTGTACCCCATTCAAAGAAAACTCAGATGTGATTACCGACATTCTCTTGCTGGGCATGTGTAATGCTGAAGAGGGAATGAATCCCTTTGGGCGTTTTGGCCAACTCGAACTTTCAGCAGAACAATCTCTGAGTCCAAGCTATAACTTAGGTGTACTGTGGGAGCCGACAGAAGATTTTAGTTTTGGTGTGGTCTACCAAAGTGCCGCAAAAATGCGGATGAAAGGTAAATATCACATAGACAATGCTAAAGCACCACAAGAACTCATTAAGGGGTTGATGTCCTCCCCAACAGGGCAGATTCTGGCTGCAGTTTTAGGTTTTCCAAGTTCAGTACCAGCCAGTGAGTCGGGTCTGGTATCAATGGATTTAGAATATCCAGCACATTTCCAAGCGGGGATTAAATATAAACTTTTACCCGATTTACAAGTCAATGTTGATGTGGGATGGACCGACTATAAAGCATGGGACAAATTTAAATTTGAATTTGACCGTCAAGTTTCGGCGCTCAAAATTGCAAAATTGCTTTCAGCCAATATCTCCGATAGTAGTTTGGCTTTGCCTTTGGCATTTGAGTCACCGTGGAACTACGGTATTGGGATTGAATATTCAGCAACAGATCGTTTAAAACTCCGTGCAGGCTATGAGCCACGGACCAGTGCGATACCTGATGATAAACGGAATACGATGGTGCCGATTAACAATGCACGCTTGTTTGGTTTGGGTGTTGGTTATCGTTTTGATGCAGATACTGATTTAGATCTATCGATTGGTTTTTTGCAAAGCCGAGATAAAATTCCTGCAAATTCTAGTAGCTTAGCGAACCAAACTGGGGTAAATAATATTTTATTAAACCCGTATGCAGGTTTAAATGTAAAAACTGATACAACCATTACGATTTTAGGGTTGAACTATAGAACACGGTGGTAAGCACATTGAATACAATAAAAAGGATTTTATTGCCCTCATCACTATGCTTATTGGGTTGGATTTCGAATGCAAGTTTTGCGGGAGAGTTTTTTACGATTATTGGTCCAGATGGTAGACCGATGGTGGTACAAGGCAAAGCCAGTGAGTCCCCAGAAAAGCAAGTGAAACAGGGCCGTAAGCAGGAAGAAAAGGGAACGCGTGAAGTCTCTAAGGTCAGAGTACCAGTACTAATGCCCGCTCAGGAATTTGCACCACAGCCGATACAGCCTGTAACCGAAATGAAGGCACATTTACCAGATACAAAGCCTGCGCCAAAAAAGAAACTTTCTGCTGAGAAGCAAGTCACTTCTTCTACAGTGATTCAGGCTGAGCGTCCATTAAACAAAACTGAAACCAAAGTGCTGGTTCAACAAAAAGTGATTGAAACCACTCAGCAGATCCCGCAAGCCCCAGTGAGTAGTACTCAAACCATTAAGCCTGCATCAACGCCTCAAAGCATAACTCATACGGATTCGGTAAGTGCAGAGAAATCAACTGCATCCTCAAGCATGTTTAATCAAATGGATGGAACTGATTACGTTCGCAATGAATATTTAGAAGACCGTGAATTTAACTTAGAAGGCAAACGCCGTTTTTATACCATGCCTGAAGGGGTGATTGATCATAAAACTGGAGCGACTCGCTTTCAGGTCATTGAGCGAGAAAAAGGAGTGAGTAAATCTGTCCTGAACGCTATTTTTAAACCAAAGCAAAAAGAAAATTTAGCACCGATTGCTTTAGCATCGACCTATTACCGAATGTCACAACAAGACACGATCGATAGCTTAGGACAAAGCTGTTTTAAGGATAAAAAGCTGAAAAAAGCAAAAAGCTTACAAGCCAATCACGATATTAATGTTTGGCCGAAAAAGCCGATCAAAGAAAATTTTGAATTTGAAATCATCAAAGTGGACAGCAATATTCAAAATATTCAATTAAATTCGTATGCATCTACACAAAATGATCCCACATTTTATTGGCCTTTTGCTGTGTTCTTAGACCAGAATGCCTGTGTACTTGAAGGGGTAGGAGGGTTTAAAAATGATGAAAATTCACCCTCTATGCTATCGCATGAAATGATCGCAGGTATTTTACATGTACCTGCGCAAAGTCATTATTTATTGTTAACACCACTCTCTTCCGCTGTAGATGTCGAACATAAAGTTCTAACCAATCATGGTCAGTTAAAATTAATCGCAATTCGCTAAAAATAAATAGAGTATGAAAATGAAAAAACAAATTTTATGGCCATTTACCTTGTCGACATTGGTTGTTGCCTTAGCTGGTTGTGGTGGAGAAAGTGCCAATGTGAATCCAGAGCCGAATCAAGTGAATTCTGTCAACGGAAGCTGTTTGCTGAAAGATAAAAACTGTGTTGAGTTTGCCTTGGATTATCCAGTTGATGGGATTAACTTTGTCTGTAGTAGCGACCCCGATAATACGTATATGACTCTGATGGAGCCGAAAACCAATGCGGCAACAGGCCGATGCTCTGAAGGGGACAAAATTCACTTCTTGTTGACTGGAAGTTCGGATAAACAAGTCGAACTCGGTACAGTTCCTTTGTCTGAAATTGGCAATGTGAGTACGGTTTCAGCCTCACTGCCACGCCTTAGTATTTTAGATATGGCAAAAGGGTTAAATGGTGGAACGGCTGCAACCAGTTTGAGTCCAAACGATAAGACCGTAAAAATTGCGATGGCTTTGGCGAAAATTTTTCAAGCTTTAGGTCTAGAGCGTGGTGCTGGCGTGGTTGGCGATGTACAACCTTTTGGTATTTTAGCCTCTAAAAAAGCAGACTTATCACTCCTCTTGGCATCAATTAGTGCTGAAGATTATGCATCAGGAGCATACGTAGATAAAATCCGGCCATGGATTGATGTCAGTCAAGTCAGCAATGAGGATGCTTTTAAAGTGGTCCAAACATTGGTGCTCATGAATAACTCTGCCACCTATCAAGCGGACTTCCCGATTTTTGCAAATGCTCTATCGGACAAGACAGGGATTGGTTTACCGCAAGGCTTATATGGTTGTAATGCTACAGACTGTAAGACTAGTCCTGCTAATCTTCGTCATTTAATTGGAAGCTTTATTATTCTAACGGATCGACAAGGTTATACCTTTGGTTCAGGTGTACAGTGGCGTGGGCCATTAAAAGAACAATTAGGCAGTGATTTGGCAACCAGTGTGACGGTCGATTTACTGAAAAATATTGAACCTGCCAAAATGAATGCTTTAGCACAAACGTCTTGGATTAACCCCTTAACTAAAAGTATTCAGCAACCGTTTAAGTTTAACCTGACAGATCCAAATTCGGATGATTTCACCATTACCCAAGGCAAGTTGTTTAATGACTATCTAATTGCAGGGACGGAAAAATTTTATAAACAATTAACCAAGGATCCAAATGCTAGCCCATCATCCTATGGTTTATGGCAGCAAAATTATGGCACAGATACCTTCAAAGGTTCATTTGATGCCTTTAAAATTTTTCCAATTGGCTATTTAGATAATGATGTATTTAAGTCGAAGAGCAATGTAGCGGCTGGGCAGAAGTATATTTTTCCACTGTATGCCAACTTAATTTTTAAGGCAAAAAACTCTAGTGATAGCGTAGCCTTAGGTATTGCAATTGATGAGTCGGGAGATATTCGTACTGATATGCAGTCCGCTAGTAATAAAGCGACGGCTTGTACACCGCTACTAACAACGGGTGCAACCTTAACGACAGATAACAATCAAGTACAGTACCGAATTGGAACACTGGGTGCGACAGATACTTCAAATAAAGCTGTAACCTTCCGTATCCTCTTGGCAAATCCTATCTTTGATAAAATTGATGGTGCAGTTATTGGCGCAAATACCAATATTGTGAGTGATGTGAATAGTGAAGGAAAACAGACCTCTACAGTGATTGGTGGGGCACGCGTTAATCTCGGTAATTTATTGTCTGCCAATGTTAATGAAAGTGCTTATATTTCCCTCAGTGATTTTTCTGGTGCAGGGGTAAAGTGGACCAATATCTATAAGGCGTATTTGAGTAACTATTATGAAAAAAATGGCATTGCCAATCAAGCAGCCGCAGACTTCCGTGAAGGCGAAGTTTCAATTGAAATTGCTGATTGCTATAAAGTGTTAGCAAAATAATATCGTTGTAAACACAAAAAAAGCTCATCATCGATGGGCTTTTTTTGATATTAGGCAACATTAACCTGTATGGTCTAAGCGTGTACCTAGGGTTTCGAGATGAAGATTAAATTGATTACTTTTACGGTCGGCAAAATAGTGACGTAAGGTATGTTCGACACTAGGGAAAGCCAGTTCTGACCAAGGAATTTCATCTTCTTCAAATAAACGACATTCAATGCTTTCTTCGCCAGCACCGAATTTTCCATCCACTAAGTTCGCTTTAAAGAGCACATAAATTTGACCAATACGCGGAATATTGTACATGCAATATAGCTGTTCAATTTCAACTTCCGCTTCAGCTTCTTCACGGGTTTCTCGTGCAGCACCTTGTTCCATGGTTTCAAACAATTCCATGTAACCTGCTGGTAAAGTCCATAGCCCATAACGCGGTTCAATAGCGCGGCGGCATAACAATACTTTATTTTCCCAAAGTGCGAGTGCGCCACAAATCACTTTAGGGTTCACATAATGAATAGAACTACAAGAGGTGCAAACACGACGCAATTGATGGTCGCCAAGAGGGATTTGTTCTGTTGTTTTTTGTCCGCAATTGCTGCAAAAGTCCATATTCATCATCAATGATAAAGTTCAGACTCAGCATAACTTAAAAATTAAATTTTGGCATCATTTCTCTTTTTTCAGTATCAAATTCAGCTATGATGAAAAAAAGAATGATGGGGACGACGTTCAATGGATGAACATTCATTAACACGCATACTGCAGCAACAGTTACGGTTTTCAAGCAAAATTAAATCGGCAGATGCAGCTGTGTTAATCGCGATCACCAATGAAGACAATCCCAAAGTTTTACTGACCCGCCGCTCTGTTTACCTATCTAATCATGCTGGTGAAGTGTCTTTTCCTGGCGGAAAAAGAGATCCGCAAGATACCAGTAATATCGTGGTTGCCTTGCGTGAAGCTTATGAAGAGACCGCATTGAATCCTTTTGATGTACAGCTGCTCGGTGATTTGCCGATGCAAAAGGCCCGTAATGGCATGCTAGTCAAACCTGTGGTCGGGCTGATTCCGCCTGAAGTCGAATTGGTTGCCCAGCCGACAGAAATTGATCGTATTTTCTTTGCATCACTCAAACAGCTGATGGAAGTGCCTGCGGTGCCTTATGAAGTTCGTTTTGCCCATCAATCTCTCTATTTTCCGAGTATGCGGGTGGAAAATGAAATTGTTTGGGGGCTGACAGCACGTATGTTGGTTGCATTATTTCAATATGGTTTAGGCTACCATAAAGAGTGGCCATTTTTAGTCAATTCACCGACTTTTCGGCTCCCAAAGTAAGTTGAGTATTTTAAGGAAAAAATATGTTGTACAAATTTAAAGGTCATGCCCCACAGGCAATGCATCAACCATGGAATGGCTGGGTTGCGGAAAATGCTACAGTGATCGGTCAAGTCGAATTGGGGCAGCAGGTTAGTATTTGGTTTGGGGCGGTCGTACGTGCAGACAATTGCAAGATTCGATTAGGTGACTTTACCAATATTCAGGAAAATGCGGTTTTACATACCGATGCTGGGATTGAAATGAATATTGGCAATTATGTCACGATTGGGCATCAAGCCATGTTGCATGGTTGCACAGTGGGGGATAATAGTCTGATTGGGATTAATGCTGTCGTTTTAAACAATGCTGTGATTGGGAAAAATTGTATTATTGGCGCGAATGCACTGATTCCGGAAGGTAAAGTCATTCCAGATAATTCTCTAGTCATGGGCTCACCAGGTAAAGTCGTCAAAACTTTGGATGAAACGGCTGAGGCTCGTTTGAAAATGAGTGCACTGCATTATGCAGAACACTTTAAACAATTTATCGATTTAGAGCCGGCACAGTTATAAGCTTATTTTTTCCCATTCAGCCTAGATTTTTCTAGGCTTTTTTAGCTCTGTTCCGAGAACATCTCGCCTAGTGCTTTTGAGTGGAGTATCATAGCCACGTTTTTATAGATTAAATCATTAAGGTTGTGCATGAAAGTGCTGGCATTGGAATCTGCAAATGAGCAGTGTTCCGTCTCTATTGTAGATGAAAATAAAGAACTTTTTTTCCAATTGGATACGCGCGCAAAAGCACAAACGCAAACGATTCTCCCAATGATTGAACAAGGGTTTTTACAGTTGGATATAAAGACAGAAGATTTGTCTTGTATCGCTTTTAG
>ENA-UOWK01000936-UOWK01000936.1-bioreactor-metagenome-genome-assembly--contig:-NODE-936-length-11686-cov-6.625999_pt1 | contig 11686 bp, 8 predicted proteins | sample MGYA00238157_ERZ761612 | MGnify/ENA primary metagenome ERZ761612 (study PRJEB28901, sample SAMN06268035) | bioreactor metagenome | isolation source: Joint BioEnergy Institute, California, USA | place... | reverse complement strand
TGCTGATCGGCCGCCGTCATGTACGCAGCAACAATTCCTGGATGCACAACTATCACCGTTTGGTGAAGGGCAAGCCGCGTCATCAGTTGCTGATGAACCCGGTGGATCTGGCCAGTCGCGGCCTGGCCGATGGGCAGCGCGTACGGGTGCGTTCGCGCGTCGGCAGTATCGAGGTGGAAGTCGCGGCCAGCGACGAGGTGATGGCCGGTGTGGTCAGTTTGCCGCATGGTTGGGGCCATGCCCGCCCGGGCGTGCAACTGGACATCGCGCAGGCCCAGCCCGGTGCCAGCGCCAATGACCTGACCGACGAACGCCGCCTCGATGCGTTGTCTGGCAATGCGGTGCTTAACGGCGTGCCGGTTGAGGTGGTGGCTGCGTAACGACCTGCTGCGCGTCGGCCCTGCTGCGTTAAAAACAGGCTCGGACTGCTCATTTACAACTTGTAAAGTCGAACGCGACTCCGACCGCTCCTCGCCTGTTTTGACCAGCCGGAGGCTGTTACTAACGTAGCGCCGTGCATGGCTCTAGCTCGCTAGGTCGTAAACAGTTCTGGGGATGACGGCAAGGCCGAGCATTATGCTCGGCTTTTCGCTACAATCGCGCCACCGTGGCGACCGTCGGGTCGCGAAGTCTATGCTGAGGTGCCCCATGGATATCATCGAAACCATCAAAGAGCAGATCGCCAACAACACCGTTCTGCTGTACATGAAAGGCTCGCCGAATGCGCCGCAGTGCGGTTTCTCCGCTCGCGCGTCCCAGGCGCTGATGGGCTGCGGCGAGAAGTTCGCCTATGTCGACATCCTGCAGAACCCGGAAATCCGCGCCAACCTGCCGAAGTACGCCAACTGGCCGACCTTCCCGCAGTTGTGGGTCGGTGGTGAGCTGGTCGGCGGTAGCGACATCCTCACCGAGATGTACGAGAAGGGCGAACTGCAGACCCTGATCAAGGATGCCGTGAGCAAAGCTGGCGCCTGATCGCTGCGCTCGCAAAAAAGAACCCGCCTAGGCGGGTTCTTTCGTTTCTGCCGCAGGCTTTTTACTTCTGCAGCCACTGGCCGTTCAGCTGGATGAACTGGCCCTTGGGCGTGCGCTCGATGGCCTTCTTGCCGGCAATGGCTTCCACGTCGCTCAGGCTGATGCCGTTGTCCTTGGCCACCTTCTGGTATTCGGCGCGGCGCGCCTGGTTGATCAGACGGGCGATTTCGTCGGCCTGACCGCCGGATTTGACCACGCCCAGATAGCCATTGGGCTGCTCGCCCAGTTGGCCGCTGGCCTTGGCGTCGCCCAGGGCGCTCATGGCCTGGTTGAGGTTCAGCGCATAGGCCGGCAGGCTCAGGGTCAGTGCCAGCAGCAGTGTCGAAAGGTATCGAATCATCATGCTTCTCCTTAGAAGAGGCCACTGTCTTCGTTGAAGACATTGTCCAGCGCCTTGTCCACCTTGATGTAGATCTCGTGCTCGACCTTGACGTTGAGGTTGATGTTGATCGGCTCGTTGGGCATGGCCAGCTGCACCGTCGGGGTACAGGCCTGGCACAGCAGCCCCAGGCTAAGGGCTGCGAGGAGGCGGTACGTGCGCATCGCGCTACTCCTTGGTTTCTTGGGGGACACGCTGGCGCATCCGTTGCTGGATCCGTTGCTGGATGATGTCGCTGACCTTGTCGGTCAGTTGCAGGCTCGCCAGCAGGGTCGGAATGTCTTCTTCAAGGTTGATGTTGAAGTGAATCGGGCGGCCCTGTTCGATGGCCGGGTTCTGTCCATGTAGACGCATACCGAGGCGCAGTGTGCCGGACTGATCGTAGTCGAGGCTACTGCTGAGCAAATCGTAGTGGAAGTCTTCCAGCGCATCGGTGACCAGCTTCATACCCGGGTTGGCCTGCCCCATGGCGCGGATGCGTGGCGAGTGAAAGCGCAGGCGGCCGCCTGGAGTGCGCGCTTCGATCAGCCCCCGCTCGATGCTGATCGTCTTGCCCAGGCGCAGCGGCAAGGTTCCATCGAGCAGGCCATTGCCCTCCAGCCCTTCGGCCGGATAGACGCGAAACAGCTCCTGCAGGTCCAGGCCACTGAGCTTTAACGGCAGCAACTGGCTGGATTGATCCAGCGCCCAGGTCGCCGGTTCCAGGCGCAGATTGCCGCCAAGAATGCCCAGCTCCGCACGCTGATGGCTGAGTTTGCCGGCCATCGGATGTTGCAGGCTGGCCTGATAGTTGGCCTGCACTTGCAACGGGCCTAGGGCAATGCCGGGATCGATCAGTTTGGCACTGAGGCTTGGCAGTGCCAGCGTCAGGCGGTCGCCCGCCAGTTGCAGGTGCAGTTCGCCGTCCACACCGCTCAGCGTGCTGCGATCGTAGATACCGGCCAGGCCCTTGCCGCTGAGCTTCGCCTTGAGTTGCAGGGGCTTGCCGCTGGGCATATTCAGGCTGGCGTCGGCCTGGATGCGGCCATTGTCCAGGGTCAACAGTGGCGGCCAGTTGGCCAGGGTTTGCGCCAGCGGGTTACCGGCACGCAGGAAAAGTTCGTCGAGCGTGGCGTTCAGCGTCAGCCCATCGACTGTGTTGTTCAGGCCCAGGGCCAGGCTAAGGCCGGAGTCGACCAGCAGGGCGCCATCGAGTTTCTGGTGGGCGTCGTCGGCCTCTATCCGGCCTTGCCATTGCCAGCCCTGGGCCTGCAATTGGGGGTGCTGCAGATTCTGCACGCGCAGCGTCAGCGGACCGGACAACCTCGGCGCATGGGGTGCGCCGGCCATGCCCAGGCCGTCGAGGGACAAGCGAACCTGTCGCAGGTCCAGATCGGTGCCGCGCAGGCGCTGGATCTCCAGCCTTGAGTGGGCGGCCAACGCAAGTTGCAGCTGTTGCGCCGTGACATTGCCAGACAGGTCGAGATTCAGCTGCAGACCATCGGCTCGATTGTTGCCCAGATCCACGCGTTTGCTGCGGGCGTCGAGCTGCAACTGGCGCACCTCCAGCGCCCAGTCGCGCGATTGCTGCAGGCCAAGCTCGGCGTTGGCCTGCATTTCTAGCGCCCCCTCTCCGGCGAGGCTCAGTTGCAGGGCCAGTTCGTTATCCACGCGGCTCTCCAGCGGCTGCAGTTGCAACTGCAGATGGTTTGCCCGAAGGCCGCTTGGCAGCGCGGCCAGCCAGGGGGCGTCGCGGATATCGAGATGCAGGTCGCCGTGTAATTTGCGGGCTTGCCACAGGCCGGTGGTGTTGTGCAGGTCGAGCTGCAGTTCACCGCTGATCAGACCGAGGCCGGGCATGGGCCAGGGTTGCGGCAGTTGGGCGTCGACACGTAGCCATCCAGGCGCGACCAGCAGATCGCCTAGCTGGCGGGTGGTTTGCGGCAGCTGCAACTGCCAGCGGGCGATGATGCCGGCTGGCTGCGGCGTCGTTGGCAGGTTGGTGGCGTCGAGCGGTGTCCACTCACTTAGCCAGGCAGCGACCCAGGTGATTTCCTGTAGCGGTGCCAGTAGCAGGTTGCCACTCCATTGCAGAGCATCGCCTTGAGCGGCCAGGTCGCTGTGCAGCTCCATCTGCTGTTGCTCGTCTAGATGTATTGTCAGTTGCAGTTGGCGCGTGCTGTCCAGCGCACCATCGAGGCCCTGCAAGTGTGCTTGCAATAGCGCATTGTGGTTTTCGCGTAGCAGCCGCAAACGCAGTTGCAAGGTGTCGTCTAGACGCAGCAGGTCGAGTTCGCCGTCGAGTACGCAGCGGCCGTTGCTGCAAGGCAGTTGCGCCTGGACGTCATCTAGTTCGATCCGCCTCGGCAGCCAGGGCAGGGCGTTGAGCATCGTCCGAAGGTTGGCGTCCAGCCTGCTGTCTGCCGGGGGCTGCGCCTGCGAATCCGCCGGTAGCCAGTCCACTCGCAGAGCCTGCGCAGTCAGGCGGTAGCGCGGCGCCTCGTTGGCCAGCCATAGCAGTTGAAGTTGCTTGGCATGGGCCTGCAATTCACCCTGGTTGCGTTGTATCAGGGTCACCTCATGCAACTGCAGGCCACGCCAGGTGAGGGTGAAACCCTGCCAGTCCAGCTCGATATGCTGTTCTTCCAGCAACTGCTGTACGCGATAGCCCACATAGCCGGCCAGTAGCGACAGCAGCGCCGGAATCGCTATGCAGATGCTCAGCCAGAAACGCCGGCGGCTCATGAGTTCTCCTTGCCAGGTGCCGTTGCGGGACGGTACCCCATGCTCCGGAGGGTGCCAAGTTGATCCGTGGCGCTGAGTTTGCTGTGCGCATGGTCATGCGCCCTTGCTGTGCAAAAACCACCTGTACGAGCGCGCCTGGGTGCTGGATTGACCATGACCGTTTCGCTGGGCTGGGACCCGGCTGCCGGTATGGCTGCCGCAGCCCGCATAAATGTCGCAATAGCCATTTGAATGCCCCGAAACAGAGCGCTGCGCGGATATGTCGCAGCGAGTTGTGCACAAAGCTGAAGCAGCCTGTCACATCACTGTCAGAAACGCCGCTAAGCGTTTGATTTCTCGTGGCTGATTTTTAAGTCAATGAAAAATATGCAATTTTTTCATTGGTGAAAAAATCGACAGTTTGTCTGGGAGCCCCGAAACATCGGGCCTGGCACCTCTTTCGCCCAAGTTGTTCACGGAGTTATCCACAGCTTCTGTGGATTGTGAAGGAACTCTTTTCGGCCTCGGCAATCCGTCCGCCAGGCAAGGCTTTACCTTCGGCAAAAAAGGAGTAGAGTGGCGCGCCCCGGCAGTCACCCCCCTTTATTTATGCCTCGCGCTTTACCTTCTTCATCCTCCGTAACCCGCTCCGGTTCTTCTCGTCTGCCCATGCGTGTCGCGCTATGGCTGCTCGACAGTCCACGTCTGGGGCAAACGCCCAGCGTCAAGCGAATCGCCGGCAACCTGCTCAAGCAGCCCGCGCGCAAAGGTTGCGTGCAGGCGCAAAGCCGCCTGGGCCAACTGCTCTGCCGCGACTGTGGCAACACCCGCGACCGTCGTATCGGTTATGAATTACTGCGCCAGGCCGCTCGTGCCGGCGACCGCGGTGCTCAGCTGGAGCTGGAGCGCCTTTCACGCTGAGTGCGTGCTGGCCCCGTGTGAATCGCCGGCTGGGTATACTGCTCGGCGGTCCAACATGGAGCGTCTATGCCAATCGATCCCCTTTCTCTTGCCGTCGGTGCAGTCGTCGCGCTGGTGCCGCTGTTGGCGGCGCTCTGGTCGCTGCAACGCCGGCTGACGCGCGAACAAGGTGAGCAGGCGCTGCTGCAGGAACGCCTGGAGCATGCCCAGCTCAGCCAGGCCGGCCTGCTGGCGCAACTCGACGCCTGCCGTGCGGAACTGGCCGAGGTCAGTGAGATCAAGGTGGACCAGCAAACCGAGCTGGCCGGCCTGCGCCGTGAGAACGAACTGCTGCAGCAGGAGCGGCAGATCGCCCGTGAGGCCGCGCAGTCGTGGAATCAGCAGCGCGAGCGCCACGAAGCCGAGCTGCGCCGTCTGACCGCAGAATGCGCGGCGCTGGCAGCTGAGCTGCAGGAGAACCGCGACAACCAGCAGCAGCGTCTCGATGACCTGCAGGGCGCACGCAACGAACTGCGCGCCCAGTTCTCCGAGTTGGCGACGAAAATCTTCGATGAGCGCGAGCAGCGTTTCGCCGAGACCAGCCAGCAGCGCCTCGGTCAGTTGCTCGACCCGCTGAAGGAGCGCATTCAGGCGTTCGAGAAACGTGTCGACGAGAGTTATCAACAAGAGGCGCGCGAACGCTTTTCCCTGAGCAAGGAGCTGGAGCGCCTGCAGCAACTCAACCAGCGCCTGGGCGACGAGGCAACCAACCTGACGCGTGCGCTCAAGGGGCAGAAGACCCAGGGCAACTGGGGCGAGCTGGTGTTGGAGCGTGTGCTGGAGCATGCCGGCCTGGAGAAGGGGCGGGAATACCAGACCCAAGTCAGCCTCAAGGGTGCAGGTGGCGAGCGTTTCCAGCCTGACGTGCTGATCCGTCTACCTGGCGACAAGCAGGTGATCGTCGATGCCAAGGTCAGCCTCAGTGCCTACCAGCAGTATGTCTCTGCGGTGGACGAGCCGATTCGCCAGCAGGCGCTCAAGCAACATCTGATCTCACTGCGCAGCCACCTCAAGGGCTTGTCCGGCAAGGACTACCAGCGCCTCGAGGGCCTGCACAGCCTGGATTTCGTCCTGCTCTTCGTGCCGATCGAGGCCGCTTTCGCAGCAGCGCTGCAGGCCGAACCGGACCTGTTCCAGGAAGCCTTCGAGCAGCAGGTGGTGATCGTCAGCCCGACCACCTTGCTGGCGACCTTGCGGGTGATCGACAGCCTGTGGCGCCAGGAGCGCCAGGGCCAGAACGCGCGCGAGATCGCCGAGCGCGCCGGCCAGCTGTACGACAAGTTCGTTGCCTTCGTTGCCGACCTGGACGAAATGGGTAATCGCCTGCAGCAACTGGACAAGGCCTATGCCAGCGCGCGCAACAAGCTGGTCGACGGCCGTGGCAACCTCGTTGGCCGTGTGGAAAACCTCAAGCTGTTGGGCGCCCGGGCGAGCAAGAGCCTGCCGGGCGAGTTGCTCGAACGCTCTGCCGATCTGCCGGCATTGGACGAACTGGGCGAGTGAGCGGCCGTCGCCCCTTGTAGCCGCGTCGCTAGTTCGGGTTACCTTCCGGTCGGTCCGAGCGAGCGCGGGCCTGTTCGAGTCTGTTCACGTAGTCGCGCAGCCAGCCGGCTAGCGCAGTGGGTTCGGCCAACAATTGCCAATGGCCGGCGCTGACTTCTCGACGAGTCAGCAGTGGCGCCCAGTGCTGCAAATCCTCGAATAGCTGCGGACGCACGAAGCGGTCTCTCAGCGGCACGATCAGTTGCACCGGTACGCGGGTGCTGCGCGAGCGCGGTCTGAACAGACTGCGTATGAAGTTGGCGCGGTACAACTGCACCCCGCGCATGCCGTCGCTGCGCTGCGTCGGGGTCGGCGGCAGGCTGCGCACGCCTTCGAGACGCCGCAGCAGCCTGGGCCAGGCCCGATCCAGGCCCAGGCGCCAGCCCAGTTCCGGTAGCAGCGGGATGTGGAAGAAGGCGATGTACCAGGAGCTGAGCAACTGTCCCAGCGCCTGCAACAGCGCCTCAGGCCGACGCAGGCTCAAGCGCTCGCGCATCCAGTGGCCGACATGGTCGAGGCAAGGGCCGGAGATGCTGGTGTAGGACGCCAGCAGCGGCTGGATACGCGGTTCGGTCACGGCCTCCCAGCTCTGAATGGAACCCCAGTCATGGGCGATCAGGTGCACCGGACGACCCGCACTGGTGGCCTGTACCACTGCTTCGAGGTCGCGTCCCAACTGCTCCAGGCGGTAGTCGCGCAGGCGCTTCGGCACTGCGGACGCTCCACAGCCGCGTACATCGTAAGCGACGATTCGGTAGTCGCCGGCCAGCTCACGGATCAGCGGCCGCCAGATCTCATGACTGTCCGGATAGCCATGCACCAACAGCAGGGTCGGGGCATCAGCCTTGTCCCAGATGTAGGTGCGCAGGCGCAGGCCATCGCTATCGATATCCAACAGGTGCGGTGGCCGCTCATGAGGCAGCAGCGGAGCGTTCATCGCGGAAGGCCGAGTGGGTGGACGAGCAAAGGCATGGCAGGCTCCAGAGCATGACGATTACATTTTTCGATGTAATCGTCATTGTTGTGCGCCGTACGCCTCTTGCCTAGCCGCCAGGCAAGGCGTCGCGCTGTCGCGTTACGGCGTTACCTGACGGGCTGTGCTGCTCTGCAACGGCATCCTGAGCGATCGCCCGAGGGTTCTTGCATGGGGGCGGTCAGGTGCAGAACCAGCCCTTGGTTGGGGCCAGCGCAGCGGTTGGCGAGGGCCTGGCCCGCGACTATGATCGGCGCATGACTGAGATTTCCATGTTCTTCCAGCGCCTGCTTGGCAACGCTGCGTCCGAGGCGGCGACGGCTGCCGAATACACCGTCGACGAGTTGGCCCGGGCGGCGCAGACCACCGTGCGCAACGTGCGTGCCTATCAGGACCGCGGATTGCTGCCGCCACCTGAGCGGCGCGGACGAGTGGGCATCTATGGCGCTGAGCACCTGGCGCGCCTGCGTCTGATTGGCCAGTTGCTGGAGCGTGGCTACAGCATCGCCAGTATTCGTGAGCTGTTCGATGCCTGGGCCCAGGGCCGCGACCTCGCTCACGTGTTGGGGCTCGACCAGGCCATTCGTGGGCCTGGTGAACCCGAGCAGCCAGGACGCCTGGAGTTCGCCGAGTTGCAGGCAATTTTCGGTGATGGCCTGGATGATGCGCTGATCGACCGTGCCCAGGCCATGGGCCTGCTGCAATTTGCGGGTGACCACCTCAGGGTGCCCAGCCCGCGCCTGTTCGCCGCGGGCGTCGAGCTGTACCGCGCCGGCATCCCGCTGCCGGCGCTACTCGATGAGCTGGAGTCGATTCGGCGGCACGTCGAACAGGTATCCACCGGTATCGTGCAGATGATTGTCGGGCACCTGGTCAATCCGCTGCTGCAGAGTTCGCTGCCCCGTGCCGATCAGCTGGAAGGGCTCAGCGCCCAGCTGCTGCAGTTGCGCCCGCTGGTCGAACAGGTGGTCGAGGCAGAGCTGGCGCGCGGCCTGCCGGTGGCCGCCAACCGTGAGCTGAGCGAGCGTGTGCACCAATTGCTGCAGGGCTTCCTGCAACGCGGTTAGTGCCCCATATGCACGAGCTTCCCGGCGAGGTTCGCGTCCTGGCGACCTCCCGTCGCTAACCGCGCAAGACCAGATGACGGCTGAGCAGGGCGCGCAGGGCAGCCGGCTTGACCGGCTTGGGCAGGTAGTCGAGGCCGGCGGCATGCACTTCGGCAACCAGCTCAGGACGCCCGTCGGCGCTGATCACCACGCCGGGCACGGGTTCGCCCATACGGGTGCGCAGCCAGGCCATGAGCTCGGTGCCGGTCTCGCCCTCGTCGAGGTGATAGTCAACCAGCGCCAGTTGCGGATGCACGTCCTCGCTGAGCAAATGCTCGCACTCCAGGCGGTTGCGCGCCGTCCATACCTGGCAGCCCCAACGCGAGAGCAGGCTGTACATGCCGGTGAGGATGCTGTCCTCGTTGTCGATGCAGATCACTTGAGTGCCCTGCAGCGGTTGGCCATCGACTACCGATGCGCTGGTGCCTTGTGGTTTCGGCTCCGGTTTTCTCGCCAGCGGCACGCTGACGCTGAATACGCTGCCCTTGCCCGGCCAGGAGCGCACCTCCAGGCGGTGAGCAAGCACGCGGCACAGACCGTCGGCAATCGCCAAGCCCAGGCCCAGGCCTTTCTCGGCGCGGGTCTGGTGGCTATCCAGGCGCTTGAACTCCTCGAATATCACCTTGCGCTTGTCCTCGGGGATGCCCATGCCGCGGTCCCAGACCTCCAGGCGCAATTGCTCGCCTTCGCGGCGTACGCCCAGCACCACGCGTCCCTTGGCATAGCGGAAGGCGTTGGTCAGGAAGTTCTGCAGCACCCGGCGCAGCAATTTGATGTCGCTGTCGATCCATTGCCGGCTGCCATGCACGCGCAGATCGATGCCCTGTTCGGCAGCCAGCACGCCAAACTCGGCGGAGAGGGTGTCGAACAGGCTGGACAGGGCGAAGGGATGGCGATCAGGCGTGATCCGCCCGTTCTCCAGGCGTGAGATATCCAGCAGGTCGGTGATCAGGTCTTCGGCTGAGCGCAGCGAGCTGTCCAGGTGCCTGACCAGCTCCTGGGCTTCGCTGGGTAGGGCTTCATCCTGATGAGCCAGTGCCGCGGAGAACAACCTGGCGGCATTGAGCGGTTGCATCAGGTCATGGCTGACTGCAGCGAGAAAGCGCGTTTTCGACTGGTTGGCGGCCTCGGCATGGGCTTTGGCCTCGGTCAGTGCCTGGTTCAGTTTCGACAGTTCGAAGGTCCGTTCGGCGACCCGCTGTTCGAGGCTTTCGTTGGCGTCCTTGAGGGCGCGTTCGGCTTCGCGGAACTCGGTGATATCGGTGAAGCTCATGACGAATCCACCGCCGGGCATGGGATTGCCGATCAGCTCGATCACCCGGCCATTAGGGAATACCCGTTCATAGCTGTGGGCGGTGCCCTGGCGCATCCAGTACAGGCGCTTGGCGACGTTCTCTTCGACATTGCCGCCACCGAGCATGCCGCGCTCGGCATTGAAGCGGATGATCTCTGCGATCGGCCGCCCCACGTAGATCAGGCCTTCGGGGTACTCGAACAATTCCAGGTAGCGATGGTTCCAGGCCACCAGGCGCAGGTTCTGGTCGACCACGCTGATGCCCTGGGTGATGTTCTCGATCGCTCCCTGCAGCAAGGCACGGTTGAACTGCAGCACTTCACTGGCTTCGTCGACGATACGCACCACATCCTCGACCTGCATCTCGCGGCCTTCGATGGCGGCCTTGACCACTGCGCGGGTCGACGAGGCGCCGAGCACGCCAGCGAGCAGACGTTCGGTATGCGCGATCCATTCGCTATTGGCCGGCTGGTTGGGATCGAAGTCCTTGCCTTTGCCCTGGCGCAGGGCGAAGCGGGTGAAGCTCTGGCGCGCACGTTCCTCGCCGACGAAACGGCTGGAGAGCATCAGCAGGTCGGCCACCTGGACTGCCAGCAGGCTGCGGCCGCTGGGCTTGGTGCCCAGGTCATGGCCGATGAAACGCCCAGCCTGCCAGTGCTCGGAAACTCGGGTTCGGGAGAACCAGGAAACCCAGGCGAACAGCAGCATGTTGCCAGCCAGTGACAGCACCACGCCGCGCGTCAGCGGGTCGACCTGCAGGCCGATGGGGGCGTAGAGCAGGGCGGTGAGCCCGGGGAAGCTGTCCAGCGACCAACCCATGCCACGTGCCGCCAGCGGCAGCACCAGGGTGTAGAACCAGAGCATGGCGCCGAAGATCAGGCCGGCGAATACGCCACGACGGTTGGCCTGCTTCCACACCAGCGCGCCGAACATGGCCGGCGCCAGCTGGCCGATGGCGGCGAACGAAACCTGGCCGATGGTCGCCAGGCTGGTGCCTTCACCGAGTAGGCGATAGCAGACGTAGGCCAGCAGCAGAATCAGCACGATGCTGACGCGGCGGGCGGTGAGCATCCAGTGGCGAAACGCCTCGAACGGCCGCTCGGTGCTCTGCCGGCGCAGCAGCCAGGGCAGCAACATGTCGTTGGAAATCATGGTCGACAGCGCAACCGAGGCGACGATCACCATGCCGGTGGCTGCCGAGGCGCCGCCGATGAAGGCCAGCACCGCGAGCCCCGGATGGGCTTCGGCCAGCGGCAGACTGATGACGAAGGAATCTGGTGTGATGCCGGCTGGCAGCAGCATCTGGCCGGCCAGGGCGATAGGGACGACGAACAATACGGCCAGCACCAGATAGGCCGGGAATACCCAGCGCGCCAGGCGCAGGTCCTTGGGCTCGATGTTTTCCACCACGGTGACGTGGAACTGCCGCGGCAGGCAGACGATGGCGATCATGGCCATGCCGGTCTGCACCAGCATCGCCGGCCAGTTCACCGCCTCGTTCCAGAAGTCGTCCAGCTCGGCGGTGTTGTGTGCCTGCTCCAGCAGGTCGTTGAAGCCGTTGTACAGGCCGAAGGTGACGAATGCGCCGACGGCCAGGAAGGCCAGCAGCTTGACCAGCGATTCGAAGGCGATGGCCAGCACCATGCCGCGGTGGTGCTCGGTGACGTCCAGGTTGCGAGTGCCGAACAGGATGG
>ENA-UOWK01000933-UOWK01000933.1-bioreactor-metagenome-genome-assembly--contig:-NODE-933-length-11699-cov-28.865940_pt1 | contig 11699 bp, 13 predicted proteins | sample MGYA00238157_ERZ761612 | MGnify/ENA primary metagenome ERZ761612 (study PRJEB28901, sample SAMN06268035) | bioreactor metagenome | isolation source: Joint BioEnergy Institute, California, USA... | reverse complement strand
CTAAAATCATTGTATACTACCTACTTTCTTTGTAGCCAAGATCATCATCCCGCGTTGATCAAGCCTGTAGTGAATTTCGATGAGCACCTTAATTCTTGTTACCTCCGCACCGACTTCTATTTATGCCTGGCATGCGCTTGGACTCGCCCAAGCTTTACAACATAAACAGGAAGCTTTCCGTGTATTTTTCTATCAAGATGGCGTGTCGGTCGCAAATGCATTGCAATGGGTGCCCGACGACCAGCGTCATCTCACACGTTCCTGGCAGGATCTGAATATCCGCTTACCCGTTTGTGTCAGTGCAGCCTTAGCGCGTGGGATTACAGATCAGGAAAATGCTCAACGTCACAATATTCAGCAACATAATCTTGCTGATGGTTTTGAATTGGTCGGTCTAGGCGAGCTTGCTGATGCTGTTCAGTCCTCACAACGTCTAATTCAATTCTAGATGCTTCATTTTTCAGGATGTGTTGCTTTTAAAAGGAATCTTGTGTGAAATCTGTACTTGTTATATTAACCCAAGCCAACCTAAACAGCTTACAGGTGCATGAAAGCCTGTCTGCTACGATGGTACTGGCGACCTTCGGCGCTGAAGTTAAAGTATTACTCCAAGGCGCAGCCTTGAGTCTTTTACGTTCTGAACTCCAGTTTGACCAGCTTAAACATGCCTTTAAACTGGCTTCAAATCTGGTGGATAGTTTCGAATTTTATGACCTGACCCCAATTCTGGTTGAACAGAAAAATCAGGACTCTCCTTTTGTAAAGCAAAGCGAACAGGAGATTGAGTTGATTGAACTCAATTCAGAATTCGTTCAAAAATTTGATCACGTATTGTATTGGTAAGGACGAAGGATAAATAAATGTCAGATCAAACCCTTTACCTGATCCAGTCAGATTATGCAGCGACGGCGTCAGTCCTTGATCAGTTAGCACAGCTCCATGCTTCAGATGATCAGGTGGTCCTGATGGGAGAATCTGTGCTGTATCTGGACCATGCCTTCGTACAGCAACTGCCGCAAGTTTATATCCTAAAAAATGATGCAGAAATTCTGATCTCACCTTTATCGGAAAATGTTGCTTTACTCGACTACTCCGAATTTGCAGATCTATGTCTGAAATTTAGTCGTTGCATCTCAATGAAATAATCCATGAGTCACATATGAATCTAGAACTGGACCAAGATGGTCATTTAGTCGATTACACCATCTGGAATGAAGACGTTGCCCAAGTACTGGCAGATACACTAGAACTTCAACTTACTCCTTGGCATTTTGAAGTGCTACAGGCAGTCCGTCAATTTTATCAGCAGTTTGGGCATTCTCCTGCAACCCGTCCGTTGATTAAGTTTTTGATGAAGACAGTCAGCCCGGAAATTAACAATGCCTTATTACAGGAAAAGTTTAATACGGGTCTGGTGGCACGCCATTTAAGCCGACTGGCTGGTATCCCGAAACCCGCGAACTGCTTATAAGTTTTAATCTAAAATATGAATGAAGAAAAAGCCCGTTTCTACGGGCTTTTTCTTATTAAGCTTATCTATGATCTGTATTCACAACTAAATAAAGCTTTAAACAGGAAGATTAAAAACTTTTCTGATCCAATGCATTTAAGGCTTGATCCAGCTGTGGAGAGATTTCAGGCAGAACTTTCTGCAAAAATTCTATTTGAGCTCTCGCCTCTTCTGGAGCAACGACCTGGGCATTCACCAGATTCTGCTGTTGTACCAGCAAACGATCTAGCTGGCGATAGTCTGGCTTTTCGCCTTGACTTAAGCCATTCATCATTTGGGTAAAATCCAGATAAAGCTGCTCTCTCTGTTGTAATAAGACCTGCTGTTCAGAATCCACTTCCGGGTGTCTAGCCGTTCTTGCCGGTACAGGTGGTTTAGAAATTAAACTGGAAGTAATCAGTGACTTTGCTGGAAAAGTCATCTGATCATCAGGTTTCAGTATATTGAATTCTGCCTTATAAATATCCTTATGAACCTGATAAGCAATCCCAGCCAGAATACTGATTAATAACATTCCCGCCAGCAGATATAAAGTAAGTGTTTTATTCCTCATATATGCCACCTACAATGCTTAGGGCAACCTTCATAACACATTGCTCTTTTTAAGAGCCATTATTTGCTACGGCGTAGACCAGTCTGCTGGGGCATAACCGATCCGGACACGCTGTGGATGATTTCCTACAGGCACACTGGTCACTTTATTGCCTGTCGCGAAATCAATTACGGTCACCACATCCGTTTCACTTTCTGAAATAATGCAGCTACGGCCATCCGGACTTCGGGTGGCCCAGTATGGTTTACCTGCAGGAATCAATTTTCCGGCAGTCAGGCTCTTACGATCGACAATGGTGGCATAATTATCCATCGTGCCCGCAACACAGAGTTTTTCACCGTCTGCACTAATCGACAGGCCATGATGGCGGGAATCATTCACCCATTTGGTACGGTCTTTGGGAATGCTATCGCTACCTGGCAACTGACCAATACGGGTCACTTTATTCTGGTTTAAGTCATACTCAATCAAACCATTAAAAAATGATACCTGAGCATAGAGTTTGCCTTCATCTTTGCTAAAGACCATCGGCCGCACTGAATTAGATAAATCCTTTCGACCAAAAGCATCCAATGCCGGTCTAAAGTCAATTTTCTTAAGTACCTGATGCGTATTGGCATCTGCAATAGTGATATAGCGTTTACCCTTGGTGAAATCCTGCCACTGAGCATCCAGAGAGGTTTCTACATTACCAATGGCCGAGTTCAGAATTTTTTTGCCATTATCAAAGTAGATATTTTCATGCGGTTTATCACCTGTCGCAAATCGACCAAGTTCCTTACCAGTATGAATATCCAGTACATGCACCACATTTCCGGAAGATGCGGAAACCGCGACACGCTGGCCATCTGGTGAAACTGCCATGTGATCAGCACGGAAGCCTTCAACCGGAGTACGCCAGTTAATCTTGCCTGTCTTGATGTTAATAGAGACCACATCGGCAAAACTTGGACGGGATGCGACCACTGACTGTCCATCTGGCGTGGAATACATATCGTCGACCAGCTGATCATTACCTTCACCCGCAGTAGCTTGAATATAGGTATAGGCAATCAGTTTAATGGGATTGAGGTGAATCTCTTTCAGACGCTCCTTACGATCAGGAATCATGTTGATCACACCAACCTTGCCAAAGTCACCTGAAGATCGAATCACTGTAACTGTTCCATCCCAGTTATTACCCACAAAGAAAACTTGCTGGGAATTGGGTGGCTGAGGCAAGGTAGACGAGTCTGCCTGTGCAGTTGAAAAGACTGAGAGCATGGCCATCGCGGACAAGCTCATACAGAACCGTGATAATCGTTTTTTCTGGATTTCCATGCGGTATTCTCCATATTTTCTATTTTATTGTTTTTATCTTTGTTCAATCCACAGTCAGGCCGTGGATCTCAATCATCCACTATACAATGAAGAAAAAACCATGCTGAATTTTCCGACAGAATAGAAATATAAGAATCCAGAAAAGTTGAAGCGTCCATTGATATGAACGCTTCTCAGTAAGATAGTTTTATTGAAAAATGCTTTGAACTTTAGACATCCAATACATCAACGAATTGAGCATCTAGAACCTTAGCTAGGTCCGCAGGTTTTAAACCAATATCCAGACCGCGTTTACCCCCACTGACATAGATTTTATTCAGCTGTTCTGCAGATGCATCAATGACAGTTTTCAGGCGTTTTTTCTGCCCAACCGGACTAATCCCACCGACAAGATAACCGGTTAGACGTTCTGCCTGTTTGGGATCAGCCATTTGTAGCTTTTTACAACCAAAGGCTGATGCTACTTTTTTCAGGTTTAACTGATGGTTGACTGGAAGAACTGCTACAAAATACTGCTTCTCATCTGTGACCAATAAGGTTTTAAATACTTCTTCTACTGCCAGCCCTAACTTTTCTGCTGCTTCCAAACCAAAGCTTTTGGCATTGGCATCATGTTCATATTCGTGAATGCTATATTCAATTTTTTGAGATTTTAATAATTTGCATGCAGGTGTCATAACAGCTTCGATAGTATTTTGACGGGATCTTCATTATAGCTTATCAAGTCTGCTTGGGTTTTATTCTGTGATTCTGAATAGCTTATATAATCAATATGTGTTCAAAATACAATCAGATACCATTAGCTTTTAATCCAGAATATCTATTCATATTGCACTTTAACTGAACTTAACTATCCCATTTATCATTGTAATTCCGCATACCATCTTGTTCTTAAGCTTAAAAATTCATCATTTAAAAACATAGGCAACATTCAGATGAATAACAACGCCTATACATGAAGTGCCATTTTGCCAATGTTATTGAGCGAACATAAAGAATGACAAATAAAGGTAAGCTTTAGAAAATTGAGCACATTCGTCAATATTAGATGAGGCCAGTAAAAGATTAATGAAGAATCATAAGTTTTTAATTTTACTTTTACGGCCAGTATCATTTAGCCAATGTTCAGTAGCAATGAGCCTATCTCTTTTTGCAGAAAAATAATGTGTGACTTGCTTTACTAGCGACATAAAACCCATTTAATACTAAACTTCACTTCATACCATTTATCAAATAACTTTTTGATTTTTATTCCAAGTTTGATATTTTAGTTTACAGAATAATGAATAGAATAAAATTCTGATTCATTCAAAAATCTAATGAAAATCCGGTCTTTTACCGATCACCACAATTTTTGATATGAGCAGAGACTTCGAGTAATAATTTTTATTTTTGACCAGCCATTGCCGAATAAACACTCAATTTAAAAGAATTATGAATAAACATTGAGGTCTAACTTACACAGCATAAATGTAACAATTCAGCCAATTCATCTAAAATATAAAAATGATGTAAAAGACGAAGATTTGGTAGTTTTGAACATTGCTAAATGCTTGCAAAGTTTTCATTATATGGCCACTGCGTGGTACATGCTTTTCTATGTCAATTCAAAGAAATTATAAAAATAATGTAGGAATTCATGCCATAATAGGCGAAGTTTGTAGACATCTTGCAAACCTATCCTGAAACTTTTTAACTGGAGCACCATAGATGACTTCGACCATTTTGGTTATTCATGGACCGAATTTAAATTTGCTAGGAAAGCGCGAACCCGAAGTTTATGGTTATTTAACTCTAGAAGATATTAATCAGCAGCTCACTGCTCAGGCTGAAAAAGCTACTTTACAACTTGACACTTTCCAGAGCAACTGGGAAGGCGCAATTGTTGACCGAATTCATCAAGCCCAACAAGACGGCGTGCAATATATCATTATTAATCCTGCTGCCCTGACACATACCTCAGTTGCAGTTCGTGATGCACTTCTTGGCGTGGCAATCCCGTTTATTGAAGTCCACCTGTCTAACGTCCATGCACGTGAGGCATTCCGACATCATTCATATCTATCCGATAAAGCTATTGGCGTGATCTGTGGTCTAGGTGCAAAAGGCTATGCTGCCGCACTCGACTATGTCATTGAAAAAATACAATCTTCTAAACAATCTTAATTAGGAATACTGTCTCATGGATATCCGTAAAATCAAGAAGCTCATCGATTTGATGATTGAATCTGACTTACAGGCGATTGAAGTTAAGGAAGGTGATCAGTCGATTGCTCTGACTCGTCGTAATCCAGTAGTTGCAGCAGCTGTTCCTGCAATGCCTGCACCTGCAGCTGACGTCCCTGCAGCTAAATCTCCTCGTGGTGCAGTTGAAAAATCTCCAATGGTTGGCGTGTTCTATGCGGCTCCAAGCCCAGGCGAAGCACCTTTTGTAAAAATTGGCCAAACTGTTTCTGCTGGCGAAACACTGGGTATCATTGAAGCAATGAAAATCATGAACCCGATTGAAGCAACTCAAAGCGGCGTGATTGAAGAAATTCTGGTGAAAAATGGTGAAGTGATTCAGTTTGGTCAGCCACTTTTCCGTTACCGCGCCTAATCACTTCGGGGATTCATAATGTTGCAAAAAGTTTTAATTGCAAACCGAGGTGAGATTGCCCTGCGCATCGCCCGAGCTTGCAAAACTTTAGGAATTAAAACAGTCGGTGTCTATTCAGACGCTGACAAAGACCTGATGCACTTACGCTTCTGTGACGAAGCCGTGTGTATTGGTCCTGGCGCGAGCAGCGACAGTTACCTGAATATTCCAGCCCTGATTACAGCCGCTGAAATCACCAGTGCAGATGCCATCCACCCTGGTTATGGCTTTTTATCTGAAAATGCTGAATTTGCTGAAATCGTAGAAAGTTCTGGTTTTATCTTCATTGGTCCACGTCCAGAACATATTCGCCTGATGGGGAACAAGGTTTCTGCGATTATTGCCATGAAAAAAGCGGGTGTACCAACTGTACCTGGCTGCGATCATGCCGTGACGATTCACAATGCGCTTGCTGAAGCCAAAGAAATTGGTTTCCCGCTCATCGTGAAAGCGGCTTCCGGTGGTGGTGGTCGTGGTATGCGTATCGTAGAACGTGTGGATACCCTGCTTGAATCAGTACAAGCCGCGCAGCGTGATGCAGAAATGTGGTTTGGCGATGACACGGTTTATATGGAACGTTTCCTGCAAAAACCGCGTCACGTCGAAGTACAGGTTCTAGGCGACGGTAATGGTCATGCGATCCATTTATATGACCGTGACTGTTCTTTACAGCGTCGTCACCAGAAAGTACTTGAAGAAGCGCCAGCGCCTAACCTGCCAGAACAGGCTCGTGCTGACATTCTTGAAGCCTGTGTCAATGCTTGTAAATTGATGCAATATCGTGGTGCCGGTACATTCGAGTTCCTGTTTGAAGAAGGTGAATTCTTCTTTATTGAAATGAATACCCGTGTTCAGGTAGAACACCCTGTGACTGAAATGGTCACCGGTATCGACATCATTGAACAGCAGTTACGTATTGCGGCTGGCTTAGGTCTGGATATCCAGCAAGAAGATGTACGTGTTCAAGGTCATGCGATCGAATGCCGTATCAACGCAGAAGATCCATCGAACTTTATGCCATCTCCTGGCAAAATCGAGACTTTCTATGCGCCAGGTGGTGCAGGTATCCGTTTAGACTCTCATATCTATCCAGGTTACAGCATCCCGCCATATTATGATTCTATGATTGCCAAGCTAATTGCCCATGGTAAAGACCGTAAAACTGCAATAGCACGCATGAAGCAGGCCTTGGATGAAATGATTCTGACAGGTGTGAAAACCAATATCCCATTACACAAAGATCTGATTCTTCAGGATGAAAATTTCTGTGAACAGGCAATGGATATTCACTATCTGGAAAAACATTTGTTGAAGCAGCTTGAAGGTGCTGAAGACAAAGAAAAAGCTTGATCCGAGACTTGATCTAATAAAAAAACCGCTGAATTCAGCGGTTTTTTTATATCTAGCCTTCAATCAAGGCAAAATGCGTCGAAGCACAGCAAAACATTGTTCTGCTTTTTCATTGGCACAGAAATTAATGGTATTTGAGTTCTGCCACTTCACAAAATACTGCGAAATCTCGCCTGACTGATCCACCTGATTACCGGAACAGTCTTTTTCATTATTGTCGTATTTAACCTGCATAATCAGCGCTGGAATCTGTGCAGCCGGATCTTGTGAAGGCTGATAGTCATACAGCCCTGTGGTCCATTCTGAACCGCTTTTAATCACTACGTTGTTATTGCCTTTAAAATTATAGTATTCAACACATTTCTTATTATCTGGAATTTCCATTCCCCATAGCCCGACAATTTCAGGACGGGTATTAATGGTAAAGGTATTCGGAACTTCGATAGGTTTCGCAATACTATTTGCAGCTTGATTATTATTTTCTGTTGCCATTAGCCAAGATGAGCTCATGAGCAAGACAAGGCTAAGACAGGTTTTTTTCATATTCACAGGCTTCGTTTCAATCCTAATAATTAATTTTAACTTATCATATTTTTCGGGATCATATTCTGCTCTGCATCAGTTTAAATACCGAAATAAAACAAATTTTTATCATTATAGTTTAAAAACATGGATTTCCTTTTTTAATTTTTTTGTATATATTTCGTATACAAACGTATATTGATAACGTAAGTAAAAACAGATTATTCCAAGAATAAAGTTGTACTTTTGGGTAAAAAGCATTTCCCAAACAAAGTGATATTTCACAAATAAAAATTAGATACAGGACTTAGATTTGCGAATACCTCGAATCACAGACCAGAACTTGAATCCTGAAACATATGCCTACTTGGTCATTCTTTTCATTATTTTAGTGACTTGTTTGATTGGCATTATGACCAGAACACAGGATTACTTAGCCATACTCTGGCCTGCCAATGCTGCCTTACTGGCCATGTTTTTACGCTTCCCCCATTTAAACAATATGGGCGGGTGGCTAGGTGCTTTCTGTGCGTTCATGTTTGCTGATCTGGCGACAGGTAATAATCTATTACAAAGCCTGTTTCTAACACTTGCTAACCTGATTAGTACGATTGTATCGCTATTTTTTATCCGATATTTCCAGATCAATTATAAGTATTACAATACTGGCTTCACTTTCGTGCATATGTTCGGCATCTGTGCATTTGCAGGATGCCTGGCCAGTGCAGTTTTTGCCGTTGCGACCTTACCCAATCTTCCTCATTCCTTTATGACCAAGGAAAATTTATGGATTGATTTTGGGCTGTGGTGGACAGGCGAAATGGTAAATTACATTATTGTCCTGCCGCTTTTTCTAGCCTTTCCTAGAACCAAAGATCTCAAGTATTTATTTAAAAACCGCAGAAAGAAGCAGAACTCTTTTAGTTATCTGCTGCCAGCAGGTACGGTAATCCTGTGTATTATCCTGAGTAATATTTTTGTCGGTCCAGGTGCCCTGCTTTATCCGTTGGCAGCTTTAATCTGGGCAGCACTGACCTATCGCATCTTTACGATTGCAATTATTAATGCCTTTGTAATCATTTTGATGTATTACAGCCTGACCCAGTTCTATGCCACTACACATGATACGTTGGCAGACTCGACCATTTATATCTCATTAAGGATCGGACTGTTTATGCTGGCATTATCGCCGCTGATCCTGTGTATCATCAGTCAGAACCGCAATGATCTGTTTAAACGGGTATTGTATTTGGCCAATCATGACAGTCTGACGCGTACCATGAACCGGCATTTTTTCTTTCAGAAAGGTGAATATTTACTGCAACATTCCAAGAGTGTGCAGTTTTCCCTGATTATGCTGGATATCGACCATTTCAAACGTTTAAATGATCATTTTGGCCATCATGTGGGCGATAAAGTACTGCAACACTTTGCTGAAATCATCCGTTCCAATTTACGTTCTCAGGATCTGTTTGCGCGTATTGGTGGTGAGGAATTTGTGATTTTGCTTTGGGATACCAAACCATCTAAGGCCCAGTTTATTGCCGAGCGTATTCGTGAACTGGTAGCTAAAACGCCAATGTATCAACCTGATGGATCACCTTTATCGATTACTGTGAGTCTCGGGATTACGCATCAACATGCCCCGCTTTCTCAGGATTTACAGCAACTGATCAATACCGCGGATCAGGCCTTATATCAAGCCAAACACTTGGGACGTAATCAGGTGGTGCTTGCATCCTGAACTGAAACCCTCTACAACCTTATAACAATATCAACGCTAGGGAATGCAGATGAAATTTGAAGAATACTTACAATACGATGGATTAGGACTGGCTGAACTGGTTAAAAATAAACAGGTGCATTCAAGTGAACTTTTATCAGTTGCCTTAGAACGCAGTGCAAATATTAATCCTGAAATCAATGCCATTATTATTCCCATGCATGAGCATGCCTTGCAGCGTACCCAGCAAGATCTGTCTGGCCCCTTTGCCGGTGTTCCATTTCTGGTCAAAGACCTGTTTCAGGAATATGCAGGTTATCCGACGTCTTATGGATGTCAGGGTTTAAAGCGCATCGGATATATAGCTGAAACCAATGCCGAGATTGTTAATCGTTGGGAACAGGCAGGTATTGTGACCTTTGGCCGTACCAACACCCCTGAATTCGGAATTAAAGGCATTACCGAGCCAGATGCCTGGGGTAGCTGTAAAAACCCATGGAATTTAAGGCATAACAGCGGTGGCTCGTCAGGCGGTTCTGCTTCTGCTGTGGCAGCCGGCATTGTGCCAATTGCCGGTGCAGGTGATGGTGGTGGCTCAATTCGTATTCCGGCTTCCTACTGTGGTCTGTTTGGTTTAAAACCAAGCCGTGGACGTACGCCGTGGGGACCGCAAATGAGTGAGGCAATGCACGGTGCTGCCATTCAACATGTACTCACCAAAACTGTTCGGGATAGTGCGGCAATGCTGGATGCCACCCATGGTGAAGATCGCAGTTCACTGTTTACGATTCAACGTCCGCATACACATTATCTGGAAGTGATTCAGCAACCACCAAAAAAATTAAAAATCGCATTTAATACGCGTTCCAGCATTGATACGCCTGTTTCTCAAGATGCTATTAAAGCGGTAGAACAAACTGCCCGTTTACTGGAATCTTTAGGTCATGAAGTCGTTGAGGATCAACCGCAGATTGATGGCATGCAACTGGCTAAAGATTTTATTACGACGTGGTTTAGCCAGTTTTCTTATATGCTGGACGAAATCCAGAAAGGCTATCCATCCAGATCAGGCGATTTTGAACTGGATTCTCTGGCGCTAGCTGCTTTTGGTGCCAAAACGACGGCAATTGAATATATCCAAAATCTGACCAACTGGGGACAATATGTGACCCAGATGAATCATTTCTTTGATGATTATGATCTCTACCTGACACCAGCCACGGCCACTGTTGCACCCAAAAATGGCGAAGTCAAAACACCAAACTGGCAGAAGCCGATTCTTAAAGCTTTATTAAAAATGAATAAGGCACATTTATTGGCACAAGGTAAGCTGGTCGATCAGATTGTAAAAGAAAACCTGAAATGGGTGCCATTCACTCAGTTAGCCAATATTACCGGCCTTCCAGCAATGTCCGTACCGCTTTACTGGAATGAAGATAACTTACCTTTGGGTTCACAATTTATTGCACCATTTGCCCGTGAAGATTTACTGTTGCAACTGGCCGCTCAATTAGAACAGGCTCAGCCCTGGTTTGATCAATATTCCAAAATCCGCATTTAATTATTCAATCGTATCTTAAACCTGCTTTTGCAGTTCGACTTTGTTGGGTAAGCCAAATACAAGCAACAGGCCCAGCAAGGTCGACAGCGCAGCAGCAATAAAGATTGATGTTCCACCGACCTGATCCCAATAACGACCGGCTAGAATGCTGCCACTCGCCACGCCTAAACCCCACATGGTGCTATACAGTGCCTGTCCACGGCCTTGCTGTCCGGCAGAGAAGTTCTGAAAAATAACCCGCATGGCAATCATATGAAATAAGCCAAAACTCAGGGCATGAATGGTCTGGGCAAAAAACTGTGCCAGAAATAACGATGGAAATAGGCCTACAGTCAGCCATCTTAAACCGGTCATTAACAGGCATAGCATCACCAGATGACGCCATGACCAGCGTGTCAGAAAGAATGTAGCGTAGGCAAACATAATGATTTCAGCAATGACTCCAACCGACCAAAGCAATCCGATCTGACTGGTACTGAATCCATTCTGGCTGAGATAGTTACTATAAAAACTATAAAACGG
>ENA-UOWK01000925-UOWK01000925.1-bioreactor-metagenome-genome-assembly--contig:-NODE-925-length-11824-cov-12.310477_pt1 | contig 11824 bp, 10 predicted proteins | sample MGYA00238157_ERZ761612 | MGnify/ENA primary metagenome ERZ761612 (study PRJEB28901, sample SAMN06268035) | bioreactor metagenome | isolation source: Joint BioEnergy Institute, California, USA... | reverse complement strand
GGCGGCGTGGCGCATGTCGTCTCTCCGGTCTGGACCAGCGAGAGGCTAGGCCAGCGGGGGGCCGGGCTTCAAGCCGCGATTTCGTGAACGCGGGCCATGAAAAAACCCCGGCGCCGGGCCGGGGTTTTCTGGATGGCGCACGGTCGGGCGGGACCGATCAGGGATTGGTTTCCAGATAGGCGATCAGGTTGGCGCGGGCCTGCGGATCGCGGATGCCCGCAAAGCTCATCGCGGTGCCCGAGACGAAGCCGCGCGGGTTCTCCAGGAACGCCTGCAGGTGGTCGGGATCCCAGGTGGGGTATTCGGCCGCATGTTCGGTCATCGCGCTGGAATAGCTGAACCCGTCGATGCTGGCGGTCGGGCGTCCGACGACGCCGTTCAGGTGCGGACCGACGCCGTCGCTGCCGTCCAGGGCGTGGCACGACCGGCACTTGGCCCATTCACGCTCGCCCGCGGCCGCGTCGGCCGAGGCCATCAGCGCGGCAAAGTCCAGCGGCGCTTCCTCTTCGCCCGCGGGGACGGTTTCCGGGACCGGGATGGTATAGGCCTGCGCAATTTCCTCGTCGCCGTGATGACCGCCGCCATGTCCGACAGTGAACAGGCCGCTGGCCGCCCAGTTGGCCAGCATCAAAAACAGCAGCGCGCCAATGAAGGCGCCGGCTGCCTTGGTCAGGGTCATCGTATTGAACATCGCGTGCGGTCCCGCCTTGGTAAGCTCGTCAGGTCGTGCGGTATGTATCCGCTTTCGCTTTCAAGGATCAAGGTATAGTTACCCCGGCACGCTCAAATTTAGAACAGCGGGGGCCCGGCCATGACCACGAATCGCATCGCGTTCCAGGGAGAACCGGGTGCCTACAGCCACGAGGCCTGCCGCAGCGCGCGCCCTGGAATGGAGGCCCTGCCCTGCCGCACCTTCGAGGACGTGATCGAGGCCGTGCGCGCGGGCGACGCCGATCTGGCCATGCTGCCGGTCGAGAACTCGACCTATGGCCGCGTGGCCGACATCCACCACCTGCTGCCCGAATCCGGCCTGCGCATCATCGACGAGGCCTTCGTGCGCGTCCATATCAGCCTGCTGGCCGTGCCCGGCACGACCCTGGATCAGGTCCGCGAGGCGATGAGCCACACCGTCCTGCTGGGCCAGTGCCGGGGCTTCCTGCGCAGCAACGACATCCGCGCGATCACCGGGGCCGACACGGCCGGTTCCGCCAAGGAGGTCGCCGCGCGCGGCAATCCGTCGCTGGCCGCGCTGGCCGCGCCCCTGGCGGGCGAGATCTATGGCCTGGACCGCCTGGCCGACCGGATCGAGGACCGGCAGAACAACACGACGCGGTTCCTGATCATGTCGCGCCAGGCCGACGACAGCCGGCGCGCCGAGCGGATGCTGACCAGCTTTGTCTTCCGGGTCCGCAACATCCCGGCGGCGCTCTACAAGGCGATGGGCGGGTTCGCGACGAACGGCGTGAACATGACCAAGCTGGAAAGCTACATGGTCGACGGCGTGTTCACCGCGACCCAGTTCTATGCCGACATCGAGGGTCACCCCGAGGACGCGAACGTCGCCCGCGCGCTGGACGAGCTGCGCTACTTCACCTCCAGCCTGGACATCCTGGGCGTCTATCCGGCCGATCCGCTGCGCGAGACGCAGCGACAGGCAAGCATGGCGGACTGATCCCGCCTAGCGGGCAAAGTTGCGCATCTGGTGGACGAAATCCTCGATCCGGCGCTGATAGCGGCGGTCAAGCTGCGCCTTGCCCAGCTTGGCGGTCTGCAGCATCAGCCGGGCCTTCATGTTGCGCGGGCGGACCTCGGTCTCGAAGATCAGGCGCGACTTGACGCGGCTCAGCGCGACGACGGTGGCCACCACCGTCAGGTCCAGCGCATCGGAATGGCCGGCCATCATCATCTGTTCGGGGCGGTCGAACCGCGTGACGGCCAGCCGCAGCTGCCGCGCCTTGCCCCGCCAGTCGAACCCGATGTTCCAGCCCATGCCGATCCCCGGTTCGTTCGACGGATCGATGCGCGCCACGGTTGCGCCGCGGCCGATCACCATCCGTTCCAGCGCGTCGAAATTCCCGACCACCTCGAACAGGCGTTCCGCGGGAAGGTCCGTGTCGATCCGCGTGGAGAACTTCATCTGAAACGACCCAATGACCCATCCGGGGCGGCCAGGACCGCCGACCCCTCCCTTGGCAGATAATCCGGATCGCGCGGCAGGTTCAACCGGGGGATTACCAAACCGCGATCATGGCACCCGAAAACCAAGGCGCGCCCGAATTCATCGCAACGTTTCGGATTTGTGAAATTCTGTGCCACAATGACCTGATAAAGCGTGCGTTCTTCAATCTTTGGTTGTGTGGTTCGAATTGTATACAGTAAGCATGGTATCGGTATGTCGTCCGTGCCCGGAAAGGACATGACGGCATGCGCAACGCGGCGTCGGGCGATCACATGTTTGACAGGAAGACGATGCAAATGCCCGCAACGGCCGCGGATGATCCGCCCCCGGACGGCATGACGCTGCGCATCCTGGCCACCAGCGACCTGCACATGCACCTGCTGCCCTACGATTACCTGGCGGATCGTCCGTCGGACCGGATCGGGCTGGCGCGCACCGCATCGCTGATCGAGGCGCGGCGGACCGGGCCGCATGCCAGCATCCTCTTGGACAACGGCGATTTCCTGCAGGGCGGTCCGATGGGCGACCTGGTCGCGCGGCGCAGCGGACCCTTCGCCGGCACCCACCCGGCCATCGCGGCGATGAACGCGCTTGGCTATGACGCGGCGGCGTTGGGGAACCACGATTTCAACTTCGGCCTGCCCTTCCTGCGGCGCGCGGTGGCACGGGCGCGCTTTCCGATGCTGGCCGCGAACCTGACCGTGCGCCGCGGCGCCGATTTCGCCGCCACCTGCGTGATCGAGCGTGAGCTGACCGACCCGCAGGGCAACCGCCTGCCGCTGCGCATCGGCGTGATCGGCTTTCTGCCGCCCCAGACGGAGGAGTGGGACCAGGACCTGCGCGCCGTCATGCGCAGCGACGACATCCTGGACTGTGCCCGCCGCCTGGTGCCGCGGCTGCGCGCCCAAGGGGTCGATCTGGTCGTGGCGCTGGCCCACAGCGGCATCGGCGGCCCCGAGCCCCTGCCCCGGATGGAGCACGCCGCCCATGCGCTGGCCGCCCTGCCCGGCATCGACGTGCTGATCGCCGGCCACACGCACGAGGTCTTTCCCGGCCCCCGCTGGCGCGGCCGCCCCGGCATCGACGCCGATCGGGGAACGCTGGCGGGCAAGCCCGCGGTCATGCCCGGCTTTGGCGGATCGCATCTGGGGGTGATCGACCTGCGCTTTGCCCCGCGGGCGGATGGCGGGCTGGCGGTCGACCGCTTTGCCGTGCGCGCCGAATCGGTCACGCCGGCGATGCCGACCGCGGTGCTGGTGGCGCGCCAGGTGGCGACCGCGCACAAGGCCACGCTGCGGCAGCTGTCCACGCGCATCGGCCGCACGGCGCAACCCCTGAACAGCCATTTCGCGGTGATCGGCCATGATTGCGGCCTGCGCCTGGTGAACCTCGCACAGCGCTGGCATGTCCGGCAGCGGCTGGCGGGCACGCCGGATGCGGACCTGCCGGTGCTGTCGGCCTCGGCGCCCTATCGGGCCGGGGGGCGGGGCGGGCCGCAGCATTACACCGACGTCCCGGCGGGCACGCTGAGCCTGCGGCACCTGGCCGACCTCTACTCCTTTCCGAACCGGATCACCGCCATCCGCCTGACGGGCGCGCAGCTGCGGGGATGGCTGGAACGTTCGGCCAGCCTGTTTCACCGCGTCCAACCCGGCGCGCGCGACGCGCCGCTGCTGAACCCCGAGTTTCCGGCCTACAACTTCGACGTCATCGACGGGGTCAGCTGGCGGATCGACCTGTCCGCCCCGGCGCGGTTTCACCCCGACGGGCGGCTTGCCGACCCGAATGCCCACCGCATCCGCGACCTGACCTGGCAGACCCGGCCCGTCGCGGACGACCAGGCCTTCGTGCTGGCCACGAACTCGTATCGGCTGGCAAGCTGCGGGCTGTTCAGTCCGCTGGTCTCGTGCAACCGGGTGATCCTGGACCGTGACGCGCTGACTTTGGACGTTCTGCGCCGCTATGTCCGACAGCTGCGGCGGGTCCGCATTCCGGCCCGGCCCAACTGGGCCTTCGCGCCCCAGCCCGGCACCACCGTCCTGTTCGAGACCGCGCCCGCCGCGCTGGACCGTCCCCTGCCCGAACCAGACCGGCTGCAGGGCGTGGGACTGAACGAGGACGGTTTCGCGGTGATGCGCCTGTCGCTGTAAGACATGCGCATGGGCTTGCATCCGCCGCGCGACCATCCTATCTGTGCGCCCGAGAGGTTGGCGCGGGCAAGCGCCTCGCCAAATCGGTCAGGTCCGGAAGGAAGCAGCCGTAACGAGTCCCGCATGGGTCGTTGTCCAGCCTCTCACCGTTTCCCCGCATGATCATCCGGTTTTCCTGCACCGCGCGGCCCGTGCCGGGGAACAACAGCGCGCCTTTCCGGTTGTCCTGCGTAACAAACAGGAGACCGACATGCTCAAGTTCATCGGCGGCGCCGCCGGCATCATCTTCATCATCGGCCTGCTGGTCGTGATCGGCATCCTGTCGCTGATCTTCTGAGACGCGCCGGACGGCCCGCATGAAAAGACCCCGCCCGGACCACCGGGCGGGGTCTTTTCATGTCCGTGACCGGACGGATCAGGCGCGCAGGCGGCCGCCCGTGGCCTTTTCGACCTTCTCGACGATCTTGCGGCTGACCGCCTCGATATCGGCATCGGTCAGCGTCTTGTCGCGCGGCTGCAGGCGCACGGTGATGGCCAGCGACTTCTGGCCGCCCTCCAGCCCCTGGAACTGGTCAAAGACGGACACGCCCGCGATCAGCGCCTTGTCGGCCCCGGCGGCGGCGTTGACCAGGGTCAGCGCCTCGACCCCCGCATCCACGACGAAGGCGAAATCGCGATCGACGGCCTGCAGTTCGGACAGCTCCAGCGCGGGGCGCGTGGGCGTCCTGACCTTGGGGAAGGGCACCGCGGCCAGCTGGATCGTGAAGCCCACGGCCGGCCCCTTGACGTCCATCTGGCGCAGGACCTTGGGGTGGATCTCGCCGAAGGTTGCCAGCACGTTCGGCCCGAGCGCGATGTTGCCCGCACGCCCCGGATGCCACCAGCCATCCAGCTTGCGGTTGATCTGCGCACGCGCAGGCGCGCCGATGGCGTTCAGGATCGCCTCGGCATCGGCCTTGGCGTCATAGAGGTCCACCTTGCGGCGGCTGCCGAAGGGGTCGCGCGGCGCGGTCTGGCCGACCAGCAGCCCGCTGATGCGGACCGCCTGATCGCCCGGCTCTCCGCCCGAAAAGACCGGGCCCAGCTCGAACAGCGCCAGATCGGCGAAGCCGCGCGCCTGGTTGCGCGCCGCGGCCTGCAGCAGGCCGGGCAGCAGGTCGGGGCGCAGATGGCTCATCTCGCTGCTGATCGGGTTCTCGACGCGCACCGCATCGTCCCCGCCGCCGAACAGCGCCGCCGACCCCTGGTCGATGAAGCTGTAGGTCACGCATTCGTTGTAGCCCAGGGCCGCCGCCATGCGCCGCGCGGTCCTCTCGCGCACCTGCAGGGGCGTCAGCACGGGCTGCGGCACGCCCGCCTGCGCGCGCGGCAGGGGCTTGCCCTGCAGCTTGGTCAGGCTGGCGATGCGGGCGATCTCCTCGACCAGATCGGCCTCGCCCAGCACGTCGGGGCGCCAGGAGGGGACATGGGCCATCTCGCCCTCCAGCCGGAAGCCCAGGGCCTCCAGCGTGGCGCGCTGATCGGCCTCGTCGATATCCATGCCGACCAGGCGGCTGGTGCGCGCGGGGTCCAGGCGATAGGCGCGGCCCGTGTCGGGCAGCGCGCCGGCGGTGACCACCTCGGAGGCCTCGCCGCCGCAGAGGTCCAGCACCATGCGCGTGGCCAGCTCCAGCCCCGGCAGGGTGAAGTCCGGGTCGATGCCGCGTTCGAAGCGATAGCGCGCATCGCTGTTGATCTTCAGCGCGCGGCCGGTGGCGGCGGTGCTGATCGGGTCGAAATAGGCGGCCTCGATGAAGACGTCGCGCGTCTCCTCGGACGCGCCCGATGCCGCGCCGCCCATGATGCCCGCGATGCTCTCGATGCCGTTGTCGTCGCAGATCACCACCGCGCCTTCGGGCAGGGCATAGGTCTTGTCGTCCAGCGCCACCAGCTCCTCTCCGGCCCGTGCGCCGCGCAGGACCAGGTCGCCCGCGACCTTGGCCGCGTCGAAGACATGCAGCGGCCGGTTCAGGTCGAAGGTGAAGAAGTTGGTGATGTCCACCAGCGCATTGATCGGGCGCAGGCCGATGGCGCGCAGGCGCTTCTGCAGCCAGGCGGGCGACGGGCCGTTCGTCACGCCCCGCACCACGCGGCCCGCAAAGAACGGCGCCTTGGCGGCCACGCCCGCGTCGATGGTCACGCCCACCGGGCAGGGGAAGGCGCCCGGAACCGGCTCCACCGCCACCGGCTTCAGCACGCCCAGACCGCGTGCGGCCAGATCGCGGGCGATGCCGTGGACGCCCAGGGCGTCGGGGCGGTTCGGCGTGATCTTGATGTGGATCATCGGGTCGATCTTCTCGGGCGCGTTCTGCGCCAGCCAGTCGACGAAGCGCTGGCCGACCTCGCCCGAGGGCAGCTCGATGATGCCGTCATGCTCTTCGGACAGCTCCAGCTCGCGTTCGGAGGCCATCATGCCGTGGCTTTCGACGCCGCGGATCTTGCCCACGCCAAGCGTCGTGTCGATGCCGGGGACGTAATCGCCGGGCTTGGCCAGCACGACCGTGATGCCCGCCCGCGCATTGGGCGCGCCGCAGACGATCTGCTTTTCGCCCTCGTCCGTCATCACCCGGCAGACGCGCAGGCGGTCGGCATCGGGATGCTGTTCGGCATGATCGATCCGCGCCAGGGTAAAGGTCCCCAGCTTGGCGGCAGGGTCCGCGATCTCCTCGACCTCCAGGCCAAGATCGGTCAGCGCCTCGGCGATCTGGTCGATGGTCGCGGTGGTGTCGAGATGCTCCTTGAGCCAGGAGAGGGTGAACTTCATGGCGTCTGCCTTCCGGGTCGGCCCGCGCGGGGACTTTGCCGCCTTGAACCGTGCCATGCGTCCTGGGTCAAGCCGGATCAGCGGATTTCCCCGAATCCCCGGCCCGTCACCACGCTTGCCGGGCCCTGCGCAGGGTGCAACTGTAGCGCGAAGCAAACCGAAGGTGTCATCATGAGTCTCATGTCCCGTCTTGCCCCCCTGCCCCTCCTGCTGCTGGCAGCCCTGCCCGCGCAGGCGCAGGACGCCCCGGCACAGCCGCAGTGTTCCGGTCAGCCCGCCACCTGGCTGGGCGACGATCCCGATGCCAGCGACATCACCGCGGCGGGGGCCGCGCTGTCGCGGCAGATGACCACGACCGCCGGCACCAACCCCTATGCGATGTTCCGGGTGACGGGCGACATGCAGCCCCTGCGGCTGGAGGCGATGTCGGACGGCGACCCGTCGATCAGGCTGGAAACCCCCGACGGCGACCTGCTGGCCGAGAATGACGATGCCGTCGGGCTGAATTCGCGGATCGAACAGTCCGTCGGACCGGGCGACTATTGCGTGCGGCTGATCCCCGTCGGGGACGCGGACATGAACGCGACCGTCCAGCTGACGCGTCCCGACATGCCCGCCCTGCTGGTCGATCCCGTGGACACGACCATCGCCGCCTGCACCCCTGAAACGCCTGCCGAGACCCTGGGCCAGGGGCCGCTGAACGCCGCCCTGCCCGTTGAGGCGCAGACGGACGGCACTGTCCGCTATCTGCGATTCGCGCTGGACGGCAGCGCCTCCGTGACCCTGCGCGCGGTCAGCGACGGGCTGGACCCGAACATGATCCTGTTCGACGGGTCGGGCACGCAGATCGCCGCCAACGACGATGCCGACGGGTTGAACGCGCGCCTCGATTTCCCAAGCGGTCTGGCCGAAGGCGACTATTGCCTGGGTGTCGCGCCGATCTCCTCGGGCGAGGGCACGATCACCGTCAGCGTCGAGGCGCTGGACCGCGACAGCTATCTGCGCACCGCCTGGCGCAAGGGCGAGCTGGCACCGCCCAAGGATGGCGACTATCCGATGCAGGCCATCGACCTGGCCGCCGACCGCGAGACGGTCGTCCTGCAGGACGGCACCGCGCAATGGCTGACCTTCACCCTGGACCGAGAGACCGCGCTGATTGTCAGCGCCTATGGCGAACTGGTCGGCGTCGATGCCAAGCTGGCGCTGTTTTCGCGGGACGGGGCGGTCGTGGCGCAGGCCGACGACCGGGACGGCAGCGTGGACGCCCGGTTGGGGCCGGTGGTGCTGGAACCCGGAGAGTACCGGATGGCGCTGACGGACGTGAACCGCCCCGACCAGCCCGGCGCACCGATCCGCCCCGTGGGCCTGGTGTTCGAGCGGTTCGAGCGCGTCGACTGACCCCGGACGCTGTCGATCCCATCGGCCTGGGGCACGGCGCCGTGGTCGGCGGTGCCGCCGGAACGCCGCGGGCATCGCGGGGTCACTGACCGCGCGCAGGGTCCGCCGGGTTCTGCGGTGCGGATCTTGCGTGGCGGCGGGGCGTTCCTATCTTTGCAATGCGCCCGGATGGCGGGCGCGACATGGAACAGGAGAGCCTTGCGGATGGATGTGCAGCGCGAATTGCTGATCGAGCAGCGGGTGGCCAACGAGGCGAAATCGCCGCTGATCGCCTATCTGCTGCTGATCTTCCTGTGGGGGTTCGGCGTGCACCGCATGTATCTGGGCCGCTGGATCAGCGGGTTCATCATGCTGGCCATTTGGGGCGTGGGCTGGCTGACGGTGCCGATCCTGATCGGCTGGCCGGCGGTGGGCTTCGTGGTGCTGTGGTGCATCATCGACCTGTTCCTGATCCCCGGAATGGTCCGCGCGGATCGCGAGGACATCCGGCGGCGGCTGCGGTGATGGCGCGCCGTTAACCTGAGGTTGAAATTTCCGTGATCTGTAAAGGCGGCCCGTGCTAGGGCGGTCACCGTACCAACATTCCCTTTTCAGATCCGGAGATTTTGACGTGCCCCTTGATACCCAACAGCGAATCCTCATCGAACAGCGTGTCACGAACGACACCAGGTCGCCCGTGATCGCCTATCTTCTGCTGGTTTTTCTGGGTGGATTCGGGGCGCACCGGTTCTATCTGGGCAAGACCGGCACGGCAGTCGCCATGCTGATCCTGTGGGTGCTGGGCTGGATGACGCTGATCCTCGGGGTCGGACTGATCATGCTGGCCGCAGTCGGGATCTGGGCGTTCGTCGATCTGTTCCTGATCCCCGGGATCATCAGGGCCGATCAGGACGCCCTGCGGCAGAGGCTGGCCGTGGAGTTCGGGGGTCATTCCGGACCGCACCCAACCGCCTTCCCCGCATCCGCACCGGGCGTTCCGTTCACCGCCTGACGTCCACGGCGCGCGCCCCTCGATCGCAAGGGCGCGCCGCCTTCAGCGCGACAGCCCGCCGCTGACGCTCGGCACGTCGCCTGCTGCGAAGCCATAGTGGCGCAGCCAGCGCAGGTCGCTTTCGAAGAAGGCGCGCAGATCGGGGATGCCGTATTTCAGCATCGCGATGCGGTCGATGCCCATGCCAAAGGCAAAGCCCTGCCACTGATCCGGGTCGATCCCGCCAGATCGCAGGACATGCGGATGCATCATCCCCGAACCCAGGATCTCCAGCCAGGAATTGCCCTCGCCGATCTTCAGCTGGCCGCCCTCCCAGGAACAGCGGATGTCCACCTCGGCCGAGGGTTCGGTGAAGGGGAAATGCGACGCGCGGAAGCGCAGCTCGACCGAGGGCACCTCGAAGAAGGCCCGGCAGAACTCCTCCAGCGTCCATTTCAGATGCGCCATGCTGATGTCGCGGTCGATGGCCAGGCCCTCGATCTGGTGGAACATCGGCGTGTGCGTCTGGTCCATGTCCATGCGATAGACGCGGCCCGGCGCGATCACGCGGACCGGGGCGCCGTGATCCTGCATGGCGCGGATCTGCACCGGCGACGTGTGGGTGCGCAGCACGTGCGGCGGACGGTCGTCGCCCGGCGCGCGGTGCATGAAGAAGGTGTCGTGCTCCTGCCGCGCGGGATGTTCGGGGGCGATGTTCAGGGCGTCGAAATTGTACCAGTCGCTTTCGACCTGCGGCCCTTCGGCGACGGCGAAACCCATGTCGGCGAAGATCGCGGTGACCTCGTCGGTGACCTGGCTGATCGGGTGGATCGACCCCTGGCGGCGCGGGCGGCCCGGCAGGGTCACGTCCAGCCATTCGTCGCGCAGCCGCGCGTCCAGCGCCGCATCCTCCAGCGCCAGCTTGCGGGCGCGCAGGGCGGCGTCGATCTCGTCGCGGATCTGGTTCAGCGCCTTGCCGGTGGTCTGGCGCTCCTCGGGGGACATGCGGCCCAGCTCGCGCATCATCAGGCTCAGCTCGCCCTTCTTGCCAAGCGCGGACAGGCGCACGTCCTCGATGGCCTGAGGGTCGGAGGCGGCAGAAATGCGGTCCAGCCATTGCTGGCGCAGGGGGGTCAGATCGTCCATCGCGGGGCCTTTCCTGGTTGCGCCCGCGTTAGCATGGCCGGGCGCGCGGGGTAAAGACCGCGCGCCCGTGCCGCCTTATTTCCAGATGTCGCGGTTCACGCCCGGCGCGATGCCGGGGTGATCGCCGATGCGGAAGGTCGGCTCGTGCCCGGCCTTGCGCTGGCGCAGATAGTCGCGGGTGACGACCGCGACGGTCCCCGACAGCGCGACGATGGCGATCAGGTTGATCGTGGCCATCAGCCCCATGCTGGCATCGGCGAAGTTGAAGACGGTCGTGACCGCCTGCAGCGAGCCCCAGACCACCATGCCCAGTGCCGCCAGCCGCAGGACCATGATGCCCGGCTTGCCCGCGCCCAGATAGACGATGGCGTTCTCGGCATAGGAATAGTTGCCGATGATCGAGGTGAAGGCGAAGAAGAAGATCGCCACCGCCACGAAGATCTGGCCGAAGCCGCCGAAATGGTCGGTCAGCGCGGCCTGGGTCAGGTTCACCCCGGTCAGCTGATCCGAGGGCATGACATCGGCCAGCAGGATCATCACCGCGGTCGCCGTGCAGACCAGGATGGTGTCGATGAAGACGCCCAGGGCCTGCACGAAGCCCTGGCTGGAGGGGTGATGCGGGTTGGGCACGGCCACCGCCGCGATGTTGGGGGCCGAGCCCATGCCGGCCTCGTTCGAGAAGAGGCCGCGCTTGACCCCGTTCAGCATGGCGGCCATCACGCCGCCCGCGACGCCGCCCACCGTCTCCTGCAGGCCGAAGGCCGAGCGGACGATGCCGGCCAGGATGCCCGGCACCTCGGTGATGTTCATGACCAGGATGATGACCGCGGCCAGCAGGTAGAGGCCCGCCATGATCGGCACCACGAACTGCGCGGTGCGCGCGATCTGGGGGATGCCGCCGAAGATGATGATGCCCGACAGGACCGCCACGCCGATGCCCACCGCGGCCGAACTGACGCCGAAGGCGCTCGAGACCGCCTCGGCGATGGAGTTGGCCTGGACCGCGTTGAAGACCAGGCCGAAGGCGATGATCAGCGCGACCGCGAACAGCGCCGCCAGCCAGGGCAGGCCCAGGCCGCGGGCGATGTACTGCGCGGGCCCGCCGCGATACATCCCGTCCGCGCCGTGCACCTTGTAAAGCTGCGCCAGCGTCGATTCCGCATAGGCCGTGGCCATGC
>ENA-UOWK01000924-UOWK01000924.1-bioreactor-metagenome-genome-assembly--contig:-NODE-924-length-11854-cov-5.900331_pt1 | contig 11854 bp, 13 predicted proteins | sample MGYA00238157_ERZ761612 | MGnify/ENA primary metagenome ERZ761612 (study PRJEB28901, sample SAMN06268035) | bioreactor metagenome | isolation source: Joint BioEnergy Institute, California, USA | place... | reverse complement strand
TGAAAACCGCCGATGGGAAACCATCCGAGAGTTCGAATCTCTCCTCCTCCGCCACATTTTACAGGCCAGCACTCCGTGCTGGCCTGTTTCGTTTCTGACGTTCCAGCTTCTTCCTCCAGTCCGAAAAACCACGTCTCTGCTGCTGACGCGCGGCTGCGCATTCATCTGTTCGATGCATCTCTGCTATAGTCCACTCACTGTTTTTGCAAACATCTGGCGCTTTTCCGAGGCGAGCTGAGTTACACTGTTGATTACTTCGCTCTGAGGCGAGCTAATCGGTTGATAGCCAGAGTGTTTCTTTACTGAATAAATGGAATAGGCACAATGATCAAGAAACTGAGTCTTTGCGCATTGTCAGTGCTCGCTGCATTGCCGGTCGGAACGGTAGCATTTGCTGCTGAGGGTGACATGCAGCTGCAGCAGGTGCTGATGTTGAGTCGTCACAATCTGCGTGCGCCACTGGCCGATAATGGCAGCGTGCTGGAACAGTCCACCAAAAAAAGCTGGCCGCAGTGGGATGTTCCCGGCGGACAGCTGACCACCAAAGGTGGCGTGCTGGAAGTCTACATGGGTAATTACACCCGTCAGTGGCTGGCACAGCAGGGCCTGGTGAAGAACGGCAGCTGTCCTGACAGTAATAACGTCTTTGTCTACGCTAACAGCCTGCAACGCACCGTTGCGACGGCTCAGTTCTTTGTTAATGGTGCCTTCCCAGGCTGTGACGTCGCGGTCACACACCAGGATGAAATGGGCTCCATGGATCCTATCTTTAATCCGGTCATCACCGATGGCAGCGATGCTTTCAATAAGAAAGCACTGGCCGCGATGACCGCAGCAAATGAAAAACTGTCGCTGAAACCTGCTTTCCAGCGCCTGGAAAAGATTGTCGACTATAAAGCATCGCCTGCCTGCAACAATAAAAAGCAGTGCGATCTCAGCAGCGGCCAGAACACCTTCAGCGCTGAAAACGGTAAAGAGCCAACTGTCAGTGGCCCGCTGAAAGTGGGTAACTCCCTGATGGATGCGTTTACGCTGCAGTATTACGAAGGATTCCCGCTGGATCAGGTTGCATGGGGCCAGATCAAGACGCCTGAACAGTGGAAAGAGCTGTCAGCCATTAAAAATGGTTATCAGGACGCCCTGTTCACCAGCCCGGACGTTTCCCGTGAAGTGGCGGCCCCACTGGTGGATTACATCCGCAGTCAGTTAGTGGATCAGGACAAAGCCAACGCGCCGAAAATCACGCTGATGGTGGGTCATGACTCGAATATCGCCTCGCTGCTGAGCGCGTTGCAGGTCAAACCTTATGAGCTGCCTGATACTTACGAAAAAACGCCGATTGGCGGCCAGGTTGTTTTCGAACGCTGGCATGATGCGAAAACGGATAAAGACCTGCTCAAAGTCGAGTATGTCTATCAGACGGCCGATCAGCTGCGCAACGCTGACGTGCTGAATCTGAAAAACCCACCGAAGCGCGTTACGCTGCAACTGGCGGGTTGTGAGACGGATGCAAACGGCTATTGCAGCTGGGATCAGTTCTCTCAGGCGCTGAATGCTGCGCTGCAGGGCACGCCAATGCAACCTGCGGCGGCACCACAACCGGCAGCACAGTCTGACGACGACAGCGCAAAAGCCGCAGCGACGAATGACGCTGCTGCTGATAAAGCTGAAGCGGATAAAGCGACCGCAGCCAAAGCGAAAGCTGAAGCCGACAAAGCTGCCGCTGAGAAGTCTGAAGCAGATAAAGCGGCTGCTGAGAAAGCAAAAGCGGATAAAGAAGCATCTGAGAAGGCTAAAGCGGATAAAGCGGCAGCGGAAAAAGCCGCTGCTGAAAAGGCAAAAGCGGATAAAGCCGCTGCTGAGAAAGCGAAGGAAGACAAAGCAGCCTCAGCCAGTGACGCGAAAGCTGACCAGGCTAACGCTGCGAATAAGCCTGCCACAGTGCACAACGACGAATCAAAGTCAGCGGCAACGCAGTAATTGCGCTGTAGCGACCCATAATAAAAAACCCCGTCGAAACGGGGTTTTTTTATGGCTGCAGGGCGATTAACCCGCCACAACGACCAGTTTCTGGTTAGCAAACTCTTTGATACCCAGATCAGAGAGTTCACGGCCATAGCCTGAACGTTTCACACCACCAAAAGGCAGTTCCGCTGAGGTGTCGCTCTGCGAGTTGATAAACACCATCCCGGTTTCAATGGCGGAAGCCAGTTTACGACCGCGAGCCGTATCCCGCGTCCAGACTGAGCCACCCAGACCGTAGTGCGAGTCGTTTGCCAGCGCCACAGCCGCATTATCGTCGCCGACGACATAAACCTGCGCCACAGGACCGAAGAACTCCTGATAATAAGCAGGATTATCCGGGGTGATGCCAGTGAGAATGGTTGGCTGATAGAAGCAACCCGCGCCCTCTGCCGCTTTACCGCCTGTCACCAGTGTTGCGCCATTAGCGACCGCTTCATCGACCTGTTTCACCAGGCGGTCACGTGCATCAGCAGAAGAGAGCGGGCCAAGTGTGGTTTTCTCATCCAGCGGATCGCCCAGCGTTGCAGAACTCAGCGCAGCACTGAACTGGCTGATAAAGCGATCGGCAATTTTCTCATGTAAAATAAAGCGTTTTGCGGCGGTACAGACCTGACCGCAATTGCTGAGACGTGCCTGCACGCCCTGACGCACGGCTTCGTCAAGATCCGCATCATCCAGCACCACAAACACATCATTGCCGCCCAGTTCCAGCGTCGATTTCTTAAGATACTTACCAGCCTGCTCAGCAACGGCGCTGCCTGCGCGCTCTGAACCGGTCAGGGCAACACCCTGCACGCGATCGTCAGCAATCAGATCGGCAACCTGCTCGTTTGATATAAACAGGTTAGTCCAGGCCCCTTCAGGCGCACCCGCTTCACGAACCAGTTTTTCAAACACATCGGCACAATGCGGCACAATATTGGCATGTTTCGCCAGCACAGGGTTGCCCAGCGCCAGATTAGGTGCCAGTACGCGCATCAGCTGATAGTAAGGGAAGTTCCACGGCTCGACGGCAACTAACACGCCAATCGGGTGATACTCAACCCAGGCCTCGCCCAGCTCGCTGGGATAGGCCTGCGGCTGCAGAATACGTTCGGCATGCTCTGCGTAGTAGCGGGCAATCTGTGAACAGATTTTCACTTCGCCACGACTCTGACTAATCAGCTTACCCATCTCTTTACTGGCGATGGTCGCCAGCTCTTCCGCGCGGCTATCAATCAGGTCAGCCAGTTTTTTCAATACCTGCAGACGTGGCTGAATTTCACCTTTGCTCCATGACGAGTGGAAAAGACGATCGGCCACGTCCAGCGCATGGCTGACAGCCGATTCATCATGTGAAGGCCAGCTTTTCATCAATTCATTGTTTGCGGGATTAATGCTTTGATAGGAAGACATAACGTACTCCTTGGTGAGCTAAAAAAGTGAGGGCGGGAAATTCCCGCCCCTGAATCAGACGTTCTTACGTTCTACGGGCTTATCATCCCAGGTCAGGAGATCTTTATCGGTCTTTTCAAAGGCGCGAATGAGCACATCGTCGCTGCCTTGCTGACGCCAGATCTCTTCTGCCAGTCTTTCATCGTAATTCGCCACTTCGAAAATGGCCTCGGCAATTTCAGGGGAGGTATGACGCAAACTTGCCCATTCGCCAACGTGATGTGCTTTCGATTGTTCAGTAGACATACTTTTCTCCTTGATTAAATCAGTCCTGCAGTTTCACAGTCAGTCCGGCAACATGTTCACCCTGAAAACGGGCAATATTGAGTTCCGCCTCTGTAGGCTGACGCGAGCCATCGCCGCCCGCCAGCGTGGTCGCACCATAGGGTGTGCCACCACGAACCTGAGAAATATCAAACAGCTCTTTGGTTCCGTAGCCGATAGGGACGATGACCATGCCGTGATGGGCCAGAGTGATCCAGACTGACGTAATAGTCTGTTCCTGACCGCCGCCAGTACCGGTTGAGGTAAAGACACTGGCAACCTTGCCAAACAGTGCACCCGATGCCCAGAGACCGCCAGTGCGATCCCAGAACGTCCGCATCTGCCCGGCCATGTTGCCAAAGCGGGTCGGGGTACCGACGATAATTGCGTCATAGTGCGGCAGCATCTCAGGCGAAGCTTCTGCAGCCTGCTGATTGGTTTTGCCGCCCACCTGTGCAAAGCGATCGGCCTCCATTGTTTCTGGTACCCGCAGGATATCCACTTCCGCGCCGGGAACCCGACGAGCGCCTTCTGCAACTGCGTTCGCCATTGTTTCAATATGTCCGTACATCGAGTAGTAGAGCACCAGAATCTTGGCCATAAATCTCTCCAGGTGGTTTTGACGTCCAGAAAAAGTATAGAAGAGCTTTTGTTTTACGCAGGCGATACAGACATCGTGGCGAATGAATCGGGCAATAATCCTGCAGATAATCGGTGATAAACCGGCGTAATGTTCGTTCTTTAAGCAAATTACTGGTGATTACTCTGTTGCGAAATGTGACTGCTGGATGAGTTTATGCAGAGTCTGGCTATTATTTAAGCATGGGCTGGTTTCGGAATTCAGCCTTCTGCTTTTAGTTCTTTATTAATCGCACTACGCGAAAGGAGCAAATCATGACAGCACATCGTGGAGGTTCAGGAAATTTTGCTGAAAACCGTGAGCGTGCCGCTGAAGCGGGACGTAAAGGCGGAAAAAACAGCGGCGGTAATTTTAAAAATGATCCGCAGCGCGCAGCACGCGCCGGTGAGAAAGGGGGACGCAGCAGCCCTAAAAAAGCGGACGCATAACCTGGCGTTCACCGCCGGCGCTTACCGGCGGTGAACGTCGTTGCTTTTCCTCCTCGCTCTCCCCACAATATCGTCCGGACACATCATCAGGTGAATTATGTCGGACACACCCCGCGGTTTAACCCTGCGCCTGACGCGGCAGGAGCTGGTATTACTTTTTATCACCATGATCTGGGGCGGCACCTTTCTGGTGGTGCATCGGGCGATGCAGCACTCCGGTCCATTCTTCTTTGTTGGCCTGCGTTTTGCCACCGCCGCGCTACTGCTGGCCTTTTTTTTCCGGCGGTATCTGGCGGGCATGACCTGGCTGGAGGTGAAAGCAGGCGCGCTGATAGGCCTGTCGATCGCCGGTGGCTATGGCCTGCAGACCTGGGGAATGCAGACCATCTCCAGCAGTCAATCTGCTTTCCTTACCGCACTTTATGTTCCGGTGGTGCCGTTGCTACAGTGGCTGTTTTTACGCCGTCCGCCGGGCATCATGTCATGGCTGGGGATTGTGCTGGCGTTTACCGGATTACTGCTGGTGGCCGGGCCGCAGGATGGCCGTATTAGCCTGAATGCCGGTGAAATAGCGACGCTGCTCAGCACGCTGGCAATTGCCGCCGAGATCATCCTGATCAGTCGTTATGCCGGCAAGGTCGATGTGCGCCGCGTGACGTTGATCCAGCTGGCGGTGGCGTCTGTGTCTGCCTTTGTTTTGATGGTCCCCAATGGCGAGACGGTGCCCGCAATATCAACACCACTGCTGCTCAGTGCTCTGGGACTGGGTGCGGCCAGTGCGCTGATTCAGGTCACCATGAACTGGGCGCAACGCAGCGTTTCGCCAACCCGTGCCACGGTAATTTATGCCGGAGAGCCAGTATGGGCTGGTGTAGTAGGACGTATTGCGGGTGAGCGTCTGCCTGCTCTGGCGTTGCTGGGTGGGGCGCTGATCGTCTGCGGGGTGATCGTCAGTGAACTGCGGCTGAAACGAAAAAAAGCGGTGCAGCCTGTAGCCACACCGCTGGAGTAGTTAACCCTGCTGCCGCGCAAGCGGCTTTTCCTGCGATGCCCCACTGCGGCGTCGCAGAATGGCATTCAGGATAATCGCGCCAAACGTGGCGGTACCGATTCCACCAAGTGTGAAAGAGCCGATTTTCAGCGCGAAATCCCCTGCACCAAGAACCAGCGTGGTAGCGACCATAATCAGGTTGCTGTTCTGACCTAAATCAACATGGTTCTGCACCCAGATGCGTGCGCCTGCCACCGCAATCAGTCCGAACACCACAATGGATGCGCCGCCAATTACCGGGGCCGGAATGGTGTGGATCAGCGCACCAAACTTCGGCGAGAAACCGGCGAGGATAGCGATGATGGCCGCCGCAACAAATGCCAGCGTGGAGTAGACTTTAGTCACGGCCATCACGCCAATATTCTCGGCATAGGTCGTCACGCCACTTCCGCCGATCGAACCAGAGAGCATGGTGGCCAGTCCATCCCCGACAAAAGCACGTCCCATGTAAGGATCGAGGTTACGGCCGGTCATGCCCGCCACCGCTTTCAGATGCCCGAGGTTTTCAGCCACCAGAATGATCGCCACCGGCGCGATCAGCACCATCGCCTGCAGATCAAAAGTGGGTGCGGTGGTGTGCGGCAGGCCAAACCAGGCAGCCTGTGACAGCATCGTAAAATCGACCGGTTTGCCCAGTCCGAGACCGTTGGTCAGAATCGCATAGATCGCCCACGCCAGAATCAGGCCGACCAGAATCAGCAGACGCTGAATCATCCCGTGGGTAAACACCGCCACCAGACCGATACAGAGCACGGTCATCACCGCGACCCAGCTGTCGAATGAAGAGGCAGAGACGCTGTGAACCGCGATTGGAGCCAGATTCAGCCCGATCGCCATCACCACCGCGCCTGTCACTACCGGCGGCATCAGGTTTTCGATCCAGCGCGTGCCTGACTTCATTACCACCAGCCCAATCAGCGTGTAAAGAACGCCACAGGCGATGACACCGCCCAGCGCCACGCTGAGATTTGGATTCAGTCCCTGACCACTGAAGCCGGTTACCGCAATCACCACGCCAACAAAGGCGGCGCTTGACCCAAGATAACTGGGTACCCGACCGCCGGTAATAAAGAAGAACAGCAGCGTGCCAATACCCGAGACCAGAATCGCCAGATTGGGATCCAGCCCCATCAGCAGCGGCATCAGCACCGTTGCGCCAAACATCGCCACCGCATGCTGTAAACCCAGCACCAGCGTTTGTCCCAGAGGGAGTGTCTCATCCGGGGCGATAATACCGTTTTCTGTTAGTGCCGACTTCTTTTGCCATTGCGGAAACCAGGATCGTGCCATCGTCTACTCCAGAGCGTGATGAATGCCGGTGGGTTACAGGGAAGTGTTAACAGGCATCCTGCCGCATCAGGGGATGATATCCCCGGTCAAACCATGCCAGGCCGTGGGTATCATCGTTACGAACCAGGCCCACGACTTCACAGAACAGCGTGTCATGCGTACCGACGCTGACAATCTGCGTGATACGACAGTCAAAGGAGGCCACCGCGCCGCTCAGTACCGGCGATCCGGTCACGGCCGTTGACCACTCAGCCGCAATGAAACGATCAGCCATTGGCGTTTTTCCGCCGAAAAGATTGGAAAGCGTTTCGTGTCCTGCAGCCAGCGTGTTGACGCAGAGCTGCATGTTTTCGCGGAATACAGAGTAAACCGAGGCAGAGCGATTCAGGCAGACCAGCAGCGTCGGTGGCGAATCAGTGACGCTGCACACAGCAGAAGCGGTAAAGCCTGCGCGGCCAGCCGGTCCTTCAGTGGTAATGATGTTGACCGCAGCACCCAGCCGCGACATCGCATTACGAAACTCAGTTTTCTCAACGGCTGGGGTAAGGGTTTCCAGGCTCATAGTGTTCTCCGCGAAAGGGTTATCCTGCGACGCGCTGCAGCGGCTGCACGTCATCAGTCTGATCCAGCCACTGCAGCAGCAGGGCATTAAATTTTTCAGGGTCGGTGACGCTCATGGCGTGGCCGCCCCAGGCCATCATCTGTTCAGTGGCATTCGGCAGCGTCGCGGCCAGCTCGGTTGAGCAGCTCCACGGCACCAGCAGATCGTCCTGGCTGGCAATCACCAGCACCGGCTGCGGAATGGCGGCGGCCCGTACGCTGAAATCGGCGCTCATCAGGGCGTGCAGCCGACGCATCAGGTTTTCCATTCCCTGAAAATGGGTGACGTGATGGCTATCTTCCTGCTCCAGCCGCGTCTGATGCTCTGCCATCCACTCCGCAGGATAGAGAAACAGCGGCTGAGCACGAACAAAAGCCTCGACGCCGACATTGAGCAGCAGATCCTGCCGTACCTGGAAGCAGCGGCGGGTATGCGGATGCAGTGTCAGCCAGCCGTTAATTACCACGATCCTTTCAATCCGATCCGGATAATCCAGCGCCAGCTGCATCCCCACCAGACCGCCCAGCGCGTGACCGATCAGGCTGAAGCGCAGGATGCCGTGCTGCGCCAGCGCCTCGGCCAGCTCTGCGGCCATCATCGCCATGCTGTAACCTTCCGGTAAACTCTCCGCGCTGCGACCGGTCCCGCGCTGGTCATAGAGCACGACCCGATAGCGTGCGGTCAGTGCCGCCAGCTGTGGCTGCCAGAAACCCGCCACCCCGCCCAGACCCGAAGAGAGCACCAGCGTCGGTGCCTCAGGGTTTTGCAGACCCAGAAAATCCAGCTGCATCAGACCTCCGGTTTGCCGATGTGCGCCACGCTGGCGATTTCAATCAGCGCGTCAGGCTTGACCAGTCCGCACTGAATGCAGAAACGTGCCGGTTTTTCACCCGGGAAGTATTCGGCGTAAACCTCATTCACCGCGGCGTAATTCGACCAGTCGGTGATGAAGATCGAGTTAAAAGTCACATCAGCCATGCTGCCACCGGCGGTCTCAATCACCTTTTTAATCGTGTCCAGCACGTGGCGGGTCTGCGCGGCGGCGTCACCCACATGGACGACATTGTTGTCACCATCAAACGGCAACGTACCTGAGACATAGACCACGCCATCCGCCAGCGTGCCGGGGACAAACGGGGCGATAGGTGTGGTGGTGCCTGGCGGAACAATGATACTTTTCGGCATAGTGACGTCCTTTTAGTGGATTAGCGGGTATTCAGGCTTTCGCAGAAGGTATCGACATCCGATACCCAGCCAAAAAAGGTTTCGATATTGAACAGGGCCGCCTGCTGTGCAAAGGGCGGACCCGCCTGGTAGGTGGCGTCTTCCAGCACCACACCGAAATATTCCAGGAAGAAGCCGTCGCGTAGTGTCGATTCGACACAGACGTTGGTGGCGATGCCGGTGAAAATCAGATGCCGGATCCCGCGACTGCGCAGCGTGCTGTCCAGTGAGGTGTTATAGAAACCGCTGTAGCGCGATTTTGGCAGCACAATGTCACCCGGCTGCGGCACCAGTTCATCCACCAGCGCGTAATCCCAGCCGCCCTTCGACAGCAGCGTGCCCTGCAGTTCAGGCCGTTTGCGCATGGTTTTTAGCGCATTCGATTTGTGGAAGTTAGGGGAACCGGCATCACCCGCTTCAACATAGTCACTGTCCCAGCCGTTCTGGAACCAGATGATTTGAACGCCAGCGGCACGGGCCGCGGTCACCGCCTGATGAATTTTCGCAATCACCGGTTTCGTGGCAGACACATCAAACCCGGCCAGATCGAGGTAACCTCCTTCAGTGGCGTAGGCATTCTGCATATCCACAACAATCAGCGCTGTCTGACCTGGCGGAAAGGCGATCGGCTCTGGACGGGCAGGCAGTTCGACCTGAGGAAGCGCCTGAGTATGGGCGCAATAAACGGTACTCATCATGCCACCTCCTGCTGTGCATCAAGCAGGGCGCTGCGACAGGTCATCAGTGGCTGAATGTGCTGACCGAAGTTTTCGATACCTTCCAGGAAATCATCAAAGGTCAGCAGCACGCCGTGCGTGCCTTCTACCTGCGCCACTTCATCCAGCATCCGCGCTACGTTTGCGTATGAACCGACCAGGGTGCCCATATTGATATTGACCGCTGAGGTCGGATCCGCCATCTGACGTACATTGGTGTCACTGCCCGATTTGGTGTCCTGCTGACTCTGGGTGGTAAGCCATGAAAGCGCCTCTTCATCCGCTCCCGCTTTGTAGTGTTCCCACTTAGCCCGCGCTTCTTCGTCTGTTTCGGCAGCAATGATCATAAACAGCACATAGGAGCCGACATCGCGACCCGCTTTTTCAGCGGCCTGCTTCATGCGAATCGAGGTCGAGCTGAATGCAGAAGGGGTGTTCACACCTTTGCCGAAGCAGAAGTTGTAATCGGCGTGCTGAGCAGAGAAGGCCATGCCGGCATCGCTCTGTCCGGCGCAGATAACTTTCATCGGGCGCTGTGGCTGCGGACTGACGCGGCAGTCGTTCATGGTGAAGAACTCACCTTTAAAGTCCGATTTTCCGGTGCCCCACAGGTCACGCAGCACGGTAACGTACTCGGTCAGATAAGAATAACGGCTGCCGAAGTACTCATCGCCAGGCCACATTCCCATTTGTTCATATTCTGGTTTCTGCCAGCCGGTTACCAGGTTGACACCGAAACGACCGCCTGAAATGGAATCAATGGTGGACGCCATGCGCGCCACAATGGCCGGAGGCAGCGTCAGGGTGGCCGCAGTGGCATAGATCTCAATACGTGACGTGACAGCAGCCAGGCCTGCCATCAGCGTGAATGACTCCAGGTTATGATCCCAGAATTCTGTTTTACCGCCAAAGCCGCGCAGTTTGATCATCGAGAGCGCAAAGTCGAAATGGTAATGCTCTGCTTTCAGCACAATGGCTTTGTTCAGTTCAAACGTTGGCATGTACTGCGGCGCATTGGATGAAATCAGCCAGCCATTGTTACCAATCGGAATAAAGACGCCTATCTTCATGTGAAACCTCGTTGCGATGGGGGAAAGGTATTTCACGCGCTGCACTGCATCCTGCTACGTCCTTGTGGGCTGCGCTCAGTCACAATTCTGCAAACTGTGTGCCACATTTTTTATTGTTTTAAATAACAATGAGTTAAATTTAACCCGAAAGAGGTAAGTGGAGTCACTGGTCCATTTCGGACCATCTGGTCAAAATTCGCTGCACGTTTTACATGCAACCTGGGCAAAAAAGGTGCAGGTCGTGGATTGGGCAGCAATGAATCCCTTTGCTATGATGCGCTGACACCAGATGGATGAGGTAAACCTGTGAATACCGATGAAAAAAAACCAACGCGTCGATCGCGTGCGGTTGCAGCGAAGCGGGCCGCTATACTGGAAGCGGCGTTAACATTCTTTTCACAGTTTGGCATTCACGGCACCAGCCTTGATAAGGTGGCTGAGCTGGCCGATGTCTCTAAAACCAATCTGCTCTACTATTTTCCCTCAAAAGAAGTGCTTTATGTGGCGGTGCTTAAGCAGATTCTGGATGTCTGGCTGGCGCCGTTGCGTGCCCTGGCCCACGATCAGGATCCGCTCGTCGCTATTCGGCGCTACATCCGGCTGAAGCTGGAAGTGTCGCGCGATCATCCTCAGGCTTCGCGGCTGTTCTGTCTGGAGATGCTGCAGGGCGCACCGCTGCTGAAAGGTGAGCTGGCGGGCGATCTCAAGCAACTGGTGGATGACAAGGCGGCCATTATTGAACGCTGGATTGATGAGGGACGGCTGGCAGGCGTTCAGCCGCAGCATCTGATCTTTATGCTATGGGCCACCACACAGCATTACGCCGATTTTGCTACCCAGGTTGAGGCTGTCACCGGTCAGACACTCAGCGATCCGGCGTTTTTCGACCAGGCTGTTGATAATGTTCAGCGCATGATCATTGAAGGGATTCGCGTACGCTAAATCGGGCCACATTCATCGTTCGGTAACGGAGTGAATTAATGGATTCTGTTTCGCAGTTCGTACTGGGTGCCTCAGTCAGTGTTGCCGTGATGGGACGACGGGCGCCGATCTGGCAGGCCGCGCTGGTGGGCGGTGTCTGCGGCACCTTACCCGATCTGGATGTGTTTAT
>ENA-UOWK01000918-UOWK01000918.1-bioreactor-metagenome-genome-assembly--contig:-NODE-918-length-11916-cov-6.302251_pt1 | contig 11916 bp, 10 predicted proteins | sample MGYA00238157_ERZ761612 | MGnify/ENA primary metagenome ERZ761612 (study PRJEB28901, sample SAMN06268035) | bioreactor metagenome | isolation source: Joint BioEnergy Institute, California, USA | place... | reverse complement strand
CAAATTCATTGCCCATAAACAGCAGTTTTTTGCCCGGGAAGGCCCACATCCAGCCGTAGTAGGCACGCAGGTTGGCGAACTTCTGCCAGGCATCGCCCGGCATACGATCCAGAATCGAGCGTTTACCGTGCACCACTTCATCATGCGATAGCGGCAGCACAAAGTTTTCAGTGTAGTTGTACATCATGCCGAAGCTCATCAAATTGTGATGATGCTTGCGGTAAATGGGATCGACTTTCATGTAGTCGAGGGTGTCGTGCATCCAGCCCAGATTCCATTTGAACCAGAAGCCCAGCCCGCCACCTTCGGTTGGACGCGTCACGCCAGGATAGTCTGTAGACTCTTCAGCCATTGTCACCGACCCGGATGCTACCGTGCCGAGCGTGCGGTTGGTGTAGCGCAGGAACTCAATCGCTTCCAGGTTCTCACGGCCACCGTACTGATTTGGCACCCACTCCCCTTCACTGCGGCTGTAGTCGCGGTAAATCATCGACGCGACCGCATCTACACGCAGGCCATCGATGCCAAAGCGCTCCGTCCAGTAGAGCGCATTACCCGACAGGTAGTTGCTCACTTCGCGGCGGCCAAAGTTGTAGATCAGGGTGTTCCAGTCCTGGTGGAAGCCTTCACGCGGATCGCTGTGCTCATAGAGCTCTGTTCCGTCGTACTTCGCCAGACCGAAATCATCGCTGGGGAAATGGCCTGGCACCCAGTCGAGCAGCACGTTGAGGCCCGCTTCATGGGCAGCGTCAATGAAGGCGCGAAACTCGTCACGCGTACCAAAACGGCGGGTCGGCGCATACATGCCCAGCGGCTGATAGCCCCAGCTGCCGTCAAACGGATGTTCGTTAACGGGCAGCAGTTCGATATGGGTAAAGCCCATCTCTTTAACGTAAGGCACCAGCTGTTCAGCCAGCTCTTTGTAGCTCAGCCAGAAGTTGTTGTCGGTGTGACGACGCCAGGAACCCAGGTGGACTTCATAGATTGAGATGGGCGCGTCGAAAGCGTTGGCGGCCTTGCGCTCCTCTTTCATCTCAACCGGCTCCGGCAGACCACAAATCATCGACGCCGTCTGCGGACGCATCTGTGCCTCAAAGGCGTACGGGTCCGCTTTGATGCGCAGCTCACCATTGGCATCGATAATTTCATATTTGTAGAGCTGGCCGTTAACCGCACCTGGCACAAACAGTTCCCAGATACCTAACTCCTGACGCAGACGCATCGGATGACGGCGGCCATCCCAGAAGTTGAAATCGCCAACCACGGAAACGCGACGGGCATTGGGTGCCCAGACGCAGAAGCGGGTGCCGAAGACGCCATCAATCACGTCGCCGTGCGCGCCCAGCGTCTCATAAGGGCGCAGATGCGTCCCTTCCGCCAGCAGCCACAGATCCATCTCCTGCAGCAGAGGCCCGAAACGATAGGCATCATCGACAAGGTTTTGCTGACCATGCCAGTTGACCGCCAGTTGATAACGGAATGGATTTTTACGGCGTGGAATGACGCCACTGAAGAAGCCGCGTGCATCTTCACACACCAGCTGAGCCAGTTTACGCCCGGTGGAGGTTTCAATGACCCACACTTCAAGCGCTTCGGGGAGCAATGCCCTGACCTCAAGGCCTTGCTGAGTTCGGTGCATCCCTAGTAACGAAAAAGGGTCGGCATAATTACCCGCAAACAGGGCATTGATCGCATCGCGATCGGGAAGCTCTGACATGACTTTCTTCCTGTGATAATTGGCAGCCGAAATGAACGCAACATAGCCTGTCGCGCTTCACCTGCGCTGCTCTTCATTGAGCCATACGTACAACGACAAAGCAGTCAGGCCATTCCATGGGAAAAGTGTTTTGTCGCGTACCACAACCATTTAATCCGGAAAGCACAAGGGTTACCTGTGGCACATCATGGTTAAATCATAGCTTGGTCACGGCAGTTGCCATGGACTTAAGCAAAATATTCTTTAACGGCTGGCAAAAAAGGGAAGCTGATCACTGAGTAAGCGAAACGGCAGGTTGTTTTGCATACGACACAAACAAAAAAGGCCGGGTAAATCCGGCCTTTGGTGATATGTCTGTTTAGCTGATTAACAACCGCAGCATGCGACGTAGCGGTTCGGCTGCGCCCCATAACAACTGGTCGCCCACCGTGAAGGCCGAGAGATATTCCGGCCCCATATTGAGTTTCCGTAACCGGCCAACGGGTGTGGTGAGCGTGCCGGTGACAGCGGCAGGCGTCAGTTCACGCATCGTCAGCTCACGGTCATTTGGCACCACCTTGACCCACTCATTGTGAGAGGCCAGCAGCTGTTCGATTTCCGCCAGCGGCAGATCGCGTTTCAGTTTCAGCGTAAAGGCCTGGCTGTGACAGCGCAGCGCACCGACACGTACGCACAAGCCATCAACCGGGATGACTTTAGAGGTGGCAAGGATTTTGTTGGTCTCTGCCTGGCCTTTCCACTCTTCGCGGCTCTGGCCGTTGTCCAGCTGCTTATCAATCCACGGAATCAGGCTGCCCGCCAGCGGTACGCCGAAGTTGTCGGTCGGTAACGTGCCGGAACGGGTGAAGTCGGTCACGCTACGCTCAATGTCGAGAATGGCGGAAGCCGGGTTCTGCAATGCAGGCGCAACGTGATCGTGCAGCATGCCCATCTGGGTCAGCAATTCGCGCATGTGGCGCGCACCGCCACCCGAGGCTGCCTGATAGGTGGCAACTGAGGCCCACTCAACCAGATCCTGAGCAAACAAACCGCCCAGTGACATCAGCATCAGGCTGACGGTACAGTTACCGCCAACAAAGGTTTTGATGCCACGGTCGATGCCGTCACGAATAACCGCGTGGTTAACCGGATCGAGGATGATGATGGCATCCTCTTTCATGCGCAGCGTGGAGGCCGCATCAATCCAGTAGCCCTGCCAGCCGCTGGCGCGCAGCTTAGGATAGACGTCACTGGTGTAGTCGCCACCCTGGCAGGTAATAATGATATCCAGCGCGCGCAGCGCCTCAATATCAAACGCATCCTGCAGTGTGCCCTGCTGTTTGCCCGCAAACGCGGGTGCCGCCTGACCATGCTGCGACGTCGAGAAGAAGACCGGATTGATTGCATCAAAATCACGCTCTTCACTCATGCGGGACATCAGCACTGAGCCGACCATGCCGCGCCAACCAACAAAACCTACATTCTTCATGTCGTGTCCGTCTAAGGCAGTTACACCTGCTTTTCATTTCAGAGGAGAGAGCGGCGTGCTATTTTCACGCCGCTCTGCGTAATAATAAGATTTACCTGTGTCCCCTCACTCTACAAAATGCAGGCCGGGTAGCAAGTGAATTAATTCGATTACGCTAACTTTTTCAGCAGCGTAACTAATAACTCTGCTTTTTCGCGAACAACATGGCGTAAAACCGATGACTGAAATGATTTCGGCGACAATATTATTGTTGTTAATTATGGATCCGCTGGGCAATCTGCCGATTTTTATGTCGGTTTTAAAGCATCTGGAGCCGAAAAGGCGGCGGGTTGTGCTAATCCGTGAAATGCTGATTGCCCTGATCATCATGCTGCTGTTCCTGTTTACCGGCGAACGCATTCTGGCATTTTTAAATCTGCGCACCGAAACGGTATCGATTTCTGGCGGGATCATTCTGTTTCTGATCGCCATCAAAATGATTTTTCCGTCGGCGGAAAGCAGCAGTTCAGGCTTACCGGCGGGTGAAGAGCCATTCCTGGTACCGCTGGCGATTCCGCTGGTCGCCGGGCCATCGCTGCTGGCAACGCTGATGCTGCTGTCGCATCAGTATCCGCATCAGATGTCGCATCTGGTCGGTGCGCTGTTGATCGCCTGGGGCGTGACGGTCGGCATTCTGCTGATGTCAGGACTGTTCCTGCGTCTGCTGGGTGATAAAGGCGTGAATGCGCTGGAGCGGCTGATGGGATTGATACTGATTATGCTGGCCACCCAGATGTTCCTGGATGGGATTAGGGCTTATATGAAGTTATAAGCGCACCTGTGTCCTTTTATCCTGGCAGGCGCGCAGGTAGCCGCCTTATCACAACGTTACGGCATTGAAATGAATAGTAATATTTATATAATGCCGCAAAAAGAGATATCCATGGCAGGCAGTATCGAAAATTAGATGCAGCGTCTGAAAACGCGGGGGAAATGCAATGAGGTTGGGCCTGACCGTACTATCCTTCCCGGGCCAGAAAGCGGCGCTGAATGACGCGCAGCTGATGCAGGTTGACGTTACTGATTTTGCCTGGGTTTACTTATCTGCCGCCGCCATCACGCTGGTTCTTTTTGCTCTGATAAGAAGAAAATGGGCATGAACAGTCTGCTGCAGATCATCAAAAGCTGTTTTTTGCGCACCTTTAATTATCAAGGGCGTGAAGGCAGGACGAGCTATTTTATTTTCCTGCTGTTCCAGCTGGCCTGGTTCTGCAGTTATCTGCAATGGTTTACCGGGCCATTGCATGAAATTGGCTTAATCGCGCTGCTGCTGTTTATTTTGCCTGTTTTTTCCTGCGGGGTGAGAAGAATAAATGACGCTGGCTATTCATCCGGCGTCATTGTCCTTTTGGTAGTGGCGCCTTATCTGCTGTTCCCTTTTTTACTCTTCCCGCGCTCGCGGGAAAAAAACTGACGGGCAGTTAGCCCGTCAGGTTGGTCAGGAAAGCAGTTCGAAAGCAATCATCCCGACCACCGCGCCAACAGTGCCAAGAATGGTCTCCATCAGCGTCCAGGTCTTCAGCGTTTCCGCTTCGCTGGCCCCGGTGAAGCGGCCAAACAGCCAGAAGCCGGCATCGTTCACATGGCTGATAATGATTGAGCCACCGCCGATGCAGATCGACAGCGCTGCCAGCTGAGCACCGCTGTAGTGCAGCGGTTCAATCACCGGCATGATTAGCCCGACGGTGGTCAGACAGGCGACCGTCGCCGACCCCTGAATAACCCGCACCGCGCCCGACAGGATAAAGCAGGCCAGCGCAATCGGCAGTCCTGCGCCGGTCAGCGCATTGCCCAGCACCGGACCGACGCCAGAATCCACCAGTACCTGCTTAAACACACCGCCCGCGCCAATCACCAGCAGGATAATCCCGGCCGGTTGCAGCGCGCTGCCACACACCTGCATCACCCGCTCTTTATCCATACCCTGACGGTAAGCCAGGCCATAAATCGCCACCAGCAGCGCCAGCAGGATCGCAGTGAAAGGATGGCCGATAAATTCCAGCCATTCATACAGCGTGGTGCCTTCGGTTGTGAAGCGTGCGCCGATGGTTTTCAGGCCAACCAGCACCAGCGGGAAGAGGATCAGTGAGAGGCTGAAACCAAATGACGGCAGCTTGCTCTCATCAACATCCGGCTGATGATCTTCCGGCGGCGCGCTGAACGTGACGTGGTTGCCGATAAAGTTGCCAAACAGTGGCCCGGCAATCAGCATGCCGGGAATCGCCGCACACAGACCCAGCAGGATCATCCAGCCAAAGTCCGCGTGCATCTGCGAGGCCAGCAGCATCGGGGCCGGTCCGGGCAGCAGGAAGGCCGCCGACGCCGCAACGCCCGCAAACAGCGGGATCACCAGTTTCACCAGATTGCCGCCGGTACGCCGCGCCACCGCAAACGCGATGCTGATCAGCAGCACCACGGCAACTTCAAAGAAGAGCGGCAGCGCGCAGATCAGACCGGCAATGCCCATCGCATAATGGGCACGACTCTGACCAAAGGTTTTCAGCATCCGGATAGCAATCTGATCGACGGCGCCGGTTTCATGCAGGATTTTGCCGAACATCGCGCCCAGCGCAACCACAATGGCAAGGAAACCGAGCGTGCCGCCCATCCCCTTTTGCATGGTTTCCGCGATTTTGTTGAGTGGCATACCGGAGAAAAGTCCGGCACCAATGGAGACTAACATCAGCGCGACAAAAGCGTGCATGCGCGCCTTCATCACCAGAAAAAGCAGCAGCAGGACAGAGCCTGCTGCGGTCAAAACGAGTGTTGCGGTATTCATCTCTAACCCTGGCTGATAGCGTCCTGGATAGTGGCAACCGTAGCTGCCACCACATCGTCCAGTGAATGCGCGATATCCACCACCAGTACATCCGACTCATCGCTGCCTGGCTCTTCCAGCGTGGCAAACTGAGTTACCAGCATCTGCGGCTTGAAGAAGTGGCCTTTACGCGCTTTCAGACGGGCTTCGATAGTGTCGAAATCGCCTTTCAGGTAAACAAAACGCAGGTTGTCATTTCCCTGACGCAGAATGTCGCGATAACTTTTCTTCAGGGCTGAACAGACAATGATAGAGATCGCCTGGGTGCGCTGCATGGCAAACGCGGCATCGTTCAGCGCCTGTAACCACGGCTGACGATCGCTGTCATCCAGTGGATGACCATCGGCCATTTTCAGGATGTTGGCACGCGGGTGGAGAAAATCACCGTCAAGAAAGGCCGTGTTGAGCTGGTGAGAAACCTGGTTGGCGACGGCAGACTTTCCGCTGCCTGAAACGCCCATCAGGATGAAGACGTGATGTGACGGGGATTGCGTTGTCATTTTTCTGCTCCGGCAGGTGAGAATTTGCCAATGTTACCGATAACAATGTCGTTTCTCATTCTCCTGGCCGGTTAACAGCCTGGCAACCTTTTTACCAGGAAAAGCATGAAAGTGTGAGCTGACTCATAAAAACGCCACAATCAGATGCTGCCACCTTCACTGATTTCAAAACCGACATCCAGCAGCCGATTATCGCTGCTTTCACCGGCAATGCGCGCCAGTAGCCGCGTCGCCGCTTCACGCCCCATGCGGTCACGTGGCGTGAGCACGGTCGCCAGTTGTGGCGTCACCACCTGGCTGATGTCATGGCCGTGGAAACCGGCAATGGCCATCTGCGAGGGCACCTGTAATCCCTGCCGCTGGCACTCAAACATCGCCCCGACCGCCAGATCGTCATTGGTACAGAACAGGCTATCCGTTTCAGGATAAAGACGCTGCGCCTCACGCAGCAGATCGCCACCGGCGCTGAATGAAGAAGCCTCTTCCATCATCACGCTGCGCGGCGTCAGCCCCGCTTCGCGCATGGCGATTTCATAACCCTGTTGCTTCTGCAACGTACGTTCATCAAGGCGTGCGCCGAGGTAGACAGTGTGACGATGGCCTTTACTCAGGATAGTCCGCGTCATCTGCCGGGCTGCTTCAACGTTATCAAAGCCGACGGCCATATCCAGGCAGGGTGTGACGCTGTCCATCATCTCTATCACCGGAATACCGGCCACTTCCAGCATGCGCAGCGTGCCTGGCGTATGGGTACGTTCGGTGAGAATCACGCCATCGATGTTCCAGCCCAGCAGCGAGCGCAGTTGCCGCTCCTCTTTTTGCGGGTTGTAACCAAAGTGGGCGACCAGCGTCTGATAGTTCGCTTCGTCGGTGACGGCTTCAATGCCGCGCAATACGTCGGCGAAAACCTGGTTGGTGAGTGACGGCAGCAGCACGCCAATGGCGCGACTGGTGGCGTTAGAAAGCATATCGGGGGCGCGATTGGGGATATAACCCAGCTCATCCAGTGCCACTGCAATCTTGTCCCGCAGGGCAACAGAGACCTGCTCAGGATTACGCAGGTAACGGCTGACGGTCATTTTAGTAATGCCGACGCGATCGGCAACATCCTGTAATACCGGTCTTTTCTTCTTCATCGTAGCGCCTGGGATCGCCCTGAAAGCTAAAGTACGATGAGTCTATCACTTTTCTGTCACAAAATTGCCAACCGGGCGCGATGATGCGCGCCCGTAATCTGCTTAGACCGGTGGCAGATCAAACAGCAGGACTTCTGCAGCCGTGCTGGCTTCAATCGTCAGCGCGCTTTCGTCCCAGATCGCCAGGGCGTCACTGGTTGTCACCGCGTTACCGTTAACAGTCACATTGCCTTTGACCACCTGAATCCAGATACGACGTCCTGCCTCAACGGCGACATTGTCCTGCTCACCAGCAGCCAGTACCCAGCGCGATAAGGTCATGTCCTGATAAACTTTCAGCGACCCTTCACGGGCATCCGGGCTTAACACCAGCTGACGCCCTGTAACATCCGGGAAGCGGCACTGATCGTAGCGTGGCTCAATGCCGGTACGCTCAGGAATGATCCAGATCTGATAAAGGTGCAATGGCTCGCTTTCACTGGCGTTGTACTCAGAGTGACGTACACCCGTGCCGGCGCTCATGATCTGGAACTCCCCTGCCGGGATCTGCTCTTTGTTACCCATGCTGTCCTGATGCTCAACGGTACCGGAAAGCACGTAGGTCAGGATTTCCATATCTTTATGAGGATGGGTGCCAAACCCCTGACCACCATCGATCACATCTTCATTGATGACACGCAGCGCGGAGAAACCCATGAAGTTCGCATCGTGATAGCTGGCGAAAGAGAAGGTATGCCAGCTATCCAGCCAGCCATGGTTTGCGTGACCGCGTTCTTCAGCTTTGCGTACATAGATCATGTTTAATTCTCCTCAATGTTTTTTATAGTGTGTTCCCGAGGCGGTATGATTGATAGCTGAAAAACTTCACTTCTCTGTTCAAATTCGTTGAACAAAATCGGGCTTCTCACTGAAACAGATCGAAGGAAAAGGAGGTGATGCAGGAATGAAAGATATTAAGGGAAAGCCTGAAATAAAGGTTAATCTGATAAACCCGTAAAATAATGAAAGCCGGATAATCCGCGGTTACTTTATTTTCCGTGTCATCATCCCAGGCTAATTTAGCCTCTGGATTTGACACACACAACGTGATTAACGCATTAAAAATGATACCTTAAAAAATAGAGTCAATAAGGTATTACTTTTGATGCCTTAAAACTTCACCTGTAAATTAAAGAATGTGATCGCCGTAAATAACCCGCCTTCATAAATCCTACTAAAATAGCCGATAAATAAAAACCTTTCGTTTTAAACACCCTCCGATTCATTTTATTTTAAATTATTATCAGGAGCCCGATTATGGATGCCGTTCAAAATACGCTGATATCAGATGAAACGCCACGCTGGAGAAGAAGTGATACCGTCTGGATGCTGGGATTATATGGAACTGCAATTGGTGCTGGCGTTTTGTTTTTGCCGATAAATGCAGGCACTGGCGGTTTGCTGCCGTTAATCATTATGGCTGTGCTGGCTTTTCCGATGACATTCTTTGCCCATCGCGGGCTCACCCGTTTTGTTCTTTCCGGCAAAAATCCGGGGGGAGATATTACTGAAGTGGTGGAAGAACATTTTGGTATCGGCGCGGGAAAACTCATCACTCTGCTCTACTTTTTTGCTATATACCCTATCCTGCTGGTGTATAGCGTCGCGATTACCAACACCGTCGACAGTTTTCTCACCCACCAGCTTCATCTGATATCGCCGCCGCGTGCGGTACTGGCTTTCATTCTTATTGTCGGCATGATGGCTATCGTACGCTTCGGCGAAAAAGCTATCGTGAAGGCGATGAGTATTCTGGTGTTTCCGTTCGTGGCCGCACTGATGCTGCTCGCGCTGTATCTGATTCCACAATGGAACGGCGCTATTCTGGATACGCTCTCGATGAGGGGTTCTGAAACGACCGGTAGCGGATTATGGCTCACACTATGGCTGGCTATTCCCGTCATGGTCTTCTCCTTTAATCATTCTCCCATTATTTCATCATTTGCAGTAGCCAAGCGTCAGGAGTACGGCGATCAGGCGGCGTCAAAATGTTCACGCATTCTGGCCTGTGCTCATATCATGATGGTGCTCACCGTCATGTTTTTCGTTTTCAGTTGTGTGCTGAGTCTCTCTCCGGAACACCTGGCGGAGGCAAAGGCGCAGAATATTTCTATCCTTTCCTACCTCGCTAACCATTTTAACGCGCCGTTAATTGCCTGGATGGCCCCCATCATCGCAATTATCGCGATCACCAAATCTTTTCTCGGCCACTATCTGGGGGCGCGTGAAGGTTTCAATGGCATGGTGATCAAATCGCTTCGCAGCAAAGGCAAGTCGATAGAAATCAATAAACTGAACCGCATCACCGCCCTTTTTATGCTGATCACCACCTGGATTGTCGCCACCCTAAACCCCAGCATTCTGGGCATGATTGAAACCCTGGGCGGACCGGTTATCGCCATGATCCTGTTCCTGATGCCGATGTACGCCATTAATAAAGTCCCGGCGATGCGTAAATATAGCGGTCATTTGAGCAATCTTTTCGTCGTCATCATTGGCCTGATTGCTATCTCCGCCATCGCCTTTTCTTTACTTAACTGATGCCGTCGCTTGCCATACTGGTCAGCGCCTCTTTCATATTGCAATCCGCATGGGTGAATCATGATTAGCGTTTTCGATATTTTTAAAATCAGCATCGGGCCATCCAGTTCGCATACGGTGGGCCCCATGAAAGCGGGTAAACATTTTGTTGATACGCTAAAGGAAAAAGGCCTGCTGGATAGTGTGAGCCGGCTGGTCGTGGATATTTATGGCTCTCTTTCCCTGACGGGAAAAGGCCACCATACAGATATTGCGATTATTCTCGGCCTGAGTGGTTATCTGCCTGACACGGTAAATATCGATCAGATCCCCGCCATCATTCGCGACGTGAATACGCAGCAACAGTTACGTATCGAAGAAGGGCACCGGGAGATTGCCTTCCCGGTGGCAGAGTGCATACGCTTTCACAGCGAGTTTCTGCCGTTACATGAAAATGGCATGAGCATAACCGCCTTTTGTGATGGAAAAAGCGTTTACACCCAGACCTATTATTCTGTCGGAGGCGGCTTTATTGTCACCGAAGACGATTTTGGTAAAAGCCTGGATAGCGAAATCGATATTCCCTTCCCCTTCTATTCCGCCCGTAACCTGCTGGCACATTGCCATAGCAATAACCTTTCGGTTTCGGCCGTCATGATGAAGAACGAGATAGCGCGTCATGGTCGCCGTGAGGTCGAAGAGAACATGGCACAACTGTGGCAAACCATGCGCAATGCGATAACACGTGGCATCAGCACTGAGGGCGTCTTACCCGGTCCGCTGAAGGTGCCACGGCGGGCTTCTTCCCTGCATCGCATCCTGGCGCCACTGAGCCAGTCCATTAATCCCCTGAGTGCCATGGATTGGGTGAATATGTTCGCGATGGCAGTGAGTGAAGAGAATGCCGCTGGAGGACGTGTGGTCACCGCACCCACCAATGGCGCATGCGGGATTATTCCGGCGGTACTGGCTTATTATGATCGCTTCATCAAGCCGGTAACGCCTGAACTCTATATGCGCTATTTCCTCACAGCAGGCGCAATCGGCATTCTTTATAAGATGAATGCGTCGATTTCTGGCGCTGAAGTCGGCTGTCAGGGAGAGGTCGGCGTGGCCTGTTCCATGGCGGCGGCGGGTCTGGCTGAACTGCTGGGGGCCGATGCGGAGAAAGTCTGCATCGCCGCTGAAATTGGCATGGAGCATAATCTTGGTCTGACCTGCGATCCCGTAGCGGGTCAGGTCCAGGTGCCCTGTATTGAGCGGAATGCGATTGCTGCCGTCAAAGCCATTAACTCAACCAGTATGGCGATGTACCGCACCAGCGATCCCAAAGTGTCACTGGATAAGATTATCGAAACCATGTTTGAAACCGGCAAAGACATGAACGCCAAATACCGTGAAACCGCCCGCGGCGGTCTGGCGATCAAAGTGGCGATATGTGAATCGTAACGATCTGAAAACCGCTGGCTGTGAGGCTGGCGGTTTCTTCATTGCTCCGGTTTTGCTGAAGATGGGCTTTGAGCAGGATTATTTTGATTCGTTTTCGCGGGGCAGACTGGACCAGACCATACTCCGCATTTCAGAGGAGGTGTACCACTCATTTATCGTTGCGCTGACAGACTGCTCAGCAACAGCTTCAGTGTTATTCGCCGCCGGTGACTGGCTGCGCTGTTTTTTTC
>ENA-UOWK01000916-UOWK01000916.1-bioreactor-metagenome-genome-assembly--contig:-NODE-916-length-11947-cov-5.603179_pt1 | contig 11947 bp, 9 predicted proteins | sample MGYA00238157_ERZ761612 | MGnify/ENA primary metagenome ERZ761612 (study PRJEB28901, sample SAMN06268035) | bioreactor metagenome | isolation source: Joint BioEnergy Institute, California, USA | place... | reverse complement strand
TTTAACCATCTTATTTTTTGCACAGAACCCTACCACCACCCTGATTAATTGATTCTATGCGCGTACGCGAGCATGGTTTTTGTAAAACCATCTCTTAATCTATTGAATTATAAAGCGTTCAGACGATATTTAATCCAATTATCTGACCGTAAAAGTGCTCATTACTCGCTTTAATTCACTTAGTTCTCTCAAGACCTTTCCTAGTTAGGCCATTTTTCACTTAATATGGCTCTTTATGATAAAATCATCCCCAAGTGAACCTTGGGGATGATTAATGGTAAAAACCCTTTATTTAAAAGGACTGTATGATTGATATAATAAACACCAGTGTCCATACTGGTGTCCAGTAGCAAGTGTCCATTAATATATGGTGACCTCACAAAAATAGAAATAAAGGATCACTAGCTGTCATCCACCTTTTTATAAAACTTACGGATATCCTTTATGGCTGTCGATAATGCAAATGATATTAATAAACTTGAATACCGAGATAAGGACTACTCGGTCAGCGTTTCAGGTGTCGCGGGTCTGAGTATCCGTGTCTATCCAAATGGCAAAAAAGAATACTACCTACGCTACGCTCATCCCCACATCACAGGCAAGCGGCCCAGAATGATGCTGGGTAAGGTCGAGGACATTAATCTATACGAGATTAAGTATAAAGCGGAAACCATACTTAACATGGTCGCAAACGGCTCTGATCCCAAAGCCATACAGCAAAAAGAACAGGTCAATAAGTACGCTCATCTAAAGAACGCTACTTTCGCTGAGATTGCACAAGCATGGCGCGCGCACAAAACAGCAGGTCGCCAACACAGCAAATCTAAAAAGCCTGCGTTTAGTGAATCGACGCTCAAGTTTTGGGATTTGTGTCTTGGCTATATGTGTCATGAGATTGGTGACTTGAGAATGAACGATATCACCAGTGAGATGATATTAAGTGTGTGTGAGGCCATTCAAAATAATGACAATCAAGCCACCTTCGTTGGTGCAAGCACACGACTGTATACCGAAAAAGTATTTTCTTTTGCCGTCGCGCGCGGATTATGCGATAGAAATGTGGCGATTGACACGCGTGGCGAGCTGGCACCAGCTGGCTCAGGTAATCACTTGCCAGCCATTACCAAACCCGATGAGTTTGCAACGCTTTTACAAGATATGGCCAATTTTAAAGGGGCAAGCAAGATCACCCTTGAGGCCATGAATCTACTACCCTATATATTTGTCCGTAGTATCGATTTGCGCTCTATGCGCTGGCAGGACATCGATTGGGAGAACAATGTATGGGCATTCTCCCCTACTAAAGGTGAAGGTCGTGATGATATGGTCTCACATTTAGTGGTGCCATTGGCAACCCAAGTCATCGCACGTTTACGACACATTCAATCTATCAGCGGTCATAACGACTATGTCTTTGCGTCGACGCGCGCTTCAAACAATGCTTATATTAGTAAGGCTGCGCTCGTACAGGTTTTCCACCGCATGGGCTACAAAGATGTGCAATGCGCGCATGGATTTCGGGCCTCCGCCAAAACCCTGCTTATGGAGCAGCCTGAACTGCGTTATTCGGATATCGTCACAGAACTGCAGCTGGGGCATAGAATCAAAGACACTCATGGCGGCGCTTATAACAGACTCGATGAGATCGATACGAGGATAGAGATGATGCAGGATTGGGCAGATTATATAGATACTCTGCGAAGCTATTCTGAACATATTTAAAAAGAAGTCATTCCAAAAAAAACTGACTTTAAACACCTGAACAAAATAGAAACTTATATTTAATTGTCTAAATACTTCCCCAACCATGCTAAAAATGCATCGCTAGTCGTCGATACGTTCAAGCGCAGATAGGTTGAGGCGCTGGCATCTGGATGAAACAATTGCCCAGGTGCCACCAGCCAGCCATCGCTATAGGCATCTAGTGCCAACTGGCTGGTATCTTGCTGTGTATCTACCCACACAAAAATGCCTGCCTGTGTATGCTCAGGATAGGCAAGTCCAATCTTTGGTAATGCTTTACGCATCCTCTCATGCGCATCATATAAGTGTTGATGGACTTTTTTAATCTGCCGACGGTACTCGCCGTGCGTCCATAGATGGTGAATGACACGCTCACCAAATTCTGGCGTATTCATATTACTCAAGGTTTTGATACGCAGCACCTCATCAATGAAATTATCTGGGCATACCAATAGGCCGACGCGCCAACCTGATGCCATCGACTTTGAAAATCCCGTCGCATAAAACACGCGCTCGAACTGATCAAGACTGGCATAACGCAGGACTTGACTGTCCGGTACAAACGCGGCGTATAAATCATCCTCAAAAATATACGCATCGTATTTATGGATAAGGTTAAGCACTTGGTGCGCCCGAGCAGGATGTAGATTATAAGAGGTGGGATTGTGTAGCACGCTGTTGGTCAAATACAGCTTAGGATGATATGTCTCAAACAGCTTTTGCATCTGCTCAATGTTGGGGCCTTGATGGTCGCGCTCGACAGCGACAACATTGAGTCCTTGTTGCTGTAGGCAACTCGATAGCCAAAACCAGCCCGGCCCATCAACCACCACCGTGTCACCCACTTCGGTTAATAGCTGTACGATCATGGTGATGGCTTGTGATATGCCTGCGGTGGTAATGACATTGTCTGCATAGGTCTGCATACCAAGCACATTCAATTGCTGAACCAGTTGCTGACGCAGCGGCAGATAGCCTTGCACCTCGCCATAGTCGTAGATGAAGCTATCCGCTTGCTGAGTGACCTGCCGTATGGCCCATTCCATCTTGTCATTACGCACCCAGTCTCTGGGTAAGGTTCCTACCCCTGGTGATCGGTGATGCGGAATGTCACTAAACACCTGCTGTACCAGCCAGCGTGTGTCTATAACGGGGTACTTGGTACCGACTTTTTTATCACTATTAGGTTGAGCCAGTGTTGCTTGTACATTTACATAGTAGCCTGAACTTGGCTTAGCCACCAATACATTGGTCGCCACCAGTTGCTCATAGGCTTGCACCACCGTAAAGCTCGAGATACCCATCAATTTTGCTAATTTGCGCACCGATGGCACACGCTGATTGGGCAAGTAAATTTGCCAAGCAATACGCTGCTGTAGCCATTCAGCGACGGCAGCGGTCTTCGTCAAATTAGGATTGAGTTTGTAATTTTCGACCATAATGAGCGCACTTATCTTGGACTATAAAAATCTGAATATAAAAAACTGTCATGTTAAGTATGACTATACACTTTGTTCACCATCAGTGGAACTGTATCGGGTCTGTCATGGTCATCTAGACTATAGTTGATCTCTTCAATCACATTGAAGTTTTGAGGAGAATAGATAAATGGGCATAACGGCAGGCTTGGAAGGTAGCATCACCGCGTTGGCTATTTTCTTATTCATTAACTCAATCACACCCGGACCCAATAACTTAATGCTGCTACATGGCAGTATTAAACGTGGGTTTTGGGCGTGTCGCTGGCATATGCTCGGTATTACGACAGGCGTTGCTGTCATGCTTGGACTGAGCTATTGGGGTATGGCAACTTTGGTGGTTGGCTTTCCGGCGATTATGTTGACGATAAAAGCACTGGGTACGCTCTATCTATTATGGCTTACTTATCATATGGCAAAAACGGACTTCACCGCGGTTGTCAATAAAGCACTGCAACATGAGCTGGCAAGTGAAACAAGTGGCGCAACCATCGCAAAAAACCGCGTGGGCGATTTACCACTAAGCTTTGGACAGGCATTACTATTTCAATGGCTTAATCCAAAAGCATGGACCATGACAATGGTGGCACCCAGTCTGGCCATGTTTCATACCAATAGCTCGTGGCTGGACAACCAGCTATTACTGATCATGTGTGCCATCATCAATATCTTGTCGATCAGCTGCTGGGCGGCAGGCGGGCACTGGCTGCGCAAACTGGTACATTTACCGCGTGTGATGCGGGTTATCCATACACTGATTGTATTTATGACGCTGTATTGTGCCGTCATGCTATGGCGCTAAAAAGCAAGCAAGGTGACGATTAAATCACAAACGAAAAACGCATAATAATTACCTAGGATAATCATATGACCCCTATATACACTGCACTGGCTGTACTGGTTACCTTTATTTGGGGTGTAAATTTCACCTTTATTGCCTGGGGGCTCGAGAGCTTCCCACCACTGATGCTCACTGCCCTACGTTTTTTCTTTACCGCGGTGCCGTTGGTGTTTTTTCTTAACCCCCCTACCTTTAACCGCACCTTACTGATTTATGCCATCGGTACCTTTGTGATTCAGTACGCCTTTATATTTACCGCCATGCATCTAGGCGCGTCACCAGGGTTGACAGCGCTGTTGCTGCAAATCCAGATTTTTATCACCGTGTTACTAGCGTACTTTATCCTAGGCGAAGCAGTCAGTCGCATGCAAATCATTGGTATGCTGGTCGGAGTATTGGGACTTAGCGTGATTGCACTTAATCTCGGCGGTGATATGCCTGTGGCTGGATTTGTCTGCATCTTGATTGCCGCAATGGGCTGGAGCTTTGGCAATATTGCCTCCAAGCAGGCCTCGGCACAGGCAGCCATAAGAGCGGCGCAGCAAAAAACAAACGTGCCTGTTGTTTCCTCTGGGACTGTTTCTTCCAATACTAAAGAAAATAAGGCATCTGCTTTGTCTGCTCTCGCACTGGTAGCATGGGGCGGTCTTATCGCTTGCGTAATTTTGATCCCATGCTCTCTCCTGTTTGAGACCGATGCATGGCAACTGGCAACCTTTAACGAGGCGTCGATGAGGTCTTGGCTGTCACTAGGGTTTATCGTATACATCTCAACCCTAGTAGGCTTTGGGCTGTGGTCGCATTTGCTCAGCAAGAACACCGCATCTAAGGTGATGCCATTTGCGCTACTAATACCCATATTCGGTATGACAACGTCCGTAGTGCTCACAGGGGAAGTTGTGACATGGTGGAAGATACTGGCAATGATATTGATATTATCGGGGTTACTACTGGCAAATATGAAATTAGGGCTAGGAAGAAGACTTGCTTATAAATAATACCAAGTATCTGACTTTCTTTAGCTTTGACTCTAAGGCGAAATGCTCTTGAGTATTGAGTTTATCGGGTCAGGATTAATATTAACTGAGTTTTTGATCGTCAATTTTCATTTAAGCGTCAGATCATGGAGATGCCAGTGCTAAATCAGCACCTTAGTAGAGCAAATATCGTTAGCATAAAGGGTGCTTTATTTGCCTTGGCAGCGGCAGCGCTCAATGCCACGATAGGCATATTCAGCGTGCTACTTATGAATACAGGGCTAAAAAGTAACGATGTCGCCTTTTTAAAAACGCTTGCTGCTTTTGTCTTGCTGTCTCTTATGCTGAGTAAGACGCCGAGGCACGTTCAGTATCAACAGCTCATCATGCCTGCACGTGTTACTCTTGATCATCATGCTAGCCATAAGCGCATCATGGCCGCCATTGCTGTTTGTGCCTTTTTTGGTATTTTTACGCTGTTTGTGTTTGAGACCCAAGCTTATCAGTATGGCAATCCCGCCAATGTTGTGGTGATTTTGATGGCAGCAGCAACCATATCAGCAACGCTATTTGGCGCACTACTCCTTAAAGAAAAACTATTACTTAATACTATTTTGGGCGTGTTATTAGCAATCGCTGGTATTTTTGTGATTTCTTGGACAAGCAGCGTTGATTTAACGTTGGTGTTTTTTGCAGCGCTGGCTGGTATTGGCTATGGGCTATTTTCGGTATTGATGCAACGCTTTGGCTTACAAGGCGGTATTTATTTGACCAAATACTTATTACTATTTGGCAGCCTATTGTTATTCATCCCCTTTATTATTACCTTTGATCCTGTGCATATAGGATATCAATCCATTCTTGGGTTGCTGGGTTTGGCTATTTTTCCAACCATTTTAGGCTTTTACTGTACCACCAGTGCTTTAACGTATTTGCCTGCGTCCAAGGTACAAGTGATTGAGTTATCAGAGCCATTGTTTGCGATGTTTTTTGTGTGGCTAATATTGCATGAGTCAGCAACGATACGATTTTGGCTTGGCGCAGGCTTGGTCATACTCGGTATTTTGACCATCACGAATACGTTTAAAAAAACGCCACATTGAACTTTGCTCAATGATTTCTGCATTTAAGAAGAACTCCATCTGAATATAAATAGCCATATATTTGTGTCTAGCCAGCATAGGTTAAATACAAAACATTGGTATCAGCGCACGATTACATCAATACTTTATGATAGATTATCTCTTTATTATTTAACCAATAAAAATAACCTAGCAAATGATAGAGAACTTTTACATGCAACAGATCAAAAGATTGCCCGCCATAGATGGTCAGCTTGGCTGGTTTGAGTCCGTGCCTTTTACGCGGCCCATGCCCGTACAACAAGCTGAAAAAGACGAGTATTTTGATATCATTGTTGTTGGTGCAGGCTTTTCAGGTCTCGCCACGGCTGACCGATTGGCGCAGCTGCGCCCAGAGGCGCGTATTGCCATTATTGATGCAATGGAAGTTGGTCAAGGTTCCTCCGGTCGTAATGCAGGATTTATCATTGATTTGCCTCACAATGTAGATCCAACAGAACCTGATACACTGGCAACAACACAAGTCCGTGATTTAAATAAGTTTGCGATTCAACGTCTGGATCGTATTCAAAAGCAGCAAGGTCTTGACGTATGCTGGCATCAGGCTGGCAAATATTTAGCCGCTCATGAAGAAAAGCATTTCTCTGGCCTGACCGATTTTGTAAATACACTAGAGGCCATAGGAGAGCCGTATGAGATATTAAGTGATGATGAGCTAGCGAAAAGATTGGGAACCCATTACTACAAGCGCGCCATTTATACGCCAGGCAATATTTTAGTGAACCCAGCAGCATTAGCCATTTCGGTAGCCAGCGCCCTACCTGACAATGTCACTTTGTTAGAAAACACACCTGTAGATGAGATAGATTTTGCCAACAAAGTCATCCAAACCCCAAAAGTGCGCCTCAGTGCTGACATTATCGTACTGGCCACAAATGCATTTACGGAACAATTTGGCGTATCCAATAATAGGATAACCCCAATATTTACTTATGCCAGTTTGACGCGCCCCTTGACCGATGATGAAATGAGTCGGTGCAAAGATTTTTCATTGAAAAATATAGAACCTTGGGGACTCACCTCTGCCCACCCTGCCGGCACCACGGTACGCCTGACTGATGATAAGCGAATTTTTATTCGTAATACATTGAACTATCAGCCCAATCTATCCAGCCCTCAAGCGGTAATTGATAAAGCAAAAGCCAAACACCGTAAATCGTATCTGGCACGTTTCCCGCAATTGCCCGATGTTCCTTTTGAGTACACGTGGGGTGGTATGATTTGTGTGACGATGAACCATGAGCCTATTTTTAAAGAGCATACTGCTGGTGTGTATGTCATCGCTGCCATGAACGGCGTTGGCGTGGCAAAAGGCACTTACTTGGGTCACTATATGGCAGAGTATATTTGTGGTAAAGACAGCCCAGAGCTGGATTTTATCTTAAAACATGCAACACCAAGCTGGATGCCGCCCGATCCGCTGCGTAGCGTTGGCGCGCACATGCGACTGTCTTTTGAAGAGCGTATGGCTAAGGGTGAGGTGTAGAGTCTGAATTTACGTGATAAACACTAAAATGGTTAAATGCGCAATTGCGCTAGTCATTGGACTCACGGTATAGCGTATTTTGAGACTCTTCTCTAAAGTCTTCATAAGTAATCGCGGCTTCCGCACCTAAGTCTTTAGCATCTGTACTAGATTCAGCAGGCAGTGCTTCGGCTGTCTTAGAGTTATCAGTTGCCTCTGGATTCTCACCAACCGCTGTATCTTGAGTCTTAGCGACTGGTTGTTCGACAGGATTGGACGATGTTGGTGTCGTATTGACGGCTACCGCTGGCGAGTTATCTGGTGCTGCTTTGTCTGATTCACTAGCACTATTTATCTCTGTGCTATCGGGCGCCGCAGTCTGTATGGGCGTTGATAAAATCCCTGTATAAATAAGCGCTAGCACGATCATAACAATCAATAATGAGCCAAAGATCATACCGATAATAAGGGGTTTTTTGCTACTCGCCAGCCTATCTTGTGCTGACGCTGCTTGAATGGCTGATGGTATGGATGGCTCTGGAATAACAGCCTGACTGTCATTGCGTGTATAAGCGCTGTCGTCAGTCGCAGCATACCCTGTTGGAGAAGCGTTTGTTAAAGAAGCATCTACGGCTTGACTGCTACTATCGGTATCATCATAAAAATCAAAAGTGAGTGCATCATCGTCTACCTCACTGCCAAACGCTTTATTTGCAATGTTTGCATTACTATTGGTCGGTATCTCTTGATCTGAAAAATCAAAAGTTGCATCGGTGGTGCTGGTGGCTTCAAATGGCTTTTTATCCTCTTGATTGGTAAATCGCTCAAACGTATGAGTGCTTAATGACTCATAAGCAAAAGATTGATCGGTATCATCTAACGGTCTTAAAGTTTTATTTTCACTATCATCGCCATCCTCATCACCCTGAACACGACTGATGAAGCGCTCATAAATATTATGATTGCTACGATTACGCGATTTTTTACCGACAATTTCAGCCAGTTTCTCTTCAAAACCCGTATCGATGTCGTTTTTTTCGTCGCTCATAGAATAATACCAAACCAGTTTATTCTACTGGCATTAAATGACTGCTAGAATGAAGTGATGATATTTCTTACCAAAATGTAACGTTGTCGTTAACGAACAATATAGTTGCTCCCCTCGTTATCTTCAAGCACAATTTATTTACTGGTGATAACATTTTTAAAATGTGCTGCCCATCAAATCAAAAATCACGAAATCAAAGATATGAAAATAACGTCTGAATCAAAGAGTTGAGGCTATGGATTTAAAACAGCTTAATGCATTTATTGCCGTCGCAGATCTGCGTAGCTTTAGCGCGGCTGCGACCCAAACAGGATTGTCACAGCCCAGTCTGAGTCGCCTGCTTAAACAGCTTGAGACGGACATGGGGGTGGAATTGATTGACCGCTACCATAGGCCATTAAATCTGACGGAAGCGGGCGCTTTTTTTTACGACAAAATCAGCACCGTTTTGACAGAGATTGATACGGTCACCAGTATGACCCAGCGCCTATCAGCACCCAGCAGTATCTTAAATATTGGCTTTGTTCCCTCTGTGCTGTACGGATTGCTCCCCGAAATCATCGCTGAACTAAAGCAGTCAAGCCCCGATATCGAGGTCACACTCAAAGATATCAGCTCGTATCAACAAATGGATGCGCTCAAATCGGGTGAAATAGACATCGGTTTTGGCCGCTTTGCCCACCAAGACCCTTGGATTCAGCAAATACTCCTGCGTCATGAGCGTTATGTTGTCGCACTGCCCAAATCGCATCCTTTAGCACAGGTGCGTGAGCAGCGTTTGATAGATTTGGCCAACAACCGCTTAATCTTATATCACCAAACCCATCTGCCTATATCTACAGCGATCTCAAAATCAAAGTCAAAAAACATCAAACTGGCTGCTCATGCGGCTATTAATACAAAAGATCGTTCAACCCGTGCACAGACATCTTTGAGTGAGCCTATTACCGAACCGTTGCTACATTTGTTTGCCCAATATGGCATCTCCCCCTTTACCACCACGACCGTGAGCGATTTACAAGTTGCTTTAGGACTGGTGGCGGCTGGTGAAGGAATTACGCTGGTACCTGCCAGCTTACAGACCGTGCGTACCGAGCAAATCAGCTATCAACGTTTGGTGCATGAAAATGTCACCTCCCCTGTTTATTTGCATACTCTCAAAGATTTTGTGCATCCTAAGATTCCTGCGTTGCTCACTGCCATCTACCATGTTTATGAGCAACGCGGCATCACTTACCGACGTCAACAATTCACCTAGTAGCTCGCATATTTATTCAAATATGCGCTTATCATTAAGTATTACTGTTTTTATTATGAATTTTATTAAGTTAAATTAATTATTCAAACTAATTTATATCAATTTATGGATATAAATGAGGCAAATAAATATTATCTCGTATCATTATAGGTATGCTAAAGTCGCTACTAAACGTCTATTTTTTGTTTTTTTCCTTTCCGTTTTTTAACTCAGTGCTCTCGTTGCAGATCCCCTGTCATCTAGTGGTGATAGGGTTTTGCTTGATATAATTTGAGGTATTTATGACTACACAACAGATCAACACTGTTGATAGCGCTGCCAGCCAGGAAGGCTTTAGTTGGCGCATCTTCGGTCCAGGTATTTTGATGGCAACTGCCGCTATTGGTGGTTCTCATCTGATTTCATCAACACAAGCAGGTGCCCTATATGGTTGGCAGTTGGCCATTATGATCATTTTGGCCAACGTGTTTAAGTATCCGTTTTTTCGCTTTGCCACTGACTATGTCTATGATACGGGTGAGAGTCTGATTGCAGGCTATGCCAAACGCTCAAAGGTATACCTGTGGGTATATTTTATTCTCTCTATACTATCAGCCGTTATTAGTACGGGGGCGGTATCGCTGCTTGCTGCAGTGATCTTAGGGTTTATGCTACCGGCGTCTCTCGAGTTTTCTACCATCACCCTATCGATAATTATCGTGGCCGTCTCTTGGTTTTTTCTCATTGCTGGTCATTATAAATTACTCGATGGTGTCACCAAATGGATCATGATTGCCTTAACGGCAGCCACCGTTGCCGCCGTCGTTATTGCTGCTGGCAAACCCACAGTAATGGCTGCTGACTTTGTCGCCGCCTCGCCTTGGAACCTTGCAACCTTAGGATTTATTGTTGCACTCATGGGCTGGATGCCAGCGCCATTGGAGTTTGCCGCAATTACTTCTATGTGGACCTCAGCCAAAGTTAAAACCGATCATACGACTCATCGTCAAGGCTTACTGGATTTTAATGTTGGGTATTTAGTCTCAGCGATTCTGGCATTATTTTTCTTGGCGCTGGGTGTATTTGTCCAGTATGGCTCAGGTCAAGAGATTGAGTTGGTTGGCGGCGCGTATATCAATCAGCTGATTAATATGTATACGGCAACCATTGGTGATTGGTCAAGACTGCTGGTCGCCTTTGTCGCCTTCATGTGTATGTTTGGCACCACCATTACCTGTGCAGACGGTTATGGTCGTGCCAATGCCGAATGCTGGCGTTTGATCAAAGGTGAGAATGAGATTAATAAAAAGCAAATCGCTTTTTGGACAACTTATGCCATCGGTGGTGGTTTGGTTATTATTACTTTCTTCACCGGTCAATTAGGCGCGATGCTTAAATTTGCCATGGTATCAGCGTTTATTTCTGCGCCTATCTTTGGTTGGTTAAACTACTCACTGGTCAAAAACCATAAAAAGCTGTCGGCTGGCATGAATGCGTTGTCTATTGCAGGCTTAATATTCTTGGCAGGTTTTACGCTCTTATTCTTGGTCAATTTTGCTGGTGTATTTGGTTAAACAGTCTTTTAGATTTTATGATTAAAGCCCTTTTAGCCTTGCTATGAGGGCTTTTTTTGTACTCAAAATTGGCATAGCAATTTAAACATCTCTTTTCTAATTGTAATTAAATGTAAAAATCTAGCATTAGTAAAAAGCCTGGTTTTATGAATATGAATACTGATTTGCTTAAATAACTTATTTTTGGATAATGCTATTTAATAATTGAATAATATTAAATATATTAAAAATACTTTGAATTATTATTAACTAAAAATGATTAAATCAGACTTTGCCGACAGGCAAAATTGAGTATAATCGATAACAATAACGGATATATTCACTCTCCTTGTAAGGATCACGACATGACTTTAGCCTCCGCTGGCGCACGTTTTCGCAGTGCACTGAAACAAAAAAACGATAATCATCAACCGCTACAAATCACTGGTGCGATCAATGCCTA
>ENA-UOWK01000912-UOWK01000912.1-bioreactor-metagenome-genome-assembly--contig:-NODE-912-length-11959-cov-23.197245_pt1 | contig 11959 bp, 13 predicted proteins | sample MGYA00238157_ERZ761612 | MGnify/ENA primary metagenome ERZ761612 (study PRJEB28901, sample SAMN06268035) | bioreactor metagenome | isolation source: Joint BioEnergy Institute, California, USA... | reverse complement strand
TTCGTGCGTTGGCCGCCGGTGCCGACCATGGGGCGGCACTACCTGGGCATGGCCATCCCGGGATCTGTCGGGGGCGGCCGGGGTGGGGGTGTGGGGGCGTCAAGCGCCAGGACGGCGCTCGCCGAGGCACGCAGGAGCGGTTGTTGCCGTCCCCCACGCGCGCACCCCGGCCGCCCAGCCCGGAGGCGCTGTTGCCCGAAGAACCAGACCGCCACGGGTCGGGGGGCATTGCCGTTCGCGCGGCATCGTCGCGCCTGCGCTGGCTGCACGGGAAGCGCGTGCCGACCCTGGGTCGGCACTACCTGGGCATGGCGGGCAGAGGGCGTTTCGTCGTGCGCCGGGAGACGTGCGCGGTGCCTGGGGGTGCCGATCATGGGTCGGCACGACCGGGGCTGGGAGGGCTCAGTCGTCCAGCAGCAGGCTTGCGCCGGGCCTGAGCACGCTCTGCCCGGACAAGCCGTTCAGGCTCAGCAGCGCCTTCACCGGCATGCCGTAGCGGCGCGCGATGCTCCAGGCCGACTCGCCGTCGCGCACCGTGTGGCGGCGGCTGCGCGGTCGGTCAGTGGCGCTGGCCACGGTCCGGGTGACTGCCGGCGCGCCGCGGCTGGCCGTCGCCAGCGCACCGTCGTCCCTGGCGGTCGGAGCGGCCACGGAGGCCGCGGCCGTCGCGGGCAGCGTGGTGTTGGCAACCACGGCCGTGGCCGTTGCCGCACTGACCGGAGCCAGGACCCGCACCGGGGCGTTCTGCGGCCGGTTGCCGGCGCTGGCCGCCGGGTTCAGACGTGCCACCCGCGCCGGATCAAGAGACCGCTGCACCGCCCATTGGGTGACGCTGGTGCCGGCCGGCAGGGTGTGGCTCTGCAGAACGGGCACCGTGCGATCCAGCGAGGCCATCACCGCGGGCTGCTCCTCGGCGTTCTCCAGCACGCAGGCCAGCGCGTGCAGCTTCTCCACGTAGGCATGGGTCACCGGCGACAGACCGGGCAGTTCGGCCGGGCGTGCATTCGTTGCATTCATGCCGGCCTTGCGCAGCGCCTGCAGCACGCGGTACTCGCCGGCGTTGTAGGCCATGGTGGCCAGGCGCCAGTCGCCGCCGAACATGCCATGCAGGGTCTTCAGATAGCGCACCGCCGCCTGGGTGGAATCCACCGCCGACAGCCGGCCGTCGTAGCCCTGGCTCATCGGTACCTGGTGGTTGCGCGCGGTGGTGGCGATGAACTGCCACAGGCCCGTGGGACCGGCGCCGCTGCGCGCGTTCGGGCGGTAGCCACTTTCCACGAACGGAATCAGGGCGAATTCGGTCGGCAGATCCGATTTGCGCAGTTCTTCCACCACGTAACCGAACAGCACCAGCGCATCGTCATCCTGGTTGGCCAGGCGCGACGGCGCATGGGCGAACTGCTGGCGCCAGCGCGGGCTGGTGGCTTCCGCATCGCAGGTCGGCTCGGCCAGACCCGCACGGAAGCTGGCGAAAATGTCCTGGCCGTTGCGCAGGGTGGCCGGCGGCAGCGCGCTGGCCTCCAGCGGCAGGTTGCCCAGCCCGGCCATGTTCTGGCCCATGCCAGCGGCCAGTGACTGCGCGCCCGCGTTACCCGCCAGCACCGCCGCCAGGCCCAGGGCCAGGCTCCATCGTCGCCGCGTCATGCGCGGAAACCATCCTTCCAGTGCCGGAGTCCGGCCATCACATCCAGCTCGTCGGCGATCGGCCGGCCCAGGTGGGCGGCCACCGCCGCCTGGATGGCGGGGGTATGGGTACGCAGGAACGGGTTGCAGTTCCGTTCGTCTGCCAGTGAAACGGGCAGGGTGGAGCGATCATCGCGGCGCATGGCCAGTGCCTCCTCATGGCGCTGCCGCAGGGCAGCGTTGGCGGGGTCGACATGCCGCGCGAAGACGGCATTTGACACGGTGTATTCGTGGGCACAGCAGACAAGCAGCTGGCCCGGCAGGGACGCCAGGCTGCGCAGGGTGGCGAGCAGCTGGGACGGCGTACCTTCGAACAGGCGCCCACAGCCCAGGCTGAACAATGCATCGCCACTGAAAAGATGTTCATCAGTGTGAAACGCGATGTGGCTGCGGGTGTGCCCGGGCACGGATACTACGTGGAACGACCTGCCCAGTGCCTGAACGCATTCACGTTCAGCCACGCGTTCGGTCGCCATGGGAATGCGCGGCTCGTCCGGGGCGATCACCCGGATGCCGGGAAAACGGGCCTGCAGCGCGGCCACGCCGCCGATGTGGTCGTCGTGGTGATGGGTGAGCAGGATCACCTGCGGCCGCATGCCGGCGTCGGCCGCCGCCAGCACCGGGCCGGCCTCGCCCGGGTCCACCACCACGGCGTCGCCCTGATCATCCATCAGGGTCCAGATGTAATTGTCCGCCAATGCGGGCAGGGCAGTCAGTCGCATAGAATTGGACCATGCCCGCGCTGCCGAGCCTCCGTCAAGCGACCCACGCCTCCTGGTTCGATACCGAACCGGCACGGGCGCTGTATCGCCTGGAGCAGCAGCTGCTGCTGCCGCGGCTGGCCGAGCTGCCGGCCAAAGGCTGGTTGTGGGTCGGCCCCAGCGCGGGCTGGCTGGACGCTCCGCTGGCCGGCCCGGGCCTGCAGCTGTACCGCACGGGCGCCGGCTACCAGGGCGATGTGCGCTGCGCTTTGCCGTTGCCGCTGCCCAACGAGAGCCTGAACCTGGTGGTGCTGCAGCACGTCACCGCCGCCGATGCGGCCGCCCTGCTCGCCGAATGCGAGCGCGTGCTGATGCCCGGCGGGCGCCTGTTCCTGACCAGCCTCAATCCGTTCAGTCCGTTCCGCACGCACTGGCGCCGCCACGGCATGGTGGTGCGCACGCCGCAGCGCCTGCGACAGCTGCTGTCGCGCGCCGGGCTGGAGTGTGAGGACACGCGCTACCTGGGCCCGCTGTGGCAGGCGCCGGGCCACGGCCAGCGCAGCCTGGCGCCGCTGCGGGCGGCCTGCCTGTTCGCCGCGGAGAAGCGCAGCCTGGCAATGACCGGCCTGCGGCCGCTGAGGGTGCGCTGGCAGCGGCCCGTGGCGACCGCGGGCATGACCCGATCCCTTCTGGAACCGAATGAAGACCATTGAAGTACACACCGACGGCTCCTGCCTCGGCAATCCCGGCCCGGGCGGCTGGGCGGCACTGCTGCGTTACAAGGCTCACGAGCGCGAACTAAGTGGTGGCGAACGCGACACCACCAACAACCGGATGGAGCTCATGGCCGCCATCTCCGGCCTGGAGGCGCTGACCGAGCCCTGTCAGATCGTGCTGTACACCGATTCCCAGTACGTGCGCCAGGGTCTGACCGAGTGGATGCCGGGCTGGATCCGCAAGAACTGGAAGACCGCCGGCGGCTCGCCGGTGAAGAACCGCGAGCTGTGGGAACGCCTGCATGCCGCCACGCTGCGCCACAGCATCGACTGGCGCTGGGTGAAAGGTCACTCCGGTGACCCGGACAATGAGCGGGTGGACACGCTGGCGCGTGCGGCCGCCGAAAAGGTCCGCGATGGCCGGTTGCCGGTAAACTGAGCCGATGCGTCAGATCATCCTGGATACCGAAACCACCGGCCTGGAGTGGAAGAAAGGCAACCGCGTCGTCGAAATCGGCTGCGTGGAGCTGTTCAAACGCCGGCCCAGTGGCAATACCTACCATCAATACCTGAAGCCGGACTGCGAGTTCGAGCCCGGCGCGCAGGAAGTGACCGGACTGACCCTGGAGTTCCTGGCCGACAAGCCGGACTTCGCGCAGGTGGCCGACGCCTTCCTGTCCTTCATCGACGGCGCCGAGCTGATCATCCACAACGCGGCGTTCGATCTGGGCTTCCTGGACAACGAGCTGAGCCTGCTGGGGCCGCAGTACGGACGCATCCTCGACCGCTGCACCGTGGTGGATACCCTGGCGCTGGCGCGCGAGCGCTTCCCGGGCCAGCGCAATTCGCTTGACGCCCTGTGCAAGCGCCTGGGCGTGGACAACTCGCACCGGCAGCTGCATGGCGCCCTGCTGGATTCCCAGATCCTGGGCGATGTCTATATCGCCCTGACGTCGGGCCAGGACGAAATCGGCTTCGGCAGTCTGGACGAGACCGGCAACGGCGGGGCGGCGCTGCTCGCGTTCGATCCGTCCACACTGTTGCCGCGGCCACGGGTGCAGGTCACCGCGTCTGAACAGCAGGCGCATGCGGCCCGGCTGGAACGCCTGCGCAAGAAAGCCGGTCACGCCCTCTGGGACGGCCCCAAGGTCGAAGCGCCGGTCAGCGCCTGAGCCCCGGCCCGGGAGAGCCGAGCCACGCTCGGCTGCCGCAGCTCAGTGGCAGCGCACCAGCATCACGGTGATGTTGTCCGAGCCGCCGCCATCCAGCGCTGCGGCCACCAGCGTATCCACGCATTCCTGCGCGCTGGCCTCGTCGAAGGACAGCGTGCGGGCCAGGCGGCTGTCGTCCAGTTCTTCGGTAAGCCCATCGCTGCACAGCAGCAGCTGCATGCCCGGGCGCAGTTCGCCGGTGGTGGTGGCCACGTTGAGGTGGGCCGGGTCGGTCACGCCCAGCGCCTGGGTCACCACGTTGCGGTGCGGATGGGCGCGCGCCTGCTCGGCGGTCAGGTTGCCCTGGGTCACCAGTTCCTGCACCACGCTGTGGTCCTGGCTGAGCTGGGCCAGCTGGCCGTCGCGCCACAGGTAGGCACGGCTGTCGCCGACCCAGGCCACCTCGTACCGGTTGGCCTGCACCCGCGCGGCCACCACGGTGGTGCCCATCGGCAGCGAATCGTTGCGGCGGCGCGAGGCGCGGATGATCTCCTCATCGGCGGTGCGGATCGCCTGCACCAGGGTGGCGCCACGGCGGATCTCGCGCACGATGGTTTCCCGTGCCAGCGCGCTGGCCACTTCACCGCAGGCGTGCCCGCCCATGCCATCGGCCACCAGCCACAGCCCCAGTTCGCCATCACCGTAATAGGTGTCTTCGTTGAGCGCGCGGCGCAGGCCAGGATGGGTCAGATGTCCGAATTCGATCATGGGCGCGGCGGTGGGCATGTGTAGCGGGGAGAACGGCATCATCGCGGCGGGCCGGACATCCGGCAAGCACTGGCGCAGGAAATCTTCATCCAGCGGCGCGCAATCACTTGTGTAGTGGCGCGCATCTTCGTATCATGCGCGTCCCCGGTCCGCCGGGGACCACCCGGAGAGGTGGCAGAGTGGTTGAATGTACCTGACTCGAAATCAGGCAGGCGTTTATAGCGCCTCGGGGGTTCGAATCCCCCCCTCTCCGCCAGATACAAGAAAAAAGCCCTTGATCATCAAGGGCTTTTTTCGTTTGTGGAGGCTGCCCAGCGGCGCCAGGCGGATGACCGCCGCCGGGGGCGGGTTACCATGTCCGCCTTACCTGCTGGAGCCTTCCGATGACTGCTGAAATTCTCGTACCCGTGGCCTTCGGCGAGCTGCTGGACAAGATCTCGATCCTGCAGATCAAGTCCGAGCGCATCAGCGACCAGGCCAAGCTGGCCAATGTCCGCGCCGAGCTGAGCGCATTGGAAAAGACCTGGATGGCCCACCCGGCCGGCGGGCAGGACATCGCACGGCTGCGCGCGGACCTCAAGGCCGTCAACGAGCAGCTGTGGGAGATCGAGGATGCCGTGCGCCTGAAGGACAAGGCCGGTGAGTTCGATGCCGCCTTCATCGAGCTGGCGCGCAGCGTCTACCTGCGCAACGATGAACGGGCCCGCATCAAGAAGGCCATCAACCTGGCGCTGGGTTCGGCCTACGTGGAAGAGAAGTCCTACCAGGACTACACCGCGCGCGGCTGAGCCCCCGGCTCAGCTTCGGTGGTCGGCCACGTAGCGTTCAAACGCGGCGATGCCATCGTCCACGGTGACCAGCTCCATCACCTCGTCGAATTCCACCTTGGCGCCCCATTTCAGTGCGCTGGCCGGCTTGCCCAGGAAGCGGCGCGCGGCATCGTCGTAGCGGTCCACGCAGTAGCGCCGGTCCGAGTACGGGCCGCTGCGGTGCGGGTTGCTGGCCGCATGCAGGCCCAGCACCTTGGTGCCCATCGCGTTGGCGATATGCATCGGGCCCGAATCCGGGGTCATCACCAGGTCCGCGCGGGCCAGCAGCGCCGGCAGCTGCTTGAGCGTGTCCTTGCCGACCAGATCCAGCGCCGGTGTCTCCAGCTGGGCCTGGATGGCATCGGCCATGTTGCGCTCCAGGTCGCTGCGGCCGCCGCACAGCACCACCCGCCAGCCGCGCTGGCTGGCGTGGCTGGCCACGGCGGCGTAGCGGTCGGCATACCAGTTGCGGCGCACGTGGCTGGAACACGGGCTGATCATCAGCACCGGGCGGCCATCGTCCTCCCACTGCGCACGCGCCCACGCATGCGCCGCCTCGGGCACGGCCAGGTCCCAGCTCACGCTGTCCTGGCGCAGGCCCAGCGGCTCGCAGAAGCTGCCGATGGCATCGAGCACGTGGATGCCCGGACGATCCGGAATGCGTTCGTTGATGAACAGCCCATGCAGGTCCTTGGAGCGCCGGCGGTCATAGCCGATGCGCCGGCGCGCGGGAATGAAGGCGGACAACACGTTGGCCCGGAAGGCCACCTGCATCTGCAGCAGGGCCTCGAACCGCTGTGGCGGCAGCGCCGCGCGCAGCGCCCGCATGCCGGCCACGCCGCTGCGCTTGTCGTAGGCATGGAAGACCACGCCGGGCAGGCCGTCGAGCAGTTTCAGCCCCACCTTGTCGATCACCCAGTGGATCGGCGTGCCGGGACGGGCCGCCTGCAGGGTGCGCACCAGCGGCACCACGTGGGTGACATCGCCCAGCGCGGACAAACGCAAAAGGCACAAGGAAGGGGACGACGATGCCATGGTGTTGTTAGACTCGAAGAAATGGTCGCATTCGACGCCAATGAAGCGCTGACGCCGTGCCGCGAAGGAAGCGGTCTGGGTGCCATTCTGTTCGACCGCGAGCGGCTGCGGCAAGCCGAGGCCGGTCTGTTCTCGCCCCAGCACTGGGGCGCCCGCGCGCGCCCGGTCGATGAGGGCGGGCGCGGCAGTGCCTGGTTCGTGGATGCGCCCTTCGGTACCTGCGTGCTGCGCCACTACCGCCGCGGCGGCATGGTGGCCAAGCTGGTGCACGACCGCTACCTGTGGCGCGGCGCGGACAGGACACGCAGCTTCGCCGAATTCCGGCTGATGCGCGCGCTGCGCGAGAAGAAACTGCCGGTGCCACGGCCGATCGCGGCCTTCTACATGCGCGAAGGCCTGTATTACCGCGCGGCGATCCTGATGGAGCGCATCGAGGGGGTCCGCTCGCTGGCCGACCGCGCCCTGGTGGCCGGGCGGGGCGCACCGTGGGAGGAAACCGGGCGGCTGATCGCGCGGTTCCATCGCGCCGGCCTGGACCATGCCGACCTGAATGCCCACAACATCCTGTTCGATGGCAACGGCCACGGCTGGCTGATCGACTTCGACCGCGGGGTGCTGCGCATTCCGGCCACCGCCTGGCGCGAGCGCAACCTCAAGCGGCTGCTGCGTTCACTGCTGAAGCTGCGTGGCGAGCGCAGCGTGGACGACGTGGAGAAGGACTTCGCGCGCCTGCGCCGGGCCTATGACATGGCGTGGAACCGGGGCACCTGATGGACTGGTCACTGCGTTTTCTGGGCGTGGGCAACGCCTCGGCGGTCACGCTGGGCTCGCCGATGTCGGTGATCGAGCGCGATGGCCGGCCGTGGTTGACCATCGATTGCGGCGGCGAGGGGCTGACGGCGTTCCAGGCGCACTACGGGCAGATGCCGCAGGCGCTGTTCATCACCCATGTGCACCTGGACCATGTGGCCGGCCTGGAGCGCGTGTTCGTGGATGCGTTCTTCAACAGCCGGCGGCGCGGCAAGGTGCGGCTGTACGTGCCGGCCACCGTGGTACCGCTGCTGCACCGGCGCGTGGGCGATTACCCCAACGTGCTGGCCGAGGGCGGCGCCAACTTCTGGGATGCCTTCCAGCTGATCGTGGTGGGCGATGCGTTCTGGCATGACGGCGTGCGCCTTGAGGTGTTTCCGGTGCGCCACCATTGGCCGGAAACCGCCTATGGCCTGCGCCTGAAGGGCGCGCTGACCTGGAGTGGCGACACCCGGCCCATACCGGAAATGCTCGCCTGCCACGCCGATGACAACGAACTGATCGCCCACGACTGCGGCCTGCACGGCAACCCGTCACACACCGGTGTGGACGATCTGGAACGCGAGTACAGCGCCGAGCTGCAGGCGCGCATGGTGCTGTACCACTACGCCAGCGTTGCCGATGGCGAGGCGATGCGCGCGCGCGGGCACCGCGTGGCCGAGCCGGGGCAATGCCTGCCGCTGGCGACGCCGACCGCCCCGCACGTGCTGGTGCAGGATCCGTCGTAAGCAGATGTTCGCGGGGGCTGCGGTGCGTGGCACACGCCGGAAAGGCGGTGGCCCCGCCGGCTGACCTCGGCGCCCGCGTCGATCGATACCGTTGCTGCCTTCCGGCCCTGGCGGGATTTTCGATCTAGCGTCGCGAGGGGCCGACGGGGCCACCATAGAGACGTGGGCTGCGCAGAGCGCCGCCGCTTCGCGGATCCGGAAGACCGCGCGCTGCGCGCTGGACTCCCGGCCGGACCGCACACCGGCACGCCGATGGCAGGCGCGCATTCTAGCGCATGCACGGCGCCCCGCACCAGCGGCGTGCACTGAATCGGCTGTAACCCGTGCGTTTGCGCGGCGTGCTGCGCGCGGTGGCGTTGCTAGACTGGTTGCCGAAGGACGACCTTCCCCGCGATGCGGGCCTTACCCCGACCAGGACGACCTGGCCCCCATCATCGGAGGGCCACCATGGCCTGGATCCATCTCCTTTGTGCCGGCCTGCTGGAAATCGTCTGGGCCGTGGCAATGAAGCAGTCGCACGGGTTCACCCGCCTCACCCCGAGCGTCATCACCGTGGTTGGCATGATCGCCAGTTTCTGGTTGCTGGCGTTGGCGATGCGCACCCTGCCGCTGGGTACCGCCTATACGATCTGGACCGGCATCGGCGCGGTGGGCGCGTTCGGGGTGGGTATCGTGGTGCTGGGCGAGCCGCTCAGCGCGATGCGGATCGGTGCGGCGCTGCTGATCGTCAGCGGTCTGGTGCTGATGAAGCTCTCCAGCAGCTGAGCGCAGCAGGGCGCGCGCTCACTTCATGATCTCGGCCGGCAGCAGGGCGGCCCAGACCAGCAGCAGCGCCAGCCACAGCCAGCGCCACCGGCCCATGCCCTGCCATGCCGCCCGCCATGGGCCTGGAAGCTTGTCCTGGCTCATGGCGCGCGCCGCTTCTTCGCGGCCGCGCGCAGGGCGTCCACCGTGCGCAGGCCATACAGGTACACGCCGGTGAAACACAGCGCGGTGAGCAGCGTGCCGGCGATGAACCACAGCAGGCGGATCGGCCAGCCGCCGAAGCTGCCGAAATGCAGCGGATCGGCCATTTCCGCGATGCGCTGATGTGCGCTCAGGTGGCGCCCGTCATGAGCGCCCAGCACGGCGCCGCTGTGCAGGTCGAAGGCGATGTTGTTGGCCCGCTCGCGTACCAGCCACGCCTGTGCCTGGCCAACGAAGACGATGCTGCCGCCATCGCGCGCCGGAATCGCACCGTCGATGCGCAACGCGGGCCACTGCTGCTGCGCCGTTCGCACCGCCGCATCCACGGCGGCCGGGTCCACCGGGCGTACCGGCGCGTCATCGTCGGCCAGTGCCGTGGTGGGCGCCGCCGGGGCGCCGCCGCCGAGTGACTCCACCAGGTACCACAGCCCGGTGGCGGCGATGAGCAGCACGAACCAGAGCGACCAGACGCCAGCCAGCCGGTGCACATCGCCCCACAGCCGCCGCGGCCGCGCCGCATCGGGCCATTTGAAGAAGCCGCGCCACCATTTCCGGTAGATGTACAGGCTGCTCAGCAACGACAGCAGCAGCGGAAGCGACAGTGCCGCCACCAACGGCACACCCCAGCGCACCGGCAGCATCAGGTGGCGGTGGGTGTTGCGCAGCAGCCGCTGGGTGTTGAACCAGCCGGTGTCGCCGGTCACTTCGGCGGTGTAGGGGTTCACCCAGACGAAGCGCCGCCGGCCATCGGGGCGCTGCATCTGCGCGCGCGCCGCGAACAGCCGGGTATGCCCGGCGGTCACTCCCTCCAACACCCAGTCCGGATGCGCGCGCTGTGCCGCATGCACGATCCGGCCCCAGCTGGCTGTCTGCCCGCCGTCGGCCACACGCATCGGCTTGTGCAGCAGCCAGTCGATCTCCTGCGAGAACACCGCCAGGGTGCCGGTGAGGCAGATCAGGCCCAGGAACAGGCACAGCTTCAGCCCGATCCAGCTGTGCAGATCGAACCACAGCCGGCGCCCGTTGGGCTTGGCGGCGGGCGCGGCGTTGGCGGCGGTGGGCGCGGGCGACGGCGGGCGCATGGGCATGCTCAGAAGGTGTAGGCCGCCTGCAGGTACACCCGGCGCGGCTCACCGGGGAAGTGGCCGGTCCGTTCGGTGAAACCGCTGGCCGCATAGACCTTGTCGAACAGGTTCTTGACGTTGAGCTGGAACTGCCACTGCTGCCACTGGGTTTTCCAGCTCATGTCGAACACCGTGTACGGCTTGACCCGCTGGCCGTCCAGGCTGATGCGCTCGTCCACGTAACTGGCGCCGAAGCCGACCGCCGAGGCCAGCGCGGGAAGGTCATAGCGTGTCCACAGCCCCAGCGTGTTCTGCGGCGCGTTGGCGAAGCGGTCGCCGGAGGCGTTGGTGATGTTGCCGCTGCCAGCCTCCTTTACCCGTGCATCGTTGTAGGCGTAGGTGAGGTTGAGCACCCAGCGCTCGGTGAGGTCGGCCAGCAGGTCCATCTCCATGCCGGTGCTGCGCACCCGCCCCAGCGTGCCCAGCTGGCTGACCCCGTCGATCACCTCGCCGGTGGCCTGCACGATGTTGCTGCGCTCGATGCGGTAGGCGGCCAGGTTCAGCGTGATGCGTTCGTCCAGCAGGCTTTTCATGCCCACTTCCCACTGCCGGCTGCGCTCGGCATCGAACGGACCGCCGGCGGCGCTGTTCTGGTTGGCCGCGGCCTGCGGCACGAAGCCGCTGGCCACGTTGGCGTACAGGTTCACGCCGTCTGCCACGCTGAACGTGCTGCCCAGGCGCCAGCTCAGGTCGTTGCCGTCCACCGCGGTGCCGGCAAGGCGGTCGCGGTCCTTGAAGCCGTCCCAGCGCAGCCCGGCCAGCACATGCCAGCGCGGCGACAGGGTGAGTTCGTCCTGCAGGTACACACCCTGGCGGATGCTGCGTGTGCGCGTGCTGCGCCACGGCAGCGCGGCCAGGTTGTAATCGCGGTAGGAGGTGACCCCGTAGACCGGGTTGAACAGATCGATGCCCGGCACCGGGCCGGCGCCGCGTGCAAGGTTGGCGCTGTTGGCGGTCTGCGCGGAGAAATCGGCATCGGCCTGGTAGATGTCCGCGCCGAACAGCACCTTGTGCGCGATGCGTCCGGTGTCGGTGCGCCATACCGCGTTGCCGCTGGCGGTGAACGCATCGTTGCTGCGGAACTGGTTGCGCAGCTGCCGCGTCATCCACTCGGCCGTGCCATCGCGGTCGCGGTCGATCAGGCCCATCGGCTCGTGGTAGATCTGGTGTTCGTTGTTCTCGAACCAGCGCGCCGCCACATCCACATCCCAGTTCGATGCCGGTGCGAAGCGGTACTGCGCCAGCACCACCTTGGCGTCCATATCGAGGAAATCGCTGGCCTCGTTGTGGTTCCAGCGGCGGTCGGTGAGGAAATTGCCGTTGTCGTCGGCCGGCACGCCGCGCAGGCGGTTGCCGCCCAGGTTCTGGGTGATGTCGGTGAACTGCACGGTGAGCTCGCCGGTCTGGCCGACATCGAAGGCCAGCGAGGCATCGCCGATCACGCTCTCGCTGTCGGTGTTCCAGCGCA
>ENA-UOWK01000910-UOWK01000910.1-bioreactor-metagenome-genome-assembly--contig:-NODE-910-length-11972-cov-31.467903_pt1 | contig 11972 bp, 10 predicted proteins | sample MGYA00238157_ERZ761612 | MGnify/ENA primary metagenome ERZ761612 (study PRJEB28901, sample SAMN06268035) | bioreactor metagenome | isolation source: Joint BioEnergy Institute, California, USA... | reverse complement strand
GATAGTATTTATCCACAAGTTATATTGCCTTTCTTATCTCTCATTTTTTTAAATTCAAATTTAATTTCTATATCTTGTGGATAAGTGTTTTTAAATTTAAAATAGGTTTTTGAATTTAAAAGACTAGTTGGAGCCATAACTTCTCTGCTCTTAAAAGCAACCAGTTCAGGTGAATTTTTATCTGTTTTTAATGGAAAAATTATATAAACCAGCTAAAAATTAATAGCTTATATTAATATTGTAGATTTAATTAATAATCAGCGTGGAACATATTTTAATTCTAAAGATCTTCACTGTAGCTAAACTACACAATTAATTTAATAATCAAGTGAAATTTCATTTTTATCAATGAATCATAGGGTTATAGATTTTTCCAACTTTTACTTCTATAGCTTAGTTTTTTTAAGCTGGGTCATCACGTGACCTAGTGCCAGTTCATCTGATAAACAGACAATAGATCTGAGCTTTTAAAACTGAAAATAGAAAAAGTATGGTTTATAAAATGGTGATCAAAAATAAAAAAAGCGCCTAACGGCGCTTTCTATTTTTTAACGATTGTATTTATGGGGTCAGAATAATCTTGCGGCAGTCTTCTTCACGTTTATCGAAAATACGATAGCCTTCAGCAGCTTCTTCCAGTTTCATGCGATGGGTAATAATCACTTCTGGAGACAGCTGGCCATTTTCTACATATTCAAGTAATTGTGGCAAGAATTTATGTACATGTGTTTGACCCATTTTAAAGGTCAGTCCTTTATCGAAGGCATCACCAAACAGGAAGCCATGAATTGGACCAGCATATACACCTGGCACACTCACCACACCACCACGGCGTACTGCGGCGATACATTGACGTAGGGCAAAGCCGCTCGAACCTTCAATTTTTAGATTCGTCATCACAGTTTCAAGCAAACTGCCTTTGGCCTCGAAACCAATCGCATCAATGACGGCATCAACACCACGATGACCGGCAGTATTCTGAATAATATATTCAGCTGCATCGACTTCATCAAAATTCACTGGAATTGCACCATAAGTTTGATGGGCGAAACGCAGACGGTAAGGGTGGTGATCGACCATAAAGATCTGTTCGGCACCCAGCATACGTGCGCAGGCAGCCGACAGTAAACCAACTGGACCAGCACCATAAATCGCAACACTGGAGCCGCGAGTGACCTGGGCATTGGTTACAGCCTGCCATGCAGTAGGCAAGATATCGGTCAGGAACAGGACTTTTTCATCCGGTAATGATCCCGGTACTTTAAATGGGCCTACATTACCTTTAGGTACACGGACATATTCAGCCTGTCCGCCTGGTACACCGCCATATAAATGGCTATAACCAAACAGAGCCGCACCTGGTGGAATTTGTTTCTTATTGATAATTGCACCACGGCCAGTATTGGTATTTTCACAGGCAGCCATCAGTTCATGTTCACAGAAAAAACAGTGACCACATGCAATCACGAAAGGAATAATTACCCGGTCGCCTTTTTTGACTTCTGTGACTTCAGGGCCGACTTCTTCTACAATTCCCATAAATTCATGGCCGAAAATATCGCCATCTTCAGTGGCCGGGATTTTACCCCGGTATAGATGCAGATCTGAGCCACAGATGGCAGTCGCTGTCACCCTTAAAATGACGTCATCTGGTTCCTGAATCACTGGATCTGGAACGGATTCAACTCGTACATCCCGAGCACCATGATAGGTAAGAGCACGCATGCGGATTTCCTCTCTCTAGTTCAACATTAAACAGACTCGTATCAAGGCTGCCAAAAATAAAAAACACTTTTATTAGAGCCTTATGCGCCAAGAAATCGCTGTAAATTAATGTATGAAATAAGACATCCGAGTGTTTAAAAAATAAACTTATATAGGATTTGCGTAATTCACTACAAAATATGTCAAAAAACGGTTTCGATAAAAAAATCAGGGAAAAGATGGAGAGAGCAATATATAAAAAGTATAAAAAAAGAGATTAGCTCCAGTTGCAGCTAATCTCTAAGATTTGAATCAAGGTTTAAAACTTAACCTTCCTGAAAAGATTGCTCCAAACTTTCTAGCTCCATCATCAGTTCTAGCATTTGCTCTTCGGCAGTTTCCAGTTTCTGTTTCAGTTCAGTCTGCTCGTTCATGAGTTTCAGCAAGTCATCTTTACGTGCAGCTTCATATAAAGCGCTATCTGCCAGCAATTCTTCAATTTCTGCCAGACGCGGTTGTAACTTGTCAATTTGCGCTTCGCATTTTTCGATATTCTTGCGAATCGGACGAGTCTGCTCACGACGCTGAGCGGCCAGTTTGCGCTGTGCTTCCTTATCTACTTTGGCTACCACCACAGGTTTAGCTTCTGTTTCTACTACCTGTGCTTTGGCCAAGGCATTCTGTGCATTGATCTGCTGTTGACGCGCTTCACGTAACCATTTGGCATAGTCCTGCAAATCACCCTCAAATTCGGTACAACGTCCGGCATGTACTAACAGCAATTCATCACATACTGTCGCAATCAATTGACGTTCATGCGAAACGAGTACCACCGCACCTTCAAAATCCTGCAAAGCCATAGTCAGGGCATGGCGCATATCCAGATCCAGATGGTTTGTCGGTTCATCCAGAATCAGTACATTTGGACGCTGCCAAACAATTAAAGCCAAAGCCAAACGTGCACGTTCACCCCCAGAGAAACTCTCACATGGGGTATCCATGCGCTCACCGCTAAAACCGAAACTGCCGAGGAAAGAGCGTAAAGAAGCTTCACTGATTTTTGGATCGGCGATGCGCGCCAGTTGTAGCATTGGGCTGGCATTAGCATCCAAAGCATCCATCTGGTGTTGAGCAAAATAACCAATATTGAGTAATTCTGAGGCTTTACGTTGACCATTTAATAAAGGCAAATCTCCGACTAAGGTTTTGATTAGGGTTGATTTACCCGCACCATTCATTCCCAGTAAACCAATGCGAGAATTTGGGGTGATTTGCAGGTTAATTTTGCTGGCAATCGATTTATCGCCATAACCAATTTCCGCCTGTTCCAAGGCCAGAAGTGGTGAACTCATTTTGGTCGGTTCACGGAAACTGAAGGTAAAAGGCGTATCTACATGAGCAGGGGCGAGATCCTGCATACGCTCCAGCATTTTGATCCGGCTTTGGGCCTGACGTGCTTTAGTTGCTTTGGCTTTGAAACGGTCAATAAATTTTTGTAAATGTGCTCGGGCTTCCTGCTGTTTCTCAAAGGCCTGTTGCTGTTGCGCCAGACGCTCGCTACGGGTCACTTCAAAAGTTGAATAATTACCGGTATAGAGGGTGAGTTCCTGATTTTCGATATGCAGAATATGATCCGTCACGGCATCCAGAAAATCACGGTCATGCGAAATTAGCACTAAAGTGCCTTCATACGCCTTTAACCAGTCTTCGAGCCACAAAATCGCATCCAGATCCAAGTGGTTGGTCGGTTCATCGAGTAATAGCAGGTCTGAACGGCTCATCAGGGTACGGGCCAGATTCAGACGCATCCGCCAACCGCCTGAAAAGCTGGAAACATCCAGGCGAATCTGATGATCCATAAAGCCCAGACCGGCCATCAACTGAGCTGCTTTAGATGGAGCAGAATAGCCATGAATCTCGTCGAAACGACCATGTAGCTGTGCCAGTTCTGCATCAGATAGCTGTTCCGGATGCGCAAGTTTAGCCTGTATATCCCAATACTCTTCATCGCCTGACAGAACAAAATCAATGGCTGGCATATCTAGGGCTTTAATTTCCTGAGCCATATGCGCTACGGTCCAAACGGATGGACGGGTTAGCGAACCCTCATCTGCACTGAGCTCACCTAAAAGAGCCGCAAACAGGGTAGATTTTCCTGCGCCATTCACGCCGGTTAAACCAATTTTCCAGCCGGGATGAAGCTGCATGGAGGCTTTTTGAAATAACACTCGCCCACCACGGCGTAACGAAACTTGGTCTAACTGAATCATTGAACTTACTAACAAGGGCAAAAGAGAATGCCGCTATTCTAATGGAAAGCCGGGAGAAAACAAAAAATCTTCGTTGCAGTTTATCCTGTTCAGGCTTTAAAAATTTATAGATTCATATATGATGAACTATGTTTTGAGTAAATACTCTATTTTGTTTAAAAACCGAAAGATAGAGCCATCAAGGTTCATAATAATATTGAGTAGAATAAAAATGAAAAAAGGATTTTTAATTTTATCTGCACTGGGCCTATGGGCTTCGAGTGCACATGCTGCCCCAGTCAATGTCTGTGTATTTGATTTACTGGGAAAATCGGGTGAATCCTTCAAACTGCTGGAAGAATGGGCATTAGCCAGCAAGCAGTGGGGGGCTACGGTTCAATTGATTGCTTATCAGGATGAAGCCAAAGTCGATCAGGATGCCAAAGCCGGAAAATGCGATGGCTTCTATATGACATCCATGCGCGCGCGAGCTTATAACAAATTTGCAGGCTCCATTGATGCCATTGGCGGCGTTCCTAATAATGACATTGCCATGAAAGCGGTGAGTTATGTGCTGGATAAGCGTAATACCAAGCGCATGACCACTCAGATTGGCAAGGAAAAATTTGAAGTAGCCGGTATTGGCCAGATTGGTCCTGCTTATATCTTTGTCCGTGATCGTAATATGAACAAGCTGGAACATATTAAAGGCAAGAAGTTTGCAGTTCTACATTATGACTATGCCCAAACCATTATGGTGAACCGGGTAGAAGCCGTACCGGTGAATTCGGAAATTTCCAATTTCATCCGTAAATTTAATCAGGGTGAAGTGGATATTGTGGCAGCGCCCGCTTATGCCTTTAAACCTCTCGAAGTGACTAAAGGACTGGGGCAGAAAGGAGCCATGATTAACTTTCCGGTGGTCAATGTCACAGCAGATCTGATTATTCGACCGGATAAATTTCCGGAACAGTTTGCAGCCAATTCCCGACAATGGTTTGTTAAGCAGTTACCCCGTAGCTTCGCGATGGTAAAACGGATGGAAGCAGAAATCCCGCGTAAATATATTCTGAACCTGAGTCGTGAGGAACAGGTCAGTTATCAGAAAATTCTGCGTGAAGGACGCATGGATTTAACCAAACAGGGCATCTATGATGCTGGCATGATGACGGTATTAAAACGGGCACGCTGTACTGTGGAAAGAACCAATTTCGAGTGCTCAATTAGTGGTGAATAGTTTTAAAATCATGTATATCTTTGTAACTACAGCGAATGAAATGTAATTCAAAGTAGCCAAGTTAAAATATTAAGATACTGATATATTTATAAAAAAATCGGATAAAGGAAATCGGATAAAGCTCATTTATCTTTATAGGCCAAAAAACGGCTTTTATCTGGAGTAAATGCTCTATTTTTTTGAAATAAATTTGCTTAATATTTGACGCGTGTACGGACACTCAGCTAACAACAAGATTTCAAAGGATAACTAAAATGAAAAAAACACTCTTATCATTGGCTGCATTTTCTGCATTTGGTTTTGCAGGTGTGGCACATGCAGAAAAGGTCGATATCTGTGTGTTTGACCTACTTGGTAAATCTGGCGAGTCTTTCCAGATGGCTCAGGAATGGGCACTGGCAGCAAAAGGCTGGGGCGCAGATATTAATCTGATCGCCCGTCAGGATGAAGCCGTCGCTGACAATGACTTTAAGGCTGGCAAATGTGATGGTGTATTCATGACCGCCATGCGTGCCCGTCAATACAACAAGTTTGCCGGTTCAATCGATGCCTTAGGTGGTGCTCCAAGTAATGCCATTGCACAGCGTGCGATTAGCTTCGCTTTGGATAAGCGTAATGCCGCTAAAATGGTTACGACCATGGGCGGTAAAAAATATGAGGTGGCCGGGATTGCGCCATTAGGTTCAGCTTTTATCTTTGTGCGTGACAAAAACATCAACTCCATTGAAAAAGCGGCAGGCAAGAAGTTCGCTGTTCTTGGCTATGATGATGCGCAAAAAATCATGGTTCAACGTGTAGGTGCTCAGGCTGTAGTGTCTGATGTATCCAACTTCGTGGCCAAGTTTAATAATGGTCAGGTCGATATGGTGGGCGCACCGGCGTATGCGTACAAGCCACTCGAAATCTATAAAGGTCTGGGCAATAGCGGTGCGATGTTTAACTTCCCGGTACTGCATGTCACCTCTGACTTTGTGATCCGTCCGGAGAAATTCCCAGCCGGTTTTGGCCAGAAGTCTCGTGACTGGTTCATTAAAAATCTGCCTAAGAGCATGGCGATGATTAATCGTCTGGAAGCCGGTATTCCAGCGAAATATAAGCTGAATCTGAGCGCGGAAGACAAAACCAAGTACCAGAAGTTATTACGTGAAGGGCGTATGGATATGACCAAGCGTGGAATCTATGATGCCAGCATGATGTCGGTACTGAAACGTGCGCGTTGCTCTGTCGATAAAGCCAACTTTGAATGTTCACTTTCTGGCGAATAATTTGATTTTTAAGGAAAAAAGCTTAGATTTATCTAAGCTTTTTTTATATTAAACAAAGTCAGATCTGCCATTGCAGATCACGGTAAAGCAGTTAAGCTGATTAAAAATAATGCTTTCATGTTTAGTATAAAAAACAATAACATGTAGCACTTAAAGCAGATAACAAAAACAAGGCAATCAAGGAAAGCAAAATGATGCAGAGAGGATGGAAAGCCCTGGCTGTAGGTGCAGCACTCGCGGCAGTTTCAGGTCTGGCTCAGGCTAAACAGGTGGTATGTGTATTCGATCTGGTCGGCAAAAATGGTGACGTCTATGCCGTAATGAAAGACTATCAGCTGGCCGCAAAAAACTGGGGCGCTGATATCGAGCTCAGGGTAAATACCAATGAAGCCGTCGTCGCAGAAGATTTTAAAGCCGGTAAATGTGACGGGATCAGTGTCACTGGTATGCGCGGCCGTCAGTTCAATCGTTTTACCGGTTCACTCGATGCGATCGGTGCAATTCCAGATCTGAACCTGGCAGTTAAAGTGATGCAAGGCCTCGCGAGTCCGACCTTTGCCAAGCTCATGGTTCAAGGCAAGTATGAAGTCGCAGGGGTGATTCCGGTAGGTGATGCCTTCCTGATGGTCAATGACCGGAGCATTAATACTGTTGCGAAAGCAGCAGGTAAAAAAATTGCTGTACTTGACTATGACGAAGCACAAAAAATCATGGTTCAACAAGTGGGTGCACAGGCAGTCAGCGCCGATGTGACCAACTTTGGCTCTAAATTTAACAATGGTCAGGTCGATATTATTGGCGCGCCGGCTGCCGTATTTAAACCGCTAGAGCTGCATAAAGGTTTGGGTAGCAAGGGTGCTATTGTGAATTATCCGGTATTGCAGGTCACCGGTAATATTATTATTCGTCCAGATAAATTCCCGGCAGGATATGGACAAAAATCACGTGAATGGGTGAAAAGCCAGTTACCACGTGCTTTTGGAATTTTGGGTAAAATGAAGGCAGATATTCCCTCTAAATACTGGATGGATATTCCTGAAGCAGATAAGCCAGGTTACCAAAAGCTGATGCGTGATTCGCGGATTGATCTGACCAAACGGGGTATTTATGACAAACGCATGATGAAGTTACTCTGGCAATTCCGCTGCAAGCAGAATCCGAAAAACTTCGAATGTGCATTACAGGATGAGAACTATAAACAATCCTGATAAAATTACTCTGATTTGACTTTTAATCTGTACAGACTGACCATATATTGAGTGTGTTATACTTGAAATATGGTCTTTTCTTTTTAAAGACATTCCATTCAACAGAGGAATCCGCCATGAATGCTCAAGCGCTTGTGCTCACCGACAATGCCGCAAATAAAGTACGCCAGTTGCGTGACAGTGAAGGTAACCAAGACTTAATGCTCCGTGTGTATGTCACCGGTGGCGGTTGTTCAGGTTTCTCTTATGGCTTTAACTTTGCGGAAAGCCAAAATGAAGATGATGCAGAATTCGTCAATGGCGATGTCAAAATGCTGGTCGATTCTCTGAGCTATCAATATCTGGTCGGTTCAGTGGTTGACTATGTTGAAGGTCTGGAAGGTTCACGTTTTGTGGTACAAAACCCGAATGCGACCACGACCTGTGGTTGTGGATCTTCATTCTCGATCTAATACCTATCAAGTTGAATAAAAAAGTCCTCATATGAGGACTTTTTTATATCTGAAGAAAGCTTAGCTTTCCAGTTTGACCGCTTCAAGCAAGTCAAAAATCACTGTAGTGACATCCTGACTCAGTTCGCGGTTATTAAATATCTCGTAGGCTGTAATGGTAATGTCCGTATCGCTCGGCAATAGACGCTGTTCTTCCTCAATCAAGTCATTGATCGGTAACAAAGTCTGTTTCACTTGCAGATGCAAAATATCCTTAAATTCAAGATTTTCATCATCCAGCTCGATCAGCTGTTCATTGAAATAAGGCAGCAAAATTGAATGAAGATAAGGTTGAATATCCTCGATATCAAAGATCTCGATATCACGGGTTTCATCAATCGTACTAATGTGGTCATTTACTTCAATTAAAATATGGTAGTAACTCACATGAATCTCCAAGAAAGTTGGCCTAAGACGTCCTACTGTTCTTCACAATAACATGAAATGAAACCGGGTTGTATTTTTACTAGCCTAAACACATAAATAATATAGGGAATTAAAACCTGAATGTTATCGGGTATACAATAGGGTCTTGTCTGCCGGGCGTAGTTTGAAATCTTGCAGATTCTGTTCACCCAATACAGGATACATTAAGGCTTCCGGATCATTATGATGATAGAGACCCAAGGCATGGCCCAGCTCATGTGCCAAAGTTAAACGTAAATCATCTTTGGCATCAAACTGGTAAATCTGGATCTTATCTCCCATAAAAATACCCTTATGAAACTGGCGTGGGGGAAAGCGCTGCTGGGCCTGCTGGATATTTCGCTGATGGCTTTGCACACTGTTTTGATGAACAGAAACCTGCTGGTTAAATGAAGATAGCTGTTCCTGAAGATAGGCATATTCGCGCTTAAAACTTTCCAGTTTAGGCTTGAGCATTTCCATCTCATACTGAAGCTGTTCACGCTCGGCAGATGAGCTGGCTTGTTGACGGCGTTGCAATAAGGTTTGAAATTCAAACTCAAGCTGACTTTTTTGCTGGATCAGTCGTTGCTGCTGATCTTCCAGATTTTTCTGTGAAACTTGCAGATTGCTGACTTCACGCTGATATCTGGCTTCATCGGCAAGTAACTTTTTTTCAACCTTTTTAAAGGCTTCATAGTCCTGTTGGCGTTGATCATAAATCAGTTGAATGGCCAGCTGAGCATTCTCATCATAGACCATCAGATCATCGCGATTGGTTCCTTCATGCCAGATCTGAATAGCTTCCTGACTTAATTGAATGACCTCATCACGGGTCAAGCCAAAACCGGGATCGACTTGGTCAATCCGGAAACGTAGGCGCGTATCAAAAGGATGGGTCAAACGGTCAGCCAGGGAATTAAATTTTAATTGTGGATGGGTCTTGGTTTGTAGATACAAAAACAATGACACAATGAAAACGACAATCCCCAGAAAGCTTAAAAGACGCATAGTGTTTTTTTAAATATTGTTTGGCTCAATGTAGCTAAAAAACCAGCAAAATCCTAGCGTCAGAGCGATAAAAAGTGGCAATAAAAAACCGTGCTTATGCACGGTTCTGTTCAGGTCAGATTATGATTTTTTACCTTTCCACTGTTCAACCTGTCTTGGCATATTGGAATGATAGATAAAACCAAGGCCTATACCATTCAATAAGAAGATCATAAATTCAATTAAATATTTCAGGTTATAGGAATGTCTGGTTTGGTGATTAAAGGCATACAGCGTGATTTCAGATTTAAAGATCTGGAAAATAATATAGCTCAGCAATCCAATAGCTAGAATGATAAAACCTTTTCCGGAAGGGTAACGCTGAGGTACAGCCAGGATCAGTAATACAATGATAGCAATCAGGAAACCCAAGGAAAAAGAAGCTTCAATTCCGAAGGTTTGCAGGTAATTAAAAGGCGCGAGTACCACATTCGGCGGTAAGATCAGAAGCAGATTGCCCATCGGGTAGAGCAGCATGATCGCAAGCCCGGAAGCCAGAAGAAAAAGCTTAATAAAATTCTGCATACGTTTTTATTTTTAAGTTATTTATTTCATTATAGTTTAATTAAAAAAGATTCTATTGCCTATGCATTGAGCAAAAAAAAGACCGCATAAAATGCGGTCTTTTTCTCAAAGTGACAAATTATTTTTTGTCATCTTTTACTTCAGTGAATTCAGCATCAACTACGCCGTCATCTGCTTTTTGAGCTTGGCCTTCGCCGCCTTGGAATGCATTAGGATCGAAACCTTGTGCACCGCCTTGGCCTTGAGCTGCTTCATAAGCACGTTGGGTGATCGGCATAATAATGTTTTGCAATGCTTCAGTTTTCGCTTTGATTGCTTCAACATCATTTTCTTTCGTAGACGCTTCTAACTCAGAAACCGCAGTTTCGATTGCAGTTTTTTCGTCAGCAGTCACTTGTTCGCCAAGATCTTTTACTGCTTTTTGAGCAGAAGAAACTAGCGCATCCGCTTCGTTACGTGCTTTTGCAAGCTCTTCGAACTTACGGTCTTCTTCAGCATTCGCTTCAGCATCTTTGATCATTGCTTCGATTTCAGCATCAGACAAACCTGAGTTTGCTTTAATCTGGATCGATTGCTCTTTACCAGTGCTCTTGTCTTTCGCAGATACTTTCAAGATACCGTCAGCGTTAATGTCAAATGACACTTCAATTTGCGGTACACCACGTGGAGCAGGTGGGATGTCGCCTAACTGGAAGTTACCCAACAATTTGTTTTGTTGAGCCATTTTACGTTCACCTTGGTAAACTGAAATGTCTACAGCAGGCTGGTTGTCCGCAGCAGTTGAGAACACTTGAGATTTCTTCGCAGGAATCGTCGTGTTTTTCTCAATGATTGGAGTCAACACGCCACCCATGGTTTCAATACCAAGAGTTAGTGGAGTTACGTCAAGAAGAAGTACGTCAGTTTTGTCACCAGACAATACCGCACCTTGGATCGCAGCACCCATTGCGACTGCTTCGTCCGGGTTCACGTCTTTACGTGGCTCACGACCGAAGAATTCTTGTACTTTTTGTTGTACAAGTGGCATACGAGACTGACCACCTACCAAAATTACGTCAGAGATGTCAGAAGTTGAAAGACCTGCATCTTTCAGCGCAATCTTACAAGGCTCGATGGTACGAGCTACAAGATCAGCAACTAAACCTTCAAGTTTTGCACGAGTCACGTTGATCACTAAGTGTTTAGGACCAGTCGCATCTGCAGTGATGTATGGAAGGTTGATTTCAGTTGCGTTAGAAGAAGAAAGCTCGATTTTTGCTTTTTCAGCTGCTTCTTTCAGACGTTGTAACGCAAGTGGATCGTTCTTCAAGTTCACGTTTTGTTCTTTCTTGAACTCTTCAACCAGGTAGTCGATCAATGCGTTATCGAAGTCTTCACCACCCAGGAAGGTGTCACCGTTAGTTGATAACACTTCGATTTGCTGGTCGCCATCAAGATCCGCAATCTCAATGATTGAAACGTCGAAAGTACCACCACCCAAGTCGTATACCGCAACTTTACGGTCGCCTTCTTTCTTGTCCATACCGAACGCAAGCGCCGCAGCAGTTGGTTCGTTGATGATACGTTTAACTTCTAGGCCTGCAATTTTACCTGCATCCTTAGTTGCTTGACGTTGTGCATCGTTGAAGTAAGCAGGAACAGTAATCACCGCTTCAGTGACTGTTTCACCCAGGTAGTCTTCTGCAGTTTTCTTCATTTTTTTCAGAACTTCTGCAGAGATCTGTTGTGGAGCAAGTTTCTTGTCGTTTACTTCAACCCAAGCATCGCCATTGTCAGCTTTCAGGATTTTGTAAGGAACCAGACCGATATCTTTTTGTACCGCTTGGTCTTCATAACGA
>ENA-UOWK01000906-UOWK01000906.1-bioreactor-metagenome-genome-assembly--contig:-NODE-906-length-12056-cov-4.506458_pt1 | contig 12056 bp, 11 predicted proteins | sample MGYA00238157_ERZ761612 | MGnify/ENA primary metagenome ERZ761612 (study PRJEB28901, sample SAMN06268035) | bioreactor metagenome | isolation source: Joint BioEnergy Institute, California, USA | place... | reverse complement strand
CATGATGATGCTCCCGCCGGTGATGATCTCGCTGCCCTTCAAGATCCTGCTGTTCGTCCTCGTCGACGGGTGGGGACTCATCCTCCGCACCCTCATGGAGAGTTACGGAGCGGGCGGATGACCGGGGGCACGCGTGAACCCTGAGGCCGTCCTCGACATCGGCATGGAGGGCGTCGTGCTCGCCGCGAAGCTCGCCGCTCCGCTGCTCATCACGGCACTCGTGGTCGGCTTCGCCATCTCGCTCCTGCAGTCGATCACGCAGATCCAGGAGGTCACGCTCTCGTTCGTGCCGAAGGCCGTCGCCGTCGCGATCGCGCTGGTCGTCTGCGGGCATTGGATGATCGCCGAGGCGATCGCCTTCACCCACACCATGTTCGACCGCATCCCGCACCTGCTCTCGGGCGGTTGAGATGCAGCTGCTGCTCGACTTCGCCTGGATCGAGGCCACCGGTCTCGCCGCGGTCCGCACGACCGCGTTCATCTTCATAGCACCACCCTTCTCATACGGTGCCTTTCCGGCCCGCATCAAGGCGATGGTCGCGATCGGGGTCGCCCTCGCCCTCAGCGGCACGGTCGCGCCGGGATACGAGAGCCTCGACACCGGCGCGTTCTTCCTCGCGTTGACCGCACAGGTCGTCACCGGCGCACTGCTCGGCTTCCTCGTGATGACCTGCTTCGCCGTCGTGCAGTCGGCCGGGGGCCTGATCGACGTCTTCGGCGGGTTCCAGCTCGCGCAGGGCTTCGATCCGCAGATGAACGTCAACGGCGCCCAGTTCACGCGGCTCTTCCAGATGATCGCCCTCGCCCTGCTGTTCGCGAGCAACGGCTACCAGCTGATCCTCGCAGGGCTCGCGCGCAGTTTCGCGGCGATCCCCGTCGACGGCGTGCTCGACCTCGCTCGCCCGGTCGAGCTGCTCGTCGACACGGCGTCGCAGCTGCTCGTCGCCGCGCTCCAGATCGCCGGCCCTCTGCTGCTCGTGCTCTTCCTCGCCGACATCGCGCTCGGGCTCGTCAGCCGCGTCGCCCCGGCGCTCAACGCGTTCGCTCTCGGCTTCCCACTGAAGATCATCCTGACGTTCCTCCTCGCCGGCAGCGTCATCCTCGCCCTGCCGGCTGTCGTCGGGGCGCTCACCGACCAGGCAACCGGGCTGCTGATCGGCGGCACCCGATGAACGGCGGCGTCTCATGAGCAGCGACAGCGGCGAACGCACCGAGCACGCCAGCCGGCGTCAGCTGCGCGAGGCCTATCGCAAGGGCAAGCTCTCGCGCAGCCAGGACCTGTCCGCCTGGCTCGCCATCGGCACCGTCGCGCTCGTCCTCCCCGCCATGATCGGGGCGGGTGCGGATGCCGGTGCCGCGCAGTTCGTCGAGATCGCCGCGGTCATCCGCAACCCCGACCCCGAGCACGCCGTCGCCGTCCTGTCGTCGGCCCTCGGCAGCATCCCGGCCGTCCTCGGCACGGCGCTGCTGGCCGTCGCGCTCGTCGCGATCCTCGGGTCGGTCGCGCAGGGCGGCATCCACTTGCGCGGCGTGCCGACGCGGTTCGAGCAGTTCAACGTGCTGAACGGCGTCAAACGGCTCTTCGGCGTGCAGGCGCTGTGGGAGGGTGCGAAGGCACTGCTGAAGACCACCGCGATCGGTCTCGCGCTGTGGTTCGTCGTCGCCGGGCTCATGCCCGTGCTGACGATGAGTGGCGCGCACCCGATCACGCGGTTGCTCGAGATCGCCTCGAACGTCGTGACCGCACTGCTCATCACCGCGGTCACGGTCGGCGTGCTGCTGGCCGCGATCGACGTCCTCGTGGTCATGCGTCGCAACCGCAAGCACACGCGCGTCACCAAGAAGGAAGCGCGCGACGAGCACAAGAACTCCGAGGGCGACCCGCTCATCCGCGGCCAGCGCCGCGCCCGCCAGATGGCGATGAGCCGCAACCGCATGATCGCCGCCGTCGGCGACGCGGATGTCGTGCTCGTGAACCCCACGCACATCGCGGTCGCCCTTCGCTACGAGCCGGGCAAATCGGCACCGCGGGTCGTGGCGAAGGGCCAGGGCCTCATCGCCGAACGCATCCGCGAGCGGGCCTACGAGGCCGGCGTCCCCCTCGTCCGCGACATCCCGCTCGCCCGCGCCCTGCACGGGGCGTGCGAGCTCGGACAAGAGATCCCGGGTGATCTCTACACCGCCGTCGCCCGCGTGCTCGTCTTCGTCGACGGGCTCAAGCGCCGCGGCGCTGCGCGCGGCGTTCACACCGTTCCCGAGAGGAAGGCACCCCGATGAACATCCTGAGAAGGTCGCTGGTGCCGATGGGGGTCGTCGGCATCATCATGCTGCTGATCGTGCCGGTGCCTCCGCCGATCCTCGACGTCCTCATCATCACGAACATCCTGTTCGCGCTGCTCATCCTGCTGACCGCCATGTTCGTGAAGCGGCCGCTCGATTTCGCGGTCTTCCCCTCTTTGCTGCTGGTGGCGACGCTGTTCCGGCTCGGCCTGAACGTCGCCTCGACGAAGCTCGTGCTGGGCGAGGCGCACGCGGGGCAGGTCATCGACGCGTTCGCCGCGATCGCCGTGGGCGGATCGCTCGTCATCGGCATCGTGGTGTTCCTGATCCTCATCGTCATCCAGTTCGTCGTCGTGACGAAGGGCGCCGAGCGCGTCGCCGAGGTCGGCGCCCGGTTCACCCTCGACGCCATGCCGGGCAAGCAGATGGCGATCGACGCCGACCTCAACGCCGGCCTCATCAGCGACACCGAAGCCCGGCGCAGGCGCGCAGAGATCGCCGCCGAGGCCGACTTCTACGGCGCGATGGACGGTGCCTCGAAGTTCGTCAAGGGCGACGCGATCGCCGGTCTCGTCATCATCATCATCAATCTCGTCGGCGGCGTCGCGATCGGCATGCTCTCGAAGGGCATGGAGGCGGGCGAAGCCCTCAACACATACGCTCTGCTCACGATCGGCGATGGCCTCGTCACGCAGATCCCCGCGCTGCTCATGGCGGTCGCGACGGGCATGATCGTCACGCGCTCGGGGGCGGAGTCCGACATGGGCTCGGCCGCGGCGGCGCAGCTGACGCAGTCGCGCAACGCGCTGTCGATCGCCGGTGGCGCGGCGATCGTGATGTCGTTCATCCCCGGAATGCCGATGCTGCCGTTCCTCGTCATCGGCGCCACCCTGCTGCTCATCGCGCAGCGGGTCGGGCGTCGCGAGCAGACTCAGGCGGCCGAGGACGCCCCCGCCGTCGACCCGCGCGGCGCCGTCGACACCCCCGAGGAACTGGCCGAGCGGATGCGGGTGCACGCGCTCGAGATCCTGCTCGCGCCCGACATCGTCGATCTCGTCACCGGGGGCCCCGACGACCTGCTCGGGCGCGTGCGCTCGCTGCGACGCAAGACCGCGCTCGAGCTCGGGCTCATCGTTCCGCCCGTGCGCACCCGCGACAGCATCGAACTGCCGCCGTCGACCTACGTCATCCGGGTCGCCGGGATCGAGGCGGGTCGCGGCGTCGCGCCTCGGGCCTCGCTCCTCGCCCTCGGCTCGGGGCTCGAGACCCTGCCCGGCCGGTCGTCGCCCGACCCGGTCTTCGGGATCGACGGCAAGTGGGTGCCCCTCGAGATGCGGCACAGCGCCGAGCTCGCGGGCGCGACGGTCGTCGACCGCGCGAGCGTCATCATCACGCACCTCTCGTCCGTCATCCAGGCCCACGCCGCCCGACTGCTCAGCCGCGAAGACGTCCGCCAGCTCACCGAGACGCTGCGTCAGTCCAGCCCCGCGGCCGTCGAAGAGCTCACGCCGGCGCTGCTGTCGCTCGCCGAGGTGCAGCGCGTGCTGCAAGGCCTTCTCGCCGAGCGCATCCCGATCAACGACCTGACCCGGATCTACGAGGCACTCGCGTTGCGCGCCAAGACGACGGCGGACCCCGACGCCCTGATCGAGACCGCGCGCCTCGCCCTCGGTCCCGCCGTTGCGACGCGGTTCGCCGAGCAGGGGCGGCTGCGCATCGTCATGATCGACCCGCTGCTCGAGCAGTCGATGCTCGAGGCCATGCGGCCGAGCGAGGACGGCCCGCACATCGCGCTCGACCCGCATCGGCTCGAGGCGGTCGTGGCCTCGACACGCGCCGCTCTGGAGGCGGCCGGCCCGGGGCCGGAGCCTGTGCTCGTGTGCGCCCCGTCGCTGCGTTCCGCCGTCCGGCGCCTCATCTCGTCGCAGACGGACGGTCTGCCTGTGCTGTCGTACACCGAGGCGACGGCGGGTGGCCTGGCGATCGACACCGTGGGCGTGGTCCGAGACACCGTCGGCGACGCGCAGGCCATCACGACCGCATGAGACTCGCGTCGGCCGCGGAGCGCGCGCAGCGCGTACGGAAAGTAGGGTGATCGAGTGCTGGTGTTGACGAGACGAGTCGGTGAGAAGGTGCTCATCGGCGACGACATCGAGCTCACGGTGCTCGAGGTCAAGGGCGACAGCATCCGGCTCGGCATCGAAGCCCCGCGGTCGACCCGTATCCAGCGCGCCGAGATCGTCGCTGCCGTCGAGACCGAGAACGTCTCGGCCGCCCGCTCGTCCGCGGACGAGCAGCAGGCCCTCCTGAACGCACTCGTCCGCCGCCAGGGCGCGGCCCCGACGGCGGACTGAGAGAGCTTCGGGCGGCAGGTCAGCCCGCGAGCGCCCCGGAGATCTCGTCGATGTTCTGCTGCATCCAGCCCACGTAGTCGACGCCGTCGGGCATGAGCTCGGTGAACTCCAGCACGGGGATGTTCAGCTCGCCGGCGAGCTTGGTGATCTCCGTCGTCTCGGCGCCGCCCGTCTGGGCGTTCACGATCACGATCCGCACGTCGCCGGAGCGCAGGATCTGCTGCGCCTCGAGGAGCGTCGCGGGAGGCACGTCCTGCCCCTCCTCGACGGCCTCGCTGAACGCGGCCGGAGTCGCGTTGTCGAGGCCCGCCGCGGCGGCCAGGTACAGCGGCACCGGCTCCGTCACGAAGATCTTCTCGCCCTGATGGGCCGCCGAGATGGTGTCGAGCGACGTCTCGAGACCGTCGATCCGTTCGATGAGGGCCTGGGCGTTCGCCTCGAAGGTGTCGGCGTTCGCCGCGTCGAGCTCGCCGAGCTCGTGCGCGATGTCTTCGACGAGGTGGGCGATCGTGTGCGGGTCGTACCAGACGTGCTCGTTGAAGCCCTCGATGTGGTCGTGACCTTCGTGGTCGTGACCGTGGTCGTGGTCGTCGGACGCGTGGTCGTCGGCTGCGTGCTCGTCGGCTGCGTGCTCGTCGGCGTGGTCCTCGTGCCCCTCGGCCCCGGGGAAATCGTGCGAGAACTCGACCGCCGTGAGCACCGGAGCGGTGCTGCCGCTCGACTCGACGAGCCCGTCGAGGAACGAGTCGTAGCCCCCGCCGTTCTCGATGACGAGGTCGGCCTGCGACACCGTCAGCTGGTCGCGCGCCGACGCTTCGTACGAGTGCGGGTCCTGCGCGAGCGAGGTCACGATCGAGGTCACCTCGACGGCGTCGCCGCCCACCTCGGCAGCCAGCGAGCCGTACACGTTCGTCGAGGCGACGACGCTGATCTTTCCGTCGTCCGAGCCGCTCGCGGCCGGCGAGGAGGTACCGGCGCAGCCGGCGAGTGCGAGGGATGCCGCGGCCACGAGCACGGCTGCGGGGAGGAGTCGACGGGTCATACCCTCGATTGTACGTTACTGATAATCGTTCTCTTGACCGCAGGAGCCCGACATCAGCGGATTCCCACGTAGAAACGCGACTCGTCGCTGCGGTGGAGCGCCAGATATCGCTCGAAGGGCCGCCCGTCGGCATCCCACGCGATCGACTCGATCGAGAGCACGGGCTGGCCCGGCGCCAGCTCGAGGAGCTCGGCGTCGGGCGGCTCGGGGACGACAGCACTGAGCCAGCGGTCGGCTCCGCTGGGCTGCACCCCGAAGTTGCGCCTGAGGTGCTCGTACAGCGACCGGTTCTCGAGGTTGGCGCGTGCGAGGGTGGGAAAACGGTCGTGCGGCAGCACCGTGTCGACCAGCAGCCAGGGCGTCTCGTCGACACGCCGCAGACGACGCAGCCGCACCACGGAAGCACCCACGGGGATGCGCAGCGCCTCGGCGTCGGCGGCATCCGCGGTCCCGACCGCGAAGTCGAGCACGCGGGTCGTGACCACCCGCCCCGTTCCGGCGAGATCGTCCGACGAGCCCGCCATCGAACCGACGAAGCGGAGGTCGGGTCGCGCCGGCGAGACGAATGAGCCACGGGCCCGCACCTTGTAGATCAGCCCGGCGCGCACCATGTCGGCCAGCGCCTCTCGGACGACGGTGCGCGAGACCCCGAAACGATCGATGAGCTCCGACTCGGAGGGCAGCGCCTGGTCGGGCCGCAGGCGCCCCGACTCGATCTCGCCACGCAAGGCGAGCGACAGCTGCTGCCACAGCGGGAGATCGGACGAGCGGTCGAGCGTCGTCGCTGCGGTCATGGGAGCCTCCTCGATCGGGCCGTCACGGCGAGCGTATCCGGCGCCGTGTTGACACCCGGCGGCCCGCTCCCTATCTTAGTCATCACCAACTTGTCATGACAGGTTGGTTGTTACGAGTTAGGCAGCCCGCACGCCCTCGTGACATCGGCACCTCGCAACGATGCGACACCAGGAGGCACAACGATGACGTTCCCGACCACCCGCCGCATGCTCGCCGCAGCGGCCGCGACAGCGATCTCCGCTCTCGTCCTCGCCGGCTGCGCCGGCAGCCCGACCGACACCACCGCCGGCGGTGAACCCCAGGGCCTGAAGGTGGCCCTGTCGAACGGGTTCGTCAACGGCTGGCGCCTGACCCTCATCGACAAGTTCGAGACGGAGGCCGCGAAGCTCAAGGAGAGCGGCGTCGTCTCCGACTACAGCGTCGTCAATGCCCCGGGCGAGAACAGCGCGACCGAGCAGGCGTCCCAGATTCGCAGCCTCATGCTTCAGAACCCCGACGTGCTCATGGTCATCCCGGCATCCTCGACCGCCCTCGTCCCCGTCATCGAGGAGGCGTGCGCCGCCGGCATCACCGTCGTGATCGTCGACGCCGACATGGACACCAGCTGCGGCGTCGTCGTGCGCAACGACTACGGGCAGTGGGGCGCCGACTCGCTCCAGCCCGCCCTCGACGCCATCGACGGCAAGGGCGACATCATCCTCAACCGGGGCGTCATCGGCTCGCAGCCCGAAGAGGCGTTCTACGCCCGCCAGCAGGAGATCCTCGCCGGCTACCCCGACGTGAAGGTCGCCGCCGAAGTGAACGGCTTCTGCGACGCCGCGACGGCGCAGAAGGAGATCGTCGCGATCCTCGGCTCGATGCCGACGATCGCCGCGGTTCCCGGATGCATCGGCGGCATGGGCGTCGTCCAGGCCTTCCAGTCGGCCGGGCGCGACATCCCGGTCGTCGTCTTCGACACCGACGGCAAGTCGCTGTCGTTCTGGAAGGAGAGCGGCATCGACAACGGGTCGTTCGCGGCGCTGACCGATCCCGGACAGATCGTCGCCGCCCTCTACGCCGCCATCGCCAAGCTGCGCGGCGACGAGGTGCCCGACGACGTGGTCCTCCCGCTCGTGCAGGTCACGCAGGAGAACCTCGACTACTGGGTCGAGACCCTCGGCACCGACGAGTACGCCGCCAACGCCTGGGACGAGGCGACCACCGACGCCGCCATCGCGGCTCTGCTGGCCGGCGACGACGTCGCCACGCCCGCACTGCCCTGACACCCGGTGATGCCGTGGCCGACCAGCTCGAACCAGGAGACCCGATGACAACCCTGTCGCACACCCCCGCGACCGCACCCTCGGACGTGGCGCTCGTCACGGCCGAGGCCGTCGCCAAACGGTATGGAAACACGACGGCCCTGGCCGGGATCGACATCTCGGTGTCGGCCGGCGAGATCCTCGGCCTGGTCGGCCACAACGGCGCCGGCAAGAGCACCCTCATGCGGGTGCTCGCCGGGCGCGAGCAGCCCGACGCCGGCAGCATCCGCTGGCAGACCGGCGCCGCGACCGCGAAGCCCGGCACCGAGCAGCCCGGTGTGCGGATGATCTACCAGGAGCTCGCCCTCTGCCCCGACCTCACGGTCGCCGAGAACATCGCGCTCTCGGATGCCGGCACCCGAGGTGCGGGCTGGAACCGCCGCGCCGAGCGGCGGGTGTCGCGCAAGCTCGACGAGGTCTTCCCCGGACACGGCGTCTCGGCGCTGCGCCGGGCCGGCGACCTCACGATGGCGCAGCGGCAGATGGTCGAGATCGTGCGCGCACTGTGCACGCCGTCGCTGTCGCTGCTCATCCTCGACGAGCCGACCGAATCGCTCAGCATCAACGCGACCCGCCAGCTCTACGACGCCCTCCGCGGCCTCGCGGCCGAGGGCGTCGGCATGGTCCTCATCTCCCACCGGATGCAGGAGGTGCTGGCCCACGCCGACCGGATCGCCGTCATGAAAGACGGACGCGTGGTCGACGTGGTCTCGGCGCGAGAGACCGACGAGGACGCACTGCTGGCGGCCATGGGCGGCGAGGTGCACGCCGACACCGCCACGGTGCGCCGGGTGAGCGCGGCGAGCGCTCGGCCCGAGATCGACGCGACGGGCACCGTCGCCCGGATCGACGGAGGCGAGGTGCCGTTCTCGGTCTCACCGGGCGAGATCGTGGGCCTCGCCGGCCTCGCCGGCCACGGTCAGGACGAGCTGCTGCACCGGCTCTGGGCCAACGCGCGCGGCGTCCGTGTCGTACGCGGGCGCGCCTACGTTCCCGGCGACCGCCAGACCAGCGGGATCTTCTCGCTCTGGAACGTCGCCGACAACCTCACCGTCTCGGCCACGCGTCATCTCGCGAGGGCCGGTATCGTCCCGCCCGCCCGGCGCCGGCGGCTCGCGGAGGAATGGGTGCAACGCCTGAACGTGAAAGGCGGCGCACGCGCACCGATCACGTCACTGTCGGGCGGGAACCAGCAGAAGGTCATCGTGGCGCGGGCGTTCGCGACCGATGCTCCCCTGGTGCTGCTCGACGACCCCTTCCGCGGCGTCGACGTCACCACGAAGAACGAGCTCTACGCCCTCATGCGCGTCGAGGCCGCACGCGGCCGCTCGATCGTCTGGTACTCCACCGAGAACGGCGAGATGGCGCACTGCGACCGTGTCTACGTCTTCCGTGCCGGGCGCGTCGTCAGCGAGCTCGCGGGCGACGACATCACCGACGAGCGCATCATCGCGGACTCGTTCGGAATCGACGCCGAGACAGTCCAGGAGGACCGATGACCACCGACGTGCTCTCCCCGCCCACCGCGCCGCAGCGCCTGCGCGCCTCCGCCGTCAACGGATCGCCCGCTCTCCTCGCACTCGTCGCGCTCATCGCGATCTTCGCCGTGACCGCCGTCCTGCAGCCCGGGATCCTCAGCGTGCCCGGCCTGACCCTGATGCTGATGTCGTCGGTGCCGCTCGTGCTCGCCGCCCAAGCGCAGATGATCATGATGGCCGTCGGCGACATCGACCTGAGCGTCGGCTATCTCGTCGGCCTCATCACGGTCATCGCGGCGACGCTTCTGCGGGAGACCCCCGCCCTCGCGATCGCCATGATCGCCGGCATCCTCGTCGTGTACGCACTGCTCGCCTGGGTGGTGCAGCGCCGCGGGGTGCCCTCGATCATCCTGACGCTGGGCATGTCGTTCGTGTGGCTGGGGATCGGACTGCAGATCCGGCCGACGCCCGGCGGTCAGACCCCCGACTGGCTCTCGGCGCTGTCGACCTGGCGGCCGACCTGGTTCCCGGCACCGCTCATCTTCATCGCCGCGGCCACGGTCCTGGGATGGTGGATCACGCGACGCTCCCTCGCCGGGGCACGCATGCGCGCGCTCGGCTCGCAAGCCACGACGCTCGAGAAGACGGGCACCTCGCTCGTCGCGACCCGCGCGACGGCGTACGTCGCCGCGGCCGCGCTCCTCGTCGTCTCGGGCCTGCTCCTCGCCTCGCAGACCTGGTCGGGCGACATCAACGCCGCCGGCGAGTACACCCTCATGACGATCGCCGCGGTGATCCTCGGCGGGGGCACCTTCTCGGGCGGCCGCGCCCTGCCGATCGGCACGACGCTCGGCGCGATCACCCTCGGCCTCATCACCGTGCTGCTCAGCCTCATCAACCTCCCGTCCGCCCTGCAGTCGGCCGCACAAGGCGTCATCGTCATCGCCGTGCTCGCGGGCCGCATGATCACCGAGAGGATCGCGCGATGACCTCCGCCTCCATCCCGCTCCCGGCGCCCCGCCGCGGCCCCGTCTGGCCCGCCTGGGGGTGGTCGCTCCTCGGTGTGCTCGCCGTGTGGGCAGTGATCATCGCCGTACGCCCCGGGTCGCCCCTCGACCCCATGGCCCAAGCTCTCTCGCTTGCGCCGTTCCTCGTGCTCGTCGCCCTCGGACAGATGCTGGTGATCACCCTCGGCCCGGGCAACATCGACGTCTCCGTCGGCACCGTCATCTCGATGGCCTCCTACGTCTCGGTCGGCGTGGGCGCCACGGCGGGGCCGGCGATCGGGCTCGCCGCCGGGGTCGGCTCCGGGCTCGCCGCCGGTGCGGTCAGCGCCGCCGCGATCCTGCTCCTGCGGGTGCCGCCGATCATCGCGACCCTCGCGACGAGCCTCGTCGTCACCTCTGCGACGCTCCTCCTGGCGGATGCCGCACGCGCCGGCGCTGACGCGAGCCTGCGGGCCTTCGTCACCGCGAAGGCCTTCGGCATCCCGGTCATCGCGCTCGTCGTCGCGGCCATGACGGTGATCGTCTGGCTCGCCCTCACCCGGACCCGTGTCGGTGTCGCCGTCATCGCCGTCGGCCAGAGCGTTCGCGCTGCCGAACGCGCCGGCCTGCCGGTGGCCGGGGTGACGGTCACCGCCTACCTCGTCTCGGCGGGCCTGGCGGGACTGGTCGGCGGCCTGCTCGCCGCCTTCATCTCCCCCAGCACGGTGCTCGGCAGCTCGTACATGCTCGACTCGATCGCGGTCGTGGTGATCGGCGGCACCCTCATCTCCGGCGGTCGCCCCGTACCGGCCGGCGCCTGGACCGGCGCTCTCTTCTTCGTGCTGCTGTCGGGGCTGCTCAATCTCGTGGGGTGGTCGATCGGCGCTCAGAACGTGCTCAAGGGCGTGCTCGTCGTCCTCGTCGTCGTGATCGCCTCGGCCGCCACCGGAACCGGCCGCAGCTCTCTGCACCGGCTGCGGGCGAGCCTGCATCGCCCCGCCTCCGTTCCCTCGGCCCGACGCGCCGACACCGACCCCATCCCGAAGAACAAGGAGAACATCCATGGCTGACCTCGACGACCTGCGTGAGGGAACCGACTACTCCGGCCCCGCCGTGGCCGGAACCGGCTACCCCATCAAGGGCCAAGCGGGCCAGGACTGGGGGCTGCGCGCGCGGATGTCGCGCGTGTTCGACCCCCGCGACGGCAAGACCGTGATGCTCGCGTTCGATCACGGCTACTTCCAGGGCCCGACCTCCGGCCTCGAGCGGCTCGACCGCTCGATCCTGCCGCTGGTTCCCCAGGCGGACGCTCTGATGTGCACGCGCGGAGCCCTGCGCACGACCATCCCGCCGCACTCGTCGAAGGGCATCGTGCTGCGCGCCTCCGGCGGTCCCAGCGTGCTCAAGGAGCTCTCCGACGAAGAGATCGCCGTCTCGATCGACGACGCCGTGCGACTGGATGCCGCGGCCCTGGCCGTGCAGGTCTTCATCGGCGGCGACAACGAGACGAAGTCGGTGCGCAACATGACCACCCTCGTCGACGCGGGCCAGGCCACCGGCATCCCGGTGCTGGCCGTCACCGCGGTCGGTCGCGACATGGTGCGCGATGCCCGCTACTTCCGCCTCGCCACCCGCATCAGCGCCGAGCTCGGCGCGGCGTTCGTGAAGACCTACTACGTCGAGGAGGGCTTCGAGACGATCACGAGCGCCTGCCCCGTGCCGATCGTCATCGCCGGAGGCAAGAAGGTCGAGGAGCGCGAGGCCCTGCGGGTCGCATCGCGCGCCATGGCCGAGGGCGCGGCGGGCGTCGACATGGGACG
>ENA-UOWK01000904-UOWK01000904.1-bioreactor-metagenome-genome-assembly--contig:-NODE-904-length-12058-cov-6.120303_pt1 | contig 12058 bp, 13 predicted proteins | sample MGYA00238157_ERZ761612 | MGnify/ENA primary metagenome ERZ761612 (study PRJEB28901, sample SAMN06268035) | bioreactor metagenome | isolation source: Joint BioEnergy Institute, California, USA | place... | reverse complement strand
CGCTGGTGAAGGCGACTTCTTCCGGGCCGTGCATCTTCGGTTTGACGATGTACACGCTGCCGGTGCGAGTGTTCTTGCGCGTGGTGTTGCCGATCAGGTTGTGCACCGCAATCAGGCTGGTGAATAGCGCGTCCTGGATGCCTTCCGGAATCTCGTTGCCTTCGGCGTCGAGGATGGCCGGGTTGGTCATCAGGTGGCCGACGTTGCGCACGAACAGCAGCGAGCGGCCATGCAGGGTCAGCTCGGAACCGTCCGGCTTGGTGTAGACGCGATCCGGGTTCATGGTGCGGGTGAAGGTGCTGCCGCCCTTGGACACCTGCTCGGCCAGGTCGCCCTTCATCAGGCCCAGCCAGTTCTTGTAGACCACCACCTTGTCGTCGGCATCGACGGCAGCGACGGAGTCTTCGCAGTCCATGATGGTGGTCAGCGCGGCTTCCATCAGCACGTCTTTGACGCCGGCGGCGTCGGTGCTGCCGATCGGGCTGGAGGCATCGATCTGGATTTCGAAGTGCAGGCCGTTGTGCTTGAGCAGCACGGCGATCGGTGCGCTGGCCTCGCCCTGGAAGCCAACCAGCTGCGCGTCGTCACGTAGGCCGCTGTTGCTGCCGCCCTTGAGGGCAACGACCAGCTTGCCGTCGACGATGGCATAACCGGTGGAGTCGACGTGAGAACCGGCAGCCAGCGGTGCAGCCTCGTCGAGGAAGGCGCGAGCGAATGCGATGACCTTGTCGCCACGTACCTTGTTGTAGCCCTTGCCCTTCTCGGCGCCGCCTTCTTCGCTGATCACGTCGGTGCCGTACAGCGCATCGTACAGCGAGCCCCAGCGGGCGTTTGAGGCGTTCAGGGCGAAGCGCGCGTTCATCACCGGCACGACCAGCTGCGGGCCTGCCAGGCGGGCGATTTCTTCGTCGACGTTGGTGGTGGTGGCCTGGAAATCTTCCGGCTCCGGCAGCAGATAGCCGATTTCCTGGAGGAAGGCTTTGTAGGCGGCCGCGTCATGAGCCTGACCCTTGCGCGCCTGATGCCAGGCATCGATCTGCGCCTGCAGCTCGTCACGCTTGGCCAGCAGGGCACGGTTCTTCGGTGCCAGGTCCTTGATGACCGCAGCGGCACCGGCCCAGAACTTGTCGGCAGCGATGCCGGTACCGGGGATGGCTTCGTTGTTCACGAAGTCGTACAGGGCTTTGGCGACCTGCAGGCCACCGACTTGAACGCGTTCAGTCATCACTTGCCTCACTCTCTGAGCTTTACTCAATAGCCGCTTCGGGCTCCTCTGAAAACGACCTGCGTAATCAACGCCTGCGCTTTCAGAGAGGCTCGCCGGAGACGGTCTGGCCGTCTTGTAGTCCGTGGCGCGGCATACTACATCAAGATTTCGGGGAAATGCAGTGGGTGCGCGTCAGACTGCGACCAAAAGACTATTTTGAGTCACGTTGAGTGCGCTGTGTGTTCAAAAATCTGCGCTATTGTTCCATAAAATATGTAAAAACGTACACGATTAATTGGTCTGGCTACTGACAACGGCGCCAATATGGCCTACGCATCATGTCGCCTATACTGCCCGACACGCCTTTTGGAGCCTGCCATGACGGTTTCCGCTGCCGCTATTGCCGATCTTGTCGATCTCACCCGTCTGTTCGCAGGCTATCTGCGCTTTTATCAGGTGCCGCGGGCTGACGTGGATATCGCCACCTTCCTTCGTATGCGCCTCGAGCGCGGTGATTCGCAGTTGTTCATCGCCCGTGACGGGCAGGGCGCTGCGCAGGGTTTCGTGCAGCTTTACCCCTTTCTTTCCTCATTGGCGCTGGAACCGGCCTGGTTGCTCAGCGATCTGTATGTCGACGAAAGCGCGCGCCGTTGCGGCATTGGCGAGGCGTTGATGAATGCTGCGCGCGCCCATGCCGAGGCGACCGGTGCCTGCGGCCTGCAGTTGGAGACGGCGAAGACCAACCTGGCCGGCCAGAGCCTGTATGAGCGGCTCGGCTATGTGCGTGACGAACAGTTCTTCACCTACTGGCTGTCGCTGCGCGGCTGATTTTTCCCATCCTGTGAACGAGTGAGGTAGTACATGGATCATCTGGTACTGACGGTGATTGCCGAGGACCAACCGGGCCTGGTAGAGCGCCTCGCCGGCTGCGTGGCGAAACATGGCGGCAACTGGCTGGAGAGTCGCATGGCGCGCATGGCCGGGCAGTTTGCCGGGATCGTGCGGGTGGATGTACCGGCCGAGGCCCACGGCGGTTTGATCAAGGAGCTCGAAGCGCTCGGTACTCAGGGTATTCGCGTGCAGTTGGCGGCGAGTGGTAGCGAACCAGGCGGGCGTTTCGCCGCCATTCGCCTGGAGCTGGTCGGCAACGACCGGCCCGGTATCGTGCGTGACATCACCCGCGTGTTGGCCGAGCAGGGCGTCAACCTGGAGAGCCTGCTCACCGAGGTGGCACCAGCACCGATGAGCGGCGAGCTGTTGTTCACCGCCGAGGCGCTGCTGGCCGTGCCGGAGACCCTGCCCCTGGAGCAATTGCAGGCGCGCCTGGAGACCCTGGCCGACGACCTGATGGTGGAGCTGAATCTGCGCGCCGAGGATTGATATCCACGGCGAGCGTGGATCAGCCTGTGGATAAACTGGGGAGCCCCGGCGCACTGCCTAGTGTTCCGGGGCTTTTCATTGTCTGGCTAAAAATTCAACAGGATCAAAGGCTTGTGCACAAATGCCGGGGATGGATCTGTGGATAAGCCGGGGGCGAAAGCCTCCACCCCAATGCTGGCAAGACTTCGCCGTGTGTGAGCGTTTTTTGTTCAGCGGCGTAGTGAAGCCGGTGCATGTGCACCGGCCGTTCACTCGGCCGGGCGTTTGCGCAGGCTCAGCCAGATGTCCAGGCTGTAAACCGCCAGGCCTGCCCAGATGAAGGCGAAGGCCACGAGCTTGGCCGGATCGAAATGTTCGCCGAACAGGAAGATCGCCTGCAGCATCACCAGGGTGGGAGCGATGTACTGCAGGAAGCCCAGCGTGGTGTAGGGCAGATGGCGCGCCGCGGCGTTGAAGCACACCAGTGGTACCAGCGTGATGGGCCCGGCTGCGGCCAGCCAGAGCCACTGCGAGCTGCTCCAGAACTCGGGCTGGCTGCTCATCGCTGCGGGGTGCAGGGCCAGCCAGGCCAGTGCCACCGGCAACAGCAACCAGGTTTCCACCACCAGACCGGGCAGTGCAGCGACGGGCGCTTTCTTGCGGATCAGCCCATAGAAACCAAAGGTCAGTGCCAGCACCAGCGAGACCCAGGGCAGGCTGCCCACCTGCCAGACCTGCTGCGCCACGCCAATGGCGGCCAGTCCCACGGCGACCCACTGTAGGCGGCGCAGTCGCTCACCGAGGATCAACAGCCCGAGCAATACGTTGACCAGTGGGTTGATGTAGTAACCCAGGCTGGCTTCCAGCATGCGCTCGTTGTTCACCGCCCATACGTACACCAGCCAGTTGCTGGCGATCAGCAGGCCGCAGCCGGCCAGCACCGCCAGGCGCTTGGGGTGCTCGCGCAACTCGCGCCACCAGCCAGGATGCTTCCACAGCATCAGCAGGATCGCGCCGAACAGTGCCGACCAGACCGCGCGGTGGACAATGATCTCCAGCGACGGAATGTGCTGGACGGCTTTGAAGTAGATGGGGAACAGGCCCCAGATGATGTAGGCGGTAAGGCCCAGTATGTACCCGCGTTGCGGGTTGGCGGTGGCCATTGGAAATCCTTGTTTGGGCAGCAGGTTGGCTGTTTCAACAGCCTGCTAACGGTTTGCCGCGAAATTCTAGCTTTCGGGCACCTGGCTTGTCTGTCCGTCGAGCTTTTTCTGTATACCGAAGCGCTGGCAAAGTCGTAAGGCAAACTTTACGCGGCGTGCGCAACTGTATTGGTAGGTGGGCCTTGAACCATTGGCGCATGGCCCGGAATACCTCCGGGCCAGGTTTCAGAACAGCCGCAAGGGCTCCTCATTCAGTGCCGCCATCTGTTCGCGCAGGGCGAGAATCTGGTCGCCCCAGTAGCGCTCGCCGGCGAACCAGGGGAAGGCCAGGGGGAAGGCCGGGTCGTCCCAGCGTTTGGCGATCCAGGCGCTGTGATGCATCAGGCGCAGGGCGCGCAGACCTTCTATCAGCGGCAGCTCACGGGCGGCGAAGTCATGGAACTCCTGATAACCATCGACCAGCTCGGCAAGCTGGCCTAGGCGCTCGTGGCGCTCGCCAGCCAGCATCATCCACAGATCCTGCACGGCCGGCCCCATACGGCAGTCGTCGAGGTCGACCATATGAAAGGCGTCGTCGCGGCACAGCAGGTTGCCGGGATGACAGTCGCCATGCAGGCGTATCGGCTGGTAGCGCACGCGAGAGAACAGTTCGTCGAGGCGGGCGAGCAGATCGCGCGCGACCGATTCGTAGGCCGGCAGCAGGCTGCGTGGCACGAAACCGCCATCGAGCAGTGAGGCCAGGGCAGCGTGGCCGAAGTTGTCCACACCCAGGGTCTCACGATGGACAAAGGGACGGCTTGCGCCAATCGCATGCATGCGCCCGAGCAACTGGCCGAGGCGATAGAGCTGATCGAGGTTGCCCGGCTCCGGCGCGCGCCCGCCACGACGCGGGAACAGGGCGAAACGGAAGCCACCGTGCTCGAACAGTGTCTCGCCATCGCGCGCCAGTGGCGCTACCACCGGCACTTCATGCTCGGCCAGTTCGAAGCTGAAGCCATGTTCCTCGCGGATCGCCGCATCGCTCCAGCGGTCCGGGCGATAGAACTTGGCGATCAGCGGCGTCTCGCCCTCGATACCCACCTGATAGACACGGTTCTCGTAGCTGTTAAGCGCCAATACGCGCGCGTCGCTGAGATAGCCAAGGCTCTCCACGGCGTCGAGCACCAGATCCGGCGTGAGGGTGGAAAAGGGATGGCTCATGAGCGGCTCCGCGAGAGTGGGCGCACAGTGTAACGGGTTGCGCCGTTACAGCTGGGTGCCGAGTAGCACCTGACTGGCGGCGAACTGCGCGCGCACCGGATCGCCGACGGCAACACCCAGCGTCGCCAGTTGCGCTGGCTCGACCGAGGCACACAGCGTCTGGCCGTTGGCCAGGCTTACACGCACTTCGCTCGGGCCGTCGTTGCCCGGCAGAATGCGCTCGATATGGCCTTCGAGCGCATTGCGGTCGGGATCGACCGGCTGGTTCAGCGGTTGTAGCTCCAGCCAGCCGGCCTTGATCAGTGCGACCACGTTGCTGCCTTCGTTCAGTTGCAGGTTTTCCGTGCTGTCATGGGTGATAAGCGCCTGCAGGTGGCTGCCGCCGGGCAGCTCGATATCGACCAGGTCGTTATGTCCGCGCGCATGAATCGCCTGTACACGGCCGGTCAGTTGATTGCGTGCGCTGGTGCGCAGCATCAGGCGGCCGAGCAGCTCCAGGTCAGCATCGTCACCGGCTGCCTGTAGCAATTGCATCTGCAGCGCCTGCAGACGTCGCTGCAGAGCCAGCAGGCGTTCACCCGCTGGCGTCAGGCGCGCGCCGCCGCCGCCCTTGCCGCCAACGCTGCGGCTGACCAGGGGCTGTTCGGACAGGTTGTTCAGCTCGTCGATGGCATCCCAGGCGGCCTTGTAGCTCAGCCCGGCGGCCTTGGCGGCGCGGGTGATGGAGCCTTGTTCGGCGATCTGTTCGAGCAGCGCCAGGCGTTTCGGGCGGCGGCTGAGCAGTTGGGCGAGGGGATCGAGCTGCGACATGGTTCGGCGTGGTCAGGAAAGATGCTGGGCACGGTGCGCGACTGTGCCTGGCGCGTCAAGTCAGCCATCGCCCGGCCGCGGCGTGCGAGCCAGGCAATAGACGTCGACGCGCAGGGCACCGGCGCGGCGCAGTAGCTGGGCGAGCATGTCAGCGGTGGCGCCGGTGGTGAGTACGTCGTCGATCAGCGCCAGGTGGGCACCGGCAATTGCGGCCTGCACTTGCAGGCTGAACGCCTGGCGCAGATTACGTTTGCGTGTGGCGGCATCCAGGCCTTGCTGGGCAGGTGTGTCGACGCGGCGCTGCAGCCAGTCACTTTGTACCGGCAGCTTCAGGCTGGCGCCAAGCCAGTCGGCCAGCATCTGCGCCTGGTTGAAGCCGCGCTGCCGTTGTCGTCTGCGTGCCAGAGGTACCGGCAGCAGCGCCTGTGGGCGAGGCAGGCCTTCGTCATAGGCGTGGACCAGGTGTTCGGCCAGCAGCTCAGCGAGCAGACGACCGTAGGGCCATTGCCCCTGGTGCTTGAAGCGGGTGATCAGGTTGTCGACCGGGAATGCATAGCGCCAGGGCGCTTCCACGCGGCTGAAACTCGGTGGTTTCTTCTGGCATGCGCCGCAGATCATGCCCTGAGCCGACAGCGGCACCGCGCAGATCCGGCAGTGCGGCCCGAGCCACGGCAGCTCGGCTTCGCAGGCGGTGCAGATGTTGTGGGTGGGGTGGTCGGAGGTTTCATCGCAGAGCGGGCAATGGCGTCGTGGCCGGAGCCAGGGCAGGCGTCGCAGCGCGATGAGGTCGAACGGGGGCATGGCGGCTCTTCCGTGAGCGGTGATGCCACAAGCTTAGTCCGTGCTAGCGGATGAGCCAGCCCATCACCACCAGACCGAGAAACAGCCAGATCACACCACCGATGATCGAGCCGCGCAGTAACGAGCGAACACCGCTGAAGAGAAACAGCAGGCCGATGATCAGCAGGATGATGCTGAAGATCGATACGTCCATGCCGATGGCCCGGGCCAGACCCTGGAGAAAGTCGTCGATGGCATCGGCCATGGCACCCAGCACGCCGGACAGCATGTCGACGATGAAACGGATGGCGCGACCCAGCGCTTCGCCGAGTCCTTCGAAAAAACCTTCAACCTGCATGCAGAACATCCTGTGGTAGGGGTAAGCATTTGGCCTTGTGCCATGACATAAGTTCTATTGATTGTTAATTGATCAAATGTAAACCTTTGTCTTTGTGGTGGTTGACAGCATCCTATCGCCACTTATGATGGCCAAAGCCTGAATGCCCCCATGGGCCCGACAACAGATGCCGCCAAGCGTCGAAGGACTTCTCAGATGAGCGCAACCGCCGAAATCACCACCCGCCACGACTGGAGCCTCGCCGAGGTTCGCGCGCTGTTCGAGCAGCCATTCAACGACCTGTTGTTCCAGGCGCAGAGCGTCCATCGTCAGCACTTCGACCCCAACCGCGTGCAGGTCTCGACGCTGTTGTCGATCAAGACCGGCGCCTGCCCGGAAGACTGCAAGTACTGCCCGCAGTCCGGCCACTACAACACCGGCCTGGACAAGGAAAAGCTGATGGAGGTGCAGAAGGTGCTGGAGGCGGCCGCCGAGGCCAAGGCCATCGGCTCCACGCGCTTCTGCATGGGCGCGGCGTGGAAACACCCGTCGGCCAAGGACATGCCCTACGTGCTGGAGATGGTCAAGGGCGTGAAGAAGCTCGGCCTGGAAACCTGCATGACCCTCGGCCGTTTGGATCAGGAGCAGACCCAGGCGCTGGCCGATGCCGGCCTGGACTACTACAACCACAACCTCGATACCTCGCCGGAGTTCTACGGCAACATCATCACCACCCGTACCTATGGCGAGCGCCTGCAGACCCTGGCCTACGTGCGTGAAGCGGGGATGAAGATCTGCTCGGGCGGCATCCTCGGCATGGGCGAGTCGGTGGATGATCGCGCCGGGTTGCTGATCCAGTTGGCCAACCTGCCGGAGCATCCGGAGAGCGTGCCGATCAACATGCTGGTCAAGGTCAAGGGCACGCCATTGGCCGAGGAGAAGGATGTCGACCCGTTCGACTTCATCCGTACCCTGGCCGTAGCGCGGATCATGATGCCGAAATCCCACGTGCGCCTGTCCGCCGGCCGCGAGCAGATGAACGAGCAGATGCAGGCCCTGGCCTTCATGGCGGGCGCCAACTCGATCTTCTATGGCGAGAAGCTGCTGACCACCGCCAACCCGCAGGCGGACAAGGACATGGCCCTGTTCAAGCGCCTCGGCATCAAGCCGGAAGAGCGCGAAGAGCATGCCGACGAGGTGCATCAGGCGGCCATCGAGCAGGCGCTGGTCGAGCAGCGTGACTCCAAGCTGTTCTACAACGCCGCTTCGGCCTGATTCCTTTTATGTGGGAGCGAGCTCTGCTCGCGAATGACCTCCTGTCCTGGTTTTTCGCTCGCGACGCTCGCTCCTACGGAAAACATGCATGAGCTTTGATCTTGCTACGCGCCTGGCTGAGCGCCAGGCCGCCGATCTGTTCCGCCAGCGCCCGCTGCTGCAGACCCCGCAGGGGCCGCTGGTGGAGGCGGACGGTCGGCAGTTGCTAGCCTTCTGCTCCAATGACTATCTCGGCCTGGCCAATCATCCCGAGGTGATTCGCGCCCTGCAGCAGGGTGCGAAAAAATGGGGTGTCGGTGGCGGCGCCTCGCACCTGGTGATCGGCCACAGCACACCGCACCATGAGCTTGAAGAGGCGCTGGCCGCGTTCACCGGCCGGCCGCGTGCGCTGCTGTTCTCCACCGGTTACATGGCCAATCTGGCCGTGGTCACTGCGCTGGTGGGGCAGGGCGATAGCGTGCTGGAGGATCGCCTCAATCATGCCTCGCTGCTCGATGCCGGCCTGCTCTCGGGGGCGCGATTCTCCCGCTACCTGCACAACGATGCGGCAAGCCTGGCCAGTCGTCTGCACAAGGCCAGCGGCAACTGCCTGGTGGTGACCGATGGCGTGTTCAGCATGGACGGCGATCTGGCCGACCTTCCTGCATTGTGCGCCGAGGCGCGTGCGGCCCAGGCCTGGGTGATGGTCGACGATGCCCATGGCTTCGGCCCGCTGGGGGCGACGGGGGGCGGTATCGTCGAGCACTTCGGTCTGGGCCAGGATGACGTGCAGGTGCTGGTCGGTACCCTGGGCAAGGCCTTCGGTACGGCAGGGGCTTTCGTTGCCGGCAGTGAGGCACTGATCGAGACGCTGATCCAGTTCGCACGCCCCTACATCTACACCACCAGCCAGCCGCCGGCGGTGGCCTGCGCGACGCTGAAAAGCCTGGAACTGCTGCGCAGCGAACACTGGCGGCGCGAGCATCTGGCTCGCTTGATCGGGCGTTTTCGTCAGGGGGCTGCCGAGATCGGTTTGAGCCTGATGGACAGCCCGACGCCGATTCAACCGATTCTGGTCGGTGACAGTGCTCGCGCCCTCAAGCTGTCTGCCCTGCTCAAGGATCGCGGCCTGCTGGTCGGTGCCATCCGTCCGCCGACCGTACCGGTGGGCAGTGCCCGCTTGCGCGTAACCCTGTCCGCTGCGCACAGCGATGCACAGCTTGAACACTTGCTCGACGCGTTGGCCGAGTGCTGGCCGCAGGTACAGACCGATGCGTGAGACGCTGATTCTATTGCCGGGCTGGGGCCTTGATGGCGCCGTGCTGCAACCATTGGCGGACGCGCTGGGATACGAGCTGAGCGTGCAAGTGCCGGCCCTGCCGCGGTTAGGCAGCGCTGCCACCGCCGACTGGCTCGACGAACTGGATACACGCCTGCCGCATGATTGCTGGCTGGCCGGCTGGTCGCTCGGCGGCATGCTCGCCACTGCACTGGCGGCTCGCCGAGGCGAGCGCTGTCGCGGCCTGATCACCCTGGCCAGCAATGCCTGTTTCGTCGCCAGCGATAGCTGGCCGACGGCCATGCCGGCACAGACCTACGCAGCCTTCTATGAGAGCTGCCAGGAGAACCCCGGCGCTACGCTCAAACGTTTCGCCATGCTCTGTGCCCAGGGTGGCGCTGACGCGCGCGGCCTGTCGCGGCAGTTGCAACGCCATCTGTCGAGCAGCGACGAGTCCGCTCTGCTGGCCGGGCTACGCCTGCTGGCGAACTTGGACAGTCGCGCTGCGCTGGCGGCATACAGCGGGCCGCAATTGCATCTGCTGGCCGAGCAGGATGCGCTGGTGCCAGCGGCGGCAGGCGACGCACTGCTGGCACTGTTGCCTGCGGGTGAGGTGGACGTGCTGGAAGAATGCGGCCATGCCTTCGTGCGCGAGCAGGCAGATGCCCTGGCGACCTTGATGCTCGATTTCATCCGTGAGGCCAGTGATGTCTGAGCTGCGTGTGACGCCTCATGCGTTCCCTGATGCGCACGGCGCACCCCGCGGTCCGGATAAACGTCAGGTCGCCGCATCGTTCTCCCGCGCAGCAGGCAGCTACGACTCGGTGGCCGAATTGCAGCGCAATGTCGGTGCACAGTTGCTGGCGCGTTTGCCAACTTCGCTGCTGCCACGTCGCTGGCTCGATCTGGGCTGCGGCACGGGCCATTTCACCCGTGCCCTCGCCGAGCGTTATGCGCGGGGCGAAGGGCTGGCGTTGGATATCGCAGAGGGTATGTTGCGTCATGCCAGGCCGCAGGGCGGTGCTGCGCATTTCATCGCTGGCGACGCCGAGGCCCTGCCACTGCAGGACGCCAGTGTCGACTTGCTGTTCTCCAGCCTGGCGCTGCAATGGTGCGGCGATCTTCCGCAGGTGCTGAGCGAGGCGCAGCGGGTGTTGCGCCCTGGTGGTGTGCTGGCGTTTTCCAGCCTGTGTGTGGGTACCCTGCAGGAACTGCGTGACAGCTGGCTGGCGGTCGACGGCTTCGTCCACGTCAATCGCTTTCGTCGTTTCGAGGATTATCAGCAGATCTGCGCGGCCAGTGCTTTGCAGCCGCTGACCTTGCTGCGTCAGGCCGAAGTGCTGCATTTTCCTGACCTGCGCAACCTGACTGCTTCGCTCAAGGACCTCGGTGCGCACAACCTGAATCCGGGGCGGCCGAGTGGCTTGACCGGGCGCTCGCGCATTCGCGCACTGATCCAGGCCTACGAGCGCTTTCGTCAGCCTCTGGGTCTGCCTGCGACCTACCAGGTCGTCTACGGCGTGCTGCAGAAACCGCTTTCACCTCAGGGACGTTGATTCGAGGAGCTGTAATGGCCCAGGCCTACTTCGTGACCGGCACCGATACCGAGGTCGGCAAGACCACCATCGCCGCCGGCCTGCTGCATGCCGCGCGCCTGCATGGGCTGAGTACTGCGGCGGCCAAGCCGGTGGCTTCCGGTTGCATGAGGACGGCACAGGGGCTGCGCAATGACGACGCGCTGGCGCTGCTGGCGCAGTGCTCGCTGCCGCTGCGCTACGAGGAGGTCAACCCGCTGGCCTTCGAACCAGCCATCGCCCCTCACCTGGCGGCCCGCGAAGTTGGCGTCGAACTGGATGTCGCTAGCCTCTACCAACCTGTGCGGAGCGTTCTGGACAAGTGTGCCGGCTTCACTCTCGTCGAGGGGGCGGGTGGCTGGCGTGTGCCGCTGGCAGGCGAGCAGACGCTCTCGGATCTGGCCATCGCGCTGGGGTTGCCGGTGATTCTGGTAGTCGGTGTGCGCCTGGGTTGCATCAACCACGCCGTGCTGAGCGCCGAAGCCATCGTCCGCGATGGTCTGCAATTGGCGGGTTGGGTGGCCAATATCGTCGAGCCGCAAACATCGCGACTGGAAGACAACCTGGCGACCCTCGCCGAACGCTTGCCGGCCCCATGCCTGGGACATGTGCCGCGGCTGGTGGCTGCTAGGGCCGATGCCGTATCGGCTTACCTCGATCTGGAACGATTACCTGGCTGGTAATAAACAGCAACGCGATCATAGCCTTTTGTCTGTACGTTTTTTAGCCGATTTCTGCTTCAATACTGGCCATTAGGTTCTACATCCCCCAGGGGGCTGCCGATGGAAATCTCCGCCAACGCATTCAATTCGGGTTTGAACGGTATCCAGGCCGGACAACGCCGTGTCGATCAGGCTGCCAGTGATATCGCCAGCAACACGGTCAACCCGTCGCAGCAAGCCACCCAGACCCCGCCGCAGAATCAGGTCAACCCCAGTTCACAGACTTCCGAGCGCACCCGCCCCGACCTGACCGAGAGTCTCGTGGCGTTGCGTGTCGGTGAAAACGAAGTGCGTGCCAATGCGCGTGTCGTCGATACGGCTGACGAGGTGCTGGGGACCTTGATCGACACCCGTGCGTAGGTAGTTTTACCCC
>ENA-UOWK01000900-UOWK01000900.1-bioreactor-metagenome-genome-assembly--contig:-NODE-900-length-12089-cov-35.593153_pt1 | contig 12089 bp, 9 predicted proteins | sample MGYA00238157_ERZ761612 | MGnify/ENA primary metagenome ERZ761612 (study PRJEB28901, sample SAMN06268035) | bioreactor metagenome | isolation source: Joint BioEnergy Institute, California, USA | place... | reverse complement strand
CGCTCAAATGCTTTTTATTTGACCTGATTGAATTGCTTTGATGGCAAGCAAGATACAGCCCTCTTGCTGAACTGCTGAATCTGCTTGTTTTGCTTGTTTTGGTGGCATATTTGTAGTTGAAGGTGATGAATATGTCGTGTTGGTTGGTTACGTGGCCCGCTCGGTGTCCGATTACGTTATATTTAGTAATGGGGAGATATCTCACTTATGTGTCTTGCTTGCTTATATATTATGTTATTCTTCACATTAAAATATTATATTATAAGGCAGCTTTAAATCAGACTGTCTGAGATCTTTAAAAATAGAAAATTAATTATTAATATTTAATGTGGTTGTGGATTCATTAAATATTATTTCTAATTATTTTTTAATTAGTTAGAACTTCTCTTGATATTTAAATAAAAGATAAGTAATATCTTTACAGTCCAGCTAGCTGAGTTATAAAACGAAGTTAATAATATTAATATCTTTAATTAAATATCAAGAAATGATAGCATCTTATTTGATTGATATAATACTAGATTAGTAGCTGCAAATCCAATATATGATATAGTGCTTGTAATTATATATATTAATATATAAGGAAAGTCTATCTTATTAATATAATTAATATCAAGCTGTTGCTGGACTGAATCTACTAACTATATATTTGCTTTAATAATATAAAATAGTCAACACCAAAAGACTGTAATCAATTTAGTAAGATAATATATAAAAAATTTTTATAAAAATAGTCAACTCCGCAGTTGCATAATTACTATATATAATCATTTAAAATCAGTAAATAATATCTTTTAATTATATATACTGCTATATACTTATTAAACATCTCCTAATCAGATTTTTATATAGTAAGCTTATTATTGGGTCCATCTGTTTTTACATAATTAATCATCTAATTGTGTGATATATCTTGATACTATATAGATTAACAAATTTAATGAAAATTATTTAAGAATAAAACTCAGTCAGTATTAATGATCTCAATAATTATTATCTATTCTTGATTGCCTGACTGCAAAGCTCTAATATAATTAATAATATAATAAAAGTTAATGTAATCCACAACCAAGCAACACATACAACTGAGCGACGCAGTTTTGCCGCACTCGCCATGTTTTTTGAAGCTTGCTCAGCCATCAACACCATTAAATTAGACTATCTTGTAGTTGAATATATAGCTATTTACTAGGGCAATTCCTTATAGTATGTCCAACAATCCCACAGCCACTGCAGTGTGCTGGAGCTCACTGGCAAGGCCTAGGTGTAGGCTCATCAACATGCTTATTAAGCTGTATATCAAGCTGCTGAACACAATTTTGACCTTCCTATACAAATAAAATAAGATCATCATCTAGAATAGCATCATGCGCCTTCTTGTCTTTTTTCATTTTCTGCTTGTTCTCAGCCTGTAGAACTTTTATTTCTTGTTGAAGAAGAAGGTTCACATTTATTGCCATTTGCACAGTCTTTTTAAGATATTGAATATAAGATATTGGACTGCTGAAGAGCTTTCTTGTACTAAGGCTTTTCTGTAAGCTGCAAACCTTGCAATCTAGCTGGTGAGGATTCTGAGGTGTTCAAAAAGCAAAAAAGATTGAGCCTTTAACAAAAGATAATGTTGATGTATAAAGTTGAAAGGTAATCTTTTCAAGAATTTAGTTTTTATTAAGTGGCTTAAGATTAGTTTCTGTGAAGCCACTGCATATATTCTCCCTAGTAAATATTTTTTTTGCAAGCAAATGGATAGAGAGATAAGAAATCCTTTTTGTTAATATAATTGTTGTCAGCAGCCATCATTCCCTCAACCAATTTCTTATATGTGTGTTTAAGCAGGCCAAAAACACCAACATCTAGTGATTGTAGAAGATGAGAGATATAAAGAGGCATACAAAGACAGATAATTATATTCTTCTTGCAAAAAATATCAAATTCTATAATTTGATAGCTAGAATGACCATCAAGAATAAGCAACTGCTTTGCATCAATTAAATGATGTTTAGGATATGGTTCAAACATCTCTTTTAGCTAGTAAAGGCCTATTTTATTTGTTGTTTAGCTATTCTGATTTCTCACAAGAGCATAGCCCTTATTAAAAAGAGCAGGTTCTTGAAATCAAGTAGCTTATTGAGATCCTGCTTTTAAGATAATCTATAAGGGTATATAAATCTCTTTTAAGCTCACACATTTAATAATTGTGATCTATTTATAATTCCTCTGAATAACTCTCTGAGGTCTTTCACTACTACACTCCACTGCAGTAATAATTTTAGAGGTGGAACAGAGTCCCATTGCAAAGCCAATTTTATTAAAATTCTAGATATCATTCTTATGAATATTATATTCCTGAATAGCTTCTTGTATAGTCTCAAATTATTGTTTTATAATATTTGGATCCTCCTGCTTCATATGTTAATATAATATGCATCAGTTATATTGTGTACACAGTGCTAGATAGTGCTTGATAAAGTTATATGCCCAGTTGATATCAATAAATATAGTAGAATCTTGTGTCTGCTTGTAAAGTAAAATCTGTGCCATTCCACACAGAAACTCTGGCTGAATTGAAAAGCCTTGCTTATCTATATCTAGCAGTTGCTTGGTAAGGACTTCCTCTTCAATAACTGTCAATTTATAGCTATTAATATGTGTTTCTGAGTGTTGTTTTCTTCCTTTAAGCTGTTTATAAAGGATAGCTTCTGACACCCTAAATATACCAGCAGCTTTTCTTTTCAATTGAATTTTTTGATTTCTAATAGCTGAAATAGCCATTTGCATTCAATTTTCTTGAGAAAAAGGCATTTTGCATAATAGAAATGGAAAAAAGATGCATTGAAGAATATTGATGGTAGAATGTTTTGAGGGGGCAGCAAAACTGTGTTGCTCAGTTGTATGTGTCACTCGGTTGTGGATTACATTAATGCATTATAATTTAGACATATTATAGAGAAATAAATGTATCAATGTATATCCAGGTTTCAGCTAAATATAATTAGATTTAGTTCTTATAACTTTAAGTTAAAAAGTTATATGACATGTCTGTTTCATGCTTTATACAACTAGCATATTTTAAAACATATTTTCTTAACAAAATTATACGATAAGAATGTTATTAAAATATATAGTAAATAAAGGATTGATTAAAGACTTTTACTATATAAAAATTTTGGAATCTATATTTTATTAAAAGTAACTAAATTAGTTATAAAGAATATCTATATTTCTTCTAAAAATCTATTCTTTAAAAATTTCTTTATAATATATCTGCTGATGCTATTTGTTTTATAACTGCTTTAGGTAATATCTATCATGCATAAAGTAAGATGAACTTAAAGCTTTCTTTTCTCTCTGTATCGAGAGCATCTAACAATAAGAAACTGCCAAGTAGATTTTCTGCTTATTATTACTGATGTCTAATACTAATTAATATTAGACCTGTGGCCTTAAGAAATATTAAATCTGATAAAAGAAATTAGAGAATTACAACTAAAGTTAATGTAAATCAGATTGCACATAGATCTATATACCGATTTTAATTTTATATAAATAATTAATTAAACTGCTGATTAATCTTAGTATTTAGTATCTTACTGAAAGAGCTTCTTTTATATTAAAAATAACTAATATTCTAATAATCACCTTAATGCAAGTATATTTAAATAACACAGCTGATATAATTACTAAGTGATTTATAATTATACTGCTGATAAAATCAGATGATTAAAATTTTTATTAAATTAGTCAAATTATTTTCTGAGAAGAATATTAAAAAATTCGTTATAATAGTTTTGTCACTCATTAATAATTCTAAGAAAAATTAAGATTTTTCAGTTTTAATATTAAGATATATTTATTGCTAAACTTACTGTACTGTCTAGCAGCAGCTATAATATTAATTAAATAGCTATTTAAACTCTTTTTAATATATTAATATATATATATATCAGCTAGTATATAATATATGTGATATATAGTATTAATATAGTTCAACTTCGGTAATTTAAACTATATTGATTCTTAACGTCTGTAGTATAAATTAATAATTAGTTCATCTAGCTTATTGTTTATTATCTTTCTGTTAATCTTAAAAATAAATATCTAGATTTTGAGTAAGATATTTAATGTTATAAATTTAAGCTGCGACATAAAGACAATTAATAAACATATAGATATTAGATCTAATAGTAAATCTTGTCGTCTTTATGGGAAGTGGGTGGCTCACTTATAGATTACATTAATCATTAGAGATTAATAATTGATATTTGTCAATTGCATGACCATGAGTATACTTATAAAATTTTTTATTTAAAGCAAGTTAAGCTGATTATTTATTTAATCATTTTTATTAATATATTAATAATCACTTAGTCTAAAAATATATCTTTTATGAAGCTTAATATATTTTTCAGTAAAGATAGTCATTAATAATAAATAATATTTACTTAGGAGAATTACTTAATTATAGTCATTTATTTATAATTTTCTAACACATAAATTTTGAATAATAATATTAATCTAAGTTGGTGATAATCTTTGATGTTTAAGATTACACTTATTTAAAAATCAGTCTTATCAAAGTTGTAGATATCTTAATCAATCATGATTATAAATAATATCTTATATATATTGAAACCATTTGCAAATAATCTTTGAATCTTTATATTAAATCTATTAATAATTGTATTTGTAATTATATTTCAATTGAAGCTTTTTACAAGTTATCAATTAACAAACTTGTAAATCTAATTCTGGTCAATAATTAATAATAATAATATAAAAACAATTATTAATTTTGCTCACTCTGCAAAAAGTAGATGTGCCATTTATTATACCATTAGATTTGCGATGATAAATCATATTGACTTATAGATAATATCTATTTCATAAGAATAGATTTCTCAATAGTGATCAGTTTTTAATAATTATATCTATATGTGAAACAGAATCTTAAAAATACAAAATATTTTTATATTATATGCTCTAGCAGCAGTCCTAGTATTAGAGAACTGATCATTTTAAAAGCTCTAACAGCTAAAATAATTCTGTTTTTTAGAGTTATTTTTATTGTTTTGTGATGGTGATATATTGATTTAAAGTTGGTGATTGCATTGGTTGTGGCAAGTATATAGCCAACTCAGTGGTAGATTACATTATAATATTTTTATTATATAATCTGATTTATAGCAACTATAATAGTTATAAATCTTAATTCTAATAGGATTATAAGCTAGATTATTAATTCTTAGTTATATATTAATCTAATCTTGGAGTACTCATCATTAAATTATTTAATTAAAATGATTATTCTTATTAAACTTAAATTTAAGATGGCTCTTAATATTATTAATATATTAATTTATTTTATCTTAGTTTATTTTTCTTATATGTTATTTTAGTAAGAGCAGCTCTTTTTTTAATAACTTGCAGATACATTTTAGACTTATAAGATACTTTAAGATTTAGATTTCTTAAAAAGTTTATAAAGATTTAGATCTCTTCTGCTGATAATTTAGATAGTTAATAAAATCTTAAATTAATATAATAATCATTAAATATTAACATACTTCTAACTGACTTATTGTAATAGACTAGCTAAATTATTTATTTAATGTAAAAAATTTGTAAAATTCTTTAAAGATCTGATTCTAATGGTTCTTAAAAATTTTAATATTTATATTACTTTATCAGCAGAGGAATACTTAATATTTTTCTTTATTTTTTCTCTTGTAATAGTAACTTTAGTACTTAAAAAAGAATCTGGGACATATTATAAAGGACTTCTCTATTTTGTAGTATTTCTTTAGATAGATTAACTGCTGCAGAACTTACTTTTTTGCTTCTTTTATTTTTTGAAGCTGCTGACAATCATAATAACTTTAATATAAGATTACTTTTACATCTGCAGCTTCTTCTCTGAGATAGAGTTAACATAATCCACCACCGAGCTGGTCACACCACTGAGCTGGTCAGCCACAACACCAACACCAAGTTTTTGACTATTACTACCACCACCACCCACCACCACCACCTAATGGCTGATATATCTAGGGAGGAACATCTTCAATTGGCTCTTTAAACCTATAAAAAAGGCCAAAAGGCCAATTTCTATCAATCTAAAAGGCTGCAGATGCATTTGATGTGCCTAAAAGCATCTTAATAACATATGTCAATAGAACTACTTCTTGCAAAGATTTAATTATCAATTATTAAAAATTGACAGAGACTGAAGAGAATACACTTTTAATATAAATTCTGGATATAAACTGATATAGTTTATCTCTGCAAATATTAACTGTATGCTATCTAATACAGTTATTGCTATCTGTTTGGCTATCATCCTCTCAAAGAGCCTTCATTAGTAGAACTGGGTAAACTAGTATATCAAGCACCACAATAAACTTTGCTCTAAATACAGCTAAAAGTATGATTACCAGCAAGCTAAATGTGAAGATCCAGAGCTGATTAAAAGATAGTTCAAGCAGTTCTATAATACTATTCAAAATTATAGAATTCTTACACAAGATATCTACAATATGGATAAGACTGGCTTCTAAATAAATATGATTTCAACTGCCAAAGTTGTCTGTGAATCAGAAACATGAAAGAGTCATGCAAGAGCTATATAATCTGAAAATTGTGAATAAGTGATTGTAATTATTACAGTAAATACAGCTAGATAAGCCTTATTTTTTAGATTATTCTTGCTGCAGAAAATCACCAATCTTGTTGATATTAAGTTGTTTTAAATGACTACTGAATCAGCATCAGCAAGAATGGTTGAATAAATAATAAAATAGGCCTCAAATAGCTTTAAAAAATCTTTAAGATATATATAGCTTTATATATAGTTGTGAGATATCATCTTTTGATTCTGGATAAATATAGTAGTTATGCCACTACAAAATTTAATAAGTTTTGTATAGAAAGAAAGATAATTCTTTTATATATATCATTATATTCTTCTTATCTGCTACAACTGCTGGATGTGAGCTGCTTTTCACCATTAAAGTGCTTATATGGCCAGAAGACTCAGGAGATGATGCAGAGAGGGAACCATTCTATTGATAAGAAAGATTTTCTATATATCTATCCTGCAGTCCATAAACAAGCTTTATCAGCATCAAACATCCAAAGTGGATTTGCAGCAACTGGCCTGATTCCATTGTCCCCTGAAAGAGTCCTTTCAAAGCTTCATATCCAGCTCAAGACACCAACACCACCTTCCACAGCACACAGCAATCAATCTTTTGGCCCAGGCAAGACACCAACTGATATGTATCAACTGGACCAGCAAAAGAAGTGAATTCAACATCTCCAAAGTCATCAATCATTATCTCCTTCTACTATAGAACAGGCAGTGGATAAGGTGATTAAATGTGCAGAGATCATCATGCAGAATGCTATCCTATTGCAACAAGAGATTCATCAGCTTTGTGCAGAAAACCAACACCAAAAAAGAAAGCAACAAGCATCTAAATATTTTATTCAAGCAGGGGGAAGCTTAACAGGTGCTAAAAAACAATAAAAAGCTTAAGAGTATAAGTAACTATAGGAATTATCTTGACAATTATAAAGACCATCAAGATACAGTAATTGCAATCAAGAAGATTATAATTAGCTTAAATATTCTAATAAATAGTGCCTTTTCTTTTATATAGGAAAATATAATAGATTTTGTTGCAATAATCTTCAAGATTTTCAGTTGTATTGGGCTGCAACTCTTGGCCAAGAACTGACCAGTGCCAAAATATAGGGTAATCCGGTAACCTCTCAGGTAACTAGATAACCTGTAGGCTTCTTAATGTGAGTGAAGGTTGGTAGAAAGCTTCAATGAATAACCAGTAGATCCCCTATATTGATCCTAAGATCTGTATGAGAATAAGACGCGGTAGACTAGATATATGCCTGGGTGGTTGAGCCTATTTATGCTTGTTCTGTCATATCACCTTCTTTGCTCATCCAATCCCTTGATATGATCCAATCCCTTGATATGTCGTCATATCACCTGATTTGACCGGTTCGGATTATCTTTATTCCTTGCGTCCACGTAACCCTTGCATTCAGGGTCTTGCTGACAACCAGCTTAGTGGTGTGACCAGCTCAGTGATGGATTACTGTCAAAATATAGGGTGATCTGGTAACCTCACAGATAACTAGATAACCTGTAGGCTTCTTAATGTGAGTGGAATATTGGTAGGAACTTCAAACAATAACAAGTAAATTCCCTATATTGATTCTAAGATCTGTATAAGAATAAGACACAGTAGACTAGATATATGCCTGGGCAAGAGTTCTCTTTTATGCTTGCTCAGTCTTGTCCCCTGTCCTGCCATATCATGTCTCTAGACCTGCAATATCATGTTTCTAGATCTGCTTGGTTTGGTGTCACTTTCTTCCTCATGTCCTTGGACATGATCAGTTTGGATTATCTTTTCTCCTTCAAGTCACCTTGTTCTGTTTCAGCCCCTGTTCTTGGGGTTCTGCTAACAATTACATTATTTGCTTTTGAGAGAGGAGAAGGTGCCTAAATCCAGTAGCTGCAAGAAATGGTTAGTATGTGGAGATAAAAAAAACAAGCATAATTTTATTAATTTTGCAATACAACATGAATTCAACATTATCATGAGTTTTGTAGCTATCCAAATTGGCATTTATCTCTTTCTAGCTTGGTTTCAGAGATAAAGATAGCCTGTAACCAATTGAATACAATATCCGTAAATATTCATCCATTTGTAGAGCTGATATAAAGCTAATCCGGCACTTCTCCTGTTTCAGATCAAGATGTTTGTGGATCCTTGTCTTTGAATATAACCAACAGACAAATATTGGCTCCAATAGCACTATGTCGGAAGAATAAGGCCTTGAAGGAGATATGAGGTGACACAGAGCTCAATGAGGGTAACAGGGAGATTAAACATGGGAACAAAGAGAGAGTGCAAAGCACATGACTAAAAGTATATAGTAGATGGGAAGAAAGAAATATGGTCAGTCTGACTTTTAAAAGAATAGAGAATATGCAAGCCTAGAAGAATAAAAAGGAGAATATACCAACAGAACTACTATAGAGGAAGATATAAGAATATTTTTTCCCTAAGCATAGAGCTACTTCTCTTGATCATGTCTTATTCTCATACAGATCTTAGAATCTAGATATTCAACTGGTTTACTTATTTTTAGTTTCTTGACTTCTATCAACTATCTCACTTTAAGAATAACAGTTTAACTGTTAGACAGTTAATACCTTTTGACACACTAATAGTCTCAACAATTGTAACCCATTCACAATTTTGTGGAGATTAGATATAAGTATAGTTCTTGCTCATCTTTGTAAGCCTGAAAGTTCATACAGAGCCATAATGTAATCTCAGTCTCATCTATATTTCATATATTCTCTAGTTGAATCTGACATGTGGTTTGAATGTAATAAAAAGTGCTTATAGAATTTATGAATCTGTTCTAGCTGAGAATTGTGAATTCATTTAGCATCAATCCTTTATCTGATAATTGAAAACATGTTTGAATTGTGTTAAATGAATTGATACTAAATTAGTCAAAAACTAAAGTAAATTATTTATAACTGTAAAATTAAAATTATTATTAATAATTCTTAAGATTATAAAACAGTTATTGATTATATAACAATTTATAATTATTCTGCCTGATGGACACTAAATTTTTTTAAAATAATTTGTTATTGATGAGATTTGAACATCTAATATATATAAAAATTTTATAGAATATAGTTTACATTAATTATACAATAATATTAAATACTATAATATTAATTAACTAAACTATCTGCATACTCTTATTAGCAGTATTTCTTTATTAAAGATACAAGTTTAGTATATTTAAAAGCCTCTGAGAGGTTTGATTGCACAGATCTAATATATTAACTTTAATTCTTTATATATTCAGAAATTCTTTATAAGATCAAATAAGAATTAGATTATTGTTTTGTATAAATAAAAGAATTAAAATGAGTCTATTTTATTAAATTTTATAAAGAATTTATAAAATATAGAGGCTTATATTTTAATATATAGCTGAGAGAAAATCTAACTTTAATATACATCTCTAAGATGGATATTATAATCTAGATCTAATTTCTCATAACTTCACTAATTCTTTATAAAATCTAATAGAAATAAGCTTATTTTAATTTCTTATTCATGTCAAAACAATAGTTCAATTGTTATTTAATTTTATAAAGAATTTATGAATATATGAAGAATTGAAGTTGGCATACTAGACCTATGCAACTGAAGCCCTGAGGGCTTCTAGATCTGACTAAAATCATTTAAAAATAGATATACATTATTAATAATAGTTATTTAGTTCTAAACTTTAAGCAAAACCTAAGCAGATCTATTATAAATCAAAGTAAATTCTTTATAAAAATTAAAATTATCCACTAGTTTGTTATAGACTAGTTATAATAGCTAATAATTAGCAAAAACTCTTAATTACCTTTAACAACTATTTATAACTAGTGACAACTAGGCTTTCTAATCAGCTATAAGCATGTAAATATATAGATAGTATAATAAAGCAATAAATAATTAGAATCTGATTATAGTAAACTGACTGTTGATTTTTAAAGGCCAGCATAGCTAGCAGACTATATATATGTACAACTATATCGCATGATTTACTCAGCTCTAGAGCTGGGTTGCCTTTGGTACATACTGCAATCTATGCCTAATAGTCAGATACTGTGTTCAGTTACCGGGTTATAGTTAGTAATTATAACTTATAATATAATTAATTACTGAGTAGATTATCTCATTAAATGAATTATCTACATATCACCTACTATATTCATAATTATACAACAGCAACTCTAAAAATTGGAGCTATATACAGTAGAAATCAATTGCTTAGTGACCAGGACATTAAACTGATATAATCTAGTATAGTATATGCTGCACTGCAGTGATGCTTACTTTACTAACTATAAGTTTGACTGCTTAATCATCTCTTCATATAATGTAATCCACCACCAAGCAGCACACACCACTGAGTGGTGCAAAAGTTCTGAGTTTCCCCTCTATCCATCTTCCCCTATTCAACCACCTAATATGCCACCAAAATCATCAGATTCTGCAGTTAATCAAGAAGATTGTCTTCTATTAGCTATAAAGGCCTATCAGAATGGGCAGTTTCAGAGCAAAGCAGCAGCAGCAACAGCATTTGATGTGCCTCCACAGACCCTCCAGTATCAGCTTTGCAGCAGAACAGCACGTTCAGATACCATGCCAAATAGTCAAAAGCTCACAAAATCAGAAGAATATTCACTCAAAAAGTGGATTCTTGATATGGACAAGTGAGGTCTACCACCATCTCATGCCACTGTATGCAGAATGGCAGATCTATTACTATCTGATTGCAAAGGCAATACTGCATCAATTGATCCAAATTGGGTGACCCAATTTATCAAGCAGCATAATGATCTTGCATCAAAATACAATTGCAAGTATGATTATCAACAAGCACAATGTGAGAATCCAGATATTATTAAGAATTGGTTCAATCTTGTTTAAAATACTGTAGCAAAATATGGTATTCTTGAACAGGATATTTACAATTATAATAAAACAGGCTTTTAAATGAATGTGGCATCTACAGCAAAAGTTATCACTGGATCTTACTATTCTACAAGCTGTGATGCAAGCTATACAGCCTGGGAATCATGAATGAGTGACAGCTATTGAATCAGTCAATGCTACAGGCTGAGCCCTACCCTCTATGATCATCTTTGCTGGCAAGGTCCATCAATCTACATGGTATCAAGATCTGCCTCATGACTGGACAATAGGCCTAAGTGATAATAGATGGACCAATGATGAGCTGAGCTTGCTATAGCTAAAAGAGGTCTTTGAGAGGCATACAGCAGCACATACAATAGAAAGATATTGCCTTCTTATTCTGGATGGCCATAGCAGTTATACTACAGCAGATTTTGACTTCTTCTGTAAGAATCATCAAATCATTTCTTTCTATATGCCAGCATATTTATCCCATTGTCTACAGCCTCTTAATGTCTCTTGCTTTGCTCCCCTAAAGCAGGCCTATGGGCAGCAGGTTCA
>ENA-UOWK01000896-UOWK01000896.1-bioreactor-metagenome-genome-assembly--contig:-NODE-896-length-12137-cov-7.121586_pt1 | contig 12137 bp, 5 predicted proteins | sample MGYA00238157_ERZ761612 | MGnify/ENA primary metagenome ERZ761612 (study PRJEB28901, sample SAMN06268035) | bioreactor metagenome | isolation source: Joint BioEnergy Institute, California, USA | place... | reverse complement strand
ATGGCCTGCCCGAACTGCTTCCAGCTGCCGAAGTGGCGCGCAATGTGCGGAGGTTACGCGGCCATGTCGCTGATTACATGAGTCAGCACATGCATGCCTACGCACCTTTCCTGGGCGAGGATTGGCCCTCGCAGGCACTGACGCCGGCGCAGACGCGCCGGTTGCTGATGGGCCTGTGCGGGGTTGGTCCGGAAGCATCCTCGCGTCTGCATACACTGACAGCGCTGTGCAGCCTGCTGCACGCCGCTCGCGCACTACCGCCGGCGCAGCGCAGTGAGGTACTTGACGATGCGGGTGTAATTGCCAGCCTGGTCAGCGCAGCTACCCAGATCGCCTGTTACCCGCTGGAGGAGGCCTGGAAGGCAAATGTTTCGCTGGCAGCCCCGTTCGCCATGCTGCTGGCCGACACACTGCGCACGAGGCTGCATGCCGCAGCTGGCAGCGGCGGCAGCGCGGCGGTTGTCGGGTTGTTGGGCCCCGACGCTGCCGAGTCCCTAAGCGCTGTATCCGCACTGCTGCCTGGCCGAGGCATGCAGGCACTGCAGCCGCTTGTCGAGGTGATCTTTGACGAGGCTGTCCGCCTGGCACCGCAACTCCTGCAGTCCATCGTGCGAACAGCTGACGGGCGCGCCGCCGAGCTGTCAAGCGTCCTTGCGGATACACAGCCGCTGCTTGGCGATTATCCCTCGCGCGCCTTGCCCGGGACGGGCCAGCCGGCGCTGCCGCTTTTCGGTGAATTCCTGGGGCAGCCGGACCAGGTGTCGCAGTACATGAGCGCATTCTCCGAAGTCTGGGCATCAGGTGAGGATGCCTCGGCGAAGTCCCGCGCAACCGTGCGCGGTGAGCCGGACCCGGGTCCTCCGGAATGGCCGCGCGCTCTTGCCGGGCCCGGCTCCGACGCAGAGGCGCTGCGACAGGAGATGCAGCGGCTGCTGATGCCGGCGGTCTCGGAAACGGACAGGTTGGAGCGGCTCACCCTGCTGGCCGAGCATGTGTACGAGCTGAGCGGGCGCGACCTGGCCGACCGGCGACTGATCCTGCTCGACAAGAAGATCCTGAACGGCGTGGTCAACGCCTTGGTACACAACGCATGCTACCCACCTGCGGCCGTGCTGCGCACCGGCTTGTCGATCGCTGCGCCGGTGGCTGCACTGCTGGCTGAAGCGTTGGATCAGACGTTCGAGGACATGTCCGTCACGGCGGAAGGCAGGGCGGCCATCGCCGCCGCCCTGGGGGCCGACCCGGACCAGGCCGTGTTCGTTCCCGACACACCTTTGGCAGGCCTGCTGCCTGGGCGTGGGATGGCGGCACTTGAGCCGCTGACGACTTTGTTTTATCAGAAGGCCCCGTCCTTGTGCGGGAATGGCCTTGACGACACCCGCGTTCCAGCCGAACCACGAAGGTTCCGGGCCAGCCACCGCCGGCTCAGAAAGGTGCTGGACCAGGAGCAGCCGCGAATCGGGATCTACCCTCCGACGGTGCTTGATCCCTCGGCGCTCACAGCGCAGGACGCAGGCGGATGCACGTCATCCGATCAGCATGGGCTCATCGGCCAGGTGCGGCAGGCCTTTGGCTTCTGGCGCAGTGCAGGTATCCGCCTTGCTGAAGCATCAGCGCAGGCCGACCTCACCCACCGCGGCAGCGAGGTCGCGGCCCAGGCGCGCTGGGCGCTCAAGCAACAGGGCTGGAATGCGTTCATGCAGCCGTTCCATAGCAAGCGCCTGGTTGACCAGTATCAGCATGATCAGGACCGCGAGAGGGCACATGCCGAAGTCCGGGAGATGTGGGAGCGCGACGCGGCCTACAAAGAAGCTGCCCGCCGACATGAGCGGGAGCGGCTGCGAACGCAGTGCGCCCTCGGAATGACTGCTTTCAGCATGCAGATGATGGCCCAGGCGGACGCCCGGCGTCATGCCCGGGTCCAGCAGGCGCCATCGCCGACGCGGCCCGTGGAGGGCTCACGCTTGCAGCCTGTCGAGCAGGCGCAGGCCACGCCCCTGGCCGACATCTCGTCACTGCCTGGACCAGCCAGCCAAGCCGCAGCCCCGCCACATCCCGCTGCGCTGCCGGCAACAACGAACGTGCCATGCGTGCTGCACGTTCCTGCCGGTACGACCTTGATCGGCCAGACAGTATCCGTTCCGGTGACTGCCCGCTGTGGTGCGTTTGACCAGCCGGGCACGCTTCAAGCGACGTGGCCCAGCTGGGAACGAACACCGGCGCTGGTCCTGCCGCACCAGACGGAGCAGCAGCAACTGCGTGTCGAGCTGAGCCGGCCGCTGCCAACGCGGGACTGGTTGGCGTCGCCGTCGGAGCGACGCAACCGGCGCAGTGGCCAGCGTGCGGCGCAGCCCGAACGGGCAGCACCGGTAACGTTCCATCCCGGTGATGTGCGCGTCACCTCGGGTGGGGTCGGAATCCTGTTCAATCGCGGCGCCGAGCAGCCGTTTGCCGCGGTCCTGCCGCGCGGGACGAATGTCTCGTTCCACTCTGAAAACGGCACGATCTACTACCGGCAACAGCCTCACGCGCTCGAACAGCGCCATCGCACACCGCGCTCACGACCGGGCATGGAGCGATGAGGCGGCTGTCGCCATTGGAACTGGACCCTGACCGCGGTGATGCGCGGCTCCACACATTCTCGGGAACTGTAGATGACCACTGGCGCCAACCACGCAGAACCAGCGTCTTCTTTCCGACTTGCGCTGATCGGTCATCTGCTGCCACCGGCAAGCGTGCCAGTCCTGCTCATCCGGGCAGACATGACCGGGGCGCGACCGTGCTGCTCGTGGGCAGCCGTAACGATGGTAAAGCGCCAAGGGACAACCCATCATCGAGGAGAGCAATGCCGTGAAGAAAAACCAGGACAGCAACAACGCCCGGCCTGTCGACGGGGATGCCGCGCACGCCAGGCGCCGAGCACCTGCGGTGCTGCGGCCAGCCTACCGCGCCCGGACCCAGGCCTCGATACAGGCAGCGTTCAACCGTGCCGGCTACAGCATGTTGGAGGTCGACGAGTCGGAAGCCGTCAGCAACGATCACGTCGAAACGCTGCGACAGGCGGTGGATGAGCGGCGGGCGATGCTTGAGGAGATCGCACGGGAGCCAGGAGCAGACCCGGAGCGCACAGTCGGCTTCCGTGTGGACGGAAGATTCACACCTGCAGCCCTGCAGCGTATGGGGGTATTTCCCGCGTCCGACAGCTTTCGCGAGATTGACGACATGCGTGGTCGCGGTTCGCTGATGGGCAGTGCGACCGTCGGGGCGAGCAACTCCATCTTTGATACCTGGTCGGGCGAGCACGACGGCCGCCTGTACCAGTATGTCCTGGATCTGCAAGGGATCGATGTCGCCGGCTGGGTCGATGGCGATGGAGCTGAATCGGTTCCGGAGTCCGGGGGCCGCTATGACTTCGATGGCATGGATGAAATCCACATCGGGCAGGTGCCGGTCTCCCGCGTGGGTCTGCTCGATTCAACCGACCCGGCAGCCCGACGGCTCATTGCAGAACTCGTTGGTGCGAACCTGCACAACGCGCAGCGTGGCGTCCCGCTGGACACGTTCGTCGCCTACCAGCAGTGGTCTGCTACCCAACATTACGCTGCAGCACGCGCGGGTGGGCAGAATCCTGCGCTGCAGTGGGCGGCAGCCCCCACGGTACCGGCCATTGCAGAGCCGGAAGAGAGGGATGCATACAGCGATCCCATGCAGCGTTTCCTGCAGCAGACGAGCACCCACGATGCTGACAGGCTCGCAGCAGCAGTTGCGGAGATTGATCGCTTGCGGGTGCCTCGCGCCTGGAACATTCAAGCAGGCGATCTGGTACCGGCCACGGTAGTACGACTGGCCACGTGGCCAGCACAGCGTGGGCTGGTTGTTTACAGTGAACGTGCCGGTTCATTCGTGCGTTACGACGCTCAGGGCAACGAGAGCCGGGATGCAGCTTCCCTGGATCTGGCCCACGATGTGGTGCTGATCCAGAGCGAGGATCGATCGGGTGCGCTGCACTACGATGTGGGCAGGGCTCTGGTTGGTGCAGTTGCGATGCGTGTCGAGCGCACCCTGAACGTGCCTGCTGATGGCGATTGTCTGATCAACGCGCTGCTGCATGCTGAGCCTGGTCTGGCCGAAGGCGCAGACCCCGCGCAGGCGCTGCGTCATCGCCTGGCCGATTTCATGCTGGATGACATCGACACCTACCGCCACCAGTTCGACGTCAGTGGTCGGACACCCGCCACGACGGAGAAGATCGATCCCGAGCAGGTGGTGGAGAATCTCATCCGGCTATGCCAGCCCACCGACGCGCGTCGTCATGCAGGACGGGTGGCCGAGGTGGCACAGCAGCTTGCGGATCTGGCTGGAGCAGCGCCGCGTGATCGCGCCCGTGTTCTGCTCGCTCCGGACGTCACCCTCGGGCTGGTTCGTCTGGCAAGGAACGAGGCACTGTTTCCGCCCGCGGGCAGCAGTGCGCACAGCAATGCCGGACTGCTCCCGGCGATGGTGGCGCATTCGCTGCGCGATGCGCTGCCGCATGCCTCGGATGCCGAGGTCAGGGCAGCCATCGCCGGGCAGGTGATGCCAACGCACGCCTCCTCACTACAGCCACGCGCAGCCTCGGTGCTGCAGGAACTGCTGCCTGGACGCGCATGTCAGGCATTGCAGCCGTTGACCCGGTTGATCTACGGCGAGCTTGCCGGGCAGCGTTGCCCCGACCTGCTCGAGTTGAATGTCCACGATGAGTCGAAGAGAAGTGTATTCAGTGGTTCGCCAAGGAAAACACCGCTGAAGAAGCTGCTGGCCAAGTCTCCGGTAGTCGGCACTCCAGGAACTGCGCAGGCACTGCGGGATACGGCAGGTATGCCGGTGGGTCGCGATCTGCAGACGTTGAACGCGCAGATCCAGCGCAACGTCGCGCCGCAGCAGGAAAATGCCATTCGTGCGCATGCAGCGGGCATCGAAGCCGCAGCGCAGCAGCGTCGACGTGAAGCCGAGTCCAAGGCCCGGCATGAGAGGGCGATAGCTGCATCAGGCGCGGCACTGGGCAGCTTGCTGTCGACCAACCTGCGCTATGAACAGCTTCGGCAGGCGCAGTATGCCGATGCCAGGGAACACTCGGCCCAGATCCGGTCACAGGAGCGGGACCGCAGCGAGGCCGAGCGACGGGCGACCGCTGCCCGGTGGAGTGCGCAGACCAGTGCATACAATATCGCCGCATGTGCCGCCTCGTTTCAGCGAACGGAGCTCAGGAAGTCGCAACGGGCGGCCATCCGTAGCTCGATGTCACGCCCGCCGGCACAACCAGCGTGCCTGCCGCGGGGGCGCCACGAGGACGTATCTCCAGGTACACCGTCAGGCAGCGCCGCCGGCACGCCGAGGGCGGTTCCCGAGACCGGGGTGAGTCAGCCGGTGCAGATGACCCTGCCAGCCCATGCGGCTTCGCCGCTCCCCGCCGAGCCCGTGCGGGTCCAGCAGCAGGTGATCTATCGCGCAGACGGCACGACTGAATCGGTATCGGTCGTGGTGCAGACGCCCACTGCCTGCAACTCCGGAAACCGGCCACCGCAGCAGGTTCAGCCGGCACCTGTCGCAGCAATGTCGGCGGTAGCCCCGCCATCGGCGGGCGGCGCAGGCCGGCTGCGTGACATGGGCGGCCTGCTTCGAGAGCAGGCGCGCGCGCAAGCTGCCAACGAGGTTCAGCTGGTGCAGCCGATGATCCGCGTCGCGGGCGCGAACGTGCCCTTTGGTCCACTGGAGGTCGTGAACCCGCCGACGCGTATTCCGGGGCCGCCCAATCCCTGGGTGCCGGGGCCAGATGTCGAGCGCTATGAGGCGCTGGGACCCGCGCAGCGGGCACCTGCGTCCATGCCCGTTCGCGCAGTCTCCCCCAGAGTGTCGGCGACATCGACAGGGACGCCATTAGGTGGCAGCAGGCAACGTACCATCGAGCACCGGCAGGCGACCGCGAGGCAGAACCAGGCGCAGCAGTATCGGGAATCGGGCGCCCCGCCGGACGCAATGCCCGCGACGCAGGCTGCAGTTTCATCGCCTGCGGGAAGGAGTGCACGCCAGCAGCGTCTCAACGAGGCTGTCGCCGAGGTGGCCGGACGTCGCCGAGCGGCCTCGGCAGGCAGGACCCGCGGCTTGACACGCTGATGGCAGGCGCAATGGCCAGGCCACGGTTGGCGGTGTGCTGACCGCCCCGGTTTGAACCAACGGCCATGCAAGCCGGATAGCTCGTCTGCAGGCGGCGGTCGCTCTAAACTGTCGCGACCGCCTGCCCCGGAGCGTTGCCGTGGTTTCCAACTGGGTCCTTCTGCTGGTCTCCATTGCCTATGCTGCGCTTCTGTTCGGCGTGGCGTGGTGGGGCGACCGCCGGCCGATGTACCCCGACCGGCCGTGGCTGCGGCCGGTGGTCTACAGCCTGGCGCTGGCGGTGTACTGCTCGTCCTGGACCTTCTACGGCGCGGTGGGCACCGCAGTGCGCAGTGGCTTTGGCTACCTGCCGATCTACATCGGTCCGTTGTTGATGATGGTGTTCGGCTGGCGGCTGATCGAGCGCCTGGCACTGGTGGCACGCAGCCAGAACGTGGTGTCCATCGCCGACTTCATTTCCTCGCGCTTCGGCCGCTCACGGCGGCTGGCCGCGCTGGTGGCGGTGATCGCGCTGGTTGGCATCGTCCCGTACCTGGCCCTGCAGTACAAAGCGGTGGCGATGAGCCTGGAGGTGCTGACGGGCAACCACGGACCCACCGGTTACTTCAGCGACCCGGCACTGTATGTGGCGCTGCTGATGGCGCTGTTTGCCACGCTCTTCGGTACCCGTCAGGTCGACGCCACCGAGCATCATCACGGCATGATGCTGGCCATTGCCTTCGAGTCGGTGGTCAAGCTGCTGGCCATGGTAGCGGTGGGCGTGTTCGCCTATGTCTGGCTCAACGACCGCACCGATGCGGTGGTCGAGTCGGCCCATACGCTGTTCACCTCGCTGCCACCGGTGGGTTTCGTCTCGCAGACACTGCTCAGCTTCCTGGCCATCATCTGCCTGCCGCGACAGTTCCATGTAGCCGTGGTCGAGTGCGGCGACGTGCGTGATGTACGTCGCGCGCGCTGGATGTTTGGCGGCTACCTGGTGGTGATCTCGGCGATGGTGATCCCGATCGCCACCGCAGGCGTCACCCTGTTCGGGGCGGGCAGCGGCGTGGCCGACGACGCCATGGTGCTCGCTTTTCCGCTGGCCGAAGGGCGCAATGCGCTGGCACTCGTTGCCTACGTTGGCGGCTTCTCCGCAGCCACCGGCATGGTTATCGTGTCCTCCATCGCGCTGGCGACCATGGTCAGCAACGACCTGGTGATGCCGGTGCTGCTGCGCCGCAGTGGCGACCACCAGGAAGCGGCGGATGTCGCCTCACGGGTGCTGTGGATCCGTCGGCTGGCGATTCTGCTGCTGGCCTTCATGGCGTACAGCTACTACCGCAGCACCAGCAACGACGCCACGCTGGCCTCGTACGGATTGATGGCGTTCGCCGCTGTAGCGCAGTTCGCGCCGGGCCTGATCGGTGGCCTCTACTGGCGGGGTGCCAGCCGGCGTGGCGTCGAGCTGGGCATCATCTTCGGCTTCGCCACCTGGATCTACACGCTGCTGCTGCCCGCACTGACCCTGGCCGGGTGGCTGGATGCGGGCTGGGTGCACAACGGCCCCTTCGGTATCGACTGGCTGCGTCCACAGGCCCTGTTCGGCCTGCGTGGCTGGGACCCGCTGACGCACGGCACGTTCTGGTCGCTGCTGGTCAATGCAGCCACCATGATGCTGGTGTCGGCGCGTTGGCGGCCGGGCGTGGATGAGCGGCTGCGTGCTGCGCCGTTCCTTGACCCGTATGCGCAACGCCCGTCGGTAGCCGGAGGCTGGCCGGGTCACGTGCACGTCGGCGACCTGCTCGCGCTGGCCTCGCGCGTGGTCGGCGAGCGTCATGCACGCCGTTCGTTCTTCGAGCAGGCACAGTCGATGGGGCGGGACCTGCAGACCCAGGCAGCGGCGGACCGGCCCTGGGTGCAGTTCACCGAGCGCCTGCTGGCCGCGTCGATCGGCGCGGCCTCGGCGCGCCTGCTGCTGACCAGCCTGCTGCGCGGTTCGGGCATGGACCTGGGTGAAGTGGTGGCGGTGCTGGATGAGGCCGGCCAGGAACTGCGCTTCAACCGCGAGATTCTGTCCACGACGCTGGAAAACATCAGTGCCGGGGTCAGTGTGGTGGACCCGGACATGCGGCTGACGGCATGGAACCGGCGCTACCAGGACATGTTCGGCTATCCCGACGGCATGCTGTACGTCGGCCGCCCGGTGGCCGATCTCATCCGTTACAACGCCGAGCGCGGCGAGCTGGGCGAGGGTGACATCGAGGACCAGATCAACCGCCGCATCGGCTATATGCGGGCCGGGTCGGCGCACGTTTTCGAGCGTACCCGCAGCGACGGCAAGGTGATCGAAATGCGCGGCCAGGCGCTGCCCGGCGGCGGCTATGTAACCAGCTACAACGACATCACCGACTACAAGCATGCGGAAAAGGCGCTGCTTGAAGCCAACGAAACGCTGGAGCAGCGCGTTGCCGAGCGCTCGCACGAAGCCGAGGTGGCCCAGCAGTCGAAAACCCGCTTCCTGGCCGCCATCAGCCACGACGTGCTGCAGCCGTTGAACGCAGCGCGGCTGTTCGCTTCCGCGTTGCGCGACAGCCATGGCAACAACGAAGAACAGCGCCATCTGGCCGAGCGTGTCGATGCTTCGCTGCGCGCCGCCGAAGAGCTGCTTGACGGCCTGCTGGACGTCTCACGGCTGGATGCCGGTGGCCTGCATCCGTTGATCGGCGAGTTCGACGTCAGCGCATTGATGCGCGAACTGGCTGCCCAGTACTCACCGGTGGCCGCCGGGCGTGGCCTGCGTCTGGACGTATTCGCCCGGCCCGCCTGGGTGCGCAGCGACCGTCGTCTGCTGCGCCGCGTCCTGCAGAATTTCCTCGCCAATGCGCTGCGCTACACCCGGCAGGGTCGCATCGTGTTGGCCGTGCGCGTCCGTGCTGCAGAGGTGGAGCTGCAGGTATGGGATACCGGCCCGGGTATTCCCGAGCACCACATGCGGCAGATATTCGACGAGTTCCACCGGTACCAGCAGCCGTTCGACTGGGGCGAACAGGGACTGGGGCTGGGACTGTCGATCTGCCAGCGCATCTCGCGCCTGCTGGATCATCGACTCAATGCCCGCAGCCACGTCGGCAAGGGATCGATGTTCGCGATCATCCTGCCACGGGTGGAACCGGCACAGGGGGTCGCAGAAGCGGCAGCCGTGCCAGCTTCATCCGCCTCGCCGGTGCGATCGGATTCGCTGGCGGGGATGCGCGTGTTGTGTGTGGACAACGACGAGGAGATCCTCGACGGCATGCGCGCGCTGCTCGGCCGCTGGCAGGTGCAGGTGATCACCGCCAGCACGGTGGACCAGGCCCTGCAGAAGGTCGCCGAGCAGCCGGATGTGATGCTGGTCGATTACCACCTGCATGATCGCCTCGACGGGCTGGACACCCTGATCGCGCTGCGCGAGGCGGCAGCGCGGCCCCTGCCCGGAGCCCTGCTGACCGCCGACGGTCGCGACGAGCTCAAGCGCATGGCCCGAGACCGCGGTTATCGCGTGCTGACCAAGCCGATCAAACCCGCATCGTTGCGCGCGTTCCTGGCCGCCCTGCGCGAGACCCGCAGCGAAGACTAGCGCGCGGTGCGTCGGGGTGATCGCAGCAGCGGTAGAGCCGACCCTACGGTCGGCTCACGCGCGCAGCGCGTTGGCGTTATCGTGATCTGCACGGAGAGCAGCCGACCATGGGGTCGGCTCTACGGGTCACCGGCGTGTCGCGGCTGCAGGCGACGCAGCGCGCCGGGGGTTCTCGTGATCTGTACGGAGAGCAGCCGACCGTGGGGTCGGCTCTACGGGACACCGGCATGTCGCGGCTGCAGCGGTAGAGCCGACCCTACGGTCGGCTCACGCGCGCAGCGCGCCGGGGGTTCTCGTGATCTGTACGGAGAGCAGCCGACCGTGGGGTCGGCTCTACCACCGCTGCTCATGGATGACCCCACGAGCGGGAATCCGCTGATGATTTCGATCACAGGTGCCGGTCAAGCTGCGTCACATGACCAGTGCAGAACTTCGAAAAGGGCGGGTGTGCCAGGTTGGCACGGTCTACGCGCTCACCACGGTGACACAGCACCGCGCGCGATGGTTCACCTCGCCCGACCAGGCTTCTGCGGTGATCGAAGCGCTGCGTACCGTGGAGCGCGCTGGACGGACCTGCTCGCTTGCCTGGGTGATCATGCCTGACCACCTGCACTGGCTGATGCAACTGCGGGCTGGCTCGCTTGCAGGTGCAATGCAGATACTGAAGTCCCGCAGTTCGCGCAGCATGCGTCGCAGTGTCGGCCACGGGCGCATCTGGCAGGCTGGCTATTACGATCACGCGCTTCGCAACGGTGAAGACCTGCGCAAGCATGCCCGGTACATCATCGACAACCCGATCAGAGCGGGGCTGACCCAGGTGACCGGCGAGTATCCATTCGCATGGTGCCGATGGCAGTGGTAGAGCCGACCCGATGGTCGGCTCACGCGCGCAGCGCGTTGGGGTGATCGCGCTCTGTACGGAGAGCAGTCGAGCGGGGAGCGGCTTTACGGAAGCCGGTCGACGGCTCAGGCGGCGCCGCTGAGGTGTTCGTACAGGATGGTGCCGCCGATCAGCAGCAGGATCACGCCGCCGACGAGCTCGGCGCGCTTGCCGACGAGGCTGCCGAGCGCGCGGCCGAGCATGATGCCGGCGGTCACCATGGTCAGGGTGCACAGGCCGATCACCAGTGCCATCACGCCGATGTGCACGTCGAGAAACGCCAGGCCGATACCCACGGCGAGTGCGTCGATACTGGTGGCGAAGCCGGTCAGCGCCAGCCGCCAGAAACCATGGTGGCGGGCGGCCTCTTCTTCACTTTCTGCTTCTTCCGGCTGCAGCCCGTTGTAGATCATGTGCAGACCCAGCACGCCGAGCAGGCCAAAGGCGATCCAGTGGTCGTAGGCTTCCACGTACTGCAGAGCGGCGCGGCCGAGCAGCCAGCCGATCACCGGGGTGATCGCCTCGATGACGCCGAAGATCAGGCCGGCGCGCAGCGCATCGCGGAATACCGGCCTGCGCATCGCCGCGCCCTTGCCGATCGCGGCGGCGAAGGCATCGGTGGACATGGCAAAGCCGATGAGAAGCATGGAAACAGGAGACATGGCGGCAGCGGAAGGTCGGGCGAAGACGGACGCACGGTCTGCGTTCGCGCCCAACCTCATGTTGCGCACGCAGACCGCTGGTCTCGCCAACCATCATGGTTGTCCACGCCACGGCGCACTGGCCGAGTATGTTGACGTGGACGATTCCTGCGAAGGAATCCGGCTACTCCCCAAGGGGACGCGCAGCTTAGCACCGCTGCGCGCGTTGTCACCGTCTCCGTATGAATGCGCAGGGAAGGCTGGTTTTCATAGCCAAGGCTATACCAGCGCCCGGTGGTGCAAGGCTGCCCGGCACCGCGACCTCACTCTTCTTCCGGCGGCAGTACGATCGCGTCGTCATCGATGGCCAGCTTGCCCGCCATCAGCACTGCCTGGGTGCGATTGGTGACACCCAGCTTGCGCAGGATGGCGGTGACGTGCGCCTTGATGGTCGCCTCGGAGACAGTGAGGTCGTAGGCGATCTGCTTGTTCAAGCGGCCGGCACCGAGCATCTGCAGCACGCGGAACTGCTGCGGGGTCAGCTCGCGCAGACGCTGGCCGACCTCGCGCTCCTCACGCCCGGTGGGCGGCACGTTGTGCGCCTCTGGCGGCGCCCAGGTTTCACCGTCAAGCACGGCACCAAGTGCCTGGCCGATCGTGTCGGAGTCGGCAGACTTGGGAATGAAACCGAACGCACCGTGGTCCAGTGCGCGGCGCATCACCGTGGGTTCTTCGCGGGCCGACACCACCACCACCGGCAGGTGCGGGTGCAACGAGCGCATGTGCACCAGCGCGTTGAAACCCTGCGCCCCTGGCATGTTGAGGTCCATCAGGACCAGGTCGGCGTCGTTGTGCTGGTCGGCCAGCG
>ENA-UOWK01000894-UOWK01000894.1-bioreactor-metagenome-genome-assembly--contig:-NODE-894-length-12160-cov-7.234614_pt1 | contig 12160 bp, 14 predicted proteins | sample MGYA00238157_ERZ761612 | MGnify/ENA primary metagenome ERZ761612 (study PRJEB28901, sample SAMN06268035) | bioreactor metagenome | isolation source: Joint BioEnergy Institute, California, USA | place... | reverse complement strand
ATCGAAAGGGTGAAGAAAATTGCTCAGACAACTGTTGCTGGCAAAAAAGATTGAGCAGCGCAAGAACGCGCTGGCTGAGTTGCTTGTGCAGGAGGAAGAAATCCAAAAGCGCAGCGAGGGGCTGGAAGCCGCCGCCAACGAGGCAAAAAACGACGAGGAAATTGCTGCCGTGGAGGAAGAGGTCGGAAAGCTTGAAGCTCAAAAGGCCGAGCTGGATGAGAAGAAATCGAAGCTCCAGGGCGAAATCGCCGAGCTCGAAAATGAGCTGGAGCAGCTCAACGCGAAGGAGCCGACTGCACAACAGCGTTCTGCTCAACCGCCGGCACAGCAACCGGCACAACAATTCGAATATCGGGGTGAAAACAAAATGAGCATTTTCCGCAATCTGTCGCGGCAAGAACGTTCCGCGCTCGTCGCACGCGACGATGTCAAAGAATTCCTGCAGCGGGCCCGTGAATTGGCTGGCCAATCGCAAACGCGCAGCGTGTCTGGCGCTGAGTTGACGATCCCGGACATCCTGCTCGAACTGATTCGCGACAATCTGGATCGGTATTCGAAGTTGATTAACCGCGTCGGCCTGCGTAGGCTTCGCGGAAAGAGCCGCCAGAACATTCTCGGCGCGATTCCGGAAGGAATCTGGATGGAAGCCCACGGAAAGCTGAACGAACTGTCGATCGCCTTCAACCAGATTGAGGTCGACGGTTACAAGGTTGGCGGATTCATTCCGGTGCACAATTCCGACTTGGAAGATTCCGACGAGAACCTAGCCGAAATCATTCTGGATGCGATTGCTCAGGCGATCGGGTTTGCGCTAGACAAGGCAATCCTGTACGGCACAGGAATGAAAATGCCGCTCGGCATCGTGACGCGATTGGCGCAAACATCGCAACCGACCGATTGGGGAGCAAATGCTCCGGCATGGACCGACTTGCACACGAGCCATATCGTCAAGATCGATCCGGCCGGAAAAACTGCTCAGGAGTTTTTCGCGGAGCTTGTCCGTAAGCTGAAAATTCCGCGCGCGAACTACACGACCACGGGAAATGTCTGGTGGGCGATGTCGCGCAATACGCATGGCGAGCTGATGGCTCGTTCGATCGCATTTAACTCGGCGGCTGCTATCGTATCGGGAGTGAACATGACGATGCCGGTCGTGGGCGGCGATATCGTACTGCTCGATTTTATCCCTGACGGCGATATCGTTGGCGGATACGGCGAACTGTATCGGCTGGTCGAACGCAAAGGTGGCACGTTCGCGCGCTCTGAACATGTCCGCTTCCTCGAAGATCAGACGCTGTTCAAAGGCACGGCCCGCTATGACGGTAAACCGATTTTCGGCGAGGCGTTCGTGGCCGTGAATATTGACAACGCGAACCCGGCGGCTTCGATTCCGTTCGCGCCTGATACCGTAAACACGCCTGAAGTCTGATCCTGAATGCCGGACGTGATGAGCGTCCGGCCTCCTACATGGAGGGATGAACGTGGTAAAAGTGTTGAAAGACTTCCGCTGCAAGGTTACGAAGCGCATCTACCGAGCGGGTGAAACCTACGACGGCGACCGCGCGGAGGAACTGCACACGCTCGGGTACGTCGATGCCGGGGAAACCGATGACGGCGCCGCACCTGAACCGGCGGAAAAGCCCACACGGAAACGCGCCAAGCGCGATGACAGCGGGTGACGGCGATGGACGAATCGCAAATCCTCGCGCTTGTGAAGGCGCGCCTCGGAATCACGACGGCGGTCAGGGATACGTACTTGGCCGCTATCGTCTCCGGAGTGGTCGGGGAGCTGGAGCGCGAAAAAGGCATTACGCTTGATCCGGCCGACATGAACCACGTCATGTTTTGCGTGGATTATGCCACATGGCGCTATCAGTCCCGCGATGCACCTGGGGACATGCCGCGGCATCTGCAGTACAGGCTTCACAACCTGATCATTTCGGCGGGCGGTGGTGCCGGTGACGTATGACCACGAGCTGACACTGATCGGCCAGCGGATCGAAGAGGACGAGATCGGCAACCAAATTCCGGTTGAGACTGAGACAACGATCCTGTGCGGCCTGAAATCGGTCGGCCGAGCCGAGTTCTACGATGCGGCGGCTAGCGGATTGCGGCCGGAACTGGTTTTCGTGATTCATGCCTACGAGTACGGCGGCGAGCGGGTCGTGAAGTTCGAAGGCGTCCGGTACAACGTCATTCGCACGTATCAGGTCGACTTCGAGGAAATGGAACTGGTATGCGAAAGGATGGTCGGCAATGGCTGATATCAGCATCGACAACCTCGCCGACGCGATCGTTTCCGCTGTCCGGGAGTATACCGAGGACGTGAGCGAAGCGATCAATCAGGAAGTAGACGCGACGGCAGACGAAGTCCTCAAAGAGGTACAGGCGAACCACTCGTACCGGGACCGGACCGGCAAATACACGAAAGGGTTCGCGAAAACGATCCAGGATAGGCCGGGCGTTACACGTCGAGTGGTTTGGAATAAAAAACATCCGACCCGTGTGCATCTCCTCGAATTCGGTCACGCCAAACGAGGCGGCGGCCGCGTTCCGGCGTATCCACACCTCCGGCCGGCCTATGACAAGTACGGTACGAAACTTCCAGATAAAATCAAGCGGATCATCAGGAACGGAGGGGACCGCTGATGACTCAAGCCGAGCTGTTCCAAGCATTGAAGGCGATCGGATATCCGGTCGCCTATTCGCATTTTGATGATCCGCCGCAGCCACCTTATATCGTGCACTTGTTCGCTTATTCGTCCGACCTCATGGCTGACAACCAGAACTATGTGGAGGTTTCGAACTTCCAGATCGAGCTGTACACCAGCAAAAAGGACCTGACGGCGGAGCGAAAGGTACAAGATAAGCTGAAAGAGCTGCAGCTTCCATATGCCAAAACGGAAACTTGGATTGACAGCGAAAAGCTGTTTCAGGTCATTTACGAAATTCAACTGATTGGAGAGTGAAAATCAATGTCTGCAAACAAAGTCACGTTCGGTCTCGAAAAAGTCCACATCGCGTTTTTCGACGATCAGGCTGCTGAGCAACCGGCGTGGAAGACGCCGGTGGCGATCCCGGGCGCCGTCCGGTGGACGCCGTCGGCCGTCGGGGAATCGAGCACGTTCTACGCCGACAATACCGCTTATTTTACGGTCACGGCGAACAACGGCTACACCGGCGAACTGGAACTGGCGAACGTACCGGATGCCATCCTGGCAGAAATGCTCGGTTGGGAGATCGATCAAAACGGCATGATCGTTGAGGTTTCGGATGCGATTCCGAAGCATTTCGCATTGCTCGGCCAGGTACAAGGCGATAAGCGCAATCGCCGTTTTGTCTACTACGATTGCGTAGCTGCGCGGCCGGCAAAAGAACGCACGACGAAAAATGAGTCGATCACGCCGGCAACGGACGTGCTGTCGCTGACGATCAGCCCGATCGAAATCGGTGGGAAAAAGATTGTGAAGGGCGATCTGGAACTGAACGATACGAACCAGGCGGTATTCGACAGCTTCTTCAATTCCGTGTACGTGCCGACATATACGCCGGAGGTGTGAGGCTGTGCGTGAGCTGAAAATCGGAGGCCAAACGGTGAGAGTCAGGGCAACGCCCCTGGCTCTCTTGTATTACCGGCAGGAATTCGGGAGCGACCTGCTCGGTGACCTGATTGGCACGGTGCAGGGTTTGACCGGGCTGGTCGTCAACGGTGAGAATGTCGATCTGAAGAATATCGACTTTTCGAAATTCGACAGCGTGGCCTTCCTGAAACTGATCTGGGCGATGGCAAAAGCCGACGCCTTCGGGAAGCAGTTTCCGTCGTTTGAAGGGTGGCTCGCGGGGCTCGATTCGTTCGATCTCTCCGATCCGGCCGTCATGACAGCGGCGATCGAGGAAGCTGCGAACGGATTTTTTCGTTCCAGGGCGGGAATCAAGGCAGGAGTCCGTTGATCCGGATCAACGGACGGAAATAGTTGTGATGGCGGTTGGAAAGCGCATCGGTCTGTCATTCGCGGAAATAAACGAGCTCCGCATGGCAGACCTTTTTGATTTAGCGCAGTCGTATATGGGCAAAAAGCATTATGGTCCGCATATGGCTACGCAGGAAGATATCGACGCATTTTACAGGGGGTGAAGCGGATGGCCGAAACAATCAAAGGCATAAACGTCGTCATCGGGGCGGAGACGACCGGTCTGTCCGCCGCCCTGTCTGACGTGAACAAGCGCGCTCGGGATATCCAATCCGAGCTTAAGCAGGTCGATAAGCTCCTGAAACTGGACCCGACCAACACCGAGCTTTTGGCGCAGAAGCAGCATTTGCTTTCGCAAGAGGTGGACAACACCCGAGAAAAGCTGAACCGCCTGAAATCGGTGCAGGAACAGGTAAACGAGCAGTTCCAAAAAGGCGAGATCAGCGAAGGGCAGTATCGGGCGTTTCAGCGCGAGGTCGCGAAGACAGAGCAAGAGCTGCGGAACCTTGAAGGACGTCTCTCCGATGTCACGAAAGAGCTCGGCGATCAAAGCGGGTTCGTGAAAAAACTCGGCAAGGACTACCAGGAATCGTTCGAGCAGGCCAAGCAATCACTTGGCAATACCTTTGAACAAGCCAAAAAACTCGGTACTGCCATCACAGCAGCAGGTGCCGGGATCGCCGCCGGTCTTGGTGTGGCCGTGAAAGGTGCCGCTGACTTCGAGCAGGGCATGGCGAATGTCTATTCCGTTATGGCCCCTGATGAGGTCGCAAAATTTAAAGATGAGTTGAAAAACCTTGCGCTCACCATGGGCGCCGAAACAAAGTACAGCGCCACCGAGGCAGCGCGCGGTATCGAGGAATTGGTCAAGGCCGGTGTAAGCGTCAAGGATATCATCAATGGCGGATTGTCTGGGGCGCTCTCGCTCGCAACGGCCGGCGAACTGGAACTGGCGGACGCGGCTGAGATCGCGAGTACCGCCCTGAACGCATTCCGAGAGGACAACATATCAGTCCAAAAGGCTGCGGACATTCTGGCCGGCGCAGCGAACGCATCGGCTACGAGCGTGGGAGAGCTTAAATTCGGCTTGTCCCAGGTTTCGGCTGTGGCGTCCGGCGTCGGGCTTTCGTTCCAGGATACCGTTACGGCGCTCGCGGCATTCGCGCAAAACGGGCTCAAGGGTAGCGACGCCGGCACGTCGCTCAAGACGATGCTCATGCGCCTGCAGCCCAGCACCGAAGCTGCATACAATGAGTTTAAGCGCTTGGGCCTCTTGACAGTCGATACCCAAAAAGTCATGGAATACTTCGCAAAAGTGGGTATAAAACCGGCGAGCGAGTCCGTGGACGATATCACAGCCGCTCTTGCTGGCTATATAGCGAAAATGGACGGCGCCAAAACCGTCAGCGGCAAGTATTTCAAGCAGGCCCAAGATATGATTGAGGCAAACGGCTGGGTCTATTCGTCTTTTTATGATGCAAATGGCGAACTCAAAAGCATGTCCGAGATTGCGGACCTGCTCAATAAAAGCATGGCCAACCTGAACGAGCGTCAGCGGCAGGCTGCTTTGGAAGTCATGTTTGGTAGTGATGCCATCCGCGCCGCCAACATCCTCTACAAAGAGGGTGCAAAAGGCATCGAAGACATGGCAACGGCGATGGGAAAAATTTCGGCCGAAGACGTCGCCGCGCAGAAACTGGACACGTTCAAAGGAACAATTGAGCAATTAAAAGGGTCCCTGGAGACGGCACAAATTTCGATCGGTTCGGCGTTGATTCCGGCGCTGCGGACACTCACGGGGATCATACAAAAGGTTGTGGATGGGTTTAACAGCCTGCCGTCAGGTGTTCAGTCTACCATCGCCATAGTAGGCGCTCTCGTCGCGGCGCTCGCGCTCGTTACGGGGCCGCTTCTGATGATGATCGGGTTCCTACCGCAGATCGTGGCCGGATTTACAATGCTCGGGAATGCCATGAAAGCCCTCACCGCCATCCAATGGGCACTCAACGCTGCCATGGATGCGAATCCAATCGGTCTTATAATCGCTGCTATTGCGGCTCTTGCCGCCGCAGCTTATGTGGTCATTAAGAACTGGGGACCGATCAAGGAATTTTTCGCTGGCATGTGGGATGCCATTGCATCCGCCACATCGACAGCATGGGAGAGCATTAAGTCTGCCCTTGCTTCTGCGTGGGAAGCGATCAGAAGCGCCGCTTCGACCGTGTTCGAAGCTGTCGCGAATTTCATCACGGACGTATGGAACGGCATTGTTTCGTTCCTCACGGACACATGGAACGGCCTAAAGTCGGTAGCTCAGACAGCATTCGAGGCAATCGTTGACGTGGTTCGCCCGATTATGGATGGCTTTCGAACGTTCTTTTCGGGCATCTGGGAAGCAATCAAGAATATTTTTGCCGGTGCGCTCCTACTCATCGTCGACCTGGTGACGGGCGATTTTGAAAACCTGAAAAAAGATGCTGAGGCGATCTGGAATAATCTGAAAGAAGCATTTTCAAATATTTGGGACGGCATCAAACAGGTATTCTCCGGGTCGCTTGATTTGATTTCGAAAGCGTTGAGTGCGGCGTGGAGCGAAATCAAATCGACAGCGGAATCGGCATGGAACGGCATCCGGTCGGCCATTTCCAGTATCGTCACGGCGACATCAAACTGGATCAAAGATACATGGAATTCTTTGGTAAATTGGTTCCGCGGGCTCCCTGAGACGCTGTATGACATTGGAACCAATATGTTCAATCGAATGAAAGAAGCCGTAGTCACTACGGTAGGTAGCGTCAAGGATGCAATTGTTACCGGTATAACGGCTGCGATCGACTGGATTAAAACACTACCGGCTCAAATGGTGCAGCTTGGCAAGGACATCATCCAAGGACTGGTGAATGGCATTAAGAACGTGGCCGGAGTCGTTGGGGATGCGGTAAAAGGTATCGCCGAAAAAGTAACCAGCGGCATTCGCGATGCGCTTGGCATTCATTCGCCTTCTCGTGTGACAATGCAGCTTGGCGAATACACCGGCGAAGGGTTCGCGCAGGGCATTTCGAAAAGCGGCAGTAAGGTCCGGAAGTCGGCGGAAGAGATCGCAAAAGAGGCTTTCGAGGCTTCGAAGGAATGGATCGACGAGCGTAAGTATTACAATGAGCTTTCGCTTGAAGAAGAACTCGCAGCCTGGGAAAGGATCGCTGCGAGGTACGCCGAAGGGACGGAGCAGCGAAAGGCTGCGGATCGCGAGGTATATCGCGTAAAACAGGAAATTTTGAAGGCGCAAGAGCAAGCCGAGCGAGATTCCTTCGAGAAATCCAAAGAGTGGATCGAAAGCCGGAAGCAGTTCGCAGAGATGTCGCTCATGGAAGAACTCGCGGCTTGGGAGCGAGTGCAACAGCGTTATGCCGAAGGCACAGAGGAACGTATCGAGGCCGAGAAGCAAGCTGCCCAGGTCCGGCAAGAGATTTACGATCAGCTAAAAGCGGCATCGGACGACTATTTGGCCAAAGTCAAGGAAATCAACGATAACTTGGCCGCGGAAGAACAACGCCTGACCGAAGCCTATCAGAAAGCCGTTGAAGATCGGACGCGCGAGATTACCAATTTTGCCGGTCTTTTCGATGAAGTTACCCGAAAGTCTGATATTACGGGCGAAAAGCTCATCGAAAATCTGAATAGCCAAGTAGAGGCGCTGAAAGAATGGTCGTCTGCATTGGCAAGCTTGGCAGCGCGCGGCGTCGATCAGGGGCTGTTGGCCGAGCTTCAAAAAGCGGGACCGAAAGCAGCTGACGAAATTGTGGCGCTGAACAATCTGACTGACGCCCAATTGGAGCAGTACCAAGAACTCTGGCGCGAAAAAAGCCAGTTGGCCCGCCAGCAAGCAGTATCCGAGCTGGAAGGTATGAAAAACGATACCGAACAGCAAATTGCCGAGCTTAGGGAAAAAGCAAGCGAGCAATTGACCCTTCTAGGCAATGAATTTCAGCAAAAAGTATCGTCGATCCGGACTGGCACGACCGGTCAATTTAACGCAATGGCCGCTTCCATGCCCCAAATTGGGAAGCAAGTAATAAGCGGCTTGATTTCGGGTTTGTCGTCAATGCAGGGGCAATTGATCAAAAAGGCGCAGGAGATCGCGGACAGTGTTTCGGAAACAATTCGGTCTGCATTAAAGATACACTCACCGTCACGCGTCATGATGCAGCTCGGGGAGTACACAGGGCAGGGCTTTGCACAGGGTCTCGGCAACGCTATTTCGGACGTTCGTCGTCAGGTCTCGGAGATGGCTGCCGCGGTATCCGGGGCCGGTGGCACATTGGCGGGGCCAACAATGCAGATAGCGGCAGTTGGCCAAACTGGGGCCGATGTGTTCAATTTTGACGGGATGTTCGCCGGGGCCGTGATCAATGTCAGAAGCGATAATGACATTGAGTCTTTGGCTAAGGCGATCTTTACTCAGGCTCGGCAAGTACAGCGCGGCGGGGGAGGGGTGCGCAGATGACCGATTTCATCTGGATCGGTGACAAATCCAACACAGACCTTGGATTTATCGTCCGGGGCACTTCGAAGCGGCCCGGTTTACCTGAGACGGTGGATCGCACGCTCCAAATTCCCGGTCGCCATGGACTGTATGATTTTGGGGCGACGCTTGGCCCGCTCTCGTTTTCCTTCGAATGCGCCTTTATCACGCGGGATGCTTTCGAGCTGCAGCAGCGGGTTATGGCGCTGGCGCGGACCCTTCTCGATAGCAACGGGAGGCCCAGGACTTTTGAACTGCGGCTGCGCGAGCGCCCCGGTCAGCACTTCATGGCCCGATATGTCGGCTCCTTTGACGTCGATCGCATCATCGGGACCGGGATATTTTCGCTTCCGCTGACGGTGTTCGATCCATTCGCCAGCTCGGATGAGGAGCAAATATTTGAGGGCGTGATTACGTACAGTCCCTTCACAGTGGAGATCAACTCGGAAGGGATTGTTCGCACGCCGCCCGTGATCGTGCTTTCAAACGAAGGGACTGAGACAATCACGCGATTTACAATTACCAACGAATACAGATTGGAGGAATGAGGATGGGACTTTCGAATGCTCGTGCGACGGCGCTTTTGAATCAGGAATTTCGTACGGGTCCGGTGTATCTGGCGCTGTATACTTCGAACCCTACCGGCGCCGACACCGGAACGGAGGTAAGCGGCGGTGGGTACATGCGACAGCAGATTACCTTCTCGGCGCCGGCGCTCGATGGTGGGAAAGAGGCGATCAAGAATGATGCGGTCATCCAGTTTCCGGTGGCGACGGCCGACTGGGGCACGGTGACGCATGTCGGCATCAGGACGGCAGACACCGGCGGCACGTTGATTGCGTTCGCCGCCCTGACAAATCCGCGCACCATTCTCGCCGGCGACCGTTTCGTCATCGACCTAAATAACGGCATCGTGAGGATGTCCTGACGATGTTTAATCGCGGCGCGTTCAACTTGGCTCCATATAACCGTCAGGCGACGGTGGCCGTTTTCGGTAGCTTTGTGATGGACCTGAATTGCGACATCACGATGCAGGCGAGCGTCGAAATGTATTCCGGCTTCGACATGGACCTTTCAACCGAAATGATCTTCGAGGCCATCCGGGAGCAGCTCGGAGCGTTTATCCTGGAGGCGACCGGAGACCTCGATTTTAACAGCGTGCGGGAGCGGACCGGGCATTTCGAGGTCGTTGGCACGCTGGACGTTTCGTTTTCAGCCGGCCGGTATCACGTCGATTCTATCGAGTTCGTCGGAAACTTTCGCCCTGGCGACAAAATCGTCATTGACTCAAATTCATTGAAATTGACCTTGAACGGCCAGAACGCCTTGCACCTGATGCAGGGCGATTTTTTCGACCTAAATACCGGGGCCAACACAATCACCTACACCGACGACCAATCTGGCAGGACAGTGAGAATCCGGATCACGCACCGCGACAAATTCGTGTGAGGAGGGTAAGCATGCGAAAGTCTTACGTGACGATCTATGATCTTCAAATGCGCAAGGTGGCATATCTTGAGAATGCCTTCGACATCACCTACGAAACGCCGATGAATGCGCTTTGGACGGCATCGTTCAGCCTTCCGGCCACCGATCCGAAAAATGCCGAATGCCAGCCGCTCTATTTCGCCGAAATCTTCGACGAGTCGGAGCGCCTGGAGCTGTTCCGCATTCTGTCGAGCACGTTGAACAGAAGCAGCGATGACATGAAGGTGACTTATCAATGCGAGCATGTCTTGGGTACGCTTCTGGACGACATCCTTTTCCAATACCACACGATCGGGAACCTCGGCGTCTACACGGCCGATGTGCTGCAGTATATCCTCGCTCGGCAATCCGTCCAGCGCTGGAAACTCGGGACGATTGAGTTTTCGCACCAGTTCGAATACAACTGGGAGAATGAAAACCTTCTCGGGGCGCTGTTCAGCGTGCCGAAGCCGTTCGCGGAAGAATACATGTGGACGTGGGATACGACGACGTACCCATGGACGCTTAACCTGATCCGACCGTCTGACGAGGTGCAGGCGTACATCCGCTACGGAGTGAACATGCAGGGAATCGAGCGAACGATCGATCCGTCCAACGTCGTGACCAGGATTTACGGCCTTGGCTACGGCGAGGGGGTAAATCAGCTCACGTTCGCGGAGATCAACGGCGGCAAACCATATCTGGACGCGGAGCCGGAGTACATCAGCAAGTACGGCATCATGCAGTCTGTCTTTGTAGACCGAAGGTTTCAATATCCCGAGACGCTCATAGCCCGCTGCAAGGCGATGCTCGATGAGCTGAAACAACCTCGGACGTCCTACGTCGTGCGGGCATCGGAGCTGTATGCCATCACGAAAGACCCGATCGACAAGTTCCGGACCGGCGCGGTCGTGCGTGTCCAAGACAAGGAGATCGGCGAGGACGTCAAATTTCGGGTGCTGAATGTGCGTAAGCCGGACGTGCTGGGAGCGCCCGGAGACGTGGAGATTGAGATTGCCAACCGGCCGGAGGACATCGCGGGGACGATCGCGGACCTCCGGAACCGGCAATATGTAAACGACGTGTACGCCCAGGGAGCCACGAACCTCGATTCGCACGATTTCGCAGACAACTGCGATCCGCAGCATCCGGCGGTGCTCCGCTTCTGGATTCCGCAGGAGGCGGTACGGATCAATAAGGTGCTGCTTTCTTATGAGTGCCAACCGTTTCGGGGGTATTCGAAGGCTATCGAGGCGGCGCCGGCGACGACGAGTGGGCCAAGTACACGGGAGACGACGGGGCCGAGCTCGCGGGAGACGTCCGGTCCGAGTAGCACGGAGACGACTGCTCAATCAACAGTGAAAAATCTGACGAGCACGGGTATGGGGGCGATTGAATATAGCCCGAATTTCAATATTGATAATGTCATGAGCACCGAAGGGCAGCACAATCATGGAATTCCAAACGGCACACAACTTCTAACAGCTGACGGTGATAGTGTAACCTTTGTATCGTCAGGGGGGCATGACCATCTTTTGAGTTATCATACTCATAATTTTTTGAGCGATCCGCATTCTCACGGCATGGACCATACTCATCAAATGGATCATACTCACGGAATGGACCATACGCACCAAATTCCGGCCCATTCGCATGACATCGAATTCGGAATTTTTGAAGGACCGACTCCAAATTCGGTAACGGTCAAGGTAGACGGGAACGTTGTTCCTAACATGGGAACCAGCGTTATTGACGTGGACATCATCCCCTATCTTGCGAAGGATGACGATGGGAAAATATTGCGCGGATCGTGGCACACAATAGAAATCGCCCCGAATAGCTTGGGGCGAATTGTGGCCAGCGTAAACACTCAAATCTTTATTCAATCACGCGGAGGCGGGAATTATTGATCAAGAAGCCATTTAAGTGAATATCCGCTAAGATAAACGCCGCTGCTTTCTTTTTTAATGCTATACCCACCCGGAATAGCTTGAACCGAATCTTCTGTAGGGTTTTTGAACGTTAGCGTTTTTGATCCATGGCTGATTTTAAGATTGTCCTCATCAATATTTACGGTAATACCATAAGTGTCGAGTTGATCAATTGCAATCCATTCAGCCGTTTGTGTCGTCGCGCTCACGCCTGCATCATCCTTTCCGCCGGTCTCGGCCGGCTGTTGATCGATTGTAATCGTTCCATC
>ENA-UOWK01000892-UOWK01000892.1-bioreactor-metagenome-genome-assembly--contig:-NODE-892-length-12165-cov-10.834847_pt1 | contig 12165 bp, 8 predicted proteins | sample MGYA00238157_ERZ761612 | MGnify/ENA primary metagenome ERZ761612 (study PRJEB28901, sample SAMN06268035) | bioreactor metagenome | isolation source: Joint BioEnergy Institute, California, USA | place... | reverse complement strand
ATGCCGAGGACGTAGCGTTCCTGCGATTCGTTGCACCACAGCTGCATCGGCGACAGCGACGGGTCGTCGCTGGGCACGCGGTCCAGATCGATGATGCCGCCGACGTTGGAATCGTGCAGCAGCTCTGGGATCGCATTCGACAGACCGCCCGCGCCGACGTCGTGGAACCACAGGATCGGGTTGCGCGCGCCCAGCGCCACGCAGCGGTCGATGACCTCCTGCACGCGGCGCTCCATCTCCGGGTTGTCGCGCTGCACGGAGGCGAAATCGAGATCCTCGGCGCTCTCGCCCGAGGCCACCGAACTCGCCGCGCCGCCGCCCAGCCCGATCAGCATCGCCGGACCGCCGAGCACGACGACCGCGTCGCCGGGCGACAGCGTCTTCTTCTCGACCATCGTGCGATCGATCGCGCCGAGGCCACCGGCCAGCATGATCGGCTTGTCGTAGCCGCGGACCAGACCGTCGTCGCCTTCGGCCAGCTCGAAACTGCGGAAATAGCCGAGCAGGTTCGGCCGGCCGAATTCGTTGTTGAACGCGGCGCCGCCGAGCGGGCCGTCGAGCATGATCTCCAGCGCCGGCGCCATGCGCGGGTTCAGCGCGCGCGGCGCTTCCCACGGCTGCGGCAGCGTCGGAATGCGCAGGTGCGAGACCGAGAAACCGGTCAGGCCGGCCTTGGGCTTGCCGCCGCGCCCGGTCGCGCCCTCGTCGCGGATCTCGCCGCCGGCGCCGGTGCTGGCACCCGCGAACGGCGAGATCGCGGTCGGGTGGTTGTGCGTCTCGACCTTGATGCAGAACGCGCTGTCGACCAGCGGTTCGCTGCGGTATTCGAACGACACCGGATCGGGCCGGAAGCGGCGCGCCGGATAGCCTTCGACGACCGCGGCGTTGTCGCTGTAGGCCGACAGCGTGTGCTCGGGCGTGGTCGCGTGCGTGTGGCGGATCATGCCGAACAGCGATTGCGCGCGGCCGTTGCGCGTCATGTCCTCGCCGTCGATGGTCCACGAGGCGTTGAAGATCTTGTGGCGGCAGTGCTCGGAATTCGCCTGCGCGAACATCATCAGTTCGACGTCGGCCGGATCGCGGCCGAGTGCGCCGAAACGCTCGCGCAGGTAGGCGATCTCGTCGTCGGCCAGGGCCAGGCCGAGGCGCTTGTTGGCGGCGTCGAGATCATCGAGCGCGATGCGCTCGAGCGCGCCCCGCGACGGCGTGGCGAACAGGGCATCGGCCGCGTCGACGCCATCGAGCAGGGACTGCGTCATCGGGTCGTGCAGCAGCTTCGACACCGCCGCCTGGGTCGCCGCATCGCTCGGCCAGCCGCTCAGATCCAGACGCAGGCCGCGTTCGACGCGGTGCACCGGCTGCCCGGCGCCGCGCAACAGTTCGGTGGCCTTGCTGGCCCAGGGCGAAATCGTGCCCAGCCGCGGCGAGACGTAGCGCGAGACGGCGCCGTCGACGCGCTGCGGCGCGGAGCCGGCGTCGACTTCGAGAATCCGGCGCAGCGTGGCCTCGTCCGGAGACTGTCCGGCCTCGGCCTCGACGAAGTAGACGTGCCAGGCGCCAGCCACCGCGATCGCGGGCGACACCGACTGCAGACGTGCTTCAAGCCGTTCGCGGCGGAACGGCGACAGGGCCTGCTGGCCCTCGAGGACGATCATGTCCGGGGAAACCGTATTTCAGGGCCGGCCATTGTAGCCAATGGCCGCGCCCGGCGCCCCAACCGCGGCTGTGCGGTGGGGCGTGTGTCCGCGTCAGCGGCTGCCGCCGGCCTCGCCGTCGAGGCGCTGCAGGGCTTCGAGCAGCTGGTCGGGCGGCATGTAGCCCGGCATCGTGGTGCCGTCGGCGGCGATGATCATCGGCGTGCCGGTCAGGCCGACGCGCTGGCCCAGCGCATAGTGCGCGGCGACCGGGTTCTCGCAGGCCTTCGACTCCACGCGCTGGCCGTTCTTGGCCGCGGTCAGCGCCTGCTTGCGGTCGCTGGCACACCAGACCGATTCCATCAGGCGGAAATCGTCGCTGCCCGGGCCCATGCGCGGGTACGCGAGGTACTCCACCGCGATGCCGCGCTTGTTGTACTCGGCAATGTCCCCGTGCAGGCGACGGCAGTAGCCGCACTCGGCGTCGGTGAACACCGAGACGGTGTACTTCGGGTTGGCCGGCGCGAAGATGATGCGCTGGTCCTCGGGGACTTCCGACAGCAGGCGCTGGCGCAGCTTCGACAGGCCCGCCTGGCTCATGTCGCGCTTCTCGCGCGTGTCGAACAGGCTGCCCTGCAGCACGTAGCGGCCATCGTTGCTGACGTAGAGCACCTGGCCCGAGACGATGACCTCCTGGAAGCCCGGCAACGGTGCGTCGGCCACGCTCTCGATCGACACGCGCGGATTGATCGACAGGATCGCGTCGCGCGCCTCGGCCGCCGGCGAGCCGGCCGGCGCCTCGATCGCGGCGGGCGCAGCCGCAGCGGCGGGCGCGGAGGGGGCGGCGGAGGCGCCCGGATTCTGGGCACAGGCGGACAGACTGAAGGCGCCGAGCAGCGCGAACACGAGGTGCTTCATCGACATGGCCAACAAGGACGGGGGTTCCCGGAAGCGGCCATTCTGTCACGACCGTCGGGCGCGGGCGCCGGTCAGGCCGTGATGCCCGGGGGCGATTCATGGGGCCGCTCGCAGGCGTTCAGCCGCGTGGGTGGTGGGTGGCGTGCAGACGTTTGAGCTGCTCGCGTGCGACCAGCGTGTAGATCTGCGTCGTCGACAGGGAACTGTGGCCCAGCAGCATCTGCAGCGCGCGCAGGTCGGCGCCATGATTGAGCAGATGGGTCGCGAAACTGTGGCGCAGGCCATGTGGGCTGACCCGGCGTGGATCGATGCCGGCGGACGCGGCGTGCCGTTTGACCAGGGTCCAGAACTGCTGCCGGGTCATCGCGGCCTGGCGGCGGGTGAGGAAGAGCGGCGTATCGCCCGCTGCATCCCGGGCCGGGCCCTTGTCGCCGGCGAGGACCGGCCGGGCCTCGTCGAGATACCGCCGCAGCCAGTGCTGGGCTTCCTCGCCCAGCGGCACCAGCCGTGTCCGCTGGCCCTTGCCGGTGACGCGCAACGCCCCCTGCCGCAGGTTCACGCCGTTGGCCGGCAGGCCGACCAGCTCGCTCACCCGCAGACCGCAGGCGTACATCAACTCGAGCATGGTGCGATCACGCAGGCCCTCCAGATCGTCCGCGTCGGGGGCGCCCAGCAGCGCGTCGATTTCCGACTCGCCCAGGGCCTTGGGCAGCGAGCGCGGCAGCTTCGGCGGTTCGAGCAGCGCGGTTGGATCGTCGGCGCGCGCGTGGCGGCGCTGGCGGTGCGCGTAGAACGCCCGCAGGGCCGACAGCAGCCGGGCGTTGCTGCGGGCGCTCCAGCCATGACCGGCGCGCCAGGCCAGAAAGGCGAAGATCGCCGCGCGATCGGCGTCGGCGATCGGATCGCCGTCGCGCCATCGCGCGAACGCCGCGAGATCGCTGCCGTAGGCGGCAGCCGTCTGCCGGGAAATGCCGTGTTCGGCCCAGAACGCATCCAGGAACCCGTCGATGTCGCGCCGGTCCGCCTCGCGCAGCGGCGGTAGCGCCATGACGAGTGCGCGGCGTTCGGCGGGCGTGGTGGTGGAACTCGACATCACGCACAGCTTAGCGGGCCGGCGGCTGCGGCTGCGGCTATGATCTTGCGATGACCCGAGATGCCGACTCGCCCGCCGCTCCGCCGCCGCGCCCCTGGATCGGCTGGCGCCTGGCGGCCATGGTCTACGACCTGTGGCCGGTGCTGGCGCTGTGGCTGCTGCTGTCGGCCGCGTTCACGCTTGGATTCACCTTCGTCGGTCATCACGACCCGCACGAGAACATCGCGCCGTTGAGCGGGCTCCAGGTCGCGCTGTGGATCGGCTGCTGGCTGCTGACCGGGCTGTACGCGGTGATCAGCTGGCATACCGGCGGGCAGACGCTGGGTATGCGGCCCTGGCGGCTGCGCGTGCGCACCCGCGACGGAGGCCGACCGACCCGCGGCGCCCTGTGGCTGCGGTTCGTGGTGGCGACGATGTCGCTGCTCGCCGGGGGGCTCGGCTTCTGGTGGGCGTGGATCGATCGCGACCGGCTGACCTGGCACGACCGGGCGAGTGGGACGCGGGTGATGCGCGAGGCCAGGCGGGTTCGCACCGACGCCTAACGTGTCATGCCGGCCCCTGGCGCTCGTCATTCAAGGGAACACCGGAAGCGCGCCTCGAAGGCCATCGGCCGGTCATCCGGTTTGCGCTGTGTCATTGAATTGAAGATCGGGATGGTGCCCGGCTTGACCGGGTATGCGTCCTTTGAACGCCGCCGGACAACGTCCGACATGCGTTTGTCCGTCATCCCGGCGAACGCCGGGATCCAGCGACTTTCAGCATGTGTGGCGACGCCGATCCGCAGCACCGTTGCCGCGGCTTCGTGGACGGCGTTCGTCCTCGCCTCCGCGCAAAGTCGCTGGGTCCCGGCGTTCGCCGGAACGACGGGGGTCAGGGCTGACTCGTGTCACCGCGCGTCGCGTCTTGCGAGGCGCGCTGGCGCCGGCGACACATGCCGGGCGTTCGGCGCCGCTGCGCGTTGCGCGTCGAACCGCACAGGCGGTTGATTCGATCGCGCGTCCGGCCCGGCGAAGCACGCCGGGCGTTCGGCGTACCCGCGCGGCGGCGCGTCGACTTGCACTGGCCATTGATTCAATCGCGCGTCCGGCCCGGCAAAGCATGCCGGGCGTTCGCCCCCGTCACGCAGCATGCTGCGTGAGCAACGGGGGCTCACCCACTCCGTCTGCGGAAGAGGGTCCAGGAGATCAGCAGCATCAACATCGGTGGCACGAGGTAGGCGATGCGGTAGTCGATGCGGTAGACCGCGGCGAGCTTGACGACCTGCATCTGGCCGAGCCAGAAGCCCAGTGCGAAGACGACGCCGATGAACAGTCGCTTGCCGGCGTTGCCGCTGCGCAAGGAGCCGAAGGCGAACGGGATCGCCGCCAGGCACAGCGCCAGCACGTTGAGCGGGTAGAACCAGCGGCCCCAGTAATGCTCCTCGAACTCGCTGGCGTCGAGTTGGTTGCGGTGGCGGTAGTCGATGCCGGCACGCAGTTCGCTCGATGGCATGTAGCGCGGACGCCAGATGTTGCTGGCGCTGGCGGCCAGCGTGGACGCATCGAGCTGGGACTCCCAGTGTTCCTCGTCGGCAGCGGTGCGCGTGACCGCACGCGGCTCGAACCAGGTGCGCTGCACGTCGCGCAGCAGCCAGCCCTTCGGGCCGTGCTCGGCGGTCTTGGCATGCGCCACCGATTCCAGCCGGCCGTCGCTCGCGAACTCGAACAGGCGCACGTCCTGCAGCTGGATGCGGCTGCCGGCACCGTCGCTGATCTCGTTGCCGTTCTGCGCGTTGAGGAAGGTGTCGCCCTCGCGCGCCCACAGACCGGAGTAGCGGCCGACGATCATGTCGCTCGAACGCGCCGCCGACTTCATGCTGTCGGCACTGCGCTGCGCCATCGGCCCCAGCGTCTCGCCGTTGAGCACCATCAGTGCGGTCAGCACGACCAGCGGCATCGCCACCGACATGCCCAGGCGGGTCCGCGACAGGCCCACCGCGCGCATGGCGATCAGCTCGGAAGTGGCCGCCAGCTGGCCCAGACCCATCAGTGAGCCGATGACGGCAGCGGTCGGGAACATCGTGTACGCACGCCGTGGCAGCGTCTGGAGGATGTAGGTCACCGCCCCGAAATAGGTGTAGTCCCCCTGGCCCACGGCGCCGATCTCGTTGACGCCCGCCATCAGCGCATCGAGGCCGACCAGCACCACCCACGTCGCCAGCACCATCACCGTGACGACGCGCGCCACGTAGAGATCGTGGATCCGCACCAGTGGCCTCATCGCGCGCGCCTCCACTTGGGCGCCGCGACGCGGCCGTCGTTGAAGTACATCCAGCCGGCGAACGCGAGCAGGGGCAGCACCAGCCACCACAGTCCCAGCGCGACGGGGATACGCCCCTCGGCCACCCAGTCCTTGCCGAGCATCATGAAGTTCATGCCCAGCACGTAGGCCAGAAAGCCGGTCATCATCCGGCCGTATCGCGCCTGGCGCGGCGGGCTGCGCGCCAGCGGCACGGCCAGCAGCGCAAAGCCCAGCGTCAGCAGCAGCGGGGCCAGCCGGTAATGCAGCTCGGCATGCGCGGCCGGGCGCGCATCGCCGAGCAGCGCGAGCGTCGATTGCAGTTCGGGGTCGTCACCGTCGGCGCGCGACTCCACCGCCGGCAGCCGCAGCTCGTTGCTCACGTAGCGCATCAACCGGTAGTCGAGGCCGCCGTCGAGCGGGCCCTCGACGCGGAAGCCGTCGTCCAGCCGCAGGAAGCGCTCGGTGCCGTCGATGCTCAACCCACCGTTGAGCGCGGTGGTCACGTCCATGCGCCCCTCGTCCTCGCGGTAGACGAAGATGCGCCCGAGCCGGCTGCCGTCATCGGACATGGCGTTGACGTAGACCACGCCGCCGCCACCGGGGAACTCGACGAACCTGCCGGCTTCCAGCCCGGTCACCAGCAGGCTGCGCTGGCCCGCCTCGATCATCTGCTGCGAGTATTCGCGTGCCCACGGGCCCAGCCACAGCGAGCACGCGCCGATCACCAGCAGCATCGGGCCGACGACCAGCGACAGCGGCCGCAGCAGGCGACGCGGCCCGATCCCGACCGACGTCAGGACCGGCATTTCCGAATCGCGGTACAGCCGCCCGAAGCCGAGCATCAGCCCGAGCATCAGCCCCAGCGGCAGGATCAGCGGCATGTAGCTGATGACCGACAGGCCCAGCTGGGCCAGCATCAGCTTGGCCGGGACGCGGCCCTTGGCGATGTCGCCGAGCACGTCCGCGAACACGCCACCCAGGCTGACGATCAGCAGCACCACGAGGGCGGCGAAGGTCGACTGGGCCAACTCGCGGAACAGGTATCGGTCGAGCTTCGGCATCGGGCGTGGGGGCTTTGCTTTAGACTTGGGGGTTCGTCCAGCCGCGCCGCCACGGCGCTTCTGCGGCGGCAAGCCTGACACGGGCGCCGCGCACTGGACCGTGAAGTGTACCGATCACCCTCTGGAATCTGGTTGATGACCCTCGAATTCTCCCTGAACCACGAAGCCCCCGCCGCCCTGTCGACCGATTGCCTGGTCGTGGGCGTGTTCGCGGACGGCCCACTGGCCGGCGCCGCCGAGGCCCTCGACGCCGCCAGCGGGGGTCGCCTGTCCGCACTCGCCGCGCGTGGCGATCTGTCCGGCAAGGCCGGCCGCACGACCCTGCTGCACGACCTGCCGGGCGTCACCGCACCGCGCGTGCTGGCACTGGGCCTGGGCGAGCGCGCCAAATTCGGCGTGCCGCAGTATCTCAAGGCCGTCGCCGACGCCGTGCGCGCCCTGCGCGACGGCAACAGCGCCAGCGCCGCGATCGCGCTGGCCGATCTCGACGTCGCCGGTCGCGACACCGCGTGGAAGGTCCGCCAGGCGGTGATCGCCGCCGACCATGCCGCCTACCGCTACGTCGCCACGCTGGGCGCCAAGAACAAGAAGCGCGAGCCCGACACGCTCAGGTCGATCGCCATCGTCGCCGACGACGCCGACGCGCTGTCGCAGGGCAAGGCCATCGCCGCCGGCGTGAAGTTCGCCCGCGAGCTGGGCAACCTGCCGCCGAACATCTGCAACCCGGCGTATCTGGCCGAACAGGCGCAGACCTTTGCCGCGCGCTTCGACAAGGCGTCCTGCGAGGTGCTCGACGAGCAGCAGATGGAAGCGCTGGGCATGGGTTCGCTGCTCGCCGTGGCGCGCGGCTCGGCCAACCGCCCCAAGCTGGTCGTGCTGAGCTGGAAGAACGGCGGCGACGCCAGGCCCTACGTGCTGGTCGGCAAGGGCATCACCTTCGACACCGGCGGCGTCAACCTCAAGACGCAGGGCGGCATCGAGGAAATGAAGTTCGACATGTGCGGCGCCGCGACGGTCATGGGCACCTTCGTGTCCGCGGTCGGCCTGGACCTGCCGGTCAACCTGCACGTCGTGGTGCCGGCGGTCGAGAACGCGATCGACGGCAACAGCTACCGTCCGTCCGACGTCATCACCAGCATGTCGGGCAAGACCATCGAAGTCGGCAATACCGACGCCGAGGGCCGCCTGATCCTGTGCGATGCGCTGACCTACGCCGAGCGTTTCGAGCCGGCCGCGCTGGTCGACGTCGCCACGCTGACCGGCGCCTGCATGATCGCGCTGGGCACGCAGGCCACCGGCCTGATGAGCAAGCACGACGATCTGGCCGCCGAACTGTTGGCCGCCGGCGAGCACGTGTTCGACCGCGCCTGGCGCCTGCCGCTGTGGGACGAGTACCAGTCGATGCTCGATTCCAACTTCGCCGACGTCTACAACATCGGCGGCCGCTGGGGTGGCGCGATCACCGCGGGCTGCTTCCTGTCGCGCTTCACCGAAGGACAGCGCTGGGCGCATCTCGACATCGCCGGCAGCGCCAGCGGCAGCGGCAAGATGGCCTACGCCACCGGCCGGCCGGTCGGTCTGCTGAGCCAGTGGCTCATGGACCAGGTCGCCTGACCGGTCCGGGCCAGACGGGGATCCGGCGCGCCGTCGCGTCCCCGGCCACGGCCCGCCCGCTGCCGCCATGGCCCGCGCCGACTTCTATCTGATCGCCAAGCCGCGGTTCCGCGAGGAACCGCTGCGCCTGGTCTGCGAACTCGTCCGCAAGGCCTATGCCGCCGAACTGTGGACGCTGGTGCTCGCCCGCGACGCCGCACAGGCCGAAGCGCTCGACGACCTGCTGTGGGACATGGGCGAGGATGACTACATCCCGCACCAGATCGCCGGCATGGACGACGAGGACGACGTCACCCCGGTACTGATCGCCACGCCCGACGTCGATGTGCCGGTGCGTGCGCTGGTCATCAACCTCCGCGACACCGTCGCCCCCGCCGGCTTCGAGCGCGTGCTCGAAGTCGTGCCCGCCGACGACTCGGCACGCGAACCCCTGCGCGAGCGCTGGCGCCAGTACAAGGCGGCCGGGCTCGAGGTGTCGAAGCACGATATGTGAAGCGGTGATTGGTGATTCGTCATTGGTGATTCGAAAGAACACGGCTTCGACGATCCCAGACCGCACCGCTTCTCCAATCACGAATCACCAATCACCAATCACGGCGCTTCCCCATGCCTCTCGCCCCCAGCTACGACCCCGGTACCTTCGAAGCCCGCCTCTACGCCGAGTGGGAAAAGAGCGGCGTCTTCCAGCCGCGCGGCGATGGCCCGGCCTACACCATCCTGCTGCCGCCGCCGAACGTCACCGGCACGCTGCACATGGGCCACGCGTTCCAGCACACGCTGCAGGACGCGCTGATCCGCTACCACCGCATGCGCGGCTATCGCACGCTGTGGCAGATGGGCACCGACCACGCCGGCATCGCGACCGAGATGGTGGTCTCGCGCAACCTCGCGCTCGAGGGCAAGGGTGAAACGCGCGACTCGCTGGGCCGCGACGGCTTCATCGGGAAAGTCTGGGAGTGGAAGCAGCAGTCCGGTGACACGATCGAGCGCCAGATGCGCCGCCTGGGTGCTTCGGGCGACTGGTCGCGCAAGACCTTCACCATGGACCCGCAGCCCTCGCAGGCCGTCATCGAAGCCTTCGTGCGCCTGCACGAGAAGGGCCTGATCTATCGCGGCAAGCGCCTGGTCAACTGGGATCCGGTGCTCGACACCGCGATCTCCGATCTGGAAGTCGAGAACCGCGAAGTGCCCGGCCACATGTGGCACTTCAAGTATCCGCTGGCCGGCGGCGAAACCTACGAGTACATCGAGCGCGACGCGGACGGCACCATCACCCTGCGCGAGACGCGCGACTACATTTCCATCGCGACCACACGCCCCGAGACCATGCTCGGCGACGGCGCGGTGGCGGTGCATCCCGACGACGCGCGCTATGCACCGATCGTCGGCAAGCTGTGCGAAATCCCGGTCGGCCCGAAGGCGCACCGGCGTCTGGTGCCGATCATCACCGACACCTATCCGGATCCGGCGTTCGGCTCGGGCGCGGTCAAGATCACCGGCGCCCACGACTTCAACGACTACCAGGTCGCCGCGCGCAACGGCATTCCGCTGTACGCGCTGATGGACAGCCACGCGCGCATGCGTACCGACGGCCTCTCCTACGAGGAGAGTGCCCAGATCGCAGGCGCGATCGCGCGCGGCGAGCGCGAGGCCGGGGATGTCGGCGCGGTCAATCTGGTGCCCGAGGCACTGCGCGGGCTCGACCGCTACGAAGCACGCAAGCAGGTGATCGAGCAGGTCACGGCAGAAGGCCTGGCCGTCACCGATGCGGACGGCAATCCGGTGATCGATGCGAAACCGATCATGCAGCCCTTCGGCGACCGCACCGGCTCGGTCATCGAGCCGTTCCTGACCGACCAGTGGTTCGTCGCGATGGACGAACTCGGCCGTCGCGGCATGGAACTGGTCGAGAACGGTTCCGTCAAGTTCGTGCCGCCGAACTGGATCAACACCTACCGGCACTGGATGGAGAACATCCAGGACTGGACGATCAGCCGCCAGCTCTGGTGGGGCCATCGCATTCCGGCGTGGTTCGACGAGGCGGGCAACATCTACGTCGGCCGCGACGAGGCCGAGGCGCGCGCGCGTGGCGGCATCGGCAGTGAGATTGCGCTGCGCCAGGACAGCGACGTGCTCGAGACGTGGTTCTCGTCGGCGCTGTGGCCCTTCAGCACGCTCGGCTGGCCCGACGCGGATGCGATGCGCGAGCGCGGCTTCGACGATTTCCTGCCGACCAGCGTGCTGGTGACCGGCTTCGACATCATCTTCTTCTGGGTCGCGCGCATGGTCATGCTGACCGACGCGCTGACCGGCAAGGTGGCCTTCAACGACGTCTACATGACGGGTCTGGTCCGCGACAAGGACGGCCAGAAGATGTCGAAGTCGAAGGGCAACATCCTCGACCCGCTCGACATCATCGACGGCATCAGCGCCGACGCGCTGGTCGCCAAGCGCACCACCGGCCTGATGAAGCCGACCGACGCGCCGAAGATCGAGAAGGCCACGCGCAAGGAATTCCCGGACGGCATCGCCTCGCACGGCGCCGACCCGCTGCGCTTCACGATGGCCGCATTGGCCGGCCCCGGCCGCGACATCAAGTTCGATCTGGGCCGCGCCGAGGGCTACAAGAACTTCTGCAACAAGCTGTGGAACGCCACGCGCTTCGTGCTGATGAACACCGAGGGGTTCGACGCGTCCGTCGACACCGCGCCGGTGACCGATGCCGAGAAGTGGATCCTCTCGCGCCTGGCCAAGGTCACCGCCGAAGCGCAGGCGCATTTCGCCGCCTACCGCTTCGACCTGCTCGCGCAGTCGCTGTACGAATTCGCGTGGAACGAGTACTGCGACTGGTTCGTCGAGCTGACCAAGCCCGCGTTGCAGGGTGAGGACAGGGCGGCCGCAGACAGCACCCGTCGCACCCTGCTGTCGGTGCTCGAAGCGATGCTGCGCCTGTTGCACCCGCTGATTCCGTTCGTCACCGAGGAGCTGTGGCAGCAGGTCGCGCCGCGTCTGGGCATCGAGGGCGACACGATCTCACTGCAGCGCTATCCGCAGGCCACCGATTTCAGCGGTGCCGATTTCGAGCGTGCCGACGCGGACATCGAGTGGCTCAAGCAGATGGTCACCGCGTTGCGCCGCGTGCGCAGCGAGCTGGGTGTCTCGCCCGGCAAGCAGGTGCCGCTGCTGGTGCAGGCCGGTGGCGAGGCGACGCGCAGCCGCCTGCAGCGCTTCGATTCGCAGCTGAAGTTCCTCAACCGCCTCGAGCGCATCGAGACGATCGACGGCGACCCGCCCCCGGCCGCGGCCGGGCTCGTCGGCGATCTCAAGCTGTTCGTGCCGCTGGAAGGCCTGGTCGATCTGGATGCCGAGCGCGCACGTCTCGACAAGGAGATCGCCCGCGTGTCCTCGGAGAAGGACAAGAGCGCCGCGAAGCTGGAGAAGTTCAGCGACAAGGTGCCGGCCGCGGTCGTCGACCAGGAGCGCCAGCGCCTCGTCGACTGGACCGCGCAGTACGACGCGCTGAGCGCACAGCGCGCGCGGCTCTGAGCCGCTCGACGCGTTCGCA
>ENA-UOWK01000885-UOWK01000885.1-bioreactor-metagenome-genome-assembly--contig:-NODE-885-length-12272-cov-9.152165_pt1 | contig 12272 bp, 12 predicted proteins | sample MGYA00238157_ERZ761612 | MGnify/ENA primary metagenome ERZ761612 (study PRJEB28901, sample SAMN06268035) | bioreactor metagenome | isolation source: Joint BioEnergy Institute, California, USA | place... | reverse complement strand
TGCATCGGCCCGCCCCGCCAGCGCGGAAAGCCGTAGCCGTTCAGCATCACCACATCGACGTCCAGCGGTCGCAGCGCGGTGCCGTCGGCGACCACGCGGGCAGCCTCGTTCACCATCGCGGCCATGGTGCGGGCGACGATTTCGGCGTCGTCGAAATCGCGGGGCGTGATGCCCAGATCGGACCGCACCGCGTCCAGGATCGCGGGCAGGTCCGGGTTCGGCTGCGGCTTGCCGTCGGCATAGACGTAATAGCCGCGCCCCGTCTTGCGGCCCAGATCGCCCTGTTCGTACAGGCGGTCGGCAAAGACCGGAACACGGTCGCGCGGATGGCGGTCGGCCGCCTTGCGCTGGCGGGTCATCGCGCCGATGTCCAGGCCCGCCAGGTCGCTGACCGCATAGGGGCCCATGGCGAACCCGAAATCGGTCAGCGCGCGGTCGACCTGCTGGGGCGACGCACCGTCCAGCACCATCGCATCGACCGCCGCGCGGTAATGCGACAGGATGCGGTTGCCGATGAAACCGTCGCAGACGCCCGCGCGCACCGCGATCTTGCCAAGGCGCTTGGCCAGGGCAAAGCCCGTGGCCACGACCTCGGGGGCGGTGCGGTCCGCGACCACGACCTCCAGCAGGCGCATGACATGGGCCGGAGAGAAGAAATGCAGGCCGATCACGTCGCGCGGGCGGCGCGTCGCGTCGGCGATGCGGTCCACGTCCAGATAGGACGTGTTGGTCGCCAGCACCGCATCGGGCTTTGCCACGCGGTCGATGGCGGCAAAGACCTGTTCCTTGACCTCCATCGATTCGAACACCGCCTCGACGATCAGGTCGGCCTGACCCAGGGCCGCGTAATCCGTGTCGGTGCGAAATGCCCCGGACAGGATCGCATCCCGGCGCGCCGCGGCCAGCTTGCCGCGGCTGACGGCCCCCGCCAGCAGGTCGCCGACCGTCGCCTGCGCGCGGGCGGTCGCCTGGTCGTCGCGTTCGATCAGGGTCACGTCCAGCCCGGCCAGCAGGCAGGACACCGCGATGCCCGCGCCCATCGTGCCGCCGCCGATCACGCCGATCCGGTCCAGGGGGCGCGGTGCCACGCCCTTGATCTGCGGCAGATGGGCCACGGCGCGTTCGGAAAAGAAGGCATGGATCAGCGCGGCGCGCTGCGGGCTGTCCATCAGCGCCATAAAGCCCGCGCGCTCAATCGCCATGCCCTGGTCGAAGGGCTGCGCCAGGCCGTCGGTCACCACGTCCACCGCCGTCGCCTGCGCGATCTGGCCGGGCAGCTTGCGCGCCAGGGTGGCCTTCAGCGCCTGCGCGGCATCCGGGTCCGGGGCGGGTGCGGGCAGATCGCGCGTCCGGCGCGGCGGCTGGCCCGCCAGCGTTTCGGCCAGCGCGATCGCGTCCGCGGTCAGATCGCCCTGCGACAGCGCGTCGATCAGCCCCAGGTCCAGCGCCTGCGCGGCGGGAACCTGGCGGGCGCTGGTGATGATGTCCAGGGCGGCGGCGGTGCCGATCAGGCGCGGCAGGCGTTGCGTGCCGCCCGCACCGGGCAGCAGCCCCAGAGTCACCTCGGGCAGGCCCATGCGGGTGCCGGGGGCCGCGATCCGCGCATGGCACCCAAGGGCCAGTTCCAGCCCCCCGCCCAGGGCGGTGCCATGCAGCGCCGCGACGACGGGCTTGTCCAGGGACTCGATGGCGGCGATCACGTCGGGCAGGATCGGCGCCTGCGAAGGCTTGCCGAATTCCGAGATGTCGGCACCTGCGACCCAGGTGCGGCCGGCGCACAGGATCACGGCAGCGTCTGCGCCTGTGTCCGCGGCAAAGTCGCGCGCCGCGTCCATCAGGCCCTGCCGCACGGCATGGCCCGTGGCGTTGACCGGCGGGTTGTCGATGGTGATCAGGCCGATGCGGCCTTGGCGGGCATAGGATACGGACATCTGGGAAAACCTCTCAGTCATTCGGGCTGCCGGGCCAGGCGGGCACGCCGTCGGCACCGACCAGCCGTTGCAGGCGGGCGACCGTTTCGCGCAGCACGGGGCCGACATGGGCATGGATGCGGTCGTCGGGCAGCACGTCGTCCAGCGCCCCGCAGGAGAACATCACCGGGCCGGCCAGCCGCGCCGACCGGAACGGCACCGACACCGCCGAGATGTTGGACGAATAGCGCAGCCCCTGGCGCACCACGGTATAGCCCTTGGCGATCAGTTGGCCGCGCGCCTCCAGCCGCAGATCCTCCAGCGTGCCGCCGTCCAGCGGCGGTTCGGGATGATCGGCCAGCAGGCCCGCGAATTCCTCGCGCGTGGTGGCGCCCAGCAGGGCCAGGCCCGACGACGATCCGGCGATGGGCAGGCGGTGGCCCACCTCCAGCCAGATCGACGCCGCGCGCTGCGGCCGCCAGGTGCGCATCAGGGCGACCTTGTCGCGGTCGCGCACCGCGAACAGGACCAGCGTGCCGGTCTGGTCGGCCAGGGCCTGCATCATGCCCTGCGCCGAATCCAGGAAGGCCAGCGATGCCGCCGCCACATGCCCCATCGCCAGCAGCGTCGGGCCGGGACGATAGCGGTCGTTGCGCTGCGGCTGCGTCAGGTAGCCCAGGCAGCCAAGCGTGTAGGTCAGCCGCGACACGGTCGATTTCGGCAGGCCGGTGCGTTCCGCGATCTGCGCGTTGCTCAGCCCGTCGTCATCGGTCCGGAACGCCCGCAGCACCGACAGCCCGCGCGCCAGCGCGGTGGCAAAGTTGCGGTCGTCCTCATAATCGGGGCGCGTGTCCGGGGCCGGGGTCATCACATGGACCCCGGAATCAGCAGCGACAGGATGGGGAACAGGATCAGCAGCAGCAGGACCAGCATGTCCACGGCCAGGAACCGCGTGACGCCGGCAAAGATCTTGTCGATGCCCACCGACTTGGTGACGTTGCTGACGACGAAGACGTTCAGGCCCACGGGCGGCGTGATCAGCCCGATCTCCAGCAGCTTGACGACGATGACGCCGAACCAGATCAGGTTCAGGCCGTAACCCTCGATCAGCGGCACCATGAAGGGCAGCGTCAGGACCATGATCCCGATCGGGTCCAGGAACATGCCCAGCACCAGATAGATCACCACGACGACCAGCATCAGCATGGCCAGCGACAGTTCGGCGTCCGACACCATGCCCACGACCGCCCCCGCCATGCCCGTCAGCGCGACGAAGCTGACGAAGATCTTGGCGGCGCCCGCGATCAGGAAGATCGCCGCGGTCTGCACCAGGCTTTCGCGGACCGCGCGCCACATCACGCCCATCGTCAGGCGGCGTTGGGCAAAGCCGATGATCGTGGTCAGCACGACGCTGACGGCCGCGGCCTCGGTCGCGGTGAACATGCCGCCATAGATGCCGCCGACGATGACCACGAACAGCAGCAGCGCGGGCCAGGCCGCGATGGCCGCATCGGTCCGGCTGGCATCGCCGCGTTCGCCGCGGGGGGCCGCGTCCGGGTCGCGGTTCACCCACCAGGCGATGACCAGCAGCATGCCGGCCAGCGACAGGATGCCCGGCAGGATGCCCGCCAGAAACAGCTGCGCGATCGATGTCTCGGTGAAGATGCCATACAGGATGAACAGCACGGATGGCGGGATCAGCGACCCCAGGGTGCCGCCCACCGCCACCGATGCGGTGGCCAGCTTGGGGTCATAGCCCATGCGCAGCATCTCGGGGACGCAGATGCGTCCCATCGTCGAGGCGCAGGCGATCGACGACCCCGAGATGGCCGAGAACCCGCCGCATCCCAGCACCGATGCCATCGCCACGCCGCCCCGCACCGGCCGCAACCAGACCGCCGCCGCGTCATAGATGCGCGTGGTGATGCCGGCATAGAACGCGATGTTGCCCAGGGCCACGAACAGCGGCACCATCGACAGATCGTAGGAGTGGACCAGGTCGAAGAAGTTCGAGAAGACCACCGAGCTGGTGGGGTTCAGCGCCCGTTCCGGCATCCACGCGCCGGTGCGCGTGGCATAGACCAGGAACGTGCCGACGCTGGCCACGCCCGCCAGGGCGAACGCGATGGGCACGCGCATCGCCAGCAGCACCAGAACCGCCGCCATCGCGACAAGGCCGATCGTCATCGGGTCCATCAGTTCACCTCGTTTCCGTCGGCATCCAGGATCACGTCGCCGTGGCGCAGCTGCCGCAGGTCACCCACCAGCAGCATCGCCAGCCGCACCCACATCAGCAGCAGCCCGGCCATGAACAGCGCCACGCCCGGCCAACGCGGCAGGTTCAGGTCGCCATAGTAGAACTCGCCCGAGGCGAAGGCCTGACCGGCCACCCGCCAGGACGCATAGATCAGCGGCATCAGCGCCAGAAGGCCCACGACATGGCCCAGCACGATGAGGGTCGCGCGCAGGCGCGGCGGCATGCGGTCCGACAGGAAGGTGACGGCGACGTGGCTGCGCGCCGCCGTCGCCGCCGCCATGGGCAGCAGGATGGCCGCGACCATCAGTTCGCGGACCAGGATGATCGCATCGGGCACGCTGGTTCCCCAGAACGCGCGCATCGCCACGTTGGCAAAGATCACCAGCCCCAGCGCGATCAGCGCCAGGACAGCCAGGTCCAGAAGTGTCCGTTCGATCACGCGCATGGGATCAGCCGCGCTCCCAGGGATAACCCTGCGTTTCCAGCTCCTGCGTGTATTGCGCGATCAGCCCGCGGTATTCGTCCAGCAGCGCCTGTCCGTCCAGGCCCGCGGCGTCCGCCCGTGCGACCCATTCGTCCAGGTAGGGCTGGCCCGCCTCGGTCAGCCGCGCGCGATCCTCGTCCGAGAAGCTGACGATCTCCTTGCCGGCATCCTCCAGGATCTTGATCGATTCGGCGTTCGCCTGTTCGATGATACGGCCGAATTCATCGGCCAGCCCCTCGCCCGCGGTCATGATGACCTGCTGCTGCTCGGGGGACAGCGAATCGAACATCGACTTGTTCATGACGATGCCAAGCGCGCCGACCTGGCCCCAGTCGATGAAGGTGTAGCTGTCGAAGACCTCGTCGAACTTCAGCGCCGCGACCAGGTAGGAATAGGTCTGGGTGCAGTCCAGCAGGCCGTTCTCCATGCCCTGATAGGCCTCGTAGACGCTCATGTCGACCAGGGTCGCGCCCAGGTCGCGGAAGGTCTGGCCATAGGCGCCGACGCCACGCACCTTCTTGCCCGCCAGCTGGTCGACCGAGGTCACCGCCGGCCCCTTGCAGCCCATCTGCACCGCAGAGGTCGTGTAGGTGCCCACATAGACCAGGTTCTGCGCGGCCAGGTTGGCCTTGATCTGCTCGTTGTTGCGCATCAGCGCGTCGGTGGCCTTCATGCCCACCCACGGATCGGGGTTGTCCAGCGGCAGGTCGGCGATGCCGTAGGCCACCATGTCCTGGGGGAAATAGACGCCGATGACGCTGCCCAGGTCGGCCACGCCGTCGCGCAGGGACTGGACGGCGGCCTTTTCCGAAAAGAGCGCCCCGCCCCAGGTGATGTCCAGCATCAGGTCGCCGCCCGACTGTTCGGCCACCTGATCGGCGAACCACTGCGTCGCCTCGGCGCGCGCGCCGCGGTTGGGACCGGGCTCGCCATAGATCAGCGTGGTCTGCGACATGGCGGGGGCGGCAAGGGCTGCGGTCAGGCCGGCAGCCATCAGCGCCGTGCGATACGACGGTGTGGTCATGATAAAACTCCTCCCAGTTCCACTTAGCAGGCTGCCATTCCGCACTGCGGAACGCAACCTTGAATTGACCTGATTGTGACCACTGCGCTATCTGGCGGTTTTCCGCCTGATGCCGGATGTTGCGCCTTCACCATCGGAGCTTCCCATGACGCCCCACCCCGTCCGACCGCTGCTGCTGGCCCTTGGCCTGTCCCTGGGCTGGGCCTGGCCCGCCGCGGCCCAGACCCCGGACCTGCCCTTCACCGCCGCCGAGATCGAGGCCGCGCAGTATGACGGCAGCGATCTGCCCCGGGGCCGGTCGGCCCTGACCGCCAAGGTGCAGCTGCTGCTGGACCGGTCCGGAACCTCTCCGGGCGTCATCGACGGGTTCAAGGGCGGGATGAGCCAGAGCGCGATCAAGGCGTTCGAACGCCGCACGGGCCTGCCCCAGGACGGCGTGATGGACCCCCATGTCTGGAACCTGCTGCAGTCCTTCGCGACGCGCCCCGTCACCCAGACCTATGTCGTCACCGCCGAGGACGCCGCCGGGCTGGCCGCGTCGATCCCCACGGATTACGCGGAAAAGGCGCTGATGCCCGCCATGGCCCATACCAGCGTCGCCGAACGCCTGGGCGAGCGGTTCCACATGGACGAGAAGTTCATCGAGTTCCTGAACCCCGGCGTGGCCCTGGTACCCGGCGCGACCATCCAGGTGATGGCGCCGAATCCCCGCCTGCGCGGCCAGGTCACGCGGATCATCATCGACAAGGACAACCGCCGCGTCGCCGGATACAACGCCCGCGGCCAGATGGTCGTGGATTACCCGGCGACCATCGGCAGCAGCGCCACCCCCTCGCCGCAGGGGGCGCACAACGTGCGGACCGTGGCGATCAACCCGAACTATACCTACAATCCCAACGTCAATTTCCGCCAGGAAGGCAACGACAGTCCGCTGGTCATCCCGCCGGGGCCGAACGGGCCGGTGGGCACCGTCTGGATCGGGCTGACCAAGCCCACCTACGGCATCCACGGCACGCCCACCCCGTCGCAGCTGTTCGCGAACCAGTCGATGGGCTGCGTGCGCCTGACCAACTGGGATGCCGAGGAGCTGGCCGGCATGGTCACCATCGGCGGCACCGAGGTCCAGTTCCTGGATGCCGGGGTCACCATCGCCGACGTGACCGGCAGCGGCACCGCGGTCAGCCCGCCCGTGGCCGAAATCGCGCTGCCCGAAGGCACGACAGACCAGATCACGACGCCAGATCCCGCGCAGCCGCTGTCGTTGCCCGATCCTCAGGCGCCTGCCACCGTCGCCCCGACGACCCCGACCCCCACTGCCCCGACGCCGGTAGCCCCCGCGGCCACGGATCCGGCGGCCATCCCCGCCGCGCCGGATGCCGCCGCGCCCGTGACCCCCGATCCGCTCAGCGATGCCCTCAGCGGCGCGCTGCCCGAAGGGTTCGTCGTCCCGCCTCTGGAAGAGGCGCAGCCATGATCCGCGTGGCGGGGACGATCATCGCGTTGACGCTGGCGGTGGTCCCCGCCCTGGCGCAGGAGCGCCCCCCTGAGGCAGAGCCTGACACCGCCCGGACCGCCGACCGCCCGCCCGAAAAGCCCGAAGCTGCGGAACCGGCGCCCGTGCCGGACCCGGTCCCTGATGCGATCAGCGAATCGGTACCGGACGAACCTGCGGCGCAGCCCTTCGGCCCGCCGCCCCCGCCGGTCTGGTTCACCTTGGCCGAGACGGACGCGGAATATGACGCCTGCCGACTGGCGCTGTCGGTGATGGGCGCGCAATTCCGCCCCCAGCCCCCCGTGACCGACCCGGACAACCGCGACTGCGGCATCGCCCGTCCGCTGCAGGTCAGCCGCATCCTGCCCGACGTCGCCCTGTCGGGCGAGCCGGTGATGCGCTGTGCGGCCGCGCTGTCGCTGGCCTTGTGGACGCGGGATTTCCTGCAGCCTGCCGCGGGGCTTCTGCCCGAAACGCCGCGCCTGACCGCGCTGGAGACCGGACCGGCCTATTCCTGCCGCGACCGCGTGGGGACCGGAGAGGCCGACCCGAAACCGTCGGAACACGGCTATGGCAATGCGATCGACGTGATGGGCTTTCGCTTCGACGATGGCGATCCCGTGCTGGTGCAGCCGCGCCAAGGCGACGGCGATGCCGCCGAAAGCTTTCAGAAGGCAGCGCAGGGGACCGGATGCCTGCTGTTCACCACCGTTCTGGGACCGGGATCGAACGCCGCGCATGACGACCACCTGCATCTGGACATGGCGGCCCGGAACGGCGGCTGGCGGCTGTGCGAATGACGCCTCAGCGGCTCTGACGCTCCATGTCCAGATAGGTCGGGTCGAACCGGGCCAGCATCGCCAGGCCCTTCCAGTCCAGGATCGACACATCCGCCCCGGACCAGCGCAGCAGGCCGCGATCGCGCAGATCGCGCACGGCCCGGTTCACGTGGATGGGTGAATATCCCAGGATATCCGCCAGTTCCCGTTGCAGCAAAGGCAGAGAGAACTGATGGTCGGCCGCGGCGCCGACGGCGTTCAGGCGGGTATAGACCTCGCACAGCAGGTGGGCCAGATGCGCGCTGGAGCGCAGCGAGGCCGCCGCGACCAGCCATTGCCGGTGCACCGCCGCGTCGATCAGCGTCGCCATCCACAACAGGCGCGTCAGGTGCGGAAAATTCTCGGTGATCTCGACCAGTTCGTCGTGATCGACGAACTCGACCTCGGCGGGACCGACAGCGACGACGGAATGTTCCAGCCCGGCCAGAACGAACCCGTGCAGATCGACGAAATCGCCCGGCACGTGCAGGGCGGTGATCACCCGTTCGTCGGGCCGCCCGACCAGGCGGTGCGAACGCGCCGACATGCCGCGCAGCATCATGCAGCTGCGTTTCGCCACCCGGTCGACGGGGACGATCACCTCTCCGGATGCGAAGCTGACATGTTGGGTGCGCAGGGCGCGAAGACGGGCCAGATCGCGTTCGGGCAAACTGTCACGTCGTTGAAGGAAGCGGATAAAATACTCGGTAATCGCCATTCCGCCCCTCCTTCTAAGGCAGCCGGACAGTTGCAAATCGGGATTCTGGACGCAATGGTCCCCCCTTGCGTTCTAACATTGATTAAGCCAACGCAACGCGGCGCCGCTTGGTTTCACGCGCGCGCGCGCATGGGCAGGCGCAGCGCGGCCTCCAACGCGGCAAAGCTGTCCGCGATGCCGGGGCAACGGCGCGTCACGAATTCGTCCAGCTGGGGGTACAGTCGCACCGCCTCGTCCAGCTTGGCGTCCGAACCGGGCGCATAGAGGCCCGCGCGGATCATCAGTTCCGATTCGGCATAGGCGCCAAGCGCCGCGCGGGCCCGCCCGATGGCCGCGTTCTCGACCGCGCTGGCGGCATCGGGCAGCGACCGTGACACCGACCGCACCACGTCGACCGCCGGAAAGCGGCCCCGTTCCGCGATGGTGCGGTCCAGCACGACATGGCCGTCCAGCGTCCCGCGCAGGATGTCGGCCACCGGCTCCTCCATGTCCGATCCCGCGACCAGCACGCTGAAGATGCCGGTGATGTCGCCCGACCCTTCCGGGCCGGGGCCTGCGCGTTCCGCCAGCGCCATGATCAGGTTCGACACCGACGGGGGAAAGCCGCGATAGCTGGGCGGTTCGCCCGCGGCCAGGGCGATCTCGCGGTGCGCCTCGGCAAAGCGGGTGATCGAATCGGCCAGGAACAGGACGTGGCGGCCCTGGTCGCGAAAATGCTCGGCCACGGCCATCGCGGCCCAGGCACAGCGCCGCCGGATCAGCGGCGACTGATCCGAGGTCGCCGCGACGATCACCGCACGGGCCATGCCCTCCGGACCCATCGTCTTTTCGACGAATTCGCGCAGCTCGCGACCACGTTCGCCGATCATGGCGATCACCACGACATCGGCCTGCACACCGCGCGCCATCTGCGACAGCAGCGTGGATTTTCCCACCCCCGACCCCGCGAACAGGCCGATCCGCTGTCCCGCGACGATGGGCAGCAGCGTGTCGAAGACCGCCATTCCGGTGGCCAGCCGCGCCCCAAGGCGCTTGCGCGTGGCGGCAGGCGGCGCTTCGGTCCGAAAGCTGCGGCGCGTCAGGCCCTGGGTCAGCGGGCGACCGTCCAGGGGCTGTCCCAACGGGTCGATGATCCGGCCGATCCAGGCATCGCAGGGGGCGATTCGCGGCGCGAAGTCCAGCTGCACCTGGGCGCCGACCGACAGCCCCTCGATCGGGCCCTCGGGCAGGATCTGGGCGGCGCGGGGCGACAGGCCCACGATCTCTCCGCCCAGATCGCCCGATTGCAGGGCGATTCGCACCCGGTCGCCGACCGATGCGCGCCCGTTCAGCCCTTCGGCGGCGATCAGGCCCGCGCGGATCGACTGCACGCGACCGTAATGCGTGGCCAGGCGCAGCTGCGACAGCCGGCGCGCGATCGATTCAAGCTTGTCCATCCGGTCTCCTTTCGCCGCGTGTCGAAAATCCGGCGGCTGAAACGGTTTCTAAACCAATTGGGGTTAAGACCGGGTTTATCGAGATTGAGGAGAAGCCTCATGTTTGAGAAGATCGAAATGCTGCGGATGGCCCGCGCGATGGGCCAGCACACGCAGGCCCGCCACATCGAGGTGGCGCGCAACATCGCCAACGCGGACACGCCCGGTTTCCGGGCCCACGACCTGCAGCCCTTTGCCGAGACCTATCGGCAGGCCGAGGAGGGCGGCACGCTGCGCGTGTCGAACGCCCGCCACCTGGATGCGCCGCAATGGTCGCCCGGCGGGGCGCGGGTGATCGAGGTCGCGGGCCCCGTCTCTCCGAACGGCAACTCCGTGTCGCTGGAGGAGGAGATGGTCCGCGCCGCCGAGGTCAAGAGCAGCCATGACCGCTCGCTGACCATCTATCGCTCGGGGCTGGACCTGCTGCGGTCCAGTCTGGGACGCAGGTAAGGAACCACCACCATGACCGATCAGATTTCACCGCTGCGCATGGCAGCGTCGGGGATGCGTGCGCAGACCGAACGCCTGCGCCACACGTCCGAGAACATCGCGAACGCAGACACGCCCGGCTATCGCCGCAAGCTGGTGGCCTTCGAGGAGGCCGTCCGTTTCGGCCGCACGACGGGCGAGGTCCAGGCCGGCCGCATGCAGCTGGACCAGTCGGCGCTGCCGCGCATCCACGACCCCGCGCATCCGATGGCCGACCAGGACGGCTATTACGACGGATCCAACGTCGATCTGGTGATCGAGCTGGCCGACGCCCGCGAGGCGGGCCGCAGCTACGAGGCCAACCTGCGCATGTTCGAACAGACCCGTCAGATGAACGGATCGCTTCTTGATCTTCTTCGCCGCTAGAAAGGCCGACCCATGATTTCCGGATTGAACGCCGCCAACGCCTATTCCGCCGCCCGCACCGCCGTCGCCCCCCAGCAGGGATCGGAGGCCCTGGCCCGCGTGGGCCAGGCCGCCGAGGATTTCGCCGCCCAGATGGCCCAGGTCGACCAGGTCGCCACCGGCGCCATGACCGGCCAGACCAGCACCCAGCAGCTGGTCCAGACCATCGCCGAGGCCGAGCTGACCATGAACACCGTCGTGGCGATCCGCGACAAGGTCGTCGAGGCGTACCAGGAAATCCTGCGGATGCCGGTGTAGGGAAGGAACGTCGTGATGGGAGAGACGGTCCTTTTCGACATGCTGCGCCAGGCGCTGCTGATCTCGGTCCGGATCTCGGCCCCGCTTCTGGGGGTCGCGCTGATCGCGGGGGTGGTGATCGGCCTGTTCCAGGCGCTGACCTCGGTTCAGGAGATGACGCTGACCTTCGTGCCCAAGGTGGGGCTGATGCTGGTCGTCTTCTGGGTCTCGATGAGCTTCATGACCACCGCCCTGGCGGATTTCTACCTGGGCGAAATCATCCCCATGATCGCGGGCAGCTGAGATGGACAACGCAATCTATGCCAGCCTGTCGCGGCAATCCGGCCTGATGGCCGAGATGCGCGTCGTGGCCAACAACATCGCCAATGCCAATACCACCGGATACCGGCGCGAGGGCGTGATCTTTGCCGAACACCTCTCCGCGCTGGACCGCCAGGGCGACACGCTGTCGATGGCCCACGCCCGCGGCCGCCTGCTGGACCTGCAGCAGGGCGGGCTGACGCAGACCAACAACAGCATGGACCTGGCCATCGAGGGCGAGGGGTTCTTTCTGGTCGAGGCGCCCGACGGGCTGCGCCTGACCCGCGCGGGCGCCTTCATCCCCTCGGCCGAGGGGGAACTGATGACCGCCGACGGCCACCGTCTGCTGGACGAGGGTCAGGCGCCGATCATCCTGCCGGCCGGCGCCAATGCGGTGGCCATCGGTGCCGACGGCACGCTGTCGTCGAACGGCCTGCCCTTTGGCCGCATCGGCCTGTTCACCCCGCCCGAAGGCACCGACCTGACCCGCCAGAGCGGCACCGGCTTCGCCGTCGAGGGCGAGCCGCAGCTGGTCGAGGAGGGCCGCATCCGCCAGGGCTTCCTGGAGGACAGCAACGTCGACCCGATCTTCGAGATCACCCGCATGATCGAGGTCCAGCGCGCCTACGAGCTGGGCCAGAC
>ENA-UOWK01000879-UOWK01000879.1-bioreactor-metagenome-genome-assembly--contig:-NODE-879-length-12362-cov-5.471764_pt1 | contig 12362 bp, 9 predicted proteins | sample MGYA00238157_ERZ761612 | MGnify/ENA primary metagenome ERZ761612 (study PRJEB28901, sample SAMN06268035) | bioreactor metagenome | isolation source: Joint BioEnergy Institute, California, USA | place... | reverse complement strand
TGACGCTGTTCCTGCTGATCTTCCGTCAGCCGTTCGGTTTTGTCGCCATGCTCGGCACCATCGCGCTGGCGGGGATGATCATGCGCAACTCGGTGATTCTGGTTGACCAGATCGAGCAGGACATCAGCCACGGCCTCGATCGCTGGCACGCCATCATCGAGGCCACCGTGCGCCGCTTCCGCCCCATCGTGCTGACCGCGCTGGCAGCCGTGCTGGCGATGATTCCGCTGTCGCGCAGCGTATTCTTCGGGCCAATGGCGGTCGCCATCATGGGTGGCCTGGTGGTCGCCACGGCTCTGACCCTGTTATTCCTGCCGGCGCTTTACGCGGCCTGGTTTCGGGTCAAGGAAAGCGAGGCTCGCTAACGAGCGAGTGACGCTGGCGGCTTGCTCCTGAAAAGCCCGGTAGACGTGGCGGGACAAGCGGCGGCCATGGATAATGCGCGGTTTTCGTCGGCCCCGCCCGGGGCCGGCGGGACGCCATCGTCCCGTGTTCGTCGGACGGCGCTGCCACCGTCCTGCCTGGAGTCCTCATGTTCAGCCCGCTCGTCACCTTCCCGGCCCTGTATAGCGCCACATTACTCATGCTGGCCGGTTCGGGGCTGTTCAGCACCTACATGGGCCTGCGCCTGACGGAGGAGGGCGCGGGCGACGCCTGGGTCGGCGGTCTGATGGCGGCCTACTATTTCGGTCTGGTATGCGGTGGCAAGTTCGGCCACAAGCTGATCGCCAGCGTTGGCCATATCCGCTCCTACGTCGCCTGCGCCGGCATCGCCACGGTGATCGTGCTGCTGCATGTGCTGGTCGAGCGCCTGGAAGTCTGGCTGTTGCTGCGCTTCGTGATGGGCGCGGTGATGATGAATCAGTACATGGTGATCGAAAGCTGGCTCAACGAGCAGTCGGAGAACCATATGCGCGGCAAGGTGTTCGCCGGCTACATGGTGGCCGTGGATCTGGGCCTGGTGGTCGGCCAGGGCCTGCTGGCGATGAGCCCGACCCTGGATTACAAGCCGCTGGTGCTGGTGGCGATCTGTTTCGCCTCCTGCCTGATCCCGCTGGCCGTGACCCGTCGCGTGCACCCGGCCAAGCTGGTGGCTGCACCGCTGGAAATCGGGTTTTTCTGCAAGCGCGTGCCGCAGGCGCTGGGCAGTATTTTCGTGGCGGGGCTGATGGTCGGCGCCTTCTACGGCCTGGCGCCGGTTTATGCCAGCCGCAGCGGGCTGGATACTGCGCAGGCGAGCCTGTTCGTGGCCATCTGCATCATCGCCGGCTTCTGTGCGCAGTGGCCGTTGGGCTGGTTGTCCGATCGCCTGGACCGTAGCTGGTTGATTCGCGGCAACGCCATTCTGCTGTGCCTGGTCGCCATTCCCATGTGGGGGCTGTTCGACCTGCCGTACTGGCTGTTGTTGGCCAACGGCTTCGTCACCGGGATGTTGCTGTTCACCCTCTATCCGCTGGCCGTGGCGCTGGGCAACGACCATGTCGAGCAAGCGCGCCGGGTGGCATTGTCGGCCATGCTGCTGACCACCTATGGTGTTGGCGCCTGCATCGGACCGTTGTTGGCCGGTTTCATGATGCAGCGTTTCGGGCCGGGCATGTTCTACATGCTGGTATCGCTCTATGCGGTGGTGCTGATCTTCTGGGTGCAGCCCAAGCGCGTCACCGGCCGGCACCGGGTTGACGAGGCGCCGCTAAGCCATGTGCCGATGCCTGATACGGTCAGCCCCATGGCCGCGGCGCTCGACCCGCGTGTAGACGAAGTGCCGGAAGACTTGCTGGTGGATGCGCCCGTCAGTATCGGTCGCTCCGACGGCGAGCCGGACCCGCAGAAATAGGCAACAAAAAACGGGAGCCATTGGCTCCCGTTTCTTATCGAGCGGTTTGGACTCATTCGTCCATTTGCGATTGCAGGTAGTTCTGCAGACCGACGGCTTCGATCAGGCTCAGCTGGGTTTCCAGCCAGTCGATGTGATCTTCCTCGGAGCAGAGGATTTCTTCCAGCAGTTCGCGGCTGGCGTAGTCACCAATGCTCTCGCAATAGGCGATGGCAGCCTTGAGGTCGCCATGGGCCTTGTGCTCGATCTTCAGGTCGCACTCGAGCATTTCCTTGGTGTTTTCACCGATCAGGATCTTGCCCAGGTCCTGCAGGTTGGGAATGCCTTCGAGGAACAGGATGCGCTTGATCAGCTTGTCGGCGTGCTTCATCTCGTCGATGGACTCGTGGTACTCATGCTCGCCAAGCTTTTTCAGGCCCCAGTCTTCATACATGCGGGCATGCAGGAAGTACTGGTTGATGGCGACCAGTTCGTTACCAAGAATCTTGTTCAGGTGTTGAATGACCTTCTTGTCGCCTTTCATGACCGCTCCTGCTGTTTCAATGACCGTGGTGGCCTTGAATTTTCGGCCGCGTTTTTCTTTATGTCAAACCTAAGTGTTTGAAACATAAGTAAAAATAAAACCGAATAAGAATGTTTTTATTCCGCATCATGGCGCCAAGTTATTGAATTGGCGCAATAAAAAAGTTGTTCATAGTTCGGCGGAGACACAATTGGCTGAAAACCGTCGGTATTTTATTTTTCTGCACTCATAAAAAAGCCCCGCTTTGCGGGGCATTGGGGCACGCAGAATTCAGGCAGCGTGGGCCGAGTGTGGGTCGCGGCTGTTCAGGTAGTCCTGCAGGCGGGCCTGCTGAGCCTGCGTCATGAACAGCCCAAGCTTGCTGCGTCGCCAGAGAATGTCGGTGCTGCTCCGTGCCCATTCTTCGCGGCGCAGGTAATCCACTTCGCGGGTGTAGAGGCCGGCGCCAAGGTGTTCGCCGAGGTCAGTCAGGTTGTGCACGTCTTCGAGCAGGCGCCAGGTGCGGCTGCCGTAAGACGTGGCCCAGCGTCTGGCCAGGTTGGAAGGTAACCAGCCATGACGCTCGCAAAGTGCTTCGACCAATGCACTCTGGCTTTGCAGATCCTCACCTCCTGGCAGCGCAGCACTGGCCGTCCAGCTCGGGCCGAGGTTCTTGAAGTAGGGCGCCAGTTGCTGCATGGCTGACTCGGCCAGCTTGCGATAGGTGGTCAGCTTGCCGCCGAACACCGAGAGCAGTGGCGCTTCTCCAGGCGTGCCGGAGAGCGACAATGTGTAGTCGCGGGTGATGGCTGAAGGCTCGTCGGACTCGTCATCGCACAGCGGGCGTACGCCGGCGAAGCTGTGCAGGACGTCGGCCTGGCTGAGTTGCTGTTTGAAGTGGTCATTGACCACCTTGAGCAGGTAATCGGTTTCCTCGGCGGTGATCGCCACCTGAGCAGGGTCGCCCTGGTACTCGCGGTCGGTGGTGCCGATCAGGGTGAAACGCTCCAGATAGGGGATGGCGAAGACGATGCGGCGGTCTTCGTTCTGCAGGATGTAGGCCTGCTCGCCCTCGTACAGCCGTGGCACGACGATATGGCTGCCCTGGATCAGGCGGATGCCATACGGTGACTGCTGCTTGAGGTCTTCACGGATGAAGCGCGCGACCCACGGGCCGGCGGCGTTGACTAGCGCACGGGCGCGAATCGACAGCAGGCTGCCGTCACTGCGTTCCAGGTGGATATGCCACAGGCCCTTGCTGCGTCGGGCGCTGACGCAACGCGTTCGAGGGTGGATGTGCGCGCCCTTTTCCCGGGCCGCCATGGCGTTGAGTACCACCAGACGGGCATCGTCCACCCAGCAATCGGAGTATTCGAACCCGCGGCTGATTTCTGCTTTAAGCGGGCTGCCAGCACCGAAGCGCAGGCCGCGCGAGGCGGGCAGGCGCTCACGTTTACCCAGGTGATCGTAAAGAAACAGGCCGGCACGGATCATCCAGGCCGGACGCAAGTGCGGGCGGTGCGGCAGGACGAAGCGCATCGGCTTGACGATGTGCGGCGCCTTGGCCAGCAACACTTCGCGCTCGGCCAGGGCCTCGCGCACCAGACGAAACTCATGGTGCTCCAGATAGCGCAGGCCACCATGGATCAGCTTGCTGCTGGCAGACGAGGTGTGGCTGGCCAGGTCATCCTTTTCGCAAAGGAACACCGACAGGCCGCGACCGGCTGCATCCGCCGCGATGCCCACGCCATTGATGCCACCGCCAACGACGGCGAGGTCATAGACTTCCGCAACGGGGCTGGTAAATGGATCGTGGGGCATGTGGCACGCTCGGCTATTGGATTCGAATGTGTTTATGTTCACTTTCGAAAATATGCTAGACGAAGATGCGCTGCTTCGCTACCTCAGCACGCGATTGCGCGCCGAGCGGTAGGGAAGGATCGGTTTTTTTGTAGGGCAGGCGTGATCCACCGAGACGTTGCTGGCAGGTTGCACCCGCCCTACGCGATAGCCGTCGAGAGGCCAGTCAGACCAGATCGAGCTGGACCTTGTGACTATGCAGCAGGCGGGTAATGGCGGCCGAGGGCGCGCTGTCGGTGAAGACGCGGTTAACCAGGGCAATGGAGCCCAGGCGCACCACGGCGTTACGCCCGAACTTGCTGGAGTCGGCTGCGAGGAAAACCTGTCGCGCATTGTCGATGATGGCCTGTGAAACGCGGACTTCCTGGTAGTCGAAATCGAGCAAGCTACCGTCGTCGTCGATGCCGCTAATGCCGACGATGGCGTAATCGACCTTGAACTGCTGGATGAAATCCACCGCGGCCTGGCCGACGATGCCGCCATCGCTGCGCACCGTGCCGCCAGCTACCAGCACCTCGAAATCGGCCTTGGCGCTGAGCTGGGCGGCGACGTGCAGGTTGTTGGTGATGATCTTCAGGCCCTTGTGATTCTGCAGTTCGCGGGCAATGGCTTCGGTGGTGGTACCGATGTTGATGAACAGCGAGGCGTGATCGGGAATCTGCGCCGCCACGGCCTCGGCGATACGTTGCTTCTCCTCGCGCATCTGCCCGGCGCGCATGCCGTAGGCGGTATTCTGAATGCTCGAGGCTTCGCAGGCGGCACCTCCATGGGTGCGGCGCAATAGGCCGTGTTCGGCCAACTGATTGATGTCGCGGCGAATGGTCTGCGGGGTGACGGCGAACGCTTGGGCCAGTTCGTCGATGCTGACGTAGCCGCGCTCGCGGGCGAGATTGAGGATGTCCTGCTGTCGGGGAGCGAGATTCATGAGCGCTTCCTGTGATGGTCACCCATTATAGGCTGTAGATGCGGAGGATTTCGGCCTGTTAATGTAGGACATCTTTCACAGCGTTTTCACATTCGAACATGACTCCTGCAATCGATCTGTTGAAGAAGGCCAAGGCCGAACACCGTGTGCACAGTTACCAGCACGATCCCAAGGCGCCGTCCTATGGGCTGGAAGCAGCGGAAAAGCTGGGGCTGGCGCCCGAGCGCGTGTTCAAGACCTTGCTCGCGGCTACCGAGAAGGGCGAGCTGTTGGTGGCCGTGGTGCCGGTGGCCGGTAGCCTAGACCTCAAGGCGCTGGCGACGGCAGCCGGGGCGAAGAAGGTCGACATGGCCGACCCGACAGCCGCGCAACGTGCCACCGGCTACCTGGTCGGCGGCATCAGTCCGTTGGGACAGAAGAAGCGCCTGCGTACCTTCATCGACGAGTCGGCGTGCCTGCATCCCACCATTCATGTCAGCGGTGGCCGACGCGGGCTGGAGCTTGAGCTCTCGGCCGACACCCTGGCCCAGCATACCCAGGGACACTTCGCCGCTATCGGCAAAGCCTGAGTCGCGCAGTATGCTGCAAGCAAAATAAGTCATCCTGCGGTCAACTGCAGCGATCGTTGGCAATAACAACAAGGAACCTTGCATGTCTCAATACCTGCTAGCCATCGACCAGGGCACCACCAGCTCCCGCGCCATCATCTTCAGTGCTCAGGGCTTGCCGGTGGCGCGTGCTCAGCAGGAATTCAAGCAGTACTTCCCGCAGGATGGCTGGGTCGAGCACGACGGCCAGGAGATCTGGCTGTCCACGCTCAAGGTCTGCCGTGACGCCATCGCCAGCAGTGGTCTGCAGCCTGAGGCGATCGCCGCCATCGGCATCACCAACCAGCGCGAAACCACGCTGGTCTGGGATGCCAAGACAGGCACGCCCATCCACCCGGCCATTGTCTGGCAGGATCGCCGCACCGCCGACTATTGCGCCGGGCTCAAGGAGCAAGGCCACGAGGCAATGGTCTCGGCCAAGACCGGCCTGCTGATCGATCCGTATTTCTCCGCCACCAAGTTGCGCTGGATTCTGCGCAACGTGCCCGGCGCGCAGGAGCGGGCAGAGCGCGGTGAGCTGCGTTTCGGTACGGTCGACAGCTTCCTGCTGTGGCGCCTGACCGATGGCAAGGTGCACCGCACCGACGCCAGCAATGCGTCGCGCACACTGATGTTCAACATCCATACCCAGCAGTGGGACGAGGAGCTGCTCGAGCTGTTCGGCATTCCCGCCGGCCTGCTACCCGAGGTGCTCGATTGCGCCGCCGAGTTCGGTCATACCGAGCGCGAGCTGCTCGGCGCCAGTATCCCGGTGTTGGGTATGGCCGGCGACCAGCAGGCAGCCTTGATCGGTCAGGCCTGCTTCGAGCCGGGCATGGTCAAGAGTACCTATGGCACTGGTTGCTTCATGATTCAAAACACCGGTGAGCAACCGGTGACTTCGAAGAATCGCCTGCTGACCACGGTGGGCTACCGGCTCGATGGCAAGGTCACCTACGCGGTGGAGGGCAGCATCTTCGTTGCCGGCGCCGCCGTGCAGTGGCTGCGCGACGGCATCAAGCTGATCAGTCATGCGCGCGAAAGCGAGGCCCTGGCCGAGGCAACAGGGGAAGCCTGCGGGGTGTTTCTGGTGCCGGCCTTCACCGGCCTGGGCGCGCCTTACTGGGACCCGAAGGCACGTGGTGCGATCTTCGGTCTGACTCGTGATACCGGGATCAAGGAGATCGTCACCGCCGGCCTGCAGTCCGTTTGCTACCAGACCCGCGACCTGCTCGAAGCCATGCGCCAGGACGGTGCGGCGGCGCCCAGCGCGCTGCGCGTGGACGGCGGCATGGTGGAGAACAACTGGGTCATGCAGTTTCTTGCCGACATCCTCGGCGTCAGTGTCGAGCGGCCCGAGGTCACCGAGACCACTGCACTCGGCGTTGCCTATCTGGCAGGGCTGAAACTCGGGCTGTATCGCGACCTCGAGGCCATCGCCAGTCACTGGCATCGCCAGCAACGTTTCGAGCCGCGGATGAACGACGCGCATCGCGAGCGTCTCTACGCCGGCTGGCTGGATGCGGTGAAGCGGGTGCGCAGCGAGCCCTGACGCTTTCCAGCGTCGCAGGAACTCCGCTTCAGCCGCGAGACCCTGGGCATCTGGAAAACAGCAACTGTACCTGTTGCAGGTGACCTGGCGCAGGCATGCTGGCGTTTCTGATCTGGCCAGGAACGCATCATGCCGCTCGAATTTCATCAAGTTGACGCCTTTACCGACCAACCTTTCGCGGGCAATCCCGCCATGGTCTACCGCCTGGATGCCTGGCTGGACGAGCCTTTGATGCAGCGTATCGCCGCCGAGCACAACCTGGCCGAGACGGCGTTCGTGGTGAAGGAAGGGGAGGTCTGGCATATCCGCTGGTTCACCCCGACCAGCGAGGTGCCGCTGTGTGGCCATGCGACCCTGGCCAGCGCCAAGGTGCTGTTCGATCTCTATCACGAGGCGGGCGACGTACTGCAGTTCACCTGCAAATCCGGCGCGTTACGGGTAACTCGCCAGGGCGAGCGGCTTGAGCTGGATTTCCCTGTGCGTCCGGTGGGGCCGGTGGCTGCGTCGTTGCAGGCGGATGTCGAGCGCGCGCTGGGGCAGCCCGCGCAGCAGGTGTTGGCTCTGCTCAATGCCGATGGCAGCGTGCAGGAATTGATGGCGGTGCTGGCGTCCGAGGCGCAGGTGCGTGGCTTCACTCCCGATCTGCCGGCGCTGGCCGCACTGCCGGGCCTTGGCGTGCTGGTCACCGGAGCGGGCGAGCGGCATGACTTCGTCTCGCGATACTTCGCACCTGCCATCGGCATCGCCGAGGACCCGGTGACCGGTTCGACTCACTGCATGCTGGTGCCGTACTGGTCTGAACGCCTGGGGCGCACCGAGCTCAACGCTTTTCAGTGTTCGGCACGCGGTGGCGAGTTGCTCTGCCGTCTGGACGGCAGTCGGGTGAAGATCGCGGGCCACGCGCGGCATATCGCCAGCGGCCAGCTGATGCTCTGATCAGTTGCTGCTGACCCGGCGCACGCCGCCGGAATCGCTCAGTTGCAACTGCGCCGCCACGCTGCCCAGGGCCGGGAAGGCTACCAGGTGATCGGCGGCGATGCGGATGCCCACCTCGTCGCCTGGCTGGTGGTCGGCATGGCTGGGGAAGATCGATTCCAGCTGGCTGCCGGTGGGCAGTTGCAGGCGATACAGGGTGGCGGCGCCGAGGAAGGTCTTGCCGACGATGCGCGCCTTCAGGCCGCTGCCTTCATCCGCAACGATGTCATCCGGACGCAACAACACATCCACCGCGCTGCCTTGTGCCCAGGTGTAGGCGCGATTGCCGCGTATCATGCCGAGCTCGGTCTGTACCGTATCCGGGCTGAGCAGCTGGCCGCGAATGAAGTAACCCTGACCGATAAAGCTGGCGACGAAGGGCGTCAGTGGCTCGTGGTAGAGGTTGAAGGGCGTATCCCACTGCTCCAGACGACCGCCCTGGAACACGCCGACATGATCGCTGACCGCGAAAGCCTCTTCCTGATCGTGGGTGACCAGAATGGCGCTGGTGCCGCGGGTCTTGAGGATATCGCGGACCTCGTGGCTCAGGCGCCGGCGCAGCTCGCCATCGAGGTTGGAAAAGGGTTCGTCGAGCAGCAGCAGCTTCGGCTCCGGCGCGAGGGCGCGGGCCAGGGCGACACGTTGTTGCTGCCCGCCGGAAAGCTCGTGCGGGTAGCGCTTGGCCAGGTTGCCGAGCTTGACCAGTTCCAGCAGCTCCTGAGTGACGCGCTCGGCGTTGGCTTGCTTGCGTATGCCGAAGGCGACGTTCTCCGCCACGCTGAGGTGGGGGAACAGGGCGTAATCCTGGAACACCATGCCGATGTGGCGTTTCTCCGGCGCCAGGGTGAAACCGGCGCGGGAGATGATTTCACCGTCGAGCTCGATCTCACCTTCGAGCACCGGCTCGAAACCGGCGATGGCGCGCAGCGTGGTGGTCTTGCCGCAGCCGGAAGGGCCCAGCAGGCAACCAATATCGCCAGCGTTGAGGTGCAGGTCGAGATCCTGCACCACCTTATGGCTGTGGTAGCCGCAGTTCAGCCCGCGTAGCTGCAGCAGCGGCTGGCTCATGCGTGGTGATACGCCGGCTCGACCAGCAGTTCGAGCAGCGCCTTCTGCGCGTGCAGGCGGTTCTCGGCCTGGTCCCAGGCAACCGAGCGCGGGTCGTCGAGCATGTCGATGCTGATTTCCTCTCCGCGATGCGCCGGCAAGCAGTGCATGAACAACACATCCGGTGCAGCGTTATCGAGCAGTGCGGGGGTGACCTGGTAAGGGCGGAACAGCGCCATACGCTGTTCGGCTTCGTCTTCCTGGCCCATGGAGGCCCATACATCGGTGCTCACCAGATGAGCACCGGCCACGGCTTCGCGCGGGTCACGCAGCACCTGCACGCGGTCACCGGCCAGCGCGAGGAAGCGCGCGTCCGGCTCGTAGCCCTCAGGGCAGGCGACCTTGAGCTGGAAGTCGAACTGAATCGCCGCTTCGATATAGGAGTTGCACATGTTGTTGCCGTCGCCGATCCAGGCCACCGTCTTGCCGGCGATGCTGCCGCGATGCTCGAGGAAGGTCTGCATGTCGGCCAGCAACTGGCAGGGATGCAGGTCATCGGACAGACCGTTGATCACCGGCACTTTCGATTTGGCGGCGAATTCGGTGAGGTTGCTGTGGGCGAAGGTACGGATCATCACGGCGTCGAGCATGCTCGACATGACGATCGCCGCGTCGCCGATCGGTTCGCCACGACCCAGTTGGGTGTCGCGCGGCGAGAGGAAGATGGCCTGGCCACCGAGCTGGATCATGCCGGCTTCGAACGACAGACGGGTGCGGGTCGAGGCCTTCTCGAAGATCATACCCAGCACGCGATTCTTCAGCGGCTCGAACAGCACGCCGCGGTTGCGCAGGTCCTTCAGCTCGATGGCTCGGCGGATCAACCCCACCAGTTCGTCCGGTGTGTAATCCATCATCGAGAGGAAGTGTCTGACGCTCATCGTTAACTACCTTTATCACTACAGTTCGCAAGCCTGTGCCCGGTGACAAAACCGACAAAAACAGCAGAGCTTGCGGCAGGAGGCCGCAGGGTGCGACGAAACAGGGGAAGGCGCGATCCTATAAGGAAATGACGAGACGGCGCAAGTTGCCGCCCGCGAGCGCGCAGAATCCTGTTTTACAAGCTTTTTTGCCAAAGCTTTGGCGCCAGCGATATCGAAGACTTCAGCGCCTGGATCGGCACCCATGATGCCTGCCGATTCACGGGACGAACGCTGCTGGCGTCGCTCCCATGCTCGGCCCATAGTGCGAAACCTGCGACCTGACCGGTCGTCTCGGATCAGAACAAGAGGCCAGGCCATGACCAAGTCCCTCCATTACCGTGCGTGCCACCTGTGCGAAGCCATCTGCGGCCTTGCCATCGAAACCGAAACTCAGCCTGACGGCACCTTGCAGATTCGCTCGATCAAGGGCGATGCCCAGGACAGCTTCAGCCGTGGCCATATCTGCCCCAAGGCGGTGGCGCTGCAGGATATCCAGAATGACCCTAATCGCATTCGCCAGCCCATGCGGCGCATCGGCGAGCAGTGGCAGGCCATCGGCTGGGATGAGGCGTTCGAGTTGGTGGCCGAGCGCCTGAGCGCGATCCAGGCCGAGCATGGACAGAGTGCGGTGGCGGTTTACCAGGGCAACCCCAGCGTGCACAACTATGGGTTGCTGACCCACAGCAACTACTTCCTTGGCCAGCTGAAAACCCGCAATCGCTTCTCGGCCACCTCGGTCGATCAGTTGCCGCACCATCTGACCAGTCTCCTGATGTATGGCCACGGCCTGCTGATCCCGATTCCCGATATCGATCACACCGACTTCATGCTGATCCTCGGCGGTAACCCGCTGGCCTCCAACGGCAGCATCATGACCGTGCCGGACGTGGAGAAGCGCCTGAAGGCCATCCAGGCTCGTGGCGGCAAGCTGGTGGTCGTCGACCCACGTCGCAGTGAAACCGCGGCCATTGCCGACCAGCACCTGTTCGTGCGGCCCGGCAGCGATGCCGCGCTGCTGCTGGCGCTGCTCAATACCCTGTTCGAGGAGGGCCTGACCCGCGACAGCCATCTGCCGGTGGAAGGGTTGGAGCAGGTGCGCGCGGCGATCGCCGGCTTCCACGCTGAGGCGATGAGCGCGCGCTGTGGCGTGCCGGCTGAGACCATTCGGCAACTGGCGCGTGATTTTGCCGCAGCCGACAAGGCCGTCTGCTATGGCCGTATGGGCGTTTCTACCCAGGCTTTCGGCACGCTGTGCCAATGGCTGGTACAGCTGATCAACCTGGTGACCGGCAATCTGGACCGCGTCGGTGGGGTGCTTTGCACTTCGCCGGCGGTCGATCTGGTGGCGAGTACTTCCGGTGGCCATTTCAACCGCTGGCAGAGCCGGGTATCCGGGCTGCCGGAATACGGCGGTGAGTTGCCAGTTTCGGCGCTGGCCGAAGAGATGCTCACCCCCGGTGAAGGGCAGATCCGCGCGCTGGTCACGGTAGCCGGCAACCCGGTGCTGTCGACACCCAACGGTCGCCAACTGGAGCGGGCGTTGGACGGCCTGGACTTCATGCTCTCGGTGGATTTCTACATCAACGAGACCACCCGTTACGCCGACCTGATCCTGCCGCCGACCGCGCCGCTGGAGCATGATCATTACGACACCACCTTCAATGTGTTCGCCGTGCGCAATGTCACCCGTTTCAACGAGGCGGTGCTGGCCAAGCCGGACGGTGCACTGCACGACTGGGAAATCTTCGTCGGTCTGGCCAAGGCCTTTGCCGCGCGCAATAACCTAGAGCTGAAGCCGACCATGGCGCCGGAACAGATGATCGACATGGGGCTGCGCTTCGGCGCCTATGGTGATCGCAGCGAGCACAAGCTCAGCCTGGCCAGCTTGCGCGAGCATCCCCACGGGCTCGATCTGGGGCCTCTGCAGCCGAACCTGGCGGCACGCCTGAAAACCCCGAGCAAGACCGTGCAGGCGGCGCCCGAACCGTTGCTGGCGGACCTGTCGCGCTTTGCCGGGCAGGAGCAGCCTGGTGCCCATGAACTGCTGCTGATCGGCCGCCGTCATGTACGCAGCAACAATTCCTGGATGCACAACTATCA
>ENA-UOWK01000875-UOWK01000875.1-bioreactor-metagenome-genome-assembly--contig:-NODE-875-length-12452-cov-23.510446_pt1 | contig 12452 bp, 7 predicted proteins | sample MGYA00238157_ERZ761612 | MGnify/ENA primary metagenome ERZ761612 (study PRJEB28901, sample SAMN06268035) | bioreactor metagenome | isolation source: Joint BioEnergy Institute, California, USA | place... | reverse complement strand
GGAAGACTTCACTGTAGTCAAATCCCAAGGCAAATAAATGTTGGCTATCCCCCAGTGCGATCGGTTGACGATTTTTAAGTGTTAAGGTGTAGATGTCAGCTTTGCCACTTCCATCATTGTTATATTCGTAGAAGAATTTTGATCCATCTAAAGGAGTAACTTTAGTTTTTGATATTTCATCCTGATATTTACGATTGACCCATTTTAGCCCTAGATCCCAATTCTGGATTTGTGTATTCAGGCCTAAAACAGTCTCGTCACTGAAAGGGGTATTGAGCGCTGAACTACGCGCACCGCTGGATAGTGCAGTTTGTGTTTCTACCCAAGTCGCATGTGGGTTTTCACGTGACAGTTTGTAGAGCAAATCATTTTGAATTTCATTCAGCTCTGTACCTAAAGTTTGCTGACCATAGTAGCGATTCCACCCAGCGGATAAATGCAATTGATCATTACTAAAGGGTTTGTAAGAGAGATGGCTACGAGGAGCAATATTGATATTACTACTTAAAGAGTCATAATCAGCGCGAACACCAAGGCGTGTTGAAAATTGATCATTCCACTGAATATTATCTTCAATAAATATATTTAGGCGATCTTGCTGAGCTTTGATATCACCAGCTTTGTACAGAGTCCCACCAGCGATATATTGTCCATTCCAACCATTTATAGTTAGTTTCTCATCACAATATGGGTCACTTTGAAGGCAGGTAGTATCTTTGCCAAGTTCTTTTAAGTTGATCTTTGTCGCGAGTAAAACATCCTCGGCTCGTTTCCACTCAACATGAGCATGGCTATAACCCGCACCTAGAGTCATGTTGTGTTGGGATTGACCAACTTTAAATGGGTCTATATTGGCTTGTAGGTCGTAAGAGAGAACGTCTTGGAGTTGTTTGATTTCTCCCATGATGGCGCCTTCTCGAACAACATCGGTATTATTCCAATCTTTACTTCCTTCGGCGTAGTACCAATGCATACTGTAGTTATTATCTGCAATGCGTTGTGTCGCCGAGTTTTGGAAATTAAGTTTGTGTACGAGAGTACCTAAGTTGAAGCGATGTTCAAGTTCCGAGAACAGAGTAAGTGTTTCGGTTTCAGTAGTACTACCTGAATCACGATTGCTGTCCACATAACTTAAGCTATCGAGCAAACCATAATCGAAACCAAACTTCGCTTTGGTTGATGCGTTTGGTGTATAAAATAATGTTGCACCAAGATTTGAGATATGTCGTTCTTGATCAATTGTTTTAGGTGTTTCAAAGCCACTTTTGACTGGGATGATAGACTCTCTTTGAGAAGCATAAGCATTAAAGCCCCAATCATTCGAGAGCTTCCCATAAATATTGGTGCTTACACCTTGTTTGGTATATTCCTTTTGGTAGTCATCTGTAGGTTCTTCAAATTTACTTTCTTCTAAAGGTGAAATTGAGTTGTAGCGAGCCCAATCACTTTCAGTGTAATCGTAAGTGATAGAACCGTGAATTTTACCTATCTCTGTTTGCGGTGCGCATATTTTAGCATTTATAACACCACCTGTGAATTGACCATAAGCGGCAGACACATTGCTATCTAATACTTCAAGCTCACAAAGTAGGTCAGTGTTCACTGCCATAGCTTGTGCGCCAGTCCCAATATCTTGAAACGTATTTGTGTTTGAATTTGCTGGATTAATAAGTAGGTTGTTGGAAACACCATTCACAATGAAATTGTTTTGGAAGGTTTGTGCACCATTAATTGAGATTTCGGCAGGTTTAATTTCACCTTGAGAACCTGCTGCAAGTTGTGACTGACTAAACTGCACATTCGGATTCACTTTTAAAAAATCGGTAATGTTCTTTGAGCTATTTGGCGTACTTTCTAAATCTTCTTTTGAATAAACTGTTTTTCCCACTTCATTTGCTTGCTGAGCTTCGATAATAATCGTGCTGAACTTAACCGTAGCTTCCTTGAGGATGGATTCTTGATAATTTGATTCTTCTGCAAAACTAGATGTTGATAAAGCTGTTAGAACCGCAATAGAAAGTGGGGAATAAGCAAAACGCATGAGAAGGGTTAAATCTGCGAAAGATAATGGAAGTGATTATCATTAACTTAGAGTAGGTAATCAATAGTAATGAGAATTATTTTCATTAATTAATTGATAAAAGTGTAGGACTTGAGCAGCTTAAGATGCTGATCAAAGAAATATAAAGAAGAGAAAAAATAGATGGCGTCCCTACGGGGATTCGAACCCCGGTTACCGCCGTGAAAGGGCGATGTCCTAGGCCTCTAGACGATAGGGACGTTTAGAAGATGGCGGTATCTTATTGATCCGCCACCAGAGTGTCAAGCAGGTGAGGTGCGAGTTTGTTTAAAATATAGCAAAACAGTTCAGCGGTCTTCTGCGTATCATATAATGCAGAATGGGCTTCTTTACCATCAAACTCGATTCCAGCTTGGATACAGGACTTCGCCAGTACAGTCTGACCAAACATCACCGCACTTAAAGTCACTGTATCGAAGACAGAAAAACTATGAAACGGGTTCTGGTTTTTGGTCCCGGTACGGGCAATCGCGGCCTGAAGAAAACCTAAATCGAAATGTGCATTGTGTCCGACTAAAACTGCATGGGTACAATTTTGCTGGCGACGCACTTCATTCACCGATTTAAAAATGCGCTTGAGTGCAGTTTTCTCATCTTCGGCCATGGCGATTCGCATTGGATTAGAAGGATCGATCCCAATAAACTCCAGCGAACGTCGGTCGAGGTTTGCCCCTTCGAAAGGATTGATATGTGCATGGTAAGCTTGACCCGGCACAAATTGACCCTCCTCATTATAAACAATCGGAATGGCCGCAATTTCCAGCAATGCATCAGTCTGCGCATTAAAACCTGCAGTCTCGACATCGACAACTACAGGTAAGAATCCACGAAAACGTTGACCAATGATTGGGAGCGTTTCATTTGTCACACTTTTCTCCATTGAATGGTTTTACCAGCATACAGTGGGATAATCTGTTCACCATCCAGATAGTCTAAACTTTCAGGGATTACTTGATCTTCTTTAACCAGGGTAATGGTATTGGTATTACGTGGCAGGCCATAGAAGTCTGCACCAAAATGGCTGGCAAAACCTTCCAGGCGTTCAATTTTACCCACCTGATCAAATGCCTGAGCATACAGCTCAATGGCAGTCGGCGCACTATAACATCCTGCACAGCCACACGCATTTTCTTTTGCATTTTTTGAATGCGGCGCGCTATCTGTTCCCAGGAAAAATTTAGGATTACCGCTGGTTGCGACTTCCAGCAAAGTTTGCTGATGCGTTTGACGTTTTAAAATCGGCAAGCAGTAGAAATGCGGCTTGATCCCACCAACCAGCATGTCATTGCGGTTAAACAATAAATGTTGCGGCGTAATGGTTGCAGCGACATTACGGTCTTGCTCAAGTACAAAGTTTGCTGCTTCGCTGGTGGTGATGTGTTCGAGCACCAGTTTCAGCTTGGGAAATTGTCTGAGTAAGGGAGCCAGCACTTCATCCAGGAAACGCTTTTCACGGTCAAAAATATCGACATGATTATGCGTCACTTCACCATGCAGCAATAAAGGCACCTGATGTTCTTCAAGCTGTTCAATTACGCCGTAGACCTTGCTCATGTCGCTCACACCACTGTCGGAGTTGGTGGTCGCACCCGCAGGATAGAGCTTGATGGCATTGACATGCGCAGATTCTTTGATCTTTTTAACTTCGCTTGCCGGGGTGTTGTCAGTGAAATACAGCACCATACGCGGGTCGAAATTTACCCCTTCAGGCACATGTGCCATGATACGTTCACGGTAGGCATTGGCTTCTTCGACAGTTTTAACGGGTGGCACCAGATTTGGCATGCAAATGGCGCGAGAAAACTGCTTGGCTAAATCGGGAACGGTACGTTGAAGTGCTAAACCATCACGCAGGTGAACGTGCCAATCATCTGGCTGGAGAATCGTAATCGTATTCAAGGCAAATTCAGTCGAACAAATAAAACAAATGATAATCCATCTATAGTAAAAATGGTAACGAGAAAGCGCTACAAAATAAGGGATATGTATAAATTAATTTTAAAAAGTATGTTATTTTAAAATTAATAAAAAAATTACATAAATACTTGGCAATGGAATACAAGTACAATCTAGCAAAATTGCAAGATGAAAAAGAAAAAATAGAAGAATTAATCACACGGCAAAGTCAGCGTGTAGGCTCGGTTTTCCCTCAGAATCTGGAACAGGAGTTCTGGAGCAAAAACCTGGAGCGGGCACGTAAACATGTCGAAAAGTATGTCTGGGCAGGTGTACTGACCTATTTTATTTTTCTGCTGGTTATGGTTCCGACCGACTACTGGATTATCGATTCACAATATTTCGTACAAGATTTTGTGCGCTGTATGCTGGGGCTGATCAATGGCAGTCTCGCTTTACTTGCTTTTTATTTCTTCTCCTGTCTGCCTAAAATCAAACGCTTTTTTCCGCAGGCTTCCATGCTGCTAATGTTCTGGATGATAGTCTCGACCTCTTATCTGACCATGTCCATTCAAACAGTAAGCTTGCAACATCAGTCGATGGCGATCATCACCATTATCTACATTCTGGGGTATATTCTGACCGGAGTAAAACCTTTACAGATGTTAATCACGGGGTTGTTTGCTGCACTTTGTACGGTCTGGCTGTTATCCATGTTATCGATCGACTTTAATGCGCTGGTCTTGGGGCGGATTCTGATCGGCAGTAGCCTATTGGGATGTGTGATTAGTTATATGCTTTTTGCTAGGGAACGCATGATCTTTCTCTATACCATGCGGGCCAGAATCAGTGAGAAAATTCAGCGGATTCATACCACAGAATTGTTGCATTTAAGCCAGCATGATGAGCTGACCAAAATCTCTAATCGACGAACTTTCGATGAAACACTGGATATCTTTTTTGAACGTTCTCGCCGTAATCAGCATGCTTTAGCGATTTTATTTATCGATGTGGATCATTTTAAAAACTATAACGATTTTTATGGACATCAAAAAGGGGACGATGTCATTTCCAGTATTGCCTTTACTATTAAAAATGCGATCCGGCATATGGATTTCGTGGCCCGTTATGGTGGTGAAGAGTTTGTGGTACTGCTTCCAGAAACTGATGCTCATGGTGCTTATGCAGTGGCTTCTAATATTTTTAATGCGATTGAGCGTCTGGAAATTCCGCATGAGAAATCTGGTGTGGCTGATCACATCACCATCAGTTTGGGCATCACTGTGTATCGTGGTGAAGACTTTATTGATAAGGATGTCTTATTGGGAATTGCCGATCAGGCGTTGTATCGGGCCAAACAGCTAGGACGGAATCAGATTTATTATCAGTCGATCCGCACTGCAAATCCAAATAGCGTAAATACCTAAATCGAATCCATAAAAAAACCGCTCAGATGAGCGGTTTTTTTTGACGTTAAAACAAACTTATTTGTTTTTGTCTTTTAATTGAGGTACTGCAGAACCTGTACCTACTGCAAGTAAGCCAGAATCTGTATAGATACCCAGTTTTGCACGTGTATCTGTGATGTCCAGGTTACGCATAGTCAACTGACCGATACGATCCGCTGGAGAGAACATAGAATCACCTTTCTCCATAGTCAAACGCTCAGCTTCATAAGTGAGGTTAGGAGATTCAGTGTTCATGATGGTGTAGTCATTACCACGACGCAGTTCTAAAGTCACAGTACCAGTGATAGCTTTAGCTACCCAACGCTGTGCAGTTTCACGAAGCATCAATGCTTGAGAATCGAACCAGCGACCTTGGTACAGAAGACGACCCAAACGAAGACCGTTGATACGGTATTGTTCGATCGTATCTTCGTTATGAATACCAGTGACCAGACGTTCATAAGCGATGTGAAGAAGGGCCATACCCGGAGCTTCGTAGATACCACGAGATTTCGCTTCGATGATACGGTTTTCGATCTGATCCGACATACCTAGACCATGACGGCCACCAATACGGTTCGCTTCAAGAATGAACTCAACTGGATCTTCGATACGTTGACCATTGATTGCAACAGGGAAACCTTCTTCAAAAGTAATCGATACTTCTTCAGGTTTGATTTCAACTTCTTCTTTCCAGAATGCAACGCCCATGATTGGATCAACGATTTTGATACCGGCATTCAGGTATTCAAGATCTTTGGCTTCGTGAGTCGCACCCAACATGTTTGAGTCAGTTGAGTAAGCTTTCTCTTTTGACATTTTGTAGTCAAAGCCATTGTCGATCAGGAACTGTGACATTTCTGCACGGCCGCCTAGCTCGTCAATGAAGGTCTGGTCTAACCAAGGTTTGTAGATTTTCAGGTTAGGGTTGGTCAACAGACCGTAGCGGTAGAAACGCTCGATGTCGTTACCTTTATAAGTAGAACCGTCACCCCAGATGTTCACGTCATCTTCTTTCATTGCAGTTACCAGCATGGTACCTGTTACTGCACGGCCAAGAGGAGTCGTGTTGAAGTATGGAACGCCACCTGTAGAAATGTGGAACGCGCCACATTGAATTGCAGCAATACCTTCTAATGCAAGCTGTAAACGGCAGTCGATCAAACGTGCTTTTACTGCGCCATAAGCTTCAGCTTTTTTTGGAATCGCATCGTAATCGTCTTCGTCTGGCTGACCCAAGTTTGCTGTATAAGCATAAGGTTCAGCGCCTTTTTGTTTCATCCACAAAAGAGCTGCAGAAGTATCTAGACCGCCAGAAAAGGCAATACCAACTTTTTTGCCTACTGGGACATTCTGCAAGATAGTTGCATTATCAGACATTGTTCATCCTAATGATATGAAATAGGCACGCCAGAAGTGGTGGCCTGAAAAAACACATATTGCGTCAATTGTATCATTATTTTATTTAGGTTTGCTTTAGAAAAGAAAAACTCGTTTCAAAATCTTGATTCAATAGGCTTAGATAATCATAAAATTACCGTATTTTTGACAAACGCTTAAAAAATAGGAAAATCTGGGAAGATTCAATAACATCATTAAGAAAAAACATCTTTAGGATAGCCCTCATGAGCCCGAATATTCCTCCTTTACCTAATCTGCAACCGGCTGCCAAAAATGAAACCCTGTCGATTGTGCATGGAATCTATGCCGGTTTGCTGGTTTTTAGTACGGTTGCATTTTTATATCTGGAATATCAGCAGTCGACGATTTCCATGTTGAGTCTGGGTATTGTGTTGCTACTTTTGGCTGTGCTGATTGTTTTGAATATTCAGGCCTGTCTCAAGGTCAAACAGGGCAATGGTTCAGGACGCACCTTGTCCAGAATTATGGCGATCCTGATGCTGCTCAGTTTTCCTATTGGTACAGTACTCGGAGTAATTGCGTTATGGAAATCCAGTAAAAATCAATGGCAGCAATAAATCCATCACTCAGGTACGGCATGAATATCACAATTGGTATTTGTGCCTGAGAAAGCGGACCTGATAGTCATAAAAAGCCTCTGAAAATCAGTTAAAGTACATTGATAAGATTTAAGCTTTTAGCCAAATAAGAATCAGGGATATTTTATGACAACGACGCGCTATGCAAATATTTTAAAACCATTACATCTGGGTTTCACCACGATTAAAAACCGTGTGGTGATGGGATCAATGCATACGGGCTTGGAAGATCGTTTTTATAATTATCCTAAACTGGCAGCTTATTTTGGTGAACGTGCCAAAGGTGGTGTGGGTCTCCTGATTACTGGCGGGATTTCACCGAATCGTCAGGGCTGGTTATTGCCTGCTGGCGGAACCATGAATACCTTGGGCGATGTTGCACCGCATCGACTGGTTACGCATGCCGTGCATAAGCATGGGGCCAAGATTCTGTTGCAGATTTTGCATGCCGGACGTTATGGCTATCAGCCTTTTGTGGTATCTGCCAGTCCGATCAAATCGCCAATTTCACCTTTTAAACCACGTCAGATGTCTGAAAACCAGATTCTGGATACGATTCAGGACTATGTTAAAACTGCAAAACTGGCTAAAAAAGCGGGTTATGACGGCGTGGAAATCATGGGCTCTGAAGGGTATTTGATTAACCAGTTTTTAAGCCGTCACGTCAATCAGCGTACTGATCGTTGGGGTGGGGAAATTGAAAACCGCATGCGTTTTGCGGTGGAGATTGTTAAAGCGATTCGTGCTGAAATTGGTGAAAAATTTATTATCTGTTTCCGCTTGTCCTTGCTAGATTTGGTACACGATGGAAATACCATGCAGGAAGTGATTACCGTCGCTAAAGCATTAGAGAAGGCTGGAATAACTTTGCTGAATACCGGTATTGGCTGGCATGAAGCGCGTATTCCGACGATTGTCACTTCTGTTCCTCGTGCTGCATTCGTAGATTACACCGCAGAAGTCAAAAAGCATGTTGCTGTTCCAGTCATTGCATCGAACCGGATCAATATGCCAGAAACTGCTGAAGCGATTTTGGCATCGGGTCAGGCAGATATGGTGCAAATGGCACGCCCGTTGTTGGCAGATGCATTCTGGGTGAATAAAACAGCAACCAATCGTGTTGATGAAATTAATACCTGTATCGCCTGTAATCAGGCCTGCCTGGATCATACCTTTAAAAATAAACGCGCTACCTGTCTGGTGAATCCACGTGCCGGCTATGAAACCGAACTGGTTTATGTCAAAACCAAAAAACCTAAAGGCATCGCCGTGGTAGGTGGTGGAGTGGCAGGTTTATCCGCAGCCACAGTCGCAGCCAGCCGCGGTCATGATGTGACTTTGTTTGAAGCCACTAATGAAGTGGGTGGGCAATTTAATCTGGCCAAAGTAATTCCAGGCAAAGAAGAATTCCATGAAACCATTCGCTATTTCAAAGTACAACTGGAAAAAACCGGGGTAGATGTCCGTTTAAATACTCGAGTGAATCGGGAGCAACTGGAACGCGAAGGTTTTGATGAAGTCATTGTGGCTACGGGCGTTGTTCCGCGTGAATTGAAAATTGCCGGTAGTGATGCACCTCAAGTTCTATCTTATGCTGAAGTATTGCGCGGTGCACCAGTAGGAGATCGTGTCGCTGTCATTGGTGCCGGTGGAATCGGTTTTGATGTATCAGAATTTTTATTAAAGCCACCGCATCAGCCACAACCGCAACCTGTAGATGAATGGAAACGGGAATGGGGTGTAGATCTGCATGCAAATTATGTAAGTGAAGGCGGACTGCAGCCAGCAGAAGTCGAGCCACCTGTACGTGAAATTTATCTATTACAGCGTAAAACTACTGCTTTAGGAGCAGGCTTAGGTAAAACCACGGGCTGGGTTCATCGTGCCCAATTAAAAAAACATGGCGTACGCATGTTACGCGGTGTGCACTATAAATCGATCACGGATGAAGGTTTGTGGATTGAAGTGGATGGGCATGATCAGTTGCTGCGTGTAGATACGGTCGTCGTTTGTGCTGGTCAGGAGTCAGTCAAAGATGTCATGCCTTCAGAGGATCAAAAGACTTTAGCGAATTACCATATTATTGGTGGAGCAAAGCTGGCTGCTGAGCTGGATGCCAAGCGTGCAATTCGTGAAGGGGCAGAATTGGCAGCAAAATTGTAAGGATTTGATGAAACTATATGCAGTTGATGAGATTCACTGTAATTTTCACTTGTCAGTCGCCTAAAAGCTCCGTATTATTGCGCACATGGAAGCGTGGCAGAGCGGTTTAATGCACCGGTCTTGAAAACCGACGAGGGCTTATACCCCTCCGTGAGTTCGAATCTCACCGCTTCCGCCAGATACGAAAAACCCCGATCATTGATCGGGGTTTTTTATTGCCTAAGTTTTATTGAGTGGGAAATTGTCTGATTTTTTAGATAAAGCAGATAGATAACAAGCTAATTGATCTAATTTCTAAGATATTTTCTTATTAAAAAAATAAATGAATAAAAACGAATGCATATAGCTTTAATTTCTAAAATTTAATCTCAGGCAATTAGCTTAAGCCTAAATTCAAAAAGTATGATCCAAACTTTTATCTGACAAGAGGATATAAAAATTTAGAGCTTATTTTATTGCCGTTATCAGTTTATTAAATAGAACATTTTTCATTATTAATTCGCTGAATGACTGAAACAGCTGAAAGTCGACTAGGATAGTAGGATAATTTTTTGTTCTTTTCGGCTTTCATTTATGTCGAATCTTAAAGTGCGAGTTAAAAATGGCAACTGAACCTCTGAATCCTAAACGTCCACTTTATATTCCCTACGCAGGCACTGCATTACTTGAACTCCCATTGCTGAATAAAGGCTCAGCTTTCTCTGTAGAAGAACGTATTCATTTTAATTTACATGGACTTTTGCCCCAAGTGATCGAATCGATTGAGGAACAAAGTCAGCGTTCGTATCAGCAATACTGCTCATTCAATGATGCAATCAATAAGCATATTTACCTACGTAACATCCAGGACACCAATGAGACGCTTTTCTATCATTTGATCGAAAATCACTTAAGCGAAATGATGCCGATCATCTATACGCCAACGGTAGGAGAAGCATGTCAGCATTTTTCCGAGATTTATCGCCGTCATCGCGGGGTTTTTATTTCTTATCCAGATCGGGATCATATTGAGCACATCCTGCATAACGTGAATCGAAGAAATGTCAAAGTGATTGTGATTACGGATGGAGAGCGCATTCTTGGTTTAGGTGATCAGGGCATTGGCGGAATGGGCATTCCGATTGGAAAGCTGGCTTTATATACGGCCTGCGGAGGCATTAGTCCGGCCTATACCTTGCCAATTACTTTGGATGTAGGCACGAACAACGAGCAGCTGTTGAATGATCCGATTTATATGGGATGGCGTCAGCCTCGTATCACCGGTGATGAATATTATGAATTTGTCGAAATGGTGATACAGGCAATTCAGCAAAGATGGCCCGATGCGCTGATTCAATTTGAAGATTTTGCCCAGCACAATGCCATGCCTTTACTGGAAAAATATCGCGATCGAGTATGTTGCTTCAATGACGATATTCAGGGTACGGCAGCTGTGGCAGTAGGAAGTCTGATTGCAGCTTCCTATGCGTCAAACAAACAATTAAAAGATCAGACCATTGCTTTCTTGGGAGCAGGTTCAGCCGGTTGTGGGATCGCTGAACAGATTGTGGCAAAAATGGTGGCAGAAGGCCTGACTGATGCTGAAGCGCGTAAGCGGGTTTTTATGGTGGATCGCTTCGGCCTTATTACTCAAAACCAGCCAAACCTATTAAATTTCCAGAGAAAACTGGCTCAAGAACCAGAAAATATTGCTGAATGGGGAAATGCCGAAGAGATTATTTCTCTATTGGATGTCATCAAATATGCAAAACCCACAGTACTGATTGGGGTATCTGGACAGCCGGGATTATTTAGTAAAGAAGTAATCACGACCATGGCTGAAAATTGTGAACATCCGATCATCTTTCCTTTATCGAATCCTACTTCTCGCGTAGAAGCTGTTCCAGCCGATATTATTCAATGGACCAATGGGAAAGCTCTGATTGCTACAGGTAGCCCATTTGCACCCGTTAATTATCAGGAACACATTTATACTATTTCTCAATGTAATAACTCTTATATTTTCCCGGGAATTGGACTAGGCGTGATTGCTTCAGGCGCTACACGAGTCACGGATAATATGCTGATGGCATCAAGTAATGCCTTAGCAGAATGCTCTCCAAAACTTCAAGACCCAACCGCCAATTTGTTGCCAGATCTGGATCAGATTCAGCATATTTCCAAGATTATTGCTCTAAGGGTTGCACAAGCTGCGGTTGAGGATGGCGTCGCTCCAAAAGTTGGTTCTGAGGTGCTGCAGAAAGCCATAGATGCGAATTTCTGGATACCGGAATACCGGGAATATAAGCGTGTGACCTTTTAATATTATTAGGGAAAGGGCAGTTTAAAATTAAGTAAAGCAGAGCGATGACATTGTTATTTCTCTGCTTCTTTGTTTGCAGGAAACGAAAGTACACTAAAATGTAAAAGTTTAACTCACTGAAGCAATATGGATTTATTTTATCAAGTCGTTGAAATTAAATAAAATATAATGAAAATTCTGTAAATAATAAAATAATATTTATAAAGTAATTAAATATATATATAAGAAAACTTGATTATTTTAAATCTTCCTGTATACTGGCCTTAACTAGAAAAAAGTCTTGTTGCAAAAAATCTTCCTTAAGTATCGTCGTTTTATTCATAATCCTTCGTTTTATCCAGATTTTAAGTTCCATTCTTTATTATTTTCAAAGTTACAACTGGTCATTCAGATGACTAAAAATTATTAAAAATTAGTAGGTTTTATTATGTCAAACTCAAATATTGTTAAAGGTACTGTAAAGTGGTTCAACGAAACTAAAGGTTTCGGTTTTATTCAACAAGAATCTGGTCCAGATGTTTTTGCTCATTTCAGTGAAATTGCCAGTTCAGGTTTTAAAACCT
>ENA-UOWK01000872-UOWK01000872.1-bioreactor-metagenome-genome-assembly--contig:-NODE-872-length-12488-cov-11.635325_pt1 | contig 12488 bp, 11 predicted proteins | sample MGYA00238157_ERZ761612 | MGnify/ENA primary metagenome ERZ761612 (study PRJEB28901, sample SAMN06268035) | bioreactor metagenome | isolation source: Joint BioEnergy Institute, California, USA... | reverse complement strand
CGAACCTGCTGGTGATGGACGAACCGACCAACGATCTCGACGTCGAGACGCTGGAACTGCTCGAGGAACTGCTGGCCGACTACCCGGGCACGCTGCTGCTGGTCAGCCACGACCGCGACTTCCTCGACAACGTGGTGACGTCCACGCTGGTGATGGAAGGCGACGGCCACGTCGGCGAGTACATCGGCGGCTACGAGGACTGGCTGCGCCAGCGCCCGCAGCCGGGCGAGGCGCTGCCGGCGACCACGCTGGCACCGAAGTCCGCGGCGAGTGCGGTGCAGGCCGCCTCGACGCCGGCCGCGGCCGAGGCGCCGGCGGTGGCCAGGCGCAAGCTCAGCTACAAGGACCAGCGAGAGCTCGAACAGTTGCCCGCGCGCATCGACGCGCTGGAAACCGAAATCGCGACGATGACCGGCGAGATGAACGACGCCGGCTTCTACCAGCGGGACCCGTCCGCGATCGCTGCGCACGGTCAGGCGCTGCAGCAGGCGCAGGAGGCGCTGGATGCGGCCTACCTGCGCTGGACCGAACTCGACGCCTGAGCCGTCCCACCCTTCCGGACGCACCGCCGTGCTGATCACCCAGCCGCTTCCCGCCGACACCGATCTGCTGGCGCTGCAACGTGCAGCGCCCGCGCGGCATCCGCTGCTGTTGCAGTCGGTCGCGCACGGCACCGCGCATGCGCGCTGGGACCTGCTGCTGGCGACCGACGGCACGCGGCTGGAACTCGATGCCGATGGCGTCACACGCGACCAGACCGGCACCATTGTCGACGCGCCATTTCTCGAAGTGCTGGACACCGCCTGGTCGGCGTTGCGCATGCCGCGCGAAGAACCGCGCTGGCCGTTCCGCGGCGGCTGGGCGCTGTATCTGGGCTATGAACTCGCCGGCCAGGTCGAGCCCGTGCTGGACCTGCCGCGCGCGGTCGGCGGCCTGCCGGTCGCGGTCGCCTGGCGCTGCCCGGCGGCGGTGCTGCGCGACCATGCGACCGGCGAATGCATCGCGGTGGCCGAAGCCGGCGCGGAGGCATTGCTGGCCGAACTCGTCGACGCCGCGCAGGTGGCGGCCGCATCCCCCGCACCGTGGACCGCCCCGGCGTCGCTGGACGAAGACGCGCCGGAACGCTTCACCGATGGCGTATGTCGCGTGCTCGATTACCTCGCCGCCGGCGACGTGTTCCAGGCCAACCTGTCGCGCGGCTGGACCGCGCGTTTCGACGGCGCACTCGACCCGTCGGCGCTGTACGCGCGATTGCGCGAACACAATCCCGCACCGTTCGCCGGCCTGCTGCAGGGCGCGGGCTGGGCGGTCGCCAGCGCCTCGCCCGAGCGGCTGGTGTCGGTGCGGGGCGATCTGGTCGAGACCCGTCCGATCGCCGGTACGCGCGCGCGGTTCGACGGCGACGACGACGTCGCGCGCGTGCAGGAACTGGTCGGTCATCCCAAGGAACGCGCCGAGCACGTGATGCTGGTGGATCTCGAACGCAACGATCTCGGCCGCGTCTGCGTGCCGGGCAGCGTCGAGGTCGACGAGCTGATGTGCGTGGAAAGCTACGCGCACGTGCACCACATCGTCAGCAACGTCCGCGGCCGCCTGCGCGAGGACGCGACGCCCGGACGCACGATCGCCGCGGTGTTCCCCGGCGGCACCATCACCGGCTGTCCCAAGGTGCGCTGCATGCAGATCATCGCCGAACTCGAAGGGCAGGGCCGCGGCGCCTACACCGGTGCGATGGGCTGGCTCAACCGCGACGGCGATCTCGATCTCAACATCCTGATCCGCAGCGCCGAGGTCGAAGGCAACACCGCACGTTTCCGGACCGGCGCGGGCATCGTCGCCGACTCCGATGCCGATCGCGAACTCGACGAGACCCGGGCCAAGGCGCGCGGCACGCTGCGGGCGCTGGGCCTGGCAGGCTGACCCTGGAATCGCGGGACTCGCGCGCGCCCGCGTCACTGCATCGCCTTGCACCGGCCACGGTATCCTGCACGCCCGCCTCCGCAACGACGGCCGCTGCCGCCCATGACCGAGACCGCAACACCGCGTCCACGCCGGCGCTTTTTCAGGATACTGCTGGCCGGGCTGGTGCTCGTCGCGCTGATTGCGGCGGTTGCCGCCTTCGTGCTGCATGCCCGCTACGCGCGCTTCGCGGATGCGCCGCTGACGGGGCTCGCCGACGGCGGCACGCTGGTCGTCGCCCGTGGCGATTCCTTCGCGCGTGTGCTCGGCCGTCTGCGCGAAGCGGGCGCGGTCGAAGGGCATGAACTGGAATGGCGGCTGCTGGCGCGCGAGCTCGGCGCCGATGCGCGCATCCAGGTCGGCGAATACCCGCTGGACCCCGCGACCACGCCGCGCGACCTGCTGGTGCGCATGCGCGACGGCAAGGTCGTGCATCACCGCTTCACCATCGTCGAGGGCTGGAACATCCGCGAGCTGCGCGCCGCGCTCGGCCGCGCGACGCCGCTGGTGCAGACGCTGCAGGAACTCGACGATGCCGCGCTGATGGAGGCGCTGGGCAAGGCCGGCGTGCACCCCGAAGGCCGCTTCCTGCCCGAGACCTATCTCTACACCACCGGCGACAGCGACGTGGACCTGCTGCGCCGCGCCAACACCGCACTCGAGACCGTGCTCGATCGCGCCTGGGCATCGCGCGCCGACGGGCTGGCACTCGAGGATCGCGAGCAGGCGCTGGTGCTGGCCTCGATCATCGAGAAGGAGACCGGTATCGCCGAGGAGCGCAAGGCGATTTCCGGGGTCTTCAACCGGCGCCTGAAGCTGGGCATGCGCCTGCAGACCGATCCCACCGTGATCTACGGCATGGGCACGAGCTACGAGGGCAACATCCGCCGCCGCGACCTGCAGACCGACACGCCCTACAACACCTACACCCGCGACGGGCTGCCGCCCACGCCGATCGCGATGGCCGGTGCCGCGGCGATCGACGCGGCCACCCATCCGGCCGATGGCGACGCGCTGTACTTCGTCGCGGTCGGCGACGGCAGCGGGCGACACGTCTTCTCGCCGACCTATGCCGCGCACAACGTCGCGGTGCGCGAGTACGTGCGTCGGTACCGCTCGAAGTTCGGCGGCGGCAGCGCCAGCAGTGGCCAGTCGGCTGAATCGGCTGCGGGCGGCGATGCCGCCCCGCCGAACGAGGTCGAGGTGGAAGCGGCGACCGGCGATACCGGGGACGCGGAATGACCGGCGTGCTGCAGGCGCTGCGCACGTATCCGCGTTTCGTCACGATCGAAGGCGGCGAGGGTGCGGGCAAGACCACGGTCCTGCGTGCGCTGTGTGCAGCGCTGGCCGCGGCGGGCGAGGACGTGGTCTGCACGCGCGAGCCGGGCGGCACGCCACTGGCCGAGCTGATCCGCGGCCTGCTGCTCGATCCCGGTCACGAACCCGCACGTCCGGAGACCGAACTGCTGCTGATGTTCGCCGCGCGCGCCCAGCACGTGCAGGAGACCATCGTGCCGGCGCTCGAGCGCGGCGCCTGGGTCATCAGCGACCGCTTCACCGATTCGAGCTACGCCTACCAGGGCGGGGGCCGTGGCATCGATCCGGCGCGCATCGCCGCGCTCGAGCTCGCCTTCGTCGGCATCGCGCCCGCGCTCACCCTGCTGCTCGATCTGGGTGTCGCCCAGGGCCGTGCCCGGGCACGCACGCGCGATGCCTTCCCCGACCGCATCGAGGCCGAGCAGGATGCGTTCTTCGAGCGCGTGCGCAGCGCGTTCCTGGCCCGGGCCGAGGCGGAGCCGCTGCGGATCCGCGTCGTCGACGCCACGCGCAGCGCGGACCTCGTGGCCGCCGACGCGGTGCAGGCCCTGCTGGCGTCGCGGGAGGCGGCATGACGGGCGTCCCTGATTTCGCGCCCTGGCAGGCACGCATCCACGAACAGGTGCGCGGCGCCCTCGATGGCGGCCGCCTCGGGCATGCACTGCTGTTCTGCGGGCCGGCGCGACTGGGCAAGCGTGGTGTCGCCGATGCGCTGGCAGCGCACGTGCTCGGCGCCGGTCGCGAAGCGCGCGTCGCGCAGCTCCTGGCCGCGGGCACGCATCCGGATTTCCACCAGGTGTCCTTCGTACCGACCAGGGACGGCACGAAGCTGCGCACCGAGATCGTCATCGAGCAGATCCGCGAGCTGTCGTCGAAACTGTCGCTGACGGCGCAGTACGGCAGCGCCCAGGTGGCGATCGTCGATCCGGCCGATGCGATCAACGTCGCGGCCTGCAATGCGCTGCTCAAGACGCTCGAGGAACCGCAACCCGGACGCCACCTGTGGCTGGTCGCGTCCAATCCGGCGCGCTTGCCCGCGACGATCCGCAGTCGCTGCCAGCGCATCGAGTTCCGTCTGCCGCCGCGCGACGAAGCGCTGGCGTGGCTCGTCGCACGCGGTCATCGCGAACGCGACGCGGTCGAGGCGCTCGACGCGGCGCGCGGACATCCAGGCCTGGCCGCCGAATGGCTGGCGGGCGCGGGCATGGCGCTGCGCCGCGAAGTGGCGAAGGACCTGGCGGGCCTGGCGAAGGGCGAGTTGCCGGTCGTCGCCACCGCGCAGCGCTGGGCCGGTGGCGACGATGCCGCCGAACGCATCGCGCACGCGGCCGATCTCGCGCTCGCGCGCGCATCCGGCTTGACCGATGTCGCGGGAATCGGGAAGCTGGCCGCGTGGTTCGACGCCGCCAACCGCACCCGCGACCTCCTCAGGACCACGGTGCGCGCCGATCTCGCCATCACCGAGCTGCTGCTCGCGTGGCGCGGCACCGTCGCCCGCACCTGACTCGTCCGCTGGGAACCGAACCATGAGCGCAACTGCTGCCGGCGCACGCCAGGGCATCCTGTCGCTGGCCGTCAAGGACAAGGCCGCGCTGTACAACGCCTACATGTCCTATCTCAAGCAGGGCGGCATTTTCGTGCCGACGCCCAAGCGCTATTTCCTCGGCGACGAGGTGTTCCTGCTGCTGACCCTGCCCGAGTCCAGCGACCGGTTGCCGACTGCCGGCAAGGTGGTCTGGGTGACGCCGGCCGGCGCACAAGGCAACCGCACCGCGGGCGTGGGCGTGCAGTTCGCCGATACGCCGGAAGGCGAGGCGGTCAAGAACCGGATCGAGACCCTGCTCGCCGGCACGCTGCAGTCCGAGAAGTCCACGCACACCATGTAAGTGCGCGCCCGCGTCGCGCGGGCGTCGCCGGGCGGAGTTGCGCTCAGCGCGCGTCGTCGAGCATGGCCCGCAGCGCCGGGTGCCGGATCTCCACCACGTCGAACAGGCCGGCCGCGCGCAGGTAGACCGCGCGCTTGAGCAATTCGTCCTCGTAGCGCGTGCGCAGTGCCTCGTCGTCTTCCTCGTCGATGGCCAGCCGCGCCAGTTCGGAAAATTCTTCGATCCAGCCCATCGCTGCGTACGCGTCGGGCACGACAGCGTGCACGCTGGCGTCCAGGGAAGGGGCGGGCGGCATTCGAGGATCCTCCGAGTCACTAAACCGGCTGGACGGTATAGTCTAGAATCCGCGCTCTCCGGTCAAGAACCCGACGCCATGGTCCGCAAGTCCCGCAGCGACGCCCGCGAACGCATCCTCGACGCCGCCCTCGCGGTCGCAGACCGCGTCGGCGCTGCGCACCTAACACTCGACGCCGTCGCGGCCGAGGCCGGCGTGAGCAAGGGCGGGCTGCTGTATCACTTCGCGAGCAAGGACCTGCTGCTCAAGGGGGTCGTCGAGCACCACGTCTCGCAGCATCGCAGCGATCTGGAGATCGCCCGCGCGATGTTCCCCGCGCACGCCGGCGGTTATCTGCAGGCATTCGTGCACGCCCAACTGCAGGGGATCGCGGCGAAACAGCATGGGCCGCAGGCGACCCAGTCGTTCATCGCCGCCGCGGTCAACACGCCCGGGCTCATGGATTCGCCCCGCGCGGATTCGCGCACGCATGTCGCGCGGCTGCGCACGCTGGGGCCAGATTTCACGGACGCGCTGATCGTGTCGCTCGCCCTCGACGGACTGTTTTTCGGCGACACCTTCGAAATGCTCGACCTCGACGACACGGAGCGCGCCGCCCTGGTCGACGCGCTCAAGCAGCGCGCGGCGGACATCGCGGCGCGGCGCCAAGCCTGAGGATCGTCCCGCGCGCGGGCGACCTGCGACGGGTCGTCCGCGGGGGCAGCGGGGTCAGGCGGTACGCGGCACCGGCTGCAGGGCCGGATTGTCCCAGCCCGGACGCGGCGCGAAGCGGTCGCCGTGGCGGGCCTGCAAGGCGCGCAGGCGTTCGACGATGACATCGGCGCCGGTGTCGCGGATGTACTGGATCGGGCCGCCGCGGAACGGTGCGAAGCCCGTGCCGAAGATCACGCCCGCATCGAGCAGGTCGGCATCGGCGACCACGCCGTCGTGCAGCGCGGCGACGGCCTCGTTGAGCAGCGGCAGCACCAGACGGTCCTGCAGGTCTTCGGGCGCCTTGTAGTCCTTGGGCAGCTCCGGCTTCTGCGCGCGGCCGTCGACCCACTTGTACAGGCCCTGGCCGTCCTTCTTGCCGCGCTGGCCTTCGGCCGGCGGTGTCGCCAGCGAGGCCGGAATGCGCAGGCCGAGGAAAGGCGCGAGTTCCTGGCCGACGCCCGAGGCGACATCCAGGCCCACGGTGTCGATCAGCTCGATCGGCCCCATCGGCATGCCGAAATCGACAGCCGCCTTGTCGATCGCCTTGCCCGGAATGCCTTCGGCGTAAGCGCTGGCGGCTTCGAGCATGTACGGAAACAGCAGGCGATTGACCAGGAAGCCCGGCGTGCCGGCCACCGGCACGGGCAGTTTGTCGATCGCCTTGCAGAACGCGGCCAGTCGCTGCGCGGTGGCCTCGTCGACGGCGTCGTGATGCACGATCTCGACCAGCGGCATCGACGCGACCGGATTGAAGTAGTGCAGGCCGGCGAACTGGCCCGGGCGACGCACACCGGTGCGCAGTTCGTCGAGCGGAATCGACGAGGTGTTGGTGGTCAGCAGCGCATCGGCCGGCAGGCGCGGCTCGATGTCGGCGTAGAGGCCGCGCTTGGCCTCGGCGTTCTCGACGATCGCTTCGATGACCAGATCCGCGTCGGCGATGCCCGCGCCGGCGAGATCGGAGCGCAGGCGCGCCGCGACTTCGGGGCGCTTGGCCGGGTCCTTGACCTTCTTCTCGAACAGCGTCGCGGCACGCGCCTGGGCCTTGTCGATGAAGGGCTGTTCGCGGTCCTGCAGTGTGACGTCGAAACCCTTGTAGGCCGACCAGGCGGCGATGTCGCCGCCCATGACGCCTGCACCGACGACATGGACGCGGCGGATCGGCGCCTGGCCGCCCGCGGCCTTGCCGCCGAGGCCCTTGAGGCGCTCCATCAGGAAGAACACGCGGGTCAGGTTGCGCGCGGTCGGCGTGCCGGCGAGCTTGACCACCGACTTGCGCTCCGCGCCGAGCAGGGCGCGCGTGTCGCCGGACGCGCGACGCCAGGTCTCGATCATCGCGTACGGCGCCGGGTAATGCTGTTTCTTCGCCTTGCGTGCGACCTGCTTGACCAGCACCGGCGCCAGCAGCTGCCGCACAGGCCACAGGTTGGTGGCCCAGCCCATGAAGCGCTGCTTGAACGGGCGCGTCGTGCCCTTGAGCGCCAGGGCGATCGCCGCGTCGACCACCAGCGCCGGCTCGACAACCCTGTCGACCAGGCCGATCGCCTGCGCTGCCTTCGCCGACAGCGCGCGGCCGGTCAGCATCATGTCGAACGCGGCCGGCGCGCCGACCAGGCGCGGCAGGCGCACGCTGCCGCCCCAGCCGGGATAGATGCCGAGCTTCACTTCGGGCAGGCCGATCTTCGTCGACGGATCATTGCTGGCAACGCGGTAGTCGCAGGCCAGCGAAATCTCGGTGCCGCCGCCCATGCAGAAGCCGTGAATCGCGGCGACCGTGGGACAGGGCAGTTCGGCCAGCCGCTGGAACGTGGCCTGTCCGCGACGGATCGAATCGCCGATGACGCCCTTGGCATCGAACTGCGCGAATTCGCGGATGTCGGCGCCGGCGATGAAGCCCTTGGCCTTGGCCGAACGGATCACCAGCGCCTTCGGCGGGTCCAGCGCGACGCGTTCGAGCAGCGTGTCCAGCTCGATCAGCACGTCCTGGGCGAAGGTGTTGACCGATTCGCCGGCGCGGTCGAAGGCCAGCACCAGCACGCCGTCGTCGCGCGACTCGACCTGCCAGTGGCTGAAGCGGAGACCATCGAGGCCTGCGAACATACGGCACCATTCTTGAGGGTATGGGGAATCCGCCTATGATCCCGAGGATGCTTCGGCGGCGTCAAATCACCGCTTGAAAGCGACGTTCGACACCCGCGTGGCGACGGCCGACTTGCGCCACGGACGCATCGCCCCAAGGAATGCATCGCGGAGCGGCGACGATGCCACACCGTCTGTGACGGAACTTTTCGCGCAGCGCCCTGTCATAACGCCCGGACCAGCCGGGCCCGCAAGGAGATCCGGCCCGATGGTCGACCGAGACGACAGCCAGGAGCGGATTCAACTGGACGAGGAACTGGTCAAGCGGGTGCAGGGCGGTGACACCGCCGCGTTCGACCTGCTGGTGCGCAAGTACCAGCACCGGATCGCGGCGCTGATCGGGCGTTACGTGTCCGACTGGAGCGAAGTGCAGGACGTCGCGCAGGAGACCTTCATCCGCGCCTATCGCGCAATGGCGAACTTCCGTGGCGACGCGCAGTTCTATACCTGGCTGCATCGCATCGCGGTCAATACCGCCAAGAACCATCTCGTCGCGCACAACCGCCGGCCGCCGACCGACGACATCGACGTGGAGGATGCCGAGCACTTCGACAGTGGCATCCGCCTGCGCGACGGCGACACGCCCGAACGTGAACTGATGCGCCAGCAGCTGGAACAAACCGTGATGCGTGCGGTCGAAGCCCTGCCCGAGGAATTGCGTGTGGCGATCAACCTGCGCGAGGTCGACGGTCTGAGTTACGAGGAAATCGCCGAACGCATGGGGTGTCCGATCGGCACGGTGCGTTCGCGGATCTTCCGCGCACGCGATGCGATCGATCGCGAACTCAAGCCCTTGATGGACAACGAACGACGAGTGGAGCGCGTGACCCGATGAACACTGCCGACGACTTCGATGCCCTGCATCCCGGTCCCGATCCCGACAAGCTCGAGCGGTTCAACCGCCTGCAGCTGTCGGCGATGCTCGATGGCGAGCTCGGCCAGGACGAAGCGCGCTTCCTGCGGCGCAGGCTCGAGCATGACGCCGAGCTGTCGGGCTGCTTCGAGCGGTGGCAGGTCTGCGGCGATGTGCTGCGCGGGCGCCAGGTCTCGCTGTTGCCTGCCGATTTCGCCGAGCGCATCGCACGCGGTATCGCTGCCGGCGAGGTGGTGCTGGCGCCAGCCGCGTCGGCGCGCCGCCCGCGCCTGCTGCGCTGGGGCGGCGGGGCCGCACTCGCAGCCTCGGTTGCGCTGATCGCATTGTTCGTCGGCCGGCCTGCGCCCACGCTCGACGCGCCCGAGGCCGCCGCGCCGCTCGTCGCCGATGCGCCTTCGGCGGGTGCGCCGCTGGCGGTCGACGCGGCAGCCGATGCCTCGGCGCTGACCGATGCGCCGCCCGGCTCGGGCGTTGCCGTGGCCGGTGCCGCAGCGCTTGCAGTCGCGGACGTGCCGCGTCGTCAGGCGGTCGAGCGCGCGTCGCGCGGACAGTCACAGCGCGCGGCCCTGCGCGCGGCGCAGGCGCGACAGCAGTCGGCCACGCGCGTCGCGTCGGCCGACCCTATGCGTGCACCGATTGCGCCAAGGCCTGCGGACCCATTGCCGCGCGCGGACAGCCTGCTGGCAAGCGCCGCGGCATCGGTCGCGCTGCCCGTGGCGCCATCGGGCTCGCGTCCCTGGCCGAAGGCGTCGTCATTTGCCGCCGACGGCAGATTCTCCGCGCGTTACAGCGACAGCTTTCCAGCGCCCTCGTTCGCGCGTCCCGCCACGAGCGACGTCCTGCCCGCCTTCCCGGTCGAAGCGCCGCAGCGCTGAGCCCACAGTGTTGACCCGCCGCGCGCGGCGCGCCTGTCGATGGCGCGCCGTGCGGCGCCCGATCGCCACCCCGACCGACACGGATCCGCCATGTCCTCGATGAAGAAGTCCCTGCTCGCCGTTTCCCTGGTCGCCGCGCTGTCGGCGGCGACGACCGCCTTCGTGCTGCCCGCCGCCACGGCGCAGTCCGGCGCGCAGACGCCCGCCGATGCGGCCGCCAGCGTGTCGGCCACCCCCGAGGCGCCGCTGGTCACCGGCTTGCCCGATTTCACGCGTCTCGTGGAACGGGTCGCGCCGGCCGTCGTCAGCATCGAAACCACGCTCGGCGCGCCCCGTGGGCGCGGACAGCAGCAGATGCCCGACGACGCGCAGATTCCGGAGATATTCCGCCGCTTCTTCGGTCCGGGTTTCGACATGCCGGGTGCGCCACGCGGGCCCGGCGGCAACGCGCCGCGCGGTCGCGCGATGGGCACCGGTTTCATCATTTCCGCCGACGGTTATCTGCTCACCAACCATCACGTGGTCGACGGCGCCGACACGGTCAAGGTCCGGCTGTCGGATCGCCGCGAGTTCGATGCGAAGGTGGTCGGCAGCGATGCGGAGTCCGACGTGGCGGTGCTGAAGATCCAGGCCACCGGCCTGCCGACGCTGCGCTTCGGCAATGCCGGCGCAGTGCGGCCGGGCCAGTGGGCGGTCGCGATCGGCTCGCCGTTCGGCTTCGAACAGTCGGTGACCGCCGGCATCGTCAGCGCGGTCGCGCGCTCCAACCAGTACGCCGACCAGCGCTACGTGCCCTTCATCCAGACCGACGTGCCGATCAACCAGGGCAATTCCGGTGGTCCGCTGCTGAACGTGGCCGGCGAGGTGATCGGCATCAACTCGCAGATCTTCAGCAACTCCGGCGGCTACATGGGCGTGAGCTTCGCGATTCCGATCGACATCGCCGCGAACGTCGCCGAGCAGATCAAGAAGACCGGTTCGGTGCAGCGCGGGCAGGTGGGCGTGATCGTCGAGATGCTGACCGCCGAGAAGGCTTCGGCGGTGGGTCTGCCGGACACGCGCGGCGCGCTGGTCAACAACGTGCAGCCGGGTAGTCCGGCCGAAAAGGCCGGCATCGAACCGCTGGACGTGATCCTCTCGGTCGACGGCACGCGCCTCAACACGTCCAGCGATCTGCCGCCGCTGATCGGCAACAAGGCGCCGGGCACGAAGGTGAGACTGGCGGTGTTCCGCGAGGGGCGCACCCGCGACATCGACGTGACGCTGGGCCAGCTCGATACCACGGCGGCAACGGGTTCGGGCATGCCGGCGCCGGTTGCATCCCCTGCGCAGGCGTCCGGCAATGCGCTGGGGCTGACGGGACGCGATCTCGATGCCGCGCAGCGTCGCCAGTACGGTCTGGGCAGCGACGAGGGCGTGCTGGTCATCAACGCCGGTCGCGGCGCCGCGGCCGATGCCGGGATCGCCGCCGGCGACGTGATCCTCCGGGTGGGCCGCACGCCGGTGGCCACCGCCTCGGCGCTGGATCGTGCGCTGCGCGACCTGCGGCCCGGCGATACCGTCATGTTGCTCGTGCGCGGGCGCAACGGCGCGACCCAGTACCGGGCAGTGACGCTGTCGGGCGCGACCGACCGCTGAGCCCGACGGCTGCGCAGGAGACCGGACGGCCCGCTTCGTGCGGGCCGTGCCGCGTGGGATGCCGGCATCGGCAAAGGTGCGGCCACGGGTGGCGTGGGCCCTGTGCGATAATCGCCCGTTACCTTTTCGACGACGGCCCGGCCGCCGCCCAATGACCCACGATCCGATGCGGAACATCCGCAACTTCTCCATCATCGCCCACGTCGACCACGGCAAGTCCACCCTGGCTGACCGCATCATCCAGCTCTGCGGTGGCCTGCAGGCCCGCGAGATGGAAGCGCAGGTGCTCGACTCCAACCCGATCGAGCGCGAGCGTGGCATCACCATCAAGGCGCAGTCGGTGTCGCTGCCGTACGTGGCGAAGGACGGCCAGACCTACCACCTGAACTTCATCGACACCCCCGGCCACGTCGACTTCTCCTATGAAGTCAGCCGCTCGCTGGCCGCCTGCGAAGGCGCGCTGCTGGTGGTCGATGCCGCCCAGGGCGTGGAAGCGCAGTCGGTGGCCAACTGCTACACCGCGGTGGAGCAGGGCCTGGAAGTGGTGCCGGTGATCAACAAGATCGACCTGCCCACCGCCGACATCGAGCGCGCCAAGGCCGAGATCGAGGCCGTGATCGGCATCGACGCCGCCGACGCCGTGCCGGTCAGTGCCAAGACCGGCCTGAACGTGCAGGACGTGCTGGAAGCGATCGTCAATCGCATCCCGCCGCCGGTGCCGCGCGACACCGACAAGCTGCAGGCGCTGATCATCGACTCGTGGTTCGACAACTACCTGGGCGTGGTCTCGCTGGTGCGCGTGATGCAGGGCCAGA
>ENA-UOWK01000871-UOWK01000871.1-bioreactor-metagenome-genome-assembly--contig:-NODE-871-length-12500-cov-32.393491_pt1 | contig 12500 bp, 11 predicted proteins | sample MGYA00238157_ERZ761612 | MGnify/ENA primary metagenome ERZ761612 (study PRJEB28901, sample SAMN06268035) | bioreactor metagenome | isolation source: Joint BioEnergy Institute, California, USA... | reverse complement strand
AATTGCCAAGAGTATAGCTCATAAATATGGTGATCAAAATCACCGCTTCAAGGGCTAAGCCTTAAGAAAATTAATTTTTTTGCTGCGCTTCGTTAATTTCGTCAATTAAACGTAAATAGCTGTCCAGTCGGCGCGGCAAAATTTCCCCTGTTGATGCTGCCTGACGTAAGGCACACTGCTTTTCATGTTTATGTGTGCAGTTACGGAACTGGCAGTGACCGAGCAGGTTTTCAATTTCCGGAAAACCACTTTGAACTTTGTCCAAGGTCAGATGCCAGAGACCAAATTCACGGATTCCCGGTGAGTCGATGAGAGCAGCGCCATCGCCAAAGGAAATCAGACGTGTGGAGGTCGTCGTATGCTGACCCAGTGCCGAGTTTTCAGAAATGACATTAGTTTTCTGTGCAGCATCCGGGACGATCGCATTAATCAGCGTGCTTTTACCTACACCAGACTGACCGACAAACGCTACAGTTTCCTCATTCAGACGAGCGGACAGTTCTGTCAGATCGCCATCGGACTGGGTTTGCATAACTTCATAACCCAAATCTTTATATTCTTTAAGCAAATCCAGAATCGGATCATTTTCCTTGAGCAAATCGGATTTATTCAGAACTAAAAGTGCTGGAATCTCTGCATCTGCACAAGCCACCAGATAACGGTCAATCAAACCCGGTGCTGGTTCAGGCAATGGCGCGAACACAATCACAATCAGGGAAATATTGGCGGCAACCGGTTTAACCTTGTGGTAACGGTCAGGACGGGTCAGCAAAGAGGTGCGCGGATGAATCGCAGTAATAATGCCGAGTCCAGTATTGGGATCAGCCTGCCATTTTACCCGGTCACCTGTTACCAGCAATTCCAGGTTGGTTCGGGTATGGCAGCGCCAGACACTACCCAGTTCAATCGGCTTCCAGAATGGCTCAGGTTCACCTTCAGCCACGACCGGTTTTTCAGGATGCTGTTCAGGTACGGACAAGGCCTGGACTTCAAGCTGGCGGCCATAATGCTGCACGACCAGTCCTTCCAGGTCTTGAGAGGTATCGATCTCTTCCTGACGCGTTTTGTGCTGTTTTTGAATACGACGTTGTTGTTGTTCAGTTAAACGACGTTTACGTATTAAAGCCATTCAAATCCTAAAAAACCATGGGAGCGAGATGGCAAAAATAGCATGAAGCGGGGTGTCAGTTACAGCATCGACGTAATAAATTTGCTACTATAAATGTTTTATAGCCTAATAAGATTGCACATTTATGAGCAGCACCCCGGATAGCCGCCTGATTTGGATTGACCTGGAAATGACAGGTCTGGATACAGACAATGACCAGATTATTGAAGTTGCCACGATTGTAACGGACGATAACCTAAATATTCTTGCCGAAGGGCCCGTGCTAGCTGTGCATCAATCTGACCGTATCCTGAATGCGATGGACGAGTGGAATACTCGCCAGCATGGTCAGTCTGGCCTGATTGAGCGTGTACGCCGCAGTAAATTGACTGCTCAGGATGCAGAACGTGAAACGATTGAATTCCTGAAAAAATGGGTCAATCCAAAAGTATCGCCGATGTGTGGTAACTCGATCTGTCAGGACCGTCGCTTTCTGCACCGTTTAATGCCTGAACTGGAACAGTATTTCCATTACCGTAATCTGGATGTATCTTCAGTGAAAGAGTTGGCAAAACGCTGGCGCCCTGAAATTATGAGTGGCCTGAAGAAAAATGCTTCGCATCTAGCCATGGATGACATTCGTGATTCGATTGCTGAACTGAAATATTATCGTGAATATTTCTTCATTATGAATAAATAATCCGAGCAAATAAAAAAGAGGCGAAAGCTTCTTTTTTATTGCTTGGCAGAAAGTTTCTTGTGATAAAAGTTTTCACTGCTTTCAAACAGTACCCAGGTCAGAAGCACCAGAGCAAGATGGGTCTGGGTTTCATATTGATCCAAGATAATCAAAGCAAATAATCCCAAAGTCAGGATACGGATCATGATACTGAGATAATAATTTTTCTGCTTTTTAAAGGTTAAACCGTAAAGATAGAGCAGGAACAGCAAAACCAGCAGGGCAAAAAGGGCGTTAAATAGCATGCTGATCTGGCTCCCTTTAGGACAATAATAATTGAAATATTTTGAAGTTTATGATGGTTGTAATTTGATCGATTTTACGTGTGTTAACGATGGCACAAGAATGCTTTTTTGACTGATTTTGTATCTGAATTTTAGTGGCAGTAAAGTGCCCATGATTTTGCTAAAATGCTCTGGTGTTTTTCTTGCTATTGATGACCTATGACTGATCTGCTTCAAGATGATGAGTATGACCGCCGTTTTGCGGGTGTAGCCAAAATTTATGGTGACGATAGCTTTCATCATTATGAAAACAGTCACGTGATGGTGATCGGAATTGGCGGTGTTGGTTCATGGGCAGTCGAAGCATTGGCACGTACCGGGATTGGTGAGCTCACACTGGTCGATATGGATGTGGTCGCAGCATCGAATATTAACCGTCAGTTACCAGCCATGACGGCGACACTAGGATGTGAAAAAATCGAAATCATGGCAGAACGCTGCCGTTCGATTAATCCCCGAATCAAGATCAATCTGATTGATGATTATCTGACGCCAGAAAATGTGAAAGAAATTCTGTCAGGAAATCCTGACATCATTCTGGACTGTATCGATGACGTCAAAGCAAAATTTGCCTTGATGCTGCATTGCCGTTTTAACAAGGTTCCATTGATTGTATCCGGTGGAGCAGGCGGTAAACTGGATCCTTTAAAAATCCGTGTTGCCGATTTATCCAGAACCGAACAGGATCCAATGCTGGCAAAATTACGTGCGCAATTACGTGCTAAAGGCATCTGTAAAAAGCCAAAAGAAAAATTTGGGATCACTTGTGTCTACTCTATCGATAACCCATTCTCGAGTGCGGATGTTTGTGCAAGTGCGGGTCTACGCTGTGGTGGTTATGGTTCTGCAGTGGTAGTGACCTCTAGCTTCGCTATGGTTGCGGTATCGGAAGTATTGAAAAAGCTTGATAGCAAAAGACTGAAAGCCTGATTGAGTCAACAAAAAAAGCACACGATCTGTGCTTTTTTTTATGCTAAGTTTAAAATGAATTTTTATACATATAACAAAAACAATCTTTTGGTTTTGGAGCAGCTATGTGGTTTTTGCTAGTGCTGGTTTTGGGGATTGGGGCTTTAGCAATCTGGATGTGGAAACGTCCTGATCCGGTGAAACGTGATCAGGCCAAAGCCGTGCATCATGATCTATGGATTGAGCAGATTGATGCTCAATTGAAGTATGCAACCCGTCTAAGTACGGATCCGCATCACCCGGATTATGAACGTGCCTATCAAATTTATCAGGGGCTGGCCCAGCAGCAGGAATTGCCACAGGCTTATGTGGGCATGGCCCTAATGCATTTAAACGGACAGGGCCGTGAGCAGAGCACAGAAAAAGCGATTAGCTTTCTTGAAAAAGCTTATAGTTTAGGTGGTGAGGATGCAGCCTATCATTTAGGCCAGATCTATGATGGTCATCAATACCAATTAAATGATCCTGAAAAAGCCTTGTACTGGTATCGGCATGCGGTCGCGCGCGGTCATCTGGATGCGCAGTATCGCATCACTGAGCTGGCTGAATCTGATCATGACACTGCAGAACAGCAACGTCTGCAACTGTTAATTCAAAATGCCGAGCAGGGACATGCCAATTCACAGTATCAGTTAGCCCAATATTATTTGGCGGATAGTGCAGCGCAAGATTTAAGTTTGGGTATCCATTATCTGTTTCTGGCAGCACAGCAGGACCACTTGGCGGCCAATCAGGATATTGCCGAAGCCTATGCAAATGGCAAAATCTTGCCCAAAGATCAACAGCAGGCTTTGAGTTTCATTAAACGCTGTATTCATCTGGGTGATCAGAGTGGTTTATATGATTACTATGCCGGCGTGTTACTCGGTACTATTGATCCTGATCAACGTCAACGGGTGTTTAAGCATCTATTACAGCAGTCCAAAGAACATAAAGATGCACAGGCCAAAACCCTGATCGGTCTGGCTTATTTTCATGGCTGGTATGTACAAAAAAATGAAACCATGGCATTTCGCTACTGGTCTGAAGCAGCACAAACCCAGCATCCTCAGGCCTTGAGTCTGATTGCCGCACTATATTTTGAATCCTATCTGGTCGCACATGAACTGGAGAAAGCGTTTGAACTCTATCAACATGCATTGCAAAGCGATCCTGATCATGGCTTTAGCCAGATGGGCGTGGCGCTCTGCTATTTAAACGGAGTGGGGGTAGCCAAGGATACGACTAAAGCTACCCAAATGATTCAGGCAATCGCACAGCAAGAGCAACTTGCAGCACAGTCTGAAGCTGATCTGATTTATATAGTGGGACGTTTTTATGGCTTGCCTGAATATCCGCTGCCGACCCGAGAAAAGGCAATTCAATATTTGAATCAGGCGGTGGCGAAAGGATCAAGTAAGGCTGCCTGGTATCTGTATCAAGCATATTCTGGTTTTTATCCAGTCTTTGAAGTGAATGAGGAACAGGCCAAACGTTATCTGCATCAGGCAGCTCAATTGGGCAATGCACAAGCCCAGACCGAATTAGGCTTAATGTATTTAAAGGGCAAAAAGGTGGAGCAGGATACGGCTTTAGGACTGAAATATCTGGAACAGGCTGCGAGCCAGCATAATGGTCTCGCACTAAATGCTTTAGGTGAGGCTTTGGAACAAGGAATTGGCATTGAAGCCAATTTGGATCAGGCAATCCAGTGCTATCGTAAAGCGGCTGCGCAGGTGAATGCTGATGCTTATAGTCATCTGGGGCGCTTATATACCAAAGGCATTGGTGTAGAACGTGATATTGCAATTGCCCGTCAATGGCTAGAAAAAGGCAGTCTGTTAGGACATGAGCCTTCTATTGAACAGCTCAACAATGTAAATGCTTATCTGCATATGTAAACTTCAAAAAAAACCGCTGACTAACAGCGGTTTTTTTTGAGTCAAATAATATTGCTTAAGGCAGTTGCTTGATCGGGCTACCACCTAAAGCTTGCATCAGGGTCACATAAGCATTGTATTGGCTTTGTCGGGTTTGCACCAAAGACAGACGGGCATTCCGCGTAGTTTCCTGTGCATCCAGCAGATTTTTCAATGCTACTGCACCATTACGATAACGCACTTCGGTCAAACGTTCAGTACGTTCAGCCAGTTCAACGTTACGCTGTTGTAACGCAACCTGTTTGGTGAGTTCAGTACGATTAGACAAGGCATTCTCTACATCGGCAAAAGCTTCATACATGGTCTGACGATACTGGATAATCGCTTTTTCATATTCCAGTTCATTCACCTGCAAATCACGCTTCATGTCATTCCATTGCAGGAATGGCAGGCTGAGTCCAGCACCTAAGGTCGCCACCGGATTTTTAAGTGCATCTGACAATGATGAACTGGTGCCCACGCCGGTACTTAGGCTGCCAGTCAGGCTGATCGAAGGATAATAACTGGCTTTATTGGCATCCTTGTTGGCCAAGGCTTTACGCAAACGCAATTCAGTAGCTCTCAAGTCAGGACGGCGGGAGAGAAGGCTAGCAGGCAAGCCAGCTTCAATCGACGGTAAAGCAATATTCGGTAAACGTTTCGGTTCCTGAATCGAAAGCTGTTGCACAGGCATATTCATGAGTACTGCCAGCGCCGTACGTGTTTCCACACGTTGCTGCTCAATCTGACTTAAGGTCGCTTGCTGGCTTTGGATCGCCTGTTCAGCCTGAGTTAAATCCAAACCAGACACAGCACCGGCACGATACTGGACATTGACCAGATCATAGGTACGCTGTGCAGTCGCCAGGTTTTGTTGAACCACGCTATAACGTTCATTTAGATAACCCAGCTGCCAGTACAGTTGAGCAGTCGTACCAATCAGACTTTGTGCAGTCGCTTGCAAGTCTTCTTCAGATGCCAGGGCTTCCCAGCGTGCTGCTTCAGTCTGATTGGCCAGTTTACCGAACAGATCCAGTTCATAGCTTAAGCCAGGGAAATTAACCCCAAAACCGGATGAACTGCTGCCATCTTCCAGATCAAAGCTTCTACGCGTGGTTAACCCCGCATCACTGATACGTACACCTTGCTGGCTTTGTGTCTGTCTGGCCTGAATACGGGCTTGCTGCAAATTGATCCCGGCAACGGCCAGATCACTATTGGCTGCCAGTACGTCATTCACCAGACTATTCAATTGCGGATCTTTAAATAGAGTCCACCATTGATCTGCCAGAATATCAGCATGGATTTGCTGGCTTACAGCTTTACTGTTTTGAAAGTTGTTAGGTACCTGTACAGCAGGTTGTTCATACGGCGTTTTCACCACGGCCGCACAGCCGACCAGTGAACTCCCGAGGAGTAGGGCACTGGCAAGTTTGGTAAGAGTATGCATATCAGATTCCTTATTCTCGAGAAAGTGCATCGACTGGATTCAAACGGGCTGCATTACGTGCCGGGATAAAGCCGAACACAATACCGATCAGGCTTGAGCAGACAAAGGCCGCGACAATCGATGTGGTCGAGTATGCCATCTGGAAGGTTCCTCCAGCAAAATGGGTAATCAGCTGACCGATACCGAGTGACAGCAATACGCCTAAGATACCGCCCAGAATACAAACCAGAACAGCTTCAATCAGGAACTGTTGCAGAATGTCACTTTGGCGCGCACCGACCGCCATCCGTACCCCGATTTCCTGAGTACGTTCAGTCACGGAAACCAGCATAATATTCATTACGCCGATACCACCCACGACCAGTGAAATCACCGCAATTGCCGAGATCAGCAAGGTCATGGTTTGAGTCGTTTGCTGAATCGTTTCACGGATACTGTCTGCATTTTGCGTAAACACATCCTGCGCACCGTGACGTTGGACCAGTAAATTCAAAATGGCATTTTCCGCGGCTGCGCTTGGATATTCATCCTTAATACGCACAATGATCTGACGCACATTCGGTTGACCCAGCATACGGCTCATGACGGTAGAATAGGGCAGATAGACATTCAGGCTATCATTGTTTCCCATCATGCCTTTTTGCGCATCAATGACGCCAATCACCCGGCTTGGTACACTGCCTAAAAGCAGTACCTGACCGACAGGATTGGTGCCATCTGCAAAGAAAGTATTTTGGGTGTTGGTATCAATCACCACATCCTGCGCCTGCTCAGTAATACTTTCTTTATCAAATGGCTGACCTGATTTAAAGGTCATACCTTTGACATAGAAGAAGTCTTCACTGACGCCGTTGACGGTAGTTGATGCTTCAATCTCTTTGAAGCGTCCAGTGACACTGCTGTTGACCGATGGGCTGACCCCATCCACATAAGGCTGTTCTGCCAGTGCATCGGCATCAGCGGGAATTAGCGTCTTGGATTGGGAGGAACGTGAATTATCCCCGAAGCCCCGGCCCTGGAACACGGTAATGGTATTGGTCCCGAGACTGCTGATATTTTCCAGAATCTGCTTTTGTGAACCGTTACCGAGCGCAACGACTGAAACCACCGACGCGATCCCGATAATAATGCCGAGCATGGTCAGGAAGGTCCGCATCCGGTGTGCATTCATGGCCAATAAGGCCATACGGAAAGCTTCACCGAGACGGTCTACTGCAGAACGCCAGCTCGAGATTTTCTTCTGTTCATTTCGGACCAGATTTTCTTTCTCGAAACCATCATCAACTTCAGGCACATTCGGTTTATCTGAAATGATATTCCCGTCTGAAATCTCGATAATACGCGTCGCATTTTTTGCCACGTTATGATCATGTGTGACCAGAATAATGGTATGACCTTTGGCATTCAGCTCACGCAGAATCCGCATCACTTCAATACCGCTATTCTTATCCAGTGCACCGGTTGGTTCGTCGGCAAGAATCACGTCACCGCCATTCATCAGGGCACGGGCAATCGAAACACGCTGCTGCTGACCACCAGACAATTGACTCGGACGGTTCTGGGTTTTTTCACCCAAGCCCAAATCAGTCAGTAATTTGACAGCACGTTCGTGACGGGTATCTGAATCTGCACCGGCATAAATTGCAGGAACTTCGACGTTACCTGCCGCACTTAAATCACTGAGCAGATGATAACGCTGGAAAATAAAGCCGAAATATTCACGACGTAACTGCGCTAGTTCATCAGCTTCAAGTTCGCGGGTTTCACGGCCTTTAACTTTATAGCTGCCCTTGGTCGGCTTATCCAGACAGCCCAGAATATTCATCAGGGTGGATTTACCGGAACCGGACTGACCGACAATGGCGACCAGTTCGCCCGGATAAATCTCCAGATTGACCCCTTTTAAAATCTGGACCGTGCTTTCACCCGCAGGGAATTCACGAACCAGATTTTTGACCTCGAGTAGAGGTTGCTGTTGTTGATTCATGCTTACATTCTCATTGGGCCGGCGCCACCAGGACCACGGCCACTGCCGCCACGTTTAGCACCGTCATTAGAAGTATCAGAGCCATCTGCAATCACAACCTGATCACCACGTTTCAAGCCTTTGATCACTTGTGCGGTTACACGGTTATTCAGACCAATCAGGACAGGGGTTGGTTTTGCTGTTCCGTCTGCCTGCAATACACGAACCATGGCACGCTGAGCTTTACCTTGTTCAACCAGGGCACGTTCAGCATCAGAAAGTTCTAAGCGAGGAGGGCGGTCACCTGCCGGACGTTTACTATCGCCACGGGCTTGATCCTGACCTTCACCACGTGCAGATGGGTCAACGGCACCGCGAGAGCCTTCACCACGATTTGGACGTTGTGGACGGTTTGAACCTTGAATGGCAGCCGCCGGAACAGTCAGTACATTTCGTGCTTCATCAAGAACGATATAGACTTGCGCCGTCATATCAATACGCAGCTTGCCATCTTCATTCGGTACATCAAACAGGGCGTTGTAATACACTGCAGAACCTGAAGTTGAGCTTGAAGTATTGGTTTCGGTATTAATTGAATTTGGTGCAGGTTCAACCTGACGAAGTTTGGCGTAAATTTTCTTATCAGTATTACCCAAAGTAGTGAAGTACACTGTTTGGCCTTCCTGAACTTTCATGACATCGGCTTCGGAAATTTCAGCCTTAATGGTCATGGTATCCAGCTGTGCCAGTTTCACAATCGTTGGTGCACTTTGATTGGCGTTTACAGTCTGACCTTCTTCAGTCACGATCGCTACGATAGTTCCATCCATGGGTGCCACGATTTGGGTATAACCGAGATCTTCTTTCGCGGTTGCCAAGGTTAAACGTGACTGCTCAATCTGTGCATTAATCGCAGTGATATCTGCCTGAGCGGTTTTGTAGCTGGCTAATGCAGATTCCAGTTCTGAACGCGAGGTTGCATCTTGGGCATACATGGCTTGCTGACGCTTATACTCGGCTTCCACCTTGGCAAGGTTGGCCTGTTTCACGGCAAGCTGTGCCATCTGGTTTTTAATGCTGGCTTCAGCAGTCTTTAAATCATTTTCCTGACGAACAGAGTCAATTCGGGCAATTAACTGGCCTTGTTTGACCTGATCGCCGAGTTGCACATACATTTTTTTAACCTGACCCGAAACCTGGGCACCGACACTGACCATTTTGGTGGCTTCAAGTACACCAGTTGCCAGTACCGAATTTTCAATATCCCCTTGGGTCACTTCAGCTGTAATGTATTGTGGCTGCTGCTCTTTTGGTTTCAGAAAATACCAGGCAGTGACTGCCATCAGGATGGCAATTACAATCGCCATAATGAGTTTCGTAGGTTTTATTTTTGGCATATGGATTCAGATTCGGGTCGTAGGATAACAGTTGATTATAAAAGCGAAATTAGGATAAAACGTGAATTTTTTTTATTTAAAATGAGAACTATTTTCCACTGCCTGGTTTAAAAAAGCATATAAGATAAAACCTGATTTTATATAAAGGATTCATTGACCTACTCATATTGGAATCATCTTTTTTAGGTGAAATTTTATACGATTTAGCTATCCAAAAAATATTGATCATATGATGAATCAATTAAAACTTCATGGGAGTATAAAGTACTTCTCAGATAGACTGCATGCAAAAAGCTGGCCACTAAATTGCTGATAAAAATACGCCATAGTGCTGCTCAATATCATGGAAGTTTTTAATGATATTTGTTGTAAAAATAATTCTGCGCTAAAGCCAACCTCTTTTATTTTTTAATCTAATTTTTCGAATGATATGTTCTATTAAAATTTAAAAAATCTATGTTTTACATATAGATTTAAGCAAATAAAGTTTGTAATATTTAATTCCATAAAAAAAATATGGGTTTATTCATTAAGAGAATATGCTCATTTAATGAGCGGAAAAATAATACGACTTTACTAAGAAAATTGATGAGGTTCATAGATGGAATGGAATGAAAGTTACAATATTGGAATTGAGGTGATTGATCATCAACATCGCCAGATTCTGGACTATATAAATGCTTTAGAGCAGGTCAAAAGTACCGGAGATCGCGATAAAATCCGGGAGGTTTTAGATGATTTGATCGACTATACCCAGTCACATTTCAGCTTTGAAGAAAACCTGCTGGAACAGGTGAGTTATCAATATTTGCCTTCACATCGCGGCATACATGAATTATTTGTCAAAAAATTAAATGATTATCGTCTGAAGTTTGAGCAAGGTCAGTCCATTGAAAAAGATTTATATCGTCTTCTGTCCAAATGGCTCATCAACCATATTCAGCACGATGATCAGGATTATGTCGAAGCAGTACGGGACAATATGCTGAGCTACCTGCGAACGCAGGAGAAGAAAAAAGGCAAAGGCTGGTTCGCGCGTTTCTTTAGTTAGGCACTCGAGGATGCAAACAAGCTTTGACCGCACATTTCAGCAATGGCCTGCAAGATCAGATGTTCAGGGTTCTCTCTGGACATCCCTTTGATTGCAGCATCGATCCGGATCAAAAGCTGAGGCCAGCTTAAAAAGCGCTGTGGACTTAAACGACGCAAGGCTTGCTGATATAAGCTCACTTTAGTCTTCCAGATACCGATTTGTAAGGCATTTTGTGGCTGTTCAAATAATTGCATCAATAGACGCATTTCTTTGCTGATACTCCACAAAATCAGACTCATCGGTTCACCTGAGGCAATCAGATACTGAAAGATCTTAATTGATTGTGCCAAATTCCCATTGAGCAAGGCATCACTCAGATCATAGGTGCTGTAACGGGACTGATCCTGCAAGCAGGCATATAGATGGTCAATCTGGATAATATCTACTTCAGCAAAGGTATCTGCTACGCGCATCAGGCTATTTTTGGCTGCCAGCAAATTGTGCTCATGATGCTGCTCTAGCCATTGCCAGGCGTCATTGGCCAGCTTAATTCCCAGTTTTTCCGCTTCAATCCCGAGGATCTGTTGACGATCTTTTGGGTAGTTCGCTACCAGTGATACATTTACGCCATTGGCATCAATGGTCTGGAAAAAGCTGGATTTCAGACTGCTGGCATCTTGCTTTGGCATGACTACCAACAGCAGGTTATCACTGTCCTGTTGCAGATAGCTTTTTAATAGTTTGAGACCACTGGCATCCGGTTTGATATTGCCATGCACTTCAATTGCCAGTTGGCTAGAAAATAATGACAGGCTGTTTAAAGCATTGAAGACATTTTTCCAGTCAGAGGCAGAGCTAATATCATAACGCTGGCGTTCAACTTCACGGCTTTGCCAGCTGCTACGAAAGGCATCTACCAGATTCTGTTCCAGCAAAGGCTCCTGACCATGCAACACCCAGGCACCGCGAGCTTCATTGACACGTTTTAATGCCTGGAGGTAGTCAAGTTTCATTGGGTCGTCTTATTGGGCTGGTTGAGTCGAAGTTTCTGGTTTTGCCAATGGCAAACGATTCGATGAAATTTGACGGGCAATCTGCTGGGCCACATCATCAATCAGGACCTGATTTAAGAATTTTTGTTCCTGGTCATCCGTATTCACGGTTTCAATATCATATTGATAGGTACGGGTCGCGATTACCGTACGAGGTTCAGTCACCGGATTGCCTTGTGCATCTTCGATTCGGAAAGTGACATTCAGGCGCAATAAGGTTTCCACCAGTTTGCCATTCAATTCTAAACGGCGAGGGGTGTAATCTAGGACACGTAAGACATAAGCATCAGGTGCATTACTCAGCTGTACTCCAGCAGCACCCAGGTAAACAGCCAGTTTTTCCTGAAGATCTTCAGTATTGTCAGGCAGGGCCAGACTCATGACTGAGTAAGCTACAGGTGCGGAACTCGGATTGGTTCCTTTTAAATGAAAGCCACAGCCAACGAGGCCTGCACTTAGACCACAAGTTAAAACAATTGCTGCTAAACGTTTGCCTAAATGCATGAGTATCCTCTTTTTCCCTCAGGGAAATATTTGAAATCCTGAACCGGATTGTAAAGTCAAAGCCCGTTGGCTGGCAACGGGCTTTGTTTGGAATTGTTTT
>ENA-UOWK01000868-UOWK01000868.1-bioreactor-metagenome-genome-assembly--contig:-NODE-868-length-12538-cov-6.400705_pt1 | contig 12538 bp, 11 predicted proteins | sample MGYA00238157_ERZ761612 | MGnify/ENA primary metagenome ERZ761612 (study PRJEB28901, sample SAMN06268035) | bioreactor metagenome | isolation source: Joint BioEnergy Institute, California, USA | place... | reverse complement strand
ATCGTGTTCGGTCAGGGTAAAGGGATCGCGCGTCCAGCGGCCATCATCAAAGGGAACGGTATCCGTATGACCGGCTAACAGCAGGCCGCCCGCACCGGTGCCGGTGCGCGCCAGCATATTAAATTTATTGCGGGTGCCGGGCACCGGCTGCACTTCAACGCTGAAGCCAAGGTCGCGGAACCAGCCGGCCAGCAAATTGATTAAAGTTTCATTACTCTGATCCAGTGCGGCATCGGTTGCGCTGATCGACGGCGTGGCGATCAACTGGCGGTACAGTTCAATAAAAGGCGGTAATTTTGTCTTCACTGTTGGCGGTCCTTGGGTTAGGATGTATCCATATTCATGCAGTAATAGTGAATAAAAATACATTAACGTCCTCTGCAAGGGAACCATAAATCACTGCAGATGACAGGGTGGGTAACGGGGCAAGGCCGCGACCCGGAACGTGCGACTGTAAAAAGGGTTACAGCCTGATGTTGAATACGCTGATCGTTGGTGCCAGTGGTTATGCCGGTGTAGAGCTTGCCACCTTCCTGAATCGCCATCCACATATCAACATAACCGCTTTGGCGGTTTCTGCGCAAAGCCCTGATGCTGGCAAGCGCCTCTCTGACCTCCATCCACAGCTGAAAGGCGTAGTGGATTTACCGCTACAGCCGCTGAGCAGCGCAGCTGAGTGGGCAGACAAAGTGGATGTGGTGTTCCTGGCGACGGCGCATGAAGTCAGCCACGATCTGGCGCCGGAATTCCTTAAGGCCGGTTGTGTCGTGTTCGACCTGTCAGGCGCGTTCCGCGTTAATGACGCTGATTTTTATACCCGTTTCTATGGCTTTACCCATCAGCATGGTGACTGGCTGGACAAAGCCGTGTACGGCCTGGCGGAATATCAGCATGAGAAAATTCAGCAGGCGCAGCTGGTAGCGGTACCGGGTTGCTACCCGACCGCTGCGCAACTGGCACTGAAACCCCTGGTGGATGCCGGACTGTTGAACGATGCGCAGTGGCCAGTCATTAACGCCACCAGTGGCGTGAGCGGTGCCGGACGTAAAGCCAATGTCGGCACCAGTTTCTGCGAAGTAAGTCTTCATCCTTATGGCCTGTTTAACCATCGTCACCATCCGGAAATTGTTGCGCACCTCGGTACACCCGTGATCTTTACGCCGCATCTGGGCAGTTTCCCGCGCGGTATTCTGGCAACGATTACCTGCCGTCTGAAAGCGGGTGTCAGCCGCGAAGATATCGCCGCTGTTTTCCATCGCGCCTATGACAATAAGCCACTGGTGCGGCTCTATGATAAGGGCGTGCCGGCGCTGAAAGCCGTTGTGGGCCTGCCTTACTGTGATATCGGTTTTGAAGTACAGGGCGAACATCTGATTGTCGTCGCCGCCGAAGATAATCTGCTGAAAGGCGCGGCATCGCAGGCGGTACAGTGCCTGAACATCCGGTTCGGCTTCCCTGAAACGCAGTCACTGATTTAACGGACAACTAAACCATGACCAATCCATTGATTATTAAGCTGGGCGGTGTGCTGTTAGACAGCGAAGAAGCGCTGGCCCGTTTGTTTGAAGCGCTGCTGAAATATCGCAGCGCCCATCAGCGTCCGCTGCTCATTGTCCACGGCGGCGGTTGCCTGGTCGATGAACTGATGAAAAAGCTGGCGCTGCCAGTCATGAAGAAAAATGGCCTGCGCGTCACCCCAGCCGATCAGATCGACATCATTACCGGTGCACTGGCGGGAACCGCAAACAAAACGTTGCTGGCCTGGGCAAAAAAATCGGGCATCAACGCGGTCGGCCTCTGCCTGGGCGATGCGGGCATTGTGAATGTCGCTCCGTTTGATGACGAACTTGGCCATGTTGGCCACGCAACGCCGGGTAATCCGGCCTTGCTGAACACGCTGCTGGCGGCGGGTTACATGCCGGTGGTGAGCTCAATTGGTATTACTGACAGCGGCGACCTGATGAACGTCAACGCTGACCAGGCGGCAACCGCGCTGGCCTCGACGCTGGGTGCCGATCTGGTTCTGTTGTCCGACGTCAGTGGTATTCTCGACGGCAAAGGTCAGCGCATCGAAGAGATGACCGCCGACAAAGCTGAGCAGCTGATTTCCCAGGGCATTATTACCGATGGCATGATTGTTAAAGTCCACGCGGCACTTGATGCGGCGCGTACACTGGGTCGCCCGGTCGATATTGCCAGCTGGCGTCACGCTGAGCGGCTGACTGATCTTTTTAACGGCGTGTCGATTGGCACCCGGATTCTCGCTTAACGACTCTGATTCAAGGATTACGAAATGCAAACGCAAAACATCAAAAAAATCGTTCTGGCTTACTCCGGTGGTCTTGATACTTCGGCCATCATTCCATGGCTGAAAGAGAACTACGGCGGCTGTGAAGTGGTCGCATTTGTAGCGGATATTGGTCAGGAGCGCGGCGATCTGGAAGGTGTTGAGAAGAAAGCCCTGCAGTCTGGCGCCTCTGAATGTCACGTGGTTGACCTGCGTGAAGAGTTCATCAGCGACTACGTTTATCCGGTACTGCAGACCGGCGCGTTGTATGAAGGGACCTATCTGCTGGGCACCTCTATGGCGCGTCCTATCATCGCAAAAGCGCAGGTTGAGCTGGCACTGAAAGTAGGCGCGGATGCGCTGTGTCATGGTGCAACCGGTAAAGGCAATGACCAGGTGCGTTTCGAAACCACCTACACCGCGCTGGCACCACAGCTGAAAGTCGTGGCACCGTGGCGTGAATGGAACCTGCGTTCACGTGAAGCACTGCTGGACTATCTGAAAGAGCGCAACATTCCGACCACCGCTTCGCTGGAAAAAATCTACAGCCGTGACGAAAACGCCTGGCATATCTCCACCGAAGGCGGCGTGCTGGAAAGCCCGGCCAATGCACCAAATAAAGATTGCTGGGTCTGGACTGTCGATCCGCTGGAAGCGCCTGACCAGCCTGAAGACGTGACTGTAACCGTTGAGAAAGGTCGTGTTGTGGCGGTTAACGGCGAAAAACTGAGTCCGTTCCAGTGTCTGGAAAAACTGAACGTGCTGGGCGCAAAACATGGCGTCGGCCGTATCGATATCGTTGAAAACCGTCTGGTAGGCATTAAATCCCGCGGCTGCTACGAAACCCCTGGCGGCACCATCATGGTGAATGCGCTGCGTGCGGTTGAGCAGCTGGTCCTGGATCGCGATAGCTTCAAATGGCGTGAGCAGCTGGGCCACGAGATGTCTTACGTCGTTTATGATGGTCGCTGGTTCGCTCCGCTGCGTAAGTCGATTCAGGCTGCTGCCGAATCGCTGGCGGAAGAAGTTAACGGTGAAGTGGTGCTGCAGCTCTACAAAGGCCAGGCGACTGCCACTCAGAAGCGTTCTGCGAACAGCCTCTACTCGGAAGAGTTCGCTACCTTCGGTGAAGATGAAGTTTACGATCACCGTCACGCGGGCGGCTTTATCCGTCTGTTCTCGCTCTCTTCGCGTATCCGCGCCCTGAACGAGCAGAAGAAGTAATTTTTCAGGCGGGGTGCGCCTCGCCTCACAGTTTTGATTCAGGGGCGGCATTTATGCCGCCTCTTGTTTAACGATTCAGAGGAGTTTTCACATGGCACTTTGGGGTGGACGGTTTACTCAGGCAGCGGATCAACGTTTTAAACAGTTCAATGACTCGCTGCGCTTCGATTACCGCCTGGCAGAGCAGGACATCATTGGCTCTGTTGCCTGGTCCAAAGCGCTGGTGACGGTCAATGTGCTGACTCAGGATGAGCAGCAGCAACTTGAAGCGGCCCTGAATTCGCTATTGAATGAAGTGCGTGAAAATCCTGAACAGATTCTGCAGAGCGATGCCGAAGATATTCACAGCTGGGTTGAAGGTAAGCTGATCGACAAAGTCGGCTCGCTGGGCAAAAAGCTGCACACCGGCCGTAGCCGCAACGATCAGGTCGCGACCGATCTGAAACTGTGGTGCAAGGTACAGATCGAAGCGCTGCTGGGCGCCACACGTGAGCTGCAGCAGGCGTTAGTGGTTACCGCCGAAGCCAATCAGGATGCAGTGATGCCGGGCTACACCCACTTGCAGCGTGCGCAGCCGGTGACGTTTGCGCACTGGTGTCTGGCCTACGTTGAAATGCTGGCGCGTGACGAGAGCCGTCTGCAGGATACCCTGAAGCGTCTTGATGTCAGCCCGCTGGGCTGTGGCGCACTGGCCGGTACCGCTTACGAGATTGATCGTCAGCAGCTGGCAGGCTGGCTGGGCTTCGCTTCCGCCACACGTAACAGTCTGGATACCGTATCAGACCGCGATCACGTGCTGGAACTGCTCTCTGACGCGGCCATTGGCATGGTGCATCTGTCGCGCTTTGCGGAAGATATGATTTTCTTCAACACCGGCGAAGCAGGCTTTATTGAGCTGTCAGATAAAGTGACCTCAGGCTCATCACTGATGCCGCAGAAGAAAAATCCGGATGCGCTGGAGCTGATTCGCGGCAAATGTGGTCGTGTGCAGGGTGCACTGACCGGCATGATGATGACGCTAAAAGGTCTGCCGCTGGCCTACAACAAAGATATGCAGGAAGACAAAGAGGGTCTGTTTGACGCGCTGGATACCTGGCTCGACTGTCTGCATATGTCAGTGCTGGTACTGGATGGCCTGCAGGTTAAACGTCCGCGTTGCCAGGAAGCCGCTGAACAGGGCTACGCAAACTCTACTGAGCTGGCCGACTATCTGGTCGCCAAAGGCGTGCCGTTCCGTGAAGCACACCATATCGTTGGCGAAGTTGTCGTGGCGGCTATCGGGCAGGGCGTAGCACTTGAAGCGCTGTCGCTGGCACAACTTCAGCAGTTCAGCGCGGTGATTGGCGAGGATGTCTATCCGATTCTGGCGCTGCAATCGTGTCTGGATAAGCGTAATGCGCAGGGCGGTGTTTCTCCGCAGCAGGTTGCCCGCGCTATCGGTGACGCTAAACAGCGTCTGGCGTGATCAGCAGGTAAAAAAAAGCGGGCACGTTAAAATGCCCGCCAACCTCTAGCTTCAGAACTACTATTTTTTATAGGCACATCATCAAAGCGCCCGCTCTCCCGGCCGACGCTCAGACTCTCTTACGCTGACAGCAAGTATTGACGCAGATCCTCACTGCCGCCAGCATGACGACCGCCCATGAAGACCTGCAGTACCGTCGCCAGGCCTGAAACGGCTCCTGAACTGACGGTTGTCGAATCCTGTCCCATCACAATTTTCGTACTCAATGACATGCTCACTCAGCCTCTGTATGGCCTGCGCACAGAAGCCGCAGCTGGCTTTATAGAGATGAAGACAGACTCCTGAGCTTTTTGTTGCGCGCATTATTCCCAACCACCCTTGATAGGGCCAATCGTTCATTGCTATTCTATCTATCGCCACGGGCTATCGTGGTTTGGAGGGTAATAATGAATATTCGTGATCTTGAATATCTGGTTTCGCTTGCTGAACACCGTCATTTCCGCCGTGCGGCGGATGCATGTCATGTCAGTCAGCCCACGTTAAGCGGGCAGATCCGTAAGCTGGAAGATGAGCTGGGCGTGATGCTGCTGGAGCGCACCAGTCGTAAAGTGCTGTTCACGCAGGCAGGTTTACTGCTGGTGGATCAGGCGCGTACGGTGCTGCGTGAAGTGAAAGTGCTGAAAGAGATGGCCAGTCAGCAAGGGGAAGCGATGTCAGGTCCGCTGCATATCGGCCTCATCCCGACCACCGCGCCGTATTTACTGCCACAGATTATCCCGACGCTGCACCAGACCTTCCCGAAACTGGAGATGTATCTGCACGAAGCGCAGACGCAACAGCTGCTGTCACAGCTCGACAGTGGCAAGCTCGACTGTGCGATTGTTGCGCTGGTCAAAGAGAGTCAGGCCTTTATCGAAGTGCCGCTGTTTGATGAGCCAATGAAGCTGGCTGTCTATGCCGATCATCCGTGGTGCGATCGCGATCGTGTGCCAATGTCCGATCTGGCCGGCGAGAAATTGCTGATGCTGGAAGATGGACACTGTCTGCGTGACCAGGCGATGGGATTCTGCTTTGAGGCGGGTGCCGATGAAGATACCCATTTCCGGGCGACCAGTCTTGAGACACTGCGCAATATGGTGGCGGCAGGCAGTGGCATTACGCTGTTACCGGCGCTGGCAGTTCCACCAGAGCGTATTCGCGACGGTGTCTGCTATCTCACCTGCTACAAACCGGTGCCACAGCGCACGATCGCGCTGGTCTATCGTCCGGGTTCACCTCTGCGCAGCCGTTATGAACAGCTGGCAGAGGCAATTAAAACCCACATGGCACACTATTTCGACGCTGCGTTAAAACAGGCGGTTTAAGCCGTTTAACGCCGCAACGCGGTAGGCTTCGGCCATCGTCGGATAGTTAAAGGTGGTATTCACGAAGTACTCAATCGTGTTGCCACCATTTTTTTGCTCCATGATCGCCTGACCGATGTGAATGATCTCAGCGGCACGCTCGCCAAAGCAGTGGATCCCCAGAATCTCTTTGGTTTCCCGATGGAACAGAATCTTCAGACTGCCAACGTTCATGCCCACAATCTGCGCGCGTGCCAGATGTTTAAACTGCGCGCGGCCCACTTCGTAAGGCACCTTCATTGCCGTCAGCTGCTGCTAGGTTTTACCCACGGAGCTGATTTCCGGAATGGTGTAGATACCGGTTGGGATATCTTCAATCAGGTGTGCTGACGCTTCCCCTTTGATAATCGCCTGTGCGGCAATACGGCCCTGATCGTAGGCGGCTGAGGCCAGGCTTGGATAGCCAATCACGTCACCGACGGCATAAATGTGCGGCTGCGCTGTCTGATACATGCTGTTCACTTTCAGCAGGCCACGCCCATCGGCTTCCAGACCGACGTTTTCCAGCGAAAGGGAATCGGTGTTACCGGTACGGCCGTTGGCGTACAGCAGGCAATCCGCTTTCACTTTCTTCCCCGACTTCAGATGCATGATGACGCCATCTTCCACGCCTTCGATCTTCTCAAACTCTTCATTGTGACGAATCACTACGCCGCTATTCCAGAAGTGGTATGAGAGAGAATCCGACATCTCCTGATCGAGAAACGCCAGCAGGCGATCGCGGGTATTAATCAGGTCAACTTTGACGTTGAGACCACGGAAAATCGATGCATATTCACAGCCGATGACGCCAGCGCCGTAAATAATGACGTGACCCGGTTCGTGGTGCAGATTAAGGATAGAGTCGGAGTCGTAGACGCGGGGATGCGTAAAGTCGACATTATCAGGATGGTAAGGCCGTGAACCACAGGCGATAACAAACTTCTCTGCCGTCAGCGTCTCACGCGTGCCATCAGGTTGTTCAATCTCAATCGTATTGGCATCAACAAAATGGGCATCGCCCTGATAAAGCTCACAGCGGTTACGCTCGTAGAAGCCCTGGCGCATGGCTGTCTGCTGGCTGATCACGCTTTCAGTGTGATTAAGAATGTCGGCGAAAGAGGAGCGAAGCAGTCGGGTATGATCGCTGTAGAGCGGGTTTTGGTTGAATTCGATAATGCGACTGACGGCGTGGCGAAGGGCTTTGGAAGGGATGGTGCCCCAGTGCGTACAGCCGCCGCCGATGTTGTGGTAGCGTTCGACCACGGCGATGCGCGCTCCCTGTTTTACCAGCCCCATCGCCGCCCCTTCACCGCCGGGCCCTGAGCCAATCACAATGGCATCGTAATCGTAAGACTTTTGCATACCGATACGTCCTATTATTTATACATTTTTACAACGAGATTCTAACATCTCGTCGCGCACTTCTGAATTCTATCAGCGATTTTCATCACATTTTGACAAAGTGTGAGGTTCACAGGCAGTGACAAAGAATGCCAATCTGTACGCTGAAAATTTTGCTATAGTGCCCGCTCAACACCGCTAAAGGCAGAGAGAATGGGCGTCAGAGCGCAACAAAAAGAACGTACACGACGTACACTGATTGAAGCAGCGTTCAGTCAGCTCAGCGCCGAACGCAGTTTTGCCAGTTTGAGTTTGCGGGAAGTTGCCCGTGAAGCGGGGATTGCACCCACCTCCTTTTATCGTCATTTCAAGGATGTTGATGAGCTTGGCCTGACGATGGTGGACGAAAGTGGGCTGATGCTGCGACAGCTGATGCGTCAGGCACGACAGCGTATCGCCAAAGGCGGCAGCATCATTAAAACGTCGGTGTCGACCTTTATGGAGTTCATCGGCAACAACCCCAACGCTTTCCGCCTGTTACTGCGTGAACGTTCCGGCACCTCTGCTGCTTTCCGTGCCGCCGTGGCGCGTGAAATTCAGCACTTTATCGCTGAACTGGCTGACTATCTTGAGGTCGAAAATCGCATGCCGCGCAGTTTTACCGAAGCGCAGGCTGAAGCGATGGTGACCATTGTCTTCAGCGCCGGTGCAGAAGCACTGGATGTTGATGCTGAGCAGCGACGTAAGCTTGAGGATCGGCTGGTGTTACAGCTGCGGATGATCGCCAAAGGCGCTTATTACTGGTACCGCCGTGAGCAGGAACGACTGGCGGTCACCCTGGAAAAACCCGAAGAGCAATGAGTAAGGATCAGTTCATGACCCACCCAGGTACCCGCGATAAAAGCACTCTGGCACTGGCTTTTATTACCGGCTTAGCGATTAACGGTTCGTTTTCTGTGCTGTTCAGCGCCTTTGTTCCCTTTTCGATTTTTCCGCTGATTGCGCTGGGTCTGGCGGCCTGGTGTCTGCATCAGCGGTATCTCAACACCAACATGCCGGACGGCATGCCAGGCCTGGCGGCGGCGTTTTTCCTGCTGGGGATTCTGGTTTATAGCGCGCTGGTGCGGGCAGAATACCCGGACATTGGCTCAAATTTCGTTCCCACCGTTCTGATGGTCGCGCTGGTGTTCTGGATTGCGACGCGGTTTAAGCGCAAGCGTAATCAGTAGGGATATCGGCAGGGAAAAAAAACGGGAACCTCAGGGTTCCCGTTTTTGTTTACGCTTTACGCGTCAGCAGCACACCGCATTCCATGTGGTGGGTGTAGGGGAACTGATCAAACAGCGCCAGCCGCGTCACGTCGTGCGTTTCTGACAACGTTTGCAGATTGTCGCTCAGGGTTTGTGGGTTGCAGGAGATATAAAGGATGCGCGGATACGCCTGCACCATTTTCACCGTCTCTTCATCCAGGCCGCTACGTGGTGGATCGACAAATATCGTCTCGCACTCGTAGCTGGTCAGATCAATCCCTTCCAGACGATTAAAGCTGCGCACGCCATTCATCGCCTGAGTAAACTCCTCCGCCGCCATGCGAATGATCTGCACGTTATCAATCTGGTTCACGGCAATGTTGTATTGCGCCGACGCAACAGAAGGCTTGGCGATTTCCGTTGCCAGAACGCGGCGGAAATTGCGCGCCAGCGCCAGCGAGAAGTTGCCGTTACCGCAGTACAGTTCCAGCAGGTCACCCTGTGAATCCTGCGTCACATCCAGCGCCCACTCCAGCATCTGAATATTCATTGCCGCGTTAGGCTGGGTAAAACTGTTCTCGACCTGACGATAGATAATCTCGCGACCTGCAACCGGCAGACACTCATCCACATAGTCGCGATCCAGACAGATTTTGGTTTTGGTCGCACGGCCAATTAACTGCACATCCAGACCTTCCGCACGCAGTTGATCACGCAGCGCGGCGGCGGCCTGCTGCCACTCATCATCCAGCTTGCGATGATAGAGCAGTGAAATCACAATCTGATTGCTCATGGTTGACAGATAGTCGATCTGGAACAGCTTGTGACGCAGGGTGCGGTTATCACGGATCGCGGCGATCATCTTTGGCATCAGCTGATTGATCAGCTGGCTGGCTGCCGGGAACTGATCGACCCGGATCCGCTCGCGCGTCTGCTGATCAAAGATGATGTGATAGATATCATCACCGTCGTGCCACAGGCGGAATTCGGCGCGCATCCGATAGTGGCTGACCGGCGAACGGAACACCTCCACGTCGGGCGCAGCAAACGGCGTCATCATCGTCTCTAAACGACTGACTTTTTCCGCCAGCTGTGCGTCATAGTCTTCAATGGGGAGATGTTCGGGTGTCATGAGTAATCCTGATTAATAGCTTACCAGCGGGCGATTGTAGGCATTCACTTGCTGATGTCCAGTCCCACAGCGATAAGATATTTAGCAGTCTGGACTTCCGTATCTCCACTCCGTAGACTGCAGACGCCGGCCTCAAGCCCGAGTTAATAGGGAATCCAGTGTGAATCTGGAGCTGACGCGCAGCGGTAAGGAATGTCGTGATGAGTGCAATTGCAGACACTGTCCTCCGGGATGGGAAGTCATCATCATTTATGGTTCCCAGCCCGAAGACCTGCCGGTGTAACGTCGCTACTCGTACAATCATCGCGTTCTATTGATTGTCGGCCTGCGGCATCCTGCTTCGTCTTATGGATGCGATTAAAATGACAAAAAAAACTGCATCGCTGTTCGCTCTGAGCGCAACGGCGATTTCTCTCTGGGCGCAAAACGGTTTTGCGCAGGGGAATGATGATACGCAAATCGTTACTGCCAACCGTTTTGCCGAACCTGTTTCCGGGGTGCTGGCGCCGACAACCGTCGTCACGCGTGATGAGATTGATCGCTGGCAGGCCAAAAGTCTGACAGATGTGATGCGCCGTCTGCCGGGTGTCGATGTCGCGCAAAGCGGCGGGATAGGGCAGCAGAGTTCGCTGTTTATTCGGGGTACTGAGTCCAGACATGTGCTGATCCTGATTGATGGTATCCGGCTTAATCAGGCGGGTATTACCGGTTCGTCCGACCTCAGCCAGATCCCCCTGTCGCTGGTGCAACGCATCGAATATATTCGCGGCGCACGTTCCGCGGTTTACGGTTCTGATGCCATTGGCGGCGTGGTGAATATTATTACGGGCCGTTCGCAACCGGGCACGACGCTGACGGCGGGCATGGGATCCAACGGCTATCAATCGTATGACGGCTCAACCCAGCAGATGCTGGGCGACGCGACAAAGCTTACCCTGGCAGGCAACTATACCTACACCAAAGGGTATGACGTGGTGGCGGGCTATCCCAATGACTATGGCCCGGCGCAGCACGATCGCGACGGCTTCATGAGCAAAACCCTCTATGGCAACCTTGAGCATCAGTTCAGCGATGAACTCAGTGGTTTTGTGCGCGGCTATGGCTTTGATAACCGCACTGCCTATGACGGGTCTTACACGTATGATGACAGCTTCACGAATATCATCGGCCTGGCGGATACCCGTCAGCTCTACAGCCAGACCTGGGACACCGGGTTACGCTTCAACCGCGACGTCTACTCCACCCAGCTTATTGCCAGTTATGGCCATACCAAAGACATTAACTACGATCCGCGCAATGGCCGCTACGGCGCTGCATCCACCTTTGATGATGTCACTCAGTACAATCTGCAGTGGGGCAATACTGTGCAGGTGGGGCAGGGCGCCGTCAGTGCGGGTGTGGACTGGCAGAAAGAGACAACGGAACCGGGCACGAACTATTTATCAGATGGCTATGAACAGCGTAATACCGGCCTCTACGTGACCGGGCAGCAACAGTTTGGCAGCGTCACTCTTGAGGGTGCGGTACGTGGTGACGATAACAATCAGTTCGGCTGGCATAACACCTGGCAGACGGCGGCGTCATGGGAGTTTATTTCCGGGTACCGCGCGTTCGCTTCGTATGGTACTGCTTTCAAAGCGCCTAATCTGTCGCAGGTATACAGCCCATTTTATGGCAACCGCGACCTCGATCCTGAAAAAAGTAAGCAGTGGGAAGGCGGCTTTGAGGGGCTGACCGGGCCGGTGAACTGGCGCGTGTCGGGCTATCGCAACGACATTGATGACCTGATTGAAGGCGATCCGCAGACCTTCCGCTACTACAACATTGAGAAGGCACGTATTAAAGGCGTTGAAGCCACCGCTGGATTCGATACCGGGCCGCTGACGCATCAGCTCTCATATGATTATGTCGATGCGCGGGATGGCAGCACCGATCAGCCGCTCGTTCGCCGGGCTAAGCAGCAGGTCAAGTATCAGCTTGACTGGACACTGCATGAGTTTGACTGGTCCGTGACTTATCACTATCTGGGCGACCGTTATGATACCGACTTCAACAGCACGCCCAGCCGTCGTGTGAAATTAGGCGGTGTCAGCCTGTGGGATCTCGCCGTCTCATATCCTGTCACTTCACAACTCACGGTTCGTGGTAGAATTGCCAACCTGTTCGATAAAGATTACGAGACAGTGTATGGCTATCAGACTCCAGGACGAGAGTATTACCTCAGCGGCAGCTACAACTTCTGATTTGCGTCCCACCGTGCTGGTGTTTGATTCCGGCGTCGGTGGGCTTTCTGTCTATGATGAGGTCCGTCAGCTGTTGCCGGATCTTCATTATCTCTATGCCTTCGATAACGCTGGATTCCCTTACGGCGAGAAAAGCGAAACCTTCATCGTGGAACGGGTGGTCGCTATCGTTGAGGCCATTACACAGCGTTATCCTCTCTCATTAGTCATC
>ENA-UOWK01000859-UOWK01000859.1-bioreactor-metagenome-genome-assembly--contig:-NODE-859-length-12590-cov-30.170403_pt1 | contig 12590 bp, 8 predicted proteins | sample MGYA00238157_ERZ761612 | MGnify/ENA primary metagenome ERZ761612 (study PRJEB28901, sample SAMN06268035) | bioreactor metagenome | isolation source: Joint BioEnergy Institute, California, USA | place... | reverse complement strand
TGACTGCACGTATTCAAAAAGGCAAGTTAGCGATTGCTAAAGAACTTTACGATTTTATCGAAAATGAAGCACTACCAGGTTCTGGTTTGGACAGCGAAACATACTGGAAAAACTTTGAACAAGTCGTTGTTGATCTTAGCCCTAAAAACAAAGCACTTTTGGCTAAGCGTGATGATATTCAAGCTAAAATTGATGAATGGCATCGCAATAACACATTTGAATTACAAGCTTACAAAGCTTTCTTGACTGAAATTGGCTACTTATTACCAGAAGTAGAAGATTTCCAGATCAGCACTGAAAATGTAGACGAAGAGATTGCACTATTGGCTGGCCCACAGCTGGTAGTTCCAGTACGTAATGCACGTTACTGCCTGAACGCAGCGAATGCACGCTGGGGTTCTTTATACGACGCTTTATACGGCTTCGACGTGATCTCTGAAGAAGATGGTGCTGAAAAAGGTAAAGGCTATAACCCGAAACGTGGTGAGAAAGTTATCGCATTCGCGAAAAACTTCTTAAATGAAACATTCCCGCTGGCACAAGGTTCACATGCTGATGCAACCAAATATGCAGTTGAAGGTAATGCACTGGTTGTAACGCTGAAAGACGGCTCTACCACAACTGTTGCGGATAGCTCTAAATTCGTTGGTTACAATGGCGAAGCTTCTGCACCGACTGAAATCGTACTGAAAAATAACGGCCTGCATGCAATCATCCAGATTGATGCAAACAGCCCAATTGGCCAAACAGATGCAGCAGGCGTAAAAGACGTTGTGCTTGAAGCAGCTGTAACGACGATTCAGGACTTGGAAGACTCTGTTGCAGCAGTTGATGCTGAAGAAAAAGTAGAAGGCTACCGTAACTGGTTAGGCTTGATGAAAGGTACGCTTGAAGAGTCTATCGAGAAAAATGGCAAGACCATTACCCGTAAACTAAATGCTGACCGCACCTTCAAAAATGTTGAAGGCGGTGAGACCAAGGTTCATGGCCGTTCATTGATGCTGCTTCGTAACGTTGGTCACTTGATGACAAACCCGGCGATCCTTGTAGATGGCGAAGAAATTTATGAAGGCATCATGGATGCATTGGTCACTCCATTGCTTTCTGTGGCTGATATCCGTGGTGAGAACACGATCAAGAACTCACGTACCGGTTCTATGTACATCGTTAAGCCAAAAATGCACGGTCCAGAAGAAGTTGCATTTGCGGTTGAACTGTTTGAACGTGCTGAACAGGCGCTTGGCTTACCTGCTAAAACGCTGAAAATCGGTATCATGGATGAAGAGCGTCGTACTTCAGTTAACCTGAAAAACTGTATTGCTCAGGCGAAAGACCGTACCATCTTCATTAACACCGGTTTCATGGATCGTACAGGTGATGAAATCCATACCTTCATGGAAGCAGGTCCGTTCGTTCGTAAAGGCGAAATCAAAGGCCAAAAATGGTTCCCAGCTTACGAAAACCGTAACGTCATGGTAGGTCTGCAAACAGGTCTACGTGGTAAAGCACAGATTGGTAAAGGCATGTGGCCAAAACCAGACATGCTGTTAGACATGTACAAAACCAAGACTGAACATCCTGAAGCAGGTGCAAGCTGTGCATGGGTTCCATCTCCAACAGGTGCAGTGATTCACGCGATTCACTACCATCAAATTAATGTAGCAAACCGTCAGCAAGAATTGCTTGCAACTGAAGCATTGCCTTTAGATGATTTGTTAACTCCACCTCTTGCAACTGATACCAATTGGTCTGAAGAAGAGAAACTGAAAGAACTGGAAAATAACTGTCAAGGTATCTTGGGTTATGTGGTTCGTTGGGTTGATCTGGGTGTAGGTTGTTCTAAAGTTCCAGACATCAATGATGTGGGCTTGATGGAAGACCGTGCAACTTTACGTATTTCTTCTCAGCATGTTGCCAACTGGTTACGTCATGGAATTGTAACGCGTGAACAGGTTGAAGAAGTAATGCAACGCATGGCGAAAATTGTGGATGAGCAAAATGCGAATGATCCACTGTACAAGCCAATGGCTGCTGATTTTGACAATAGTATTGCATTCCAGGCTGCTTCTGACCTGATCTTCAAAGGTGGTGAACAGCCATCAGGTTATACAGAGCCGCTTCTACACGCAGCACGTTTAAAACTTAAAGGTTATACAGGTGACTAATCCTGTAACTTGAAAAAAGCCTCTTCGGAGGCTTTTTTTATTGCTCTTAAAAAAGATCTAAGGATAAAAATGTTCTTTTGGAAGGTAAACTAACTGACTGAACACCTAAAACAGAACAATGTCACAGAAGAAAACTTTAATAATAATTATCTGTTAAACAGTAGCTTTATATCTGCCAGTCGCTATTCCTATGAGCGTTTACAGCTCCTCATGCTGGGTAGTTGTAGAGCTTTGGATCATGATATTTAAGACTTGATTTAATTCACAATTTTTAATTTCTAAGAATCGTATTTGGGCTGATGTACTGGAAGATTTAAACTGCGATAAAAGAGAATCATGCATCAGTAAGTTCCACTTACTTATAAAGCTAAAGATAAAAGCGTAACAATTCGTCGCTGTCACTTCCATCCTGAAATGGCTCTGCTAAAGTAAAAGCAAATCAATAAATTGCAGGGAAGAACAGCATGGCATATCAACATTTGGATCAGCAGTTTATTGCGGGTCAGTGGCAACCTGGCCGTTCCCAGAAAATGATTCAGAATTTGAATCCTTATACTCAAGATACGATTTTTACTTTGCAGGCTGCCAGTACAGCAGATGTTGATGCGGCTTATGCGGCAGCTGATAAAGCCTTTCAACAGGGTGCTATTAAATCAGTTGAGTTAAGACAGCAAATCCTGCAAAAACTACAACAGGTGATTCAGGCACGCCAAGATGAAATTATTGACTGGTTAATTCTTGAGTCTGGAAGTACCCGTTTTAAAGCGGGTCTGGAAGTTGGCGCTGCTTTATCCATTATTCAGGAAAGTCAGAAATTTCCGGAGCAGATCAAGACTGAACAGCTGGAGAGCAAAGATCCCCAACGTAAAAGTCTGGTACTGCGTAAACCCTTGGGTGTGATTGGTGTCATTAGCCCATGGAATTTTCCATTTCATTTATCCATGCGTTCGGTAGCAACAGCGATTGCCTGTGGAAATAGTGTGGTACTCAAGCCAGCAAGTGATACACCAGTGACAGGTGGAACCTTATTAGGCAAATTGTTTGAAGAAGCTGGTTTACCCGCAGGTGTGCTCAATGTGGTTTCAGGTGCAGGCAGTGAAATCGGTGATTATTTTGTCGAACATCCGATTCCAAAAATGATCTCATTCACGGGCTCTACTGAAGTCGGACAGAATGTAGGAAGTAAAGCCTTAGCCAGCCCTCGAATTAAACGTCTGGCGCTGGAACTGGGCGGAAATGCGCCACTGGTGATTCTGGATGATGCTGATCTTGATCTGGCAGTAGAACTGACAATCATGGGGCGCTTTATGCATCAGGGGCAAATCTGTATGAGCACCAATCGGGTCATTGTCGATGCGTCTATTCATGATGCCTATGTGGAAAAACTTTTAGAGCGAGTGAAAACTGTTGCTGTGGGTGATCCAAATCTAGAAGAGACCATCATTGGGCCGATCATCAATCAGAGTCAGATCAAAAAACATCAGCAGATTATTCAAAGTGCAAAAGAGCAGGGTGCAGAGCTGGTATACGAAGGGGGGATAGAAGGTAATCTGGTCTATCCACATATCTTTACTGGGGTAGCACCTGAATCTCCACTGGCTCAGGAAGAAAGTTTTGGACCGATTCTGCCAGTACTGAAAGCTCGTGATGAAGCACATGCCTTAAAGCTGGCCAATGATACCCGTTTTGGCTTATCCAGTGCGGTTTGTACCTCGAATATTGAACGTGGTATCAGTTTTACAGAACAGCTGGATATCGGTATGACTCATATCAATGGTATTAGTGTGGCAGATCAGGCTAATGCTCCGTTTGGGGGAGAGAAAAACTCTGGGCTTGGGCGTTTTAATGGACGCTGGATTTTTGAGGAATTCACCCGTACTCACTGGCTGACTGTACCCAGTGAATAATATTAAATGATAGAAACTTATCCATAATCCATACAGGTTTAAGCTTGGCATCAAGCTATAATCAGAACATCAAGTGATCTGTCTGATTAAGCATGTGTGCCAACTTTAAGCCTTTAACTTCACAGCAAATACATGATCTGGGCTTGCCGGAAATTCCCTTTGAATATCCGGAAGAAGTCTATCCGAATTATGCTACCCCCTTGTTATTTCAATCTGATCAAGGTCTGGAATGGCGCTCGGTTAACTTTGGCTTTATTCCCAAATGGGCAGAGGATAAAACGATTGGGACAAAAACCTACAATGCCAGAAATGAAACTTTGCTGCAAAAACCAACCTTTGCAGAAGCGACAGCCAAATGCAAGTTTGGGGTGATTCCCGTCTCGGAATTTTATGAGTCAAAGTATTTTGATAATAAACCACAGCGCTGGGGCGTCAGGCGTAAAGATGGAAAAGCGACCTTTATTGCGGCACTGTATGAAATTGCTCGGGTGCAGGATGAAATCGTACGTTCGGCTAGTATGATTACGATGGATGCAATAGACCATCCCATGATGAAAGAGTTTCATGAGCCGGGAAATATTAAACGTTCAGTCATTGTGATTCCGCATGAACGTTTACATGAATGGCTGAATCTCACGCAACCGGATATTCGCAGCTTTGTACAGGGATTTCCAGTAGAGGAGTTCGAATGTTCACATGTACCAAAAGAAAGAATCAAAAAAGCCAGTCCACAGCTGAACTTTTTTGATTCCTAAAACCTAGAAAGCAATGGCGGATCGTTAATTATTATAAAAGGTGTTATTGATCTCGCCAGCTAAATTCAAAATTGAAAAAATACTTAACGAGCCAAGTTTTTAAAGATATGGCGTAAGCTTTCCATAGTTTTTTCAATTTGTAATGGGGTTAGCCCTTCAAATGACTGTTCCAGTACAACATTGGTCAGGTCATTAATTTTATGTGTCATTTCCATTCCTTTTTCAGTCAGCACGACACGGGTAATACGAGCATCGTCTTCACAGGAATAGGTTTCAACCAGACCTTCATCTTTTAAGCGATAAACGATCTTGGTGGTTGTCGACATTTTAGATACGACCATTTCTGACAGGTCAGAAACGCTGGCATGTGGTTTGGCTTTAAGAGCAAGCAAGATACGGCGACGTGAATTATCGACACCATACTTTTTTAGTGCATGATCTACATTTAGGACATATTGGGCATGAACTTGAGTCACCCAGTAGTATGGAAAGTTTTCTAAATTAAAGTCTTCTGCACAAGGTAAAAATTTTGCATATTTTTTAGTCATGAAATGTTCCTTTTATTTATTTTTCTAGGGCACTGACATTTTATGTAAAAGTTTATACATGTTTCAACCTTTATTTTTAAAATGTTAACGAGATTGCATTTGTTAGATCTTCTTAACATCAAAAAAATCAGGTGATTTATGTGTTGTAGATCAATCGGGGCAAATTGTAACTGTCTTTATCCAGATGAATGGCATTGATATGACATGCAAATCTTAAGGCTCCAGATTAGGTTTAGAGTCTAAATAAGAGCTGGGTTGGCAAACCATATGGATAAATGGCCGACCTGCGCATATCTTACTTTTGGTGAGTATGCGGAAATACAATTCAAAATCGATGCTGTTTAAATGAATGCTCTGATACATTTTTTAATCTGTAGCACGATGCAGATTCGGATTTCTCAAATCTGATCGAAAGCTAGAGCAAGTACATTTAAGTTGGTTACCCATCGAATAAAACCGTTTTGGATGAGAAACTTATGCATCTTTTTGATCCCACGACTAACTATTTATAACGTGTATGAACTATTTTAATAAAAAAATCCATATTTAAAATATGTCTTTAGATAAGTGGATTTAATGGACTTAGTCGGATAGTGGATGATTCAATATTTTATGATGCATGATTAGATATGAATATTAAGAGAAACAGTAATTTATATCTCAGGCTTCTATCAGTTAGATTTAATGCGCTTAGGGTCAAAAAGAAGCCTAAATTTTCTTTAATTTGTAATGAGTTATGTAGAACATAACAGATTCAGGCCAATGATTTGAAAATTAAAAGATTTTAGAATGAGGAGAGGCAAAGCGGTGCAACAGTTTTTCATAAATTTTATTGTTCAAAAATCATAAGTTTATGCATAATAGATACATCTTAAGTCGAAAAGGTTAAATTAAATGGATCCCTCGCCGTGCGTTGATCTTCCATATTCGTTGCTTACATACTCAAACGGGATGGTGTTCTAATGGAATTTTTATTAGATCCCGGAATTTGGGTTGGTTTAATTACTCTTATTATTCTCGAAATCGTTTTAGGTATTGATAACCTAGTCTTTATTGCCATTCTGGCTGAGAAACTTCCCCCTGAACAGCGTGATAAGGCCCGTGTGATCGGTCTATCCTTAGCCTTGCTGATGCGTTTAGGTCTGTTGTTCGCGATCTCTTGGTTAGTCACCTTGACTCAACCGCTTATTCAATTATTTAACTGGACCTTCTCCGGACGGGATTTGATTCTGCTCTTTGGTGGTTTATTCCTGCTCTATAAAGCTGTTACCGAACTTCATGAAAAAATTGAAGGCAAGCCTGAAATACAGGTTACGACCAAGGTGGCATATGCAGGCTTTACAGCAGTTGTGGCTCAGATTGTCATACTGGATGCCGTATTTTCACTGGACTCGGTGATTACCGCCGTAGGTATGGTCGATAATATCTATGTCATGATGGCAGCCATGATTATCGCGATGGCCGTGATGTTATTGGCGTCTAAACCATTGACTAACTTTGTGAATCGTCATCCTACGGTCGTGATTCTGTGTTTGAGCTTCCTGTTACTGATCGGGATCAGCCTGATGGCAGAAGGTTTCGGTTTCCATATTCCGAAAGGTTACATCTATTCTGGTATTGGCGTTGCAATTGCAGTTGAAGCCTTTAACCAGTTTAGTCAGCGCAATGCTGCGAAACATGAAGCCAAGATTCCGTTGCGTCATCGCACTGCTAACAGTATTCTCCAACTGATGGGCGCTAAGCTTGAAACCACCAGTACTACTCAGCATGAAGCACAGGAAACCTTTGCGGATGAAGAACGCTATATGATTGGCGGGGTATTGACCTTGGCAGAGCGTTCTGTAGCATCGATCATGACCCCACGAAGTCAGATTTCCTGGGTCGATCTGGAGGATAGTCCGGAACAAATCCGTGAAAAAATCCTGTCTGTACCCCACAGCCTGTTTCCGGTTTGTCGGGGCAGTCTGGATAAGGTGATTACCATCGTTCGTGCCAAAGAACTGTTAGATGTACTGGATGAACCGGAAGAGTTAAAAGCTTTGATCAAGCGTCATCGCCCTATCTATATCTTTGAAAGAATGAAGGTGATTGACGCGATTAATACCTTACGTACCTCAAAAGGCTCTCTGGTGCTGGTGAGCGATGAATTTGGTCATGTACAAGGTCTGATTTCACCGCTAGATGTGTTTGAGGCAATTGCCGGTGAATTCCCGGATGCCGATGAGCAGCTGGATCTGGTCAAAGTTGATGATACACACTGGATTGCATCTGGTATGCTGGATTTGTACCAGTTAGAACTTGAGCTCGGTATGCTGGATCTGATTGATGAAGATGCAGGCTATATCAGTGTTGCCGGTCTGATTCTGGATAAAACCAATAGTGTGGTCGAGGTAGGCACTGAACTGAACTACCAAGGTATTCAATTCAAGGTAATGGAAATCGAAAATAACCGGATTAAGTCGGTGAGTATCCATTATCAGGGTTAATCGCCTGTCTTGATTATTTTTTGAGTCAGTTGCTTAAGGGCAACTGACTCTTTTATTGAATATTATTTATGACTTAGATATTAATGCTCACCTAAGCTTATTCTTCAGGCTAAATGGAGTATTGAATATTTCGGAAGCCAAGAATGCGTAATAGGTTTTACAGGTTTAGAAGTAATAAATCTTACTGAAGTATCAAAATCCAGACATGCTTTATTTAGAATTATTAAACAAATTTAAATAAAGTTTAAAAATAAGTGTGAATTTGACTAAGTGGTAAAATATATATTTCACGTAATTTTGAAAGATATTAGTCAAATTCGAGATACAAAAGCTCATCCAAAGCTTACACAATACTCAGCTTGAGCGCTTGAAAAATTATTTTTGCCAGATTAGGGCTGAATTTAATTATCTAAAAAATAAGTTGAATAGTGTAATAGGGTGTTCCATGTGTTCATTATAAAACACCCGACTGATGCTTAGTCTGCCAAAATCCGAAAGTCTGCATATTGACGGATCGTTTCTATATTCAATTGATGGATCTCATCGGTAAATGCAGCATTAAAATGACCTAAGGTCGGTGCTTTGGCAAAAGCCAATTGACCGGCGATTGCAAAATGAACATGGGCAGAGAGTGCTGCGATCGCAGGAGAACTTACTGCACTATACGCTGCAATCAGGGCCCCTAGGGCACATCCAGTTGCTGTGACGCGCGGCTGTAAGTATGAACCGCCTAAAACCTGAATCATCGGATAATCTCTAGAAATGATGTAATCAGACTCACCTGAAATAGCAATACATTCACATTGCTCCAGTAAGGCCTGCGCCTGTAGATAGACTTCTGAGCTATCGACAGTGCTATTGACGCCTTTGGACTCAATATTTTTCCCTGCCAAGGCACCAATTTCTGAAGCATTTCCCCGTAAAATTGTGGGTTGATAGGTCATGAGCTGATCCACAACACCTGAACGCCAATGCAGTACATTTCCATAACCAACAGGATCTAGTACCCATGACTTTTGAATGCTGTGTGCTGTTTTCGCAGCAATCTGCATTGCCTCGACCTGTTCAGTAGTCGGTGTTCCCAAATTTAAACTGAGTGCCCCGGCAATTTTGACAAAACCCTCTGCTTCAAAAGGATTATCAATCATAGCGGGCGAAGCATTCGCAGCCAGCAAGATATTGGCCACATAATTGCTGGCCACCGCATTGGTCATCACATGCACCAAGGGTTGCTGCTCTTGAAGCAATGACCAGGCTTCACAGATCTGATCGAGAAAAGTATTTTGTAATTGTTGCACGGAAGTATTCATCATCCTGATCTTTCAAATATGAATAGGGCTGCTAAATGCTTAGCGGGTAAAATAATGGTCTTGATGTTTGCAGTTACGGCATAACAGGCTGACATAATCGCTGGCATCATATTCAACAGTAAGCTCTTGTGAGCCGCAATGCATACAGCGTTTTTGTGAATAAAATTTCAGGCGTGGTTCAATCTTTTGCCATGAACGCCAGACCGGTTGGAAGAAAATATTTTCATCATAACCCAGGAAGCGGAAAAACAGGATGCTGCTCATTTTGCTCAAAGGCAATTGCGGTGGGCGAGGCAGAATAGAGGTTTCCCATTTTTCATTCACTGAACGTTCCCGATATTGCTGTAGGGTCTTTTTCAGTAAATTGGTATTAATGAAATTTTCATTTCGTGGTTTTAAAGCTTTCTGCTGATACAGATATTCGAGGGCCGATTGCACGAGATAATAAATCTGTCCCACAGCCAAAACATCGAGCAGGCGATAGCAGAAAGCCTGAAAACTTTGATTGCCCGCAATCTGGATACCCCAGCTACGGCAATAGAACTGAGCGAATTGAATGACTTCCTGATACAGCAGACAATACAGTGCATCTTTGACTTCATCCGCACTTTTAAAAGGTACGCCTTTGCTCAGATTTTCATAGAACCAGTAACGCAATTGCTGGGTAATACTAAACAGGCTTGGCTCAGAATAGCCATCCAGACGTACATTAATATAGTACTGCTGATTCTCTTGTTGAATATCTCTAGGAACTAGAATCTGGTCTTTCAGCAGATTTTTGACCAGACCATGCTGATACAGGTAATTCGGGCTGATGGAATAATATTTAATGGCATGCCAGTCAATATATTCCTGATGCTGGCTATGTTCCTGAACCTGTTCATCCAGAATCGAGAGCAGAAACAGTTTATTAATAAAGCTGAGCTGATTGAGCTCATATTCATGCCGATCCTGTTTTTTATGAAATTTCCGGTTTTCCTGTAAACGGACTTCTTTCAGCATACGTTTACGCTGAGCCAGACACTGATCGCAATAACAGTTATGTTTCTGGTCGGTATAGAGCTGATGCTGGCAGTGGCTGCATTCATGATAAGTAATGTCCTGATCATACTGTTCTGCCTCGATCCAGTACATGGAGGCCTTACATAACGGGCACTGCGTACTTTCATCAAGCTGTTTTTGCAGAACGTTGAATACCATGATTGCGCACAACTCCAGAATAAAGAGAAACTGCGATTATACACAGCTCATCAAAGTCACGCGTCATTTGACAATATTTTTAATAAAGCAGATTTCAGAAGAAGAGAGCCTTTAAACGAACAGAGCTACCGAAGTAGCCCTGTATTCAAGAAAACTGGATCATCGTTTTTAAACGGGGCAGGGTAATGTTTCGTCTTCCTCTCCCTGATGTTTCGCTTGAATCAACGCCTGCACTTTTTTGGATGGAACCTTTTTGGCACCGAGTGCATCATAAGTATTCAGAATCGCACTGACCTCATGCGCCTGTAGCTGAACGCCTTCAGAACTCATAAACAGGGCAATGACTTTATGATCAATATTGGCCTGATCCAGAACCTGAAGTGTTTTAAGATTTTCAATCCGTACCACATGCTGTTTTAAATACATAGCTCACCTCAATTTCTTTGTTGTCGTTATTCTTGGAGTCTTTGCGCTTGGAGAAAACACACTTAAACTGTAGCAAAAACTATGCTCATTTTTTAATCAATATTTCGGAATTGCTATTAATCATAAATTATATATTTTTAAATCAAGCACATAAGAAAATGTAAAAAAATATGATATTAGCCGAAAACTTGGCATATATCTTTCTTTGAATCCTGCCATTGCTGTTGGGTGATGCAAAATGCATTCAAACTGGTGCATGTCATTTGTGCATTTAAAATGAAATTTGGAACGCAGATTAACCAGAACTTAATCTTTTAGAAGTCAGGTTTTGCAGCGCCCAGCATCTAAATTAGATATAAGGTTGTCCTGAACCCAGGCAGTAATTTTTCATATTGGAATAATACTTTGCATGTGCAGGAATCATGCATAGAGGAATCATACAGTGCAGATGAAAGCTTTTTTTATTTTATCTTTAAGTTGTTTTAGAGATGGGGATTTTAGATATCGGGCAAATATAAGGCGATTATCGTATATTTTGATGTAGCTCAATTGAAAAGATCAGTAATTATTCCCATATACAATACAAATGAAACGCACAGACAGGTTCAAGATCAAGGCGTATGATCAATGCATTGACAATCTTTTGCCTTAGAAGCTGTGCAATAAAGGATCAGGACATTATATGAATATCGCGGCGAATCCGGTGATCGAAGCAGATCAAACCATTTATTTAAAAGACTATCAAAAACCTTCTTTTGTTGTAGATTCAATCGACCTGAATATTCAAGTCTATGACGATCATACGCTGGTCAGCAGCAAACTGGAGATGCAGCGCCAAACAGCAGGTGATCTGGTATTGCTTGGTCGTGACCTGGAACTGCAATCGATCCAGTTAAATGGTCAGCCACTAAATGCATCAGATTATATTTTGGATGCTGAGCAACTGGTGATTAGCAATGCTCCAGATCAGGCGACTATTGAAACAGTGGTCAAGATTCATCCAGAAAGCAATACCATGCTGGAAGGTCTGTATCAGGCCAGTTCAGATTTATTCGTAACTCAGAACGAACCGGAAGGTTTCCGTAAAATTACGTTCTATCCAGACCGCCCAGATGTATTGTCTGTATTTACCACTCGTGTCGAAGCTGACAAAAAGTATCCGGTTCTACTGGCTAACGGTAACCTGATCGAAACCGGCGAAGTGGATGAAAACCGTCACTATGCACTTTGGCAAGATCCAACCAAAAAGCCGAGCTATTTATTTGCCTGCGTAATCGGTGATCTGGCAGTGATGAAAGACCGCTATACCACATCAGAAGGTCGTGATGTCGCACTGGAAATCTATGCTGAAGAAAAAGACATTCCAAAATGCAAAATCGCGATGGAAGCGTTGAAACATTCCATGCGTTGGGATGAAGAGCATTATGGTCTGCCATACGACCTTGATAATTATATGATCGTAGCAACCAGCGCATTTAACATGGGTGCGATGGAAAACAAAGGTCTGAATATCTTCAATACCTCATGCGTATTGGCTGATGAAGAATATACAACTGATGCTGCCATCATGCGTGTACAGTCCGTGATTGCCCATGAATATTTCCATAACTGGACGGGTAACCGGATTACTTGCCGTGACTGGTTCCAGCTGTGTCTGAAAGAAGGTTTGACCGTATTCCGTGATCAGTCTTTCTCGGAAGATCTACAATCTGCTGCCGTACAGCGTATTGATGATGTTGCAGTCCTGAAAGCGCATCAGTTCCCGGAAGATTCTGGCCCTTTATCGCATCCAC
>ENA-UOWK01000858-UOWK01000858.1-bioreactor-metagenome-genome-assembly--contig:-NODE-858-length-12591-cov-19.542518_pt1 | contig 12591 bp, 8 predicted proteins | sample MGYA00238157_ERZ761612 | MGnify/ENA primary metagenome ERZ761612 (study PRJEB28901, sample SAMN06268035) | bioreactor metagenome | isolation source: Joint BioEnergy Institute, California, USA | place... | reverse complement strand
AGCATGGACATGCAAATACCGGGTTACGACATCGAACGCGAGCTGGGCGATGGCGCGATGGCCGTGGTCTACCTGGCGACCCAGCGTTCCCTCGACCGCAAGGTGGCGCTCAAGGTGATGGCCGCCTCCCTGGCAGCCGACCCGACCTTCTGCGAACGCTTCCTGCGCGAGGGCAAGACCCTGGCGCGGCTGTCGCATCCCAACACCGTGACCATCCACGACATCGGCAATGTCGGCAGCCTCTACTACATGGCCATGGAATACCTGCCCAACGGCACGCTCAAGGAGCGCATCGCCGCGGGCCTGAGCATCGACCAGGGGCTGGTGTGGATTCGCCAGATCGCCTCGGCCCTGGGCTATGCCCACGCGCAAGGCATGGTGCACCGCGATGTGAAACCGGCCAACATCCTGTTCCGCGCCGACGGCACCGCGGTGCTCAGCGACTTCGGTATCGCCAAGGCGCTGGATGATCGCACCCAGTTCACCCAGGCCGGTTTCGCCGTTGGCACGCCCAGCTACATGAGCCCCGAGCAGGCCCGCGGGCTGGACATCGATGGCCGCGCCGACCTCTACGCCCTGGGCGTGGTGCTCTATGAAATTCTCACCGGCAAGCTGCCCTATACCGGCAGCGATTCGCTGTCCACGGCGCTGGCGCACCTGACCGAGCCGCTGCCGGCACTGCCCATGGTGCATGGCCGCTACCAGCCGATTCTCGAGCGCCTGCTGGCCAAGGATCCCAAGGAGCGTTTTGCCGACGCCGCCGAGCTGATCGCTGCCCTGGATCGCCTGCAGGCGCCGGCTGACGACGCCACCCTGTTCCAGCCGCTGGTGCTGCCTGCGGGCGGGGATGCGCCGAGTGAAGCCAGTGTGCCGCCGCTGGCTCCGGTTTCCGTGGAGATTCCGACCCATGCGCCTGCCGCCGAACCCACGGCGGCACCACGCCCGCAGCCCTCGCCGCTGGCGTCTTCGGTGCGTGCGGGCAATGCCGGCGCCAGCAGGAAGCCGCTGATCCTCGGCGCCTCGCTGGCGGGCGTGCTGTTGCTGGCTGGTTGCGGCTACTGGCTGTTCGGCTCGGATGCAACGGGGCCTGCTGCGCCGCCGGTGGCCGGCCAGCCGGCCCAGAGCCAATCGCAGCCCCAGGCCCAGCCCAGCGGCGAGGCCGGGCCGATCTCGGCGGCGGCCGACAGCGACGGCGGTGATCGCCCACTGCTGATGCCCGGCAAGAAGACCCTGTTCCAGCGCGTACTGACCAAGCCGGGCGCCAAGTTGGCCGATCAAGCCGGCGGCAGCGGTGGCAAGGACATGCCGGCGTTCTCGGTGTTCTACGTCTATGCCCGCCAGGACATCGACGGCCAGCCCTGGCTGCAGATCGGCGCGTCCACCGATGGCCGTCGTGATGGCTGGCTGCCGGCCAATGCGGTGAGCGACTGGAAGCAGAGCCTGGTGCTCAAGTTCACCGAGCGCTCCGGTCGTGCGCCGGTGATGTTCGTGCGTGATGCCTCGGCCCTGGAGCAGTTGCTGGCCGAGCCGGCACGCGCCCGCGAAGCCCTGCGCGAGGCGCTCAAGGGCACCGGCCACAACGTGGTGGCGGTCGAGCCCGGCGGCAGCGCCGTGCCCCAGGATCAGTTCTACCTGTTGCCGATCTTCGACTCCGAGGAGACCTTCGACGCCAACGGCCAGCCGCTGCAGCTGCTCAACGTCGCCTCCATCGACCCGGGCAGTGCCCCGCAAGCCCAGGCCGACAGCACGCCTGCGGCGATGCCGGAAGGCTTCAAAACGGCCATCGTGCTGGTGGTCGACACCTCGGTATCGATGCAGCCCTACATCGACCGCGTGCGCGATGTGGTGCATGAGCTGCAGGGGCAGATCTCCGCCCGGGGCGACCTGGACAGCGTCAGCTTCGGCATGGTCGGTTTCCGCAGCAACACCAGCAAGACCCCGGGCCTGGAATACACCGCCAAGACCCTGGTCAGCCTGGAGCAGGGCCGCGACCCCGAGCGCTTCCTGCAGCTGGCGCAGCAGATCAAGGCCACCGATGTGTCCAGCCACGACTTCAACGAAGACGCCTTTGCCGGTGTCATGCAGGCCGTCGACGGCATGGACTGGAATGGCTACGGCGGCCGCCTGATCCTGCTGGTCAGTGATGCCGGTGCGCTGCGCAAGAGCGACCCGCTGGGCCTGACCCAGATGAACGAGGCCGAAGTGCGCGAGGCAGCCCTGCGCAAGCAGATCAAGATCTACGCCCTGCACCTGAAAACCCCGGCCGGCAAGCGCAACCATGGCTTCGCCGAGCAGCAGTACCGCAGCCTGACCGCCGACCCCAACCCGCGTATCGGCGACCTTTACGTGCCGGTGGCCGGTGGTGACGTGAATGCCTTCGGGCAGAGCGTGTCGCAGATCGGCAGTGCCTTCGCCGACCTGGTGCACCAGGTGCGTACCGAAAGCAGCCTGCCCGAACCCAAGGGCGGCGCGAGCATCGCCGACAAGTCGGCGGCGGTCGGCTACGCCATGCACATGGATTTCCTCGGCCACCAGAGCCAGGCGCGTGCGCCCCAGGTGGTCACCGCCTGGACCAGCGACCGCGACATCACCGATCCGGCCCTGCCGGCCTTCCAGGTCTGCGTGCTGCTCACCAAGCTGCAGCTCAACGATCTGCAGCAGTCGCTGCGCATGGTGGTCGATGCGGCGCGGCGCACGCAGAGCTCGCCCAAGGACTTCTTCCAGGAAATCGCCAGTGCCAGTGCGCACATGAGCCGCGACCCTTCGGCGCTGGTCAAGGGCGGCAACCTGGCGCAGAGCGGCGTGCTCGGCGAGTACCTGGACGGCCTGCCGTACCGCAGCAAGGTGCTGAACATGAGCCAGGACCTGTGGCTGTCGCTCAGCGTCGCCGAGCAGGAAGACTTCATCGACGAGCTGGACTCCAAGATCAAGCTCTACGAAACCTTCCACAACGACACGGCCAACTGGGTACGCTTCGGCGACGCCGCCCCCGGCGACGCGCTGTATCGCGTGCCGTTGTCGACGTTGCCCTGATGCTCAGCCTCGAGGCGATCAGCAAGACCCGCGGTGCCGACGGGCAGCGCTATCGCCTGGAAATCCCGGCGCTGCAGCTGCGCGCCGGGCGCCGCATCGCCCTGATCGGTGCCAGTGGCAGCGGCAAGAGCACGCTGCTCGATTTGCTGGCGCTGGTGCTGTCGCCCGACCCCGGCGGCGTCCAGCGCTGGGACGACGGCGGACAGTGCCTCGATCTTGCCGCGCTGTGGCAACAAGGCAGGCATGACGAGCTGGCCGCGCTGCGTGCCCGAGCCTTTGGCTACGTACTGCAGACCGGCGGGCTGCTCGGCTTTCTCAGTGTACGCGGCAACATCCAGCTGCCCCGCGAGTTGCTGGGCCTGCCCGTCGAGGGTGTGGTCGAGCAACTGGCCGAGCAATTGGGCATCGCCGATCTGCTCGAGCGCCTGCCGGGACGCCTGTCGGTCGGCCAGCGCCAGCGCGTGAGCATCGCTCGCGCCCTGGCCCATCGCCCGGCCATCGTGCTGGCCGACGAGCCGACCGCTTCCCTCGACCCGTTGAACGCCGAGCGGGTCATGCAGCTGCTGGTGGAGCAGGCGGCGGCCCGTGATCTGTGCCTGGTGATCTCTACCCATGACCGGGCCCTGGCCGAGCGTTACGGCCTGACAGCCTTGCAGCTGCGGGTCGAGCAGCAGCGCGACGGTCTGGTCACCGCGCGCCTGACGGAGCACGGCTGATGCGCCTGGCGCTGTTCGCCCGCCTGGCCTGGCAGGATTATCGCTGCGACGCGCGGCTGTCCTGGTGCGCGATCCTTGCCCTGGCGGCGGTCATCGCGCCCTTGCTGGTGCTGTTCGGCCTCAAGTTCGGCCTGGTCACCACGCTGACCGAGCGCCTGGAACGTGACCCCGCGGTGCGCGAGATCATCCCCTTGGGTGGCGCCCGTTTCAATTTGCAGAGCATCGAGGCGCTGGCCCTGCGCGAAGATGTCGGCTTCGTGATTCCGCGTACCCGGCAGATCGCTGCGACCGCCGATCTGCAGGGGCCAGGGCAGATGCTCACCGTGGAAATGCTGCCGACCGCCGACGGCGATCCGCTGCTCGATGGCCGGCCGGCGCCAGCGGACACCCATGCCGTACTGCTCAGCCAGAGTGCGGCGGAAAAGCTCGGCGTGGCGGCTGGTGATGTGCTGCAGGCCGGCTTCGGGCGCCGGGTGGCCGGCCAGCCGCAAGTGGCCCAGGCCAGCCTGCGGGTGCAGGCGGTGTTGCCGGTGACGGCCTTTTCCCGGGATGCACTGTTTGCGCCCCTGAGCCTGCTGGAGGCCGCCGAGGATTATCGCGACGGCCTGGCGGTGCCGGCCTTCGGCTGGCCGGGCGAACGGCCCGCTGCGCAGCGCGAGCGGGTCTACCCGAGTTTCCGCCTTTACGCCCGTGATCTGGAGGGTGTGGAAAGCCTGCGCCAGTATTTCCAGCAGTCGCACCAGGCGGTGGCCACCCAGGCCGAGGCGGTCGCTCAGGTGCGGGCGCTGAGCCGCAACCTGGCATGGGTGTTCTGGTCGGTGGCCTGTCTGTCCCTGGCTGGCGCTTTCGCCGCACTGGCCGCCGGCACCCTGGGGGCGGTGGCGCGCAAGCGCCATGAGCTGGCGGTGTTGCGCCTGCTGGGATTTCCGGCCGTGGCGCTGGTCGCCTTCGTGGTGCTGCAGGCACTCTATACCGGCATCGCCAGCCTGTTGCTCTCGGCGCTGCTGTACGGCCTGGCCGCCAGCGGGCTGAACCTGTTGTTCCAGTCGGCGTCCGGCGAATATGCTTGCCGACTATTGTTTTCCCACTATCTGTTGGCGGCACTGGCCACTTTGCTGTGCTGCGTGCTCGCTGCCGCTGCCGGTGGCTGGCGGGCGGCTCATCTGGAAGCCTCGGAAGGATTGCGTCATGTATAAGGTGCTCAGCGCCACCCTGGTTCTCTCATGCCTGGCCGCTGCTGCCTGGGCCGAGCCCGATGCCGATCCGCTCTACAACCCCAAGCCGCTGAAGGGCGACGTCAGCCTGCCGCTGCCCTGCGACGGGCAGATGGTGTTCCGGCATGTCTACGTGCTCGCCAAGGGTTCGCTGGACGACCACGAGGTCACCCTCGGCTACCCCTTCAGCGAAGGCGAGCCGGGCTATCAGCAGTCGTTCATTTCCGGTTACCGACGCGACTACATCAACGGCCAGTTCACCCTCGGCGACCTGTCCAAGGACTGGCAGGCCAAGGTGCGCGGCGAGCTGCCCAAGGCCGACGGCGTGACCCCGCTCAAGCCGATGCTGTATTTCATCGGCAAGTACGAGGTGACCCAGCGCCAGTACGATCTGGTGATGGCTCAGGCACCTTCCCTGGCTGGCGAAGGCGAGCCACCGGCCTGCGAAGCGCCGTCCGGGATGGCCGGGCGGCTGCCCAAGGTCAACCTGTCGCGCTTCGATGCCGAGCGCTTCGCCGCGGTGTACAGCGCCTGGCTGCTGAAACACCATCGCGACCTGCTGCCGATCAGCGGGCGCACTGGCAAAGGTGAAGACGGCGGCCAGGCCTTCGTGCGCCTGCCCACCGAGGTGGAGTGGGAATACGCCGCCCGCGGCGGCCACGCGGTGAGCCGCCAGCAGCTCGAGGCGCGACTGTTCCCGCGTCCCCAGGAGGGCAGCGAAAGCGATGGCCCGCTGGGCGACTGGGCGGTGTTCAATCAGGTCGCCGGCGGCACCGGGCAGAACGCGCGCTTGCTGCCTATCGGCCTGAAGAAGCCCAACCCCGTCGGCCTGTTCGACGTGATCGGCAACGCTGCGGAGATGGTCCAGGAGTCCTTCCAGCTGGTGCATGCCGGCCGCCGCCAGGGCACCTACGGCGGCTTCGTGGTCAAGGGTGGCAACTACCTGGAAGGCGAGATGACCCTGTTCACCGGGATGCGCCGCGAGTACCCGCTGTTTGGCGCCGATGGCACCGAGCAGCGCAATGAAACCACCGGTTTTCGGGTGTCCATCGGTGCGTTGTCGGCGCCCCGTTCGCGATACAAGGAACTGTTTGCGCAATGGAAGGACGAAGGACGAGTCAGCACGCTCACCGACGAGATCGACGAGGACCAGGACGCCACCAAACTGCTCGATGGGCTGATTGCCAACAGCGACGATCCGCAACTGCGCGACCGCCTGGCGATCGTCAACGAGGAGCTCAAGCGCAGCGTTTCGTTGATCGCCAAGCAGCGTGAGGATGCCGCCGGCAACCTGATTCAGTCGGCGGCCCTGGTGGCCGAAACCATCAACAACTACAACATTCGCCTGACCAATCTTCGCAAGAGCCGTGACGAGGCTCGCAGCGCCAAGGACGAAGCCTCGGCGAAACTGTTCGAAGCGGCCATGGCCAATGGGCAGAGTGCCCTGGATGGCGCCCTGGCGATCTACATCGACAACCTGGCCAACGGTACGCGCTACAGCAACGCGGTGATTCAGGCGCAGTTCCAGCGCACCAAGGAAGAGCTGGCGCGCAAACCGGTGTTGGGCAAAAGCCTGGTAACCCGAGCTACGCTGTTCGTGCGGCACGTGGGTGAATACCGCAAGAACCGCAAGGCTGATGCGGATGTGATTCTCAAGCAATTGCTGGCACCCTGATCGGGTCGACCAGCCTTTACGGATACAGGCACTGGCGAGCGGCCGGTGCCGAATGTGGCAACTCCACGGCGGTCGCCGTGAAAACGCAGGCGGTGTCACCCGGCCCCGCCTGAATGGAATAAACGCTCACTCAAGTACGAGATCGACGACGATGCAAACTTTCAACAAAGCCCCCGCTTTTTCCTCGATACGCACTGCGCTGCTTTCCGCTGTCACCTGCACCAGCGTGCTGCTGGTCGGTTGCGCCGGTTCGCCAAGCTCCCAGGTCGCATCGACCACCAAGGCCGAATATTTTCCGCAGTGCTATGAGCCGGTCAGCCAACTGCGCAGCTCCGATGACGCGATGAGCCGCAGTGTGGCCATCGGCGCCGTTACCGGTGGCCTGATGGGGGCTTTGGGCGGTGCGCTGGTCGACGACGAGAAGCGTGGCCGCAATGCCGCCATCGGCGCGGCCGGTGGTGCCCTGGCCGGTGGTGCCGTGGCGTACTACAACCAGCGCCAGCAGCAGATCAGCGATGACAACGCGCGCTTGGCTTCCTACGCCACCGACATCAACGCCAATAACCAGAACATCGACCGTAACATCCGTTACGCCTCCGCCGCGCAGAGCTGCTACCAGCAGGCGTTCACCCAGCTGCGCGCCGACCGCAAGGCCAACAAGATCAGCGACGCCGATGGCCGCAAGCGCCTGGCCGAGATCGTCAGCGGGCTGAACGAGACCAACGCGCTGTTGGCCAAGGTCGACGGCCGCACTGGCGAGAACGTCAACACCTACACCCAGGCCTACGAGAAAGACCTGCAGAGCGTGGGCGTGGAGCGCAAGGAAGTGACCAAGGTGGCCACCGCCAAGCAGCCGAAGCCGACTGCCAAGGTCACCAAGGAAGTCATCACCACCGAGCAATCGTTGCAGAAGGCCCAGGCCAAGCAGAAGGAAAGCCAGCAGGTGGCCAGCCGTGGCCGTACGCTGATCAGCGACGTGTGCAACAACCCGGATATGGGCGACTGGGCACCGGCCAGCTGCAAGGCCTGATCCGCGCTCCACAAAAAACCGCGCCTGGCGCGGTTTTTTTATGCCTGCTGTTTCCGGCTTCGGCATCACGTTGGGCGAGCGGCGGTTTTGCACCGGTAATCTGTACCGGTGATTGATGCCGGTCATTATCGGCCATGCCGCGCTGGGCAATCATGGCGGGTGCCGAGTGGGTAACCAGGCTGTTAGGGTGCAGGGCAGGGGCGTGCCGATGGCGCGTATCACCAGGCCATGCCGCCCCAAGGTTCGTGCAGAAACGCGCGGCTTGAGTCTTTCCGCACTGCCGTGCCTGACATGGCGGGCGGAGCGCCCCGGTTCATAACACTTCTCTTAGCCGTTTGGATGAGCTGATGAACAAGACAATAGTGAGTCTGCTGCTGGCGCTGGGCCTGGCCGGCGCCGCCCATGCTGCGGGTGACCCGGCCGCGGGGCAGGCCAAGGCGGTGGTATGCGGGGCCTGTCACGGGGTCGATGGCAACAGCGCGCTAGCCAACTTCCCCAAGCTGGCGGGCCAGGGTGAGCGCTACCTGCTCAAGCAGATGCAGGACATCAAGTCCGGGGCCCGTCCGGTAATGGAAATGACCGGCATGCTCGCGCCGCTGAGCGAGCAGGACATGGCCGATGTTGCCGCCTACTTCGCCAGCCAGAAGATCAGCGTGGGCGCGGCCGATGCGGCGCTGGTCGAGCGTGGCCAGGCGCTGTTTCGCGGCGGCAAGCTGGCCGAGGGCATGCCCGCCTGCACGGGCTGTCACTCACCTGACGGCAGCGGCATCGCTACCGCCGGCTATCCGCATCTGGGTGGCCAGCACGCCGGTTACGTCGCCAAGCAACTGACCGCCTTCCGCGAAGGCGAGCGCAGCAATGATGGTGACGCGATGATCATGCGCGACATCGCCGCCAAGCTCAGCAACAAGGATATCGAGGCGCTGTCGAGCTACGTTCAGGGCCTGCATTGAGGCGCTGATCGGCTTTTGCCCGGCGGTGAACAAAAAGGGTGGCGATGGCCACCCTTTTTCGCTGGCGAGCCCGCTACAATGTGAGGAACCTGCCGGGTGGCGACCAGTCGAACCAGAGCTGTCCGCAGCACCTTCATCGTTAGGAGTCATGCATGCGTAATCTGATCCTCTCCGCGGTTCTGGCCACTGCCAGCCTGTTCGGCGTTAGCGCCCACGCCGATGATATCGAGGCCGGCAAGCAGTACGTCGAGCTGAGCAACCCGGTACCGATTTCCAAGCCCGGCAAGATCGAAGTCGTCGAGCTGTTCTGGTATGGCTGCCCGCACTGCTACCAGTTCGAGCCGACCCTCAACCCCTGGGTCGAGAAACTGCCCTCCGACGTCAACTTCGTGCGCATTCCCGCCCTGTTCGGTGGCCTGTGGAACGCCCATGGGCAGATGTTCATCACCCTGGAAAGCATGAAGGTCGAGCACAAGGTGCACGACGCCGTGTTCCGCGCCATCCACAAGGAAGGCCGCAAGCTGGCCACGCCGGAAGAAATGGCGGATTTCCTGGTCACCCAGGACATCGACCGTGACGCCTTCCTCAAGGCCTACAACTCCTTTGGCGTGAAGAGCCAGATGGAAAAGGCCAAGAAACTGGCCATGGCGTACCAGATCAACGGCGTACCGGTGATGATCGTCAACGGCAAGTACCGCTTCGACATCTCCAGCTCGGGTGGCCCTGAGCAGACCCTGCAGGTCGCCGATCACCTGATCGCCAAAGAGCGCGCCGCCAAGTAATCGATCTTCCGGAGCGCCTGCCATGCTGCGTCGCCGCTCGATGCCCCGTCAGGCTGGCCTGTGTGATCCACAGGTCAACCCCGACTGTAGCCCGGACAGGGAATGGCCGCAGGACGGGCGCTTGCGCCTGCTCAGCTTCAACATCCAGGTCGGTATCAGTACCGAGCGCTACCACCATTACCTGACCCGCGGCTGGCAGCACCTGCTGCCGCATCAGGGCCGCGCCGGCAACCTGCAGCGCATCGGCGACCTGCTCGGCGATTACGACATCGTTGCCCTGCAGGAGGCCGATGGCGGCAGCGTGCGCTCCGGGTTCGTCAACCAGGTCGAGCACCTGGCGCGCATGGGGGCCTTCCCTTACTGGTACCAGCAGCTCAACCGCAACCTGGGGCGTTTCGCCCAGCACAGCAACGGGCTGCTCAGCCGCCTGCGGCCAACCCTGCTGGAAGATCATCCGCTGCCTGGGCCGGCCGGCCGCGGGGCGATCCTGCTGCGCATCGGCGAGGGCGATGACGCCATCGCGGTGGTGATGATGCACCTGGCGCTCGGTGCACGTACCCGCACCCGGCAACTGGCCTATATCCGTGAGTTGATCGGCGGCTATCGCCACCAGATTCTCATGGGTGACATGAACACCCACGCCATCGACCTGCTGGAGCACTCGCCGCTGCGCGATCTCGGCTTGCTCGCCCCGCAGGTCGAGGCGACCTTCCCGAGCTGGCGCCCGCAGCGCTGTCTCGATCATATTCTGCTCAGCCCCGGTCTGGAGCTCGAGCGCTTTCAGGTACTGGCACAGCCGATTTCCGACCACCTGCCGGTGGCCGTGGAGATTCGCCTGCCCAATGCCCTCACGCCACCGTTGACGCCCCGTGTACAGGAGCCCTGAGCATGGCCGACGACGCCAAACGCTGGCGCGAGAAGTACCTTGCCAACATCGAGCAGCAGGAAAAGCTCGAGCGCCGCTGGGACATGCGTATCGATTTGCTGCGCCGGGGCCTGGTGCGCAGCAGCCTGGCGGCCGAGGGTGCCGACAAGGCGGTTGACCAGTGCATGCACGATCTGCGCGAGATCCTGCGCCGTGACGACATGGACGCCGGCCTCAGTGCCCTGATTCCGCGCCTGGAAAAGACCGTCCTGGATTCCGAGCAACGCCGCCAGCAGCGCGTCGAGCAGGTTGCCAGCGGCCTGGCGAGCCTGGTGGCGCAGTTGCTGAAGATGGACCTGCCGGGTGATGTGCGCAAGCCGCTCAAGCGCTATGCCAAGCAGGTCGAGGAGCGGGCCCGGCAGGCCCGCGAAATGCCGGCCCTGCTGGCCGAGCTGAGCCAGTTGCAGCAGCAGGCGCTGCAGGCGCTCGGCGGCGAGCAGGTAGAGCGGCCTGGATTCATCGAGCGCCTGTTTGGCAGCCGCGACAGCGCCAGCCCCGTGGCCAGCGCAGAGGAAGCGGCACCGGTTACCTCCGCCGAGCAGGCCGAAGTCGCCCCCGGCACTGCTGTCGAGCAGCCAGTGGCGCAGTCGCTGGGTAGCGAGCCGGAGCCAGAACCAGAACCGGCACCGCAAGTCGCAGCCACGCAGGCCGCGCCTGTCGTCATCGGCGAAATTTCCTCGCCGGCGCCCCAGCCCCAGCCATCCCCTGCGGCCGCGCCGGTGGCTGCGGCAGTCACTGGCCCGGCTGTGGCGAGCGCCGTGTTGCTGGACAGCCTGCCACTGTCGTCGGCCTTGTTGATGCCGTCGCCCGTCTCCAAAGCGCCTGCCGAACCTGCCGCGCAGCGAGCTGAATTGGCCGAACCGGTTCAGGAGCTGGCGCCCGTGGTCGCCGCTGAGACCGTTACCCAGGCCGACCCCGAGTACGCCCTGCCGGCAGCGCCCGAACCGGGCTACAGCGCCATTGCCGGCCATGTCGAAAGCAGCTTGCTGAAGCTGCTCGAGGAGTTGCCACTTCCCGAGCGTCATCAGGGCCAGGCCGATACCCTGCGCCAGCGCATCACGGCCGGCCTGAACATGTACGAGCTGGTGCCGGTGCTCGACGACATGGGTGTGCTGATGCTGGCGATCGCCGATGTGGGGCAGCGCGAGTTCGAGGGCTACCTCAAGCAGCTCAACGAGCGGCTCGCCATGTTTCAGGGCAGCCTGGAGGATGTGCAGGCCGACCACAGCGATGCCACCGAGGCAGCGCGCAGCCTGGACAGCGAGTTGCGCCAGCAGGTCGACGGCCTGCACAACAGCGTGCAGGAAGCCACCGACCTCGACAGCCTCAAGGAACTGGTGGAAAGCCGCCTCAGCGGCCTGCTCGGCACCATGGCGCAGTACCAGCAGCAGCGTGACAGCCGCGAGCAGCAGGTGGGTGAACGCCTGCAGGTTCTGGTCGACCGGGTGGCCAGCATGGAGCTGGAAGCCAAGGGGTTTCGCGATCACCTCGAAGAGCAGCGCCAGAAGGCGTTGATCGACCCGCTCACCGGTCTGCCCAACCGCGCGGCCTGGACCGAGCGCCTGGATATGGAACTGGCGCGTCTGCAGCGCTATGGCGGTGAGCTGCTGCTGGCGGTGCTGGATATCGATCACTTCAAGCGTATCAACGACGACTACGGCCACCTGGCCGGCGACAAGGTGTTGAAGATCATTGCCGGCGAGCTGTTCAAGCGCCTGCGCAAGACCGACTTCATTGCCCGTTTCGGTGGTGAGGAATTCGTGCTGTTGATCCCGTCCACACCGATGGAAGGCGGGTTGAAGCTGCTCGACACGCTGCGTTCGGCGATCGAGAACTGTCCGTTCCATTTCAAGGGCGAGCGGGTGACCATCAGCCTGTCTGGCGGCATCAGCGCGTTCGGCAGCGCCGAGCGCAGCGAGCAGGTATTCGAGCGCGCCGACCAGGCGCTTTACCGCGCCAAACGTGGCGGGCGTAACCGTATCGAAGTGGGTTGAGCGCAGTTGTTGGGCCATGTGCTGCTGCACGGCGTGCGTTCTGTGCGCCAGGCACGTCAGGCCTGTGCCGGTTGTCGCAAAGCGCGACGCTGGCAGTCGCCCGGTCATCGAGACGCTGCTAGTCTTGCCCTGCCGAACACTTAATAACCAGATCGAATCTTATGCTAGGGCGCCTCTCACTTCTCCTGGGACTCGCCGCGTTCGCCTGTCAGGTGAGTGCGCTGACCGTCTACAAGTACACCGATGCCAATGGCGTGGTCACCTACAGT
>ENA-UOWK01000856-UOWK01000856.1-bioreactor-metagenome-genome-assembly--contig:-NODE-856-length-12597-cov-6.787594_pt1 | contig 12597 bp, 9 predicted proteins | sample MGYA00238157_ERZ761612 | MGnify/ENA primary metagenome ERZ761612 (study PRJEB28901, sample SAMN06268035) | bioreactor metagenome | isolation source: Joint BioEnergy Institute, California, USA | place... | reverse complement strand
GGGTCTGCGCGCTGCCCAGCCACAGTGGCTGGTCGCCGGGCTGCAGGACGTGACCCGCCGGCCACAGGCGCAGCACGAACAATTCGTCCTCGCGCTCGCCGTCGCGCACCATCAACAAGGTTTCAACCTGGGTGTCCAACGTGGCCGGCAACACCGGCAACTCGCGCGGTGCCGTGTTCTTTTCAAGCATCTGGAGTGCCTCTTCCCAGCCTGCCTGCTCCTGCGCGCGCCAGCCCTGGGCCTCCAGCTTGGCCTGCAAGGGGGCCAACGGGCCGGCCACCTGCACATCCAGCGGCCAACGCTGGTCGTCGTCGAACTCGTTACGGCGCGGCGGCATCTGCTGCCAACCCTGCTGCCACCACAACCGCGCGTCCATCGCCACCGGCGCCGGCTGGGCCGGCTCGAAGCGGTCCAGCTTGACCGGGATGTTGCGCGGCGCGTACCACAGCGCGGCAACGGCGAAGGTGCCGTAAAACAGCCAGGCGGCTGGCTTGACCCAGAACGACCGGTTGAAGCGGCGACGGTAGGCGATGCCCAGCACCAGCAGCCAGAAGGTGCCGAACAACATGCCGCCAACCACATCGCTGAGCCAGTGTGCGCCCAGGTAGAGACGCGCGAAGCCGATCAGGCTCACCACCACGCCGGAGACAAGATACGGCCACACGCGGGTGCGACCGGGCAGCTCGCGGGCGATCAGCACCGCGAAGAAGCCGAAGGTGATGGTGGCCATCGTCACCGACACCGAGGGGAAGCCGAAGCCACTGCTGGCGTGCGGCGGTCGCACCACGTCCACTGTGGTGCCCAGCAGTTTGGTCAGCGCCAGGCCGAAGGCCAGCGCGGCCAGCCAGTGCGCAGCGGCCATCCAGCGCCGGCGCCAGAGCAGATAACCCATGCCGGCGGCCGTGGCTGGCAGCAGCACCTGCCAGGCACCGAGCGATGCCAGTGCTGCCATCGGGTGGTCGGCGAGCGGGTTGCGCAGCGCCAGCATGGTCTGGTGCACCCACAGGTCAACGCTCAGCGGCTCGCCATGGGCGACCACCACCATCAGCAGCACGAACCACGCCCAGCCCAGCAACAGCAGCATCAGCGCAAGCATGGCCAGCGGCACCGATTCGCGGCGCTGCGGGTCGAACACCGACACCGAATAGCGCCCCAGCGTGGGATGGCGTTGCGACCAGGCCAGCAGCCGCGCCAGCCAGCTGTCCATGCGCGAGGCCGACCACTGGTAGCTGTAGAGCACGATCGCCCAGACCAGACCAAGGATCACACCGAGCAGACCCACCACCACCACCAGCCGGCCGGCTACCGCGGCCACCGCATCGTAGGCCTCACCCAATACCCAGCCGGGAATCAGGAACAGCACCGCCCAGGACAGACAGGCCATGCCGCTGGCCTGGACGTAACGGCTGACCGGCATCTTCATCATGCCGGCGATGGCCGGCACGAACGGCCGGATGGCACCGACGTAGCGCGCCACCAGAATGCTCTTGAACGCGTTGCGGCGGAACATCAGCTCGCCGCGCTCGAGCAGCTGCGGATAGCGGCTGAACGGCCATATCCCGCGCAGACGGTCGCCCCAGCGTCGGCCGATCCAGTAGCTGATGCCGTCACCGGCGAAAGCGCCCAGCGCCGCGCAGGCCACGGCGTAGGGACCGGAGATCTGGCCCAGGCCGATGAACACGCCGACGGCGAACAGCAACGGCAGGGCGGGCACCAGCGCGCCGAGCACAATGACCGCGTCGCAGAAGGCGATCAGGAAAATGACCGCACCGGCGAGCACGGGATGAGCCGCAATCCACGCCAGGGTGGCGTCAATCCAAGAAGAGTCCATCATCCGATTATAGGGGCGCACCGGTGATGCGTTGTCAGCCGTTACAAGCCATTACAGTCCGGTGGCCAGCGCGGCGATGGCCTAGAATGGGCCATGGCATCTCCTCATATCCAGCCGCATACGGCGCTCAAGTCCGACAGCTTTGGCCGCATCCTGCTGGTCGAGGGGCCGCAGGGACGCTTTGTACGCCGCGACCTGGGGGCCACGCCCTGGTGGCTGCGGGTCCCTGCATGGTGGTTGGCGCGGCGCGAAGCACGGGCGCTGCGGCACCTGCAGGGCATGGCCGATGTGCCCCAACTGCTTGCCTGGGACGGCCACTGGCTGGATCGCAGCTTCATGGCGGGCGATGCGATGTACCAGCGGCCACCGCACGGTGACCTGGCCTGGTTCCGCTCGGCCCGGCGCCTGCTGCAGCAGCTTCATCGACGGGGCGTGGCGCACAACGACCTGGCCAAGGAGGCCAACTGGCTGGTCACCGAGGACGGCCGGCCCGCGTTGATCGACTTCCAGCTTGCGGTGATCGGGCATCCGCGCTCGCGCTGGATGCGCCTGCTGGCCCGCGAGGATCTGCGCCACCTGCTCAAGCACAAGCGGATGTACTGTCGCACGTCATTGACGCCGGTGGAAAAGCGCGTGCTCAAGCGCACCTCGTGGGTGCGCGAGCTGTGGTTTGCCACGGGCAAGCCGGTCTACCGCTTCGTCACCCGGCGCGTGCTGCATTGGGAGGACAACGAGGGGCAGGGGCCCAAGCCCTGAACCCGGCGGTCAGGTCAGGGTGCGATGGTCTGGCGGCCAAGGAAGACGCGCTTGGCGTCGAAATCGTAAGCCACCTGCAACTGTCCCACATCCGCGCATGCATGACACTGGCGCAGTGGCGTGCGGTACAGCAGGCGCACACCGCCTTGATCCAATGCCGCCGTGCCGGCCGCCTGCGCGGGGGCAAACGGCATCGCGCCCGGGTGTGACTGCAGTACCGCCTGCGCCACCGGATCCTGCGCGGCGTTGTCCTGGGTGGGAATGGCGTCCACATCGATGCGTCGCCCTGCGCTGTCCACCAGCAGCGTGCCCTGGTTGGTGTTGGCGCGGAACGGGTAGGTCACGGTGGCCACACCGATGCCGTCCCGTTCGTGCCAGGCGCTCACATAGGTCAGCTCGCCGTTGACCGACAGCTCGCCGGCCGCAGCAATGGCTGCCGGGCTGGCGCCGCCCCCGCGCATCGCATCCTGCAGACACTGCACGCTCGGCTGCCCTTGACGACACGCATTGATGTCGCCGTCCCAGCTGACCGCACGGCTCCAACGGCTTGTTGCAGCGGGTGTCGCGCTGGCATTGTCGGTCGTCGTCTGCGCAGATGGAGAAGGCGTGGGCTGGCAGGCGGCCAGCGCCAGCAACGGACAGAGCAACAGCAGACGATGGGTCATGGCGAGCGTCTCGATGCGGTAGGCCGGGGCGTCAGCGGAGCACACCACCGGTAAAGCCTGTGTGGTGGCGGCATAATGCAGCCACATCGTCTTCTGGAGCGTGCCATGACCAGCCTGCAGGGGAAAACCCTTTTCATCACCGGTGCTTCCCGCGGCATTGGTCTGGCCATCGCCCTGCGTGCGGCCCGGGACGGCGCCAACATCGCCATCGCGGCCAAGTCAGCCGTGCCCAATCCCAGACTGCCGGGCACCATCCACTCGGCTGCCGAGGCTGTACGTGCCGCAGGCGGCCAGGCACTGGCGCTCAAATGCGACATCCGCGACGAGGACCAGGTGCGCGCGGCCGTGGCAGCAACCGTGGACACCTTTGGCGGCATCGACATCCTGGTCAACAATGCCAGCGCGATCTGGCTGCGCGGCACGCTGGACACGCCGATGAAGCGTTTCGACCTGATGCAGCAGGTCAACGCGAGGGGTAGTTTCCTGTGCGCCCAGGCCTGCCTGCCGCACCTGCTGCAGGCGCCCAACCCGCATGTATTGACCCTGGCGCCACCGCCCAGCCTGGACCCGAAATGGTGGGGCCCGCATACCGGGTACACGCTGGCGAAGATGGGCATGAGCCTGGTCACGCTGGGGCTGGCCGCCGAGTTCGGCCCAAAGGGCGTGGCAGTCAACGCGTTGTGGCCGCGCACGATCATCGCCACCGATGCGATCAACATGATTCCCGACGTGGATGCGGCCGGTTGCCGCAGGCCGCAGGTGGTGGCCGACGCCGCGCACGCCGTGCTTGTGCGTGCCGCCGCTGGTTTCCACGGCCATTTCCTGATCGATGAAGACGTGTTGGCGCGGGTCGGCGTCAAGGATCTGTCCGCCTATGCGGTGGATCCATCGCAGCCACTGCTGCCGGATCTGTTCCTGTAGCGAACGGTCGGCACAATCGCGCTGGGCGCGCTGCTGGTCGGCTGTTCCAGGCAGGGGGCAGCCCCGCAGGACCAACGGGAAGTTGCCAGGATCAATGCGTATGTCAATGTTGATGCGGGCCTACAAGGCTTTCCACGCCGCCAGCGGCGAGCTCTCCGTTGCGCTCGATGTGAAGGAAGACCAGCGCCGTGATGCGCAGATCGCGCAGGTCGAAAAAGACGAGGGCCGCAGTGTGAACTTCCATCAGCTTAGCCTGTTGGGCGAGGGCAGGAAGCTGGTGACCCTGCTCAACGAGGAACAGCCTGACGTGCCCGCTTCCGAAGCGCAGCTGAAGGTCTATCAGGATCTGCTGGACCAGGCGCAGAAGGACAAGGTGGGCGCGGGTGATGCACCGTGGGGGCATGTGCAGCGTTCGGCCGACGGGCTGGTGCGCCAGGCCGGCCGCCGCATCGAGCGGGTCAAGGCCAACAAGCCGCTGACCCGCAGCGAGCAGATGCTGCTGGCAAACGGCACGGCACCGGAGGGCAGCCAGGCCAGATTGCTGGATGCATACAACGATCTGGTGGACATGAGCAACCGTCGCTCACGCTGATGTACCCGGGGCCGGCGGCGCATACAGCTAACGCCGGCCTTGCGCGCAGCGCGGTGGCACGCGCCTTGGACCTGCGTCGGGTTTGACAATTCCGCCGGCGACGCCCGGTCGCTAGCATCGATCCTGCTCAGACAGGCGATTGCACGCGCTGCACGATGCAGCCGCTTGCTTGCCCAGACGCGCTGAGCTTCCCTGTCACGTCAGGAGGACGATGCATGAGTGATCGCTTCAATGCCGAACCGATGCCGGGCCCTTCTCGGCCCCGCAATCCGCTGGGCCGAACCCTTTCGGCCAGCAGTGACCTACCCAGCAGTGATGATGAGTTCGAGAGCGAGGAGGACTCACTCGCGCTGGAAACCGCGCGCGAACATGTGAGAACAATCCAAGCCACCTGGAATGGTCATCTCGTCCGTGTCATTGCGCTGCAGGAGCTGGAAAACGCGCTCAGCGGGCTGTCGGTTCGCCAGCTGGAGCAGTTCTGGGAGCAGCCGGGCTACCTGCCGTCGACAGCCGTGCAGGCTCTGATCGATGCCGAGCCCGATCCAATGCGCCGGCAGAGCATCGTCGCCCGCAACACGCGCCTGCAGCAGACGCGTCCGTATGCAGCCCAGTCAGAGCATGTTGCTGCTGTACCCGAACCGACGCCGGCACCAAGACCGTCACCTGCATCCTCTGCTACAACGTCTCCTGCCTCGGCACCGGTGGGAACGTCGACCGCCGGCTCCCCGACGCCCATCTTGGCCGCGCAGGTCGCACTGCCTTCCGCGGTCGACGACGAGGTATTGCCGCCCTATGAATTCGACGTCCTTTCGTCGGATGGCTCGGAAAGCACGGCGAGCTTCGCCACCCAGCTGGGCAGCGACGGGGATGCGGAAGCAGCCATCAACACGGAGTGGGCTACGCTGAGCGACCGCAGTCTGCCGCTCGAGGAGCGCGTCCAGTCGCTGCACGGTATGGTTGCGCATCTGTATGCGCTTTCTCCTGAAGGGCGTTTTGGATGGCTCAACTCGGCCTTGTCCGAGAGGGCGCTGCGCGTGGCGCTGGACCTGCTGGAGCAGCCGGCCCCGGACACATCGATGCATGCCAGCGCCCCGGCTGGTGCGTTGGGCGCGCTGCTTGACCTCATTGCCGAGGACGGACCGGCGTTCGAGCAGGACTCGGACCTGATCCAGCGGCTGCGTGCAGCCGCTGCGCAACCCGCTGCAGCCGCTGTGGGGCTGGGCGCAGCGGTTGATGTCATCGTCGATCCGAGCGCCGACCGGCAGCCGCCCACGCTTCCGGCGGCCCAGCAGCAGGCCCGCGAAGCGGCACGGCGCACGGTGGGCGTGCGCGCAGAGATCACGCTGCTGGGGCAGACGCTGCGCGATGCCGCACAACCCCTGGAACGACGGATCGATGCGCTGTCCCGCATCGGTGGGTCCCTTGCCAACCTGCTGGATCTCGATTTCGCCGACTACGCCAACCATGGATTTGATGCTGACCTGGCATCGGGTATCGAGGCGGTGCAGCGGGCCGTGGAGGCAGCGGATCGAAGCCTGGATCTGGCGCCAGCCGCTACCGCGGCGCTGGCGCGCCTGGGCGAGCAGTACGCGCTGGCAACGGGTGCCGATGTCCCGCTGGCGCCGCCGCAGCAGGCAGCACTGCACGCGCTGGCGCAGACCGAAGCGGGACGACGTGTCGGGCTTGCCGCTGACTTTGGCCGCAGCGCGCCGGCTGCGGACGACGCAGCGGCTTTTCAGCAGGCGCGTGCGGAGGCCTCTGTGCGGTTACAGACTCTGCTGAGCCAGCTGGCAGCACCGGGTGTTCCGCGCGCTGCAGAGCAGGGACCGCTGGTCCAGCAGTTGGAGACGCACCTGCAGGCGTTGCATGACACGCGGCTTTCGCACCATCAGCGGGTTTCCGCCAGTGCCGCAGCCCTGGACCTGGTTGCGCAGCAGGACCCTGCAGAAGCCGCCGCGTTGCTGCGCCGACAGGGGCGCGAACTGCTGCTGGGGCTGATCGACATGGCCGAAGCGACCGGCACGGGGGATGCCTACGCCCAGCTTGCAGACGGCCTGCGGCTGGTGGTGAATGCGGACGGATTTTCTGCAGGGGATGCCGCCCTGGTACTTGTCGGTGATCGCGACAATGACAGCCCATCCTTGTCAGAACTCGAGGATGCCATGGTATGTCGACTGATCCGTCTCAGCGCCGAGCCTGCCGCACTCCATGCCGGCTGCGCCGTGCTGGCCGATGCGCTTGCCGCCCAGGCGGAGCCGGCGCTCGATGAGCGCGACCGTGAGGCACTGGCCCACGCCTGGCAGCAGGCGCAGGGGCGTGCGCGGCAGGAGGGTCGACGGCCGGAGCAGACGGTGCCGGCGCCGCAGGAGCATACACCTGAGCAGGCGGCGGCGAAGCTCGCAGGAATGTGCCAGCCTGCTGACGAGGCGACACGCCCAGCGCAGGTCGCCGCTGTCGCACGCATGCTGGTAGCCTGCCAAGCCATGCAGCCCAGGGCGCAGGCCCGGGTCCTGCTGGATCCGGATGTGGCCGCCGGTCTTGTCCGTTTGACGGTGAACGAGTCGCTGCGGCCGCCTGTGGGCAGCCAACAGCACAGCAACGGTGCAGCCCTTGGTGCGATGGTGACCGCCTCGCTGCGGCGCGCGTTGACACAGGCAGACGACGCCCAGGTGGTGGCAGCAATGGTTGGCAGCCGCGCAGGTTTGTCGGCACTGCAGGAGCTTGCGCCTGGTCGGGGTCATCGCAATCTGCAGCCGCTGGCCGCGCTGGTCTTTGAGGACATTGTCGGCCAGCGCCATCCGGAGCTACTGGCGGTCCCTGTCCGTGACGAGCGAGGCAGAGCGATGCCGCTACGGGAACTGCTTGCCCGCGAACCCAACGTCGGCGTGTACCCGCACCCCGACGGGCCCGCGGGCTTGCCACCAGGGCCGCCGGACATCCAGTCGGTCGGCCGCCTGGAGCAGCTGAGCGCGCTCATCCAGCGCAATGCGGAACCGCAGCGGCGGCAGCAGCAACGCGTGCAGGCGGCACAGCACGCCGCGGACACACAGGCAAGCGCACGCGCGCAACAGGCCCGTGCCGGGCGAGAGCACGTGGTTGTCACCGCGCAGGCACGCCTGGACCAGTTCCGCGCGACCAATCAGGCGTACCACGACGGGACCCAGCAGCAGTACCAGGAAGCCAGGGATCACTCGGCGCAGATCAGGGCCGAGCAGCGCGACGCGCGAAGCGACCAGCGCCGCGCAGGACGGGAGCAATGGGCCGCTGCGGCAGCCGCCTCCAGCTTGTACGCCAATGCGGTGGCCAACCAGCAGGAGCGGCTGCGGAGGCTGGAGCAGGCCGGCGTCCGACACCGGATGCTGGAGGCACCGCAGAGCGTGCCGGCTGCTGGCCTGCCCCCATCGGCCGTGCCCGCAGTGGCCGGCCGTCCTTTGCATGCGCTGGCGCCGTCGTCGACGCCGACGTTGGCAGGCGCGGCCGATGCTGCCGCAGTCACGGCGCGCGGGCCCAACACAATGGCAATGCCGGGCCCACTGCGGGTGCCCCATGGCACCACAGTGAGAGGCAACATCATGACGCTTCCATCCGGGTTTGAAGAGCACGGGCACGTTGATCAGGGCCGGCTTGAGCTGCGCCTGCGCGACGACGCACCCTTGCCGACACTGGTACTGCCCGCACGGCCGGAGCCACGCGTGCTGGTGGATGCCATCACCGGGGCACCGGTTGCGTCGGCCGAAGGGGAGGCGCGCGGCACCGCCCGGCGGACACCTTCGCTGTCGACATTCGCGGCCCGGGACGTGCAGCAGCTGGCCTCCGGCGTGGCCGTTACATTCAACCGGGGGCAGCCGGAACAGATGCACCTGTTGGCCGACCGACGCATCTTCGAGTCGATGACCTTCCATTGCAACCACGGCGGACGGCTGGAAATCCATCACGCGCCGCCGCGTCCTGCCGTGCGCGATCTCCCGGTCCAGTCCCCTGCGCATCGCGAGGGGGCCGGCGTAGCGGGCAGCGTGCCCAATTCACCGACGCAGCCGCGCACCCACCCCGCTGCCGCACGCGTGGGCAGCGCTCCGCCCGGAGACCGGCTGGCCGAGCGCAACCGCCACCAGCGACTGCGTGAAGCGGCGGAGGCAGCGGCACAGGCACGCGGGCCTGAACCAGCCCACCGGCGCGGCATGCAACGGTGAGCCTCCGCTAGCGCGTTCAGTCCGCTGCGGCGATGCTCAGTGCGTTGCCGCAGCGGCTGCAGTAGCGCGCATCCGTCACATGGGTCTGCAGCCCGCAACGGCTGCAGTCCTGCGTCGGATGACCCTGCTGTCCCGCCTCGCGCATGCTGTTGGCAAGTTCGGCGGTGTAGATGCCGGTGGGCACGGCGATGATGCTGTAACCGATAAGGATCAGCACCGAGGTGACAAACCGGCCCATCGCCGTCTGCGGCACGATGTCGCCGAAGCCGACCGTCGCCATGGTCACCACCGCCCAGTACATGCTGCTGGGGATGTTGCTGAAGCCGTGGGCAGGGCCTTCCAGCAGGTACATCAGCGCCCCGGCGATGATGGTGATGGTGATCACCGTGAACAGGAAGACCAGCACCTTGCGTCGGCTGCGCCAGAGCGCCTGCATCAGCACGCCGCTTTCTTCGATGTAGCGGGTCAGCTTGAGGATGCGGAACACGCGCAGGATGCGCAGCGCACGCACCACCAGCAGGCTCTGCGCGCCGGGGACCAGCAAGGAGAGGTAGGTTGGCAGGATGGACAGCAGGTCGATGACGCCCCAGATGCTGAACGCATAACGCAGAGGGCGTCTGACCACCATCAGGCGCGCCACGTACTCGGCGGTGAACAGCACGGTGAACGCCCACTCCACGCCGTACATCCAGTGTGACCAGCGTGCGTGCAGGTGCTGCACGCTGTCGAGCATCACGACAAGTACGCTGGCAATGATCGCCGCCACCAGCAGCAGGTCGAAGTTGCGCGAGGGCGGCGTGTCATGCCGGTAGATGATGTCGAACCAGTGGCGGCGCCAGCCGGTGTCGGCGGCAGGGCTCAGCGGGGGATCGGAAAGGGGACGCATGGTCGCATTGTGCCGTAGCGACAGGGGGGCGAGAATGGGACCTTTCCCAAGCCGCAGACCGCCATGACCGCCGCCGCCGACCCGCTGATTTCTCTGTCGCACTACTACCTGCCGGTGTACAAGCCGCGCCAGCTGGTGTTGGAGCGTGGCCAGGGCGCGCGCGTCTGGGACAGCCAGGGCCGCGAGTTCATCGATCTGGCCGCCGGCATTGCGGTGTGCGGGCTGGGTCATAACGACCCCGACCTGAAGGCGGCGCTGCTGGAGCAGGCCGACAAGCTCTGGCATACCAGCAATGTGTTCTACAGCGCGCCGCCGCTGCACCTGGCCGAGGAGCTGGTGCAGGCCTCGCGCTTTGCCGAGCGGGTGTTTCTGTGCAACTCCGGTGCCGAGGCCAATGAGGTGGCCATCAAGCTGGTGCGCAAATGGGCGTCCAGCCAGGGCCGCAGCGCGGACCGCCGGGTCATCGTGACCTTCCGCGGCAGCTTCCACGGGCGCACCCTGGGCACGGTCACCGCGACCGCCCAGCCCAAGTACCAGGAAGGCTACGAACCCCTGCCGCAAGGCTTCCGCTACGTTGACTTCAACGACGAGGTGCAGCTGGAGACCGCCATGGCCGCCGGCGATGTGGCCGCCGTGATGCTTGAGCCGGTACAGGGCGAGGGCGGGGTGATGCCGGCCAGGCCGGGGTTCCTGCAGCGTGTGCGCGAACTGTGCGACCAGCACCAGGCGCTGCTGGTGCTGGACGAGATCCAGACCGGCATGGGCCGTACCGGTACGCTGTTCGCCCACTGGCAGGACAACGTCACCCCGGACATCGTCACCCTGGCCAAGGCGCTGGGCGGCGGTTTCCCGATCGGCGCGATGCTGGCCGGCCCGAAGGTAGCCGAGGCGATGCAGTTCGGGGCGCATGGCACCACCTTCGGTGGCAATCCGCTGGCCGCAGCCGTGGCCCGCGTTGCGCTGCGCAAGCTGGCTTCGGATGCGATCGGTCACAACGTCGGCCGGCAGTCGCAGGCGTTGCAGGCCGGGCTGCAGCAGATCGACGCCGAGTTCAATGTCTTCAGCCAGGTGCGCGGGCGTGGCCTGATGCTCGGCGCGGTGCTCAATGCCGACCATGCCGGCCAGGCCGGGGTGATGCTGGACCATGCCGCCGCGCACGGTCTGCTGATCCTGCAGGCAGGCCCGGACGTGCTGCGCTTCGTGCCGGCACTGAACATCACCGATGAAGAGCTCGCCGAAGGTCTCACGCGGCTGCGCGCTGCCATCCAGTCCTACCTGGCCGCGCGCTGATCACACCGTGCCGGGCGGGGCCCGGCATCTGGCCATCACCACGCGTAGCGTTTGAGGACCTTGCCGAGGCTGCGGCCGTCATGCACGGTTTCGGCATGCAGGCCGGCCTGCCGCGCGCCGCGCACATGGGTGAACAGATCGTCGAGGAACAAGGTCTGGCGAGGTGTGCCCTGCAGCAGCTGCAGGGCCTGCAGGAATACTTTCGGCTCAGGCTTGCGGATACCCAGACGGCCACTGCACAGGATGCGGCCGGCCAGTCGCGGCCACAGATGCGGCAGGTGATGGGCGATCACCTGCTCGATCAGCGCGCCGTTGTTGCTCAGCACCGCCAGCGCCACCCGCTCCGGCAACGCCTGCAGCCGCTGCAGCACGGAATGCTGCGGGGTGCTGGCCCGTGTTCTGGCCTCCACCCACTGCGCGGCATCGATGCGGCACCCGACCGCGCGTGAGAGTGCTGCCAGGTAGCCGGCCGTGTCCAGTGCCCCCTCGCTGTAGGCGCGGTCCACTCCGTGGCTGGAGGCCAGCGCCTGCACACCTGATGGCGACAGGCACACGTTCGCTGCCAGATGCTGCACGTAACGCGAGCGCTGCACGCGCAGCAGCACCCCGTCGGCATCGAGCAGCAGCAATGAAATGTTTGGCGCCATGTCCGCCAGCATGCCGCATGCAGCCGCCGGGGTGCGACAGCCGGTCGCAGCCGGGTGGCCGGTGCGCTTCCTACAATGGGGGCATCAATGAGAGGAGTGCGGACGCGTGCGCAAGGCAATGTGGACAGTGGGACTGGCAGGCGTGCTGATGGCGCCGGCGGCCATGGCGAAGGTCTGCGCCGTGAGCATCGACAGCACCGACCAGATGACCTTCAGCCGCAGCAGCATTGCCGTAGCCGGCGATTGCACCGAGGTCGAGTTGACCCTGCGCCACACCGGTCGCATGGCAGCGACCGCGATGGGCCACAACTGGGTGCTGACCCGTACGGCGGATTACCAGCCGGTGGCGATGCTGGGGATGCGCGGCACGCTGGCCGACAGCTACCTGCCGAAAAACGATGCGCGCGTGCTCGCGCATACCCCGGTGATCGGGGGGGGCGAGAGCACCAGGGTGCGGTTCTCCACGCGCGGGCTGCAGAAGGGCGGCGCGTACACCTACTTCTGTTCGTTCCCCGGGCACTTCGCCATGATGAAAGGCCGCTTCACCTTCGGCTGAGCCGAAATCCTGCGGGCAGGTGACGACCGTTGGTCGTCACGCCTCCGCCCCGGCCAGGTGACGACCGTTGGTCGGCAAAGTGCTGTCGTCACAGCGTTGCCCTTACCCCTTCACCGCCTTGAACGCCACGCGCGCTGCCGCCAGCGTCGCCTCGATCACCGCATCATCGTGCGCGCTGGAGATGAAACCGGCCTCGTACGCCGACGGCGCCAGGAACACGCCCTGCTCCAGCATCGCGTGGAAGAAGCGGTTGAACGCCGGGA
>ENA-UOWK01000854-UOWK01000854.1-bioreactor-metagenome-genome-assembly--contig:-NODE-854-length-12612-cov-27.305168_pt1 | contig 12612 bp, 10 predicted proteins | sample MGYA00238157_ERZ761612 | MGnify/ENA primary metagenome ERZ761612 (study PRJEB28901, sample SAMN06268035) | bioreactor metagenome | isolation source: Joint BioEnergy Institute, California, USA... | reverse complement strand
TGATCGGCGAGGGCAAGAACTTCGTCCGTACGATGGCCTCCCTCGCCGAACGCGGTGTCTCGCCGTCGGTCGTCGACGACCAGATCGGGCGCCTCACCTTCACGGCGGACCTGGCCCGCGGCATCCGTCACCTGCTCGACGTCGATGCTCCCGCCGGGGTCTACAACCTCACCGGCGGGGGAGAAGCGGTCTCGTGGGCGCAGATCGCCGCGGAGGTCTACGCGCAGACCGGCCACGACCCTGCGCAGGTGACGGGAGTGTCGACCGAGGAGTACTTCGCCTCGGCATCCGGCGCCGTCGCACCGCGACCCCGCTGGTCGGTGCTCGACCTGGCGAAGATCGAGGCCACGGGGTTCGCGCCGCGCGACTGGCGCGACTCGCTCCGCGCCTACCTCGGCTGAGCCGCTCGCGCGGACCTAACTCATCAACCGGCAGAACGCCAGGGGGTCGCTCGGATCGGCGGTCGTGCCTAGCGTGGATGGTCCCGGAACGCACTGCTTCGGGTCATCGACGGAAGGACCACACCATGGGACTCGACGACAAGATCAAGAACGCTGCTCAGGACCTCACCGGTAAGGGCAAGGAAGCCGCAGGCAAGGCCTCGGACAACGAGCGCCTCGAAGCCGAAGGTCACAAGGACCAGACCGCGGCCAACGTGAAGCAGGCCGGCGAGAACGTCAAGGACGCCTTCAAGTAAGCCGTTCCCAGAACGCCCCGACCCATTGGGTCGGGGCGTTCTGCATGTCTCCAGGGGCGCTCAGCTCCAGGTGTGCACGGGCTCGTTCGTGTGCATCGCCTCGCGGTACTCGAGCAGCGTGGCACGGAGGGCGTCGGCGCGCTCCATGCCCGATCGTGCCTCCATCCGACGGGCGAACCACTCGGCGCCGTTCGTCTTGGCGACGCAGCGCCCCTCGATGATCCCGAGGTAGCGGTCGCGCTCGTCAGGAGAGACGCCCCACAGGTCGAGGCCCTCGGCCGCGAGGGGCAGGAGGGTGTCGAGGATCAGCTCCGTCGCCGGCACCTGACCGACGCCGGGCCATGACAGCCGCGCGTCGATGCCCACCCGCGCAGCCGACTGGAAGTTCTCCCGCGCGGTCGCGAACGGCATCCGCGACCACACCGGCCGCTCGTCCTCGGCGAGCGACCGCACCAGGCCGAAGTAGAACGCGGCGTTCGCGACCGTGTCCGCCACCGTCGGCCCGGCCGCGAGGATGCGGTTCTCCACTCGGAGGTGCGGCATGCCGTCGGCGACGTCGTACACCGGGCGGTTCCACCGGTACACCGTGCCGTTGTGCAGCTTCAGTTCCGCCAGCGACGGCACCCCGCCCGACTCGAGCACCTCCAGTGGGTCCTCATCGTCGATGATCGGCAGCAGCGCGGGGAAGTAGCGGACGTTCTCTTCGAACAGGTCGAACACCGACGTGATCCAGCGTTCGCCGAACCACACCCGCGGACGCACGCCCTGCGCCTTCAACTCCTCGCTGCGCGTGTCGGTCGCCTGCTCGAACAGCGGGATGCGCGACTCCCGCCACAGCTCCCGCCCCAGCAGATAGGGCGAGTTCGCCGCGACCGCGAGCTGCGCGCCCGCGATCGCCTGCGATGCATTCCAGTACGCCGCGAACTGCGCCGGCGAGGTCTGCACGTGGAACTGCGTGCTCGTGCACGCCGCCTCGGGCACGATCGAGTCGGCCGTCGTCTCGAGTCGCTCGCGACCGGTGATCGAGATCGCGATGTCCTCACCGCGCGCGTCGAGCACCTGCTCGTTCAGCAGGTCGTACCGCGAGTCGTCGCTCAGCGTGCTGCGACGCAGGTGCGACTCCGCCAGGGTGGGCAGGATGCCGATCATCACCAGATGCGCGCCGAGATCCTCGCTCCGCTCCTCGGCGTCGTTGAGCTTCTGCCGCAGACCCTGCTCGAAGGTCGTCAGTCCGCCCTCTCGGAGCTTGGCGGGCGGCACGTTGATCTCGACGTTGAAGCGGCCGAGCTCCGTCACGAATGCCGGGTCGGCGATCGCCCGCAGCACCTGCTCGTTCCGCATCGCCGGGTCTCCGACGGCGTCCACGAGGTTCAGCTCGAGTTCGAGCCCCGTCATCGGGTCATCCGTATCGAAGCGGGCTTCGCTCAGCATCCTCTCGAAGACGTCGAGGTTCCGACGGATCTTCTCGCGATGAAGGGTGCGGTCGGCGCCCGTGATCTCCTGTTTCTCGACTTCTTCTCCCACCCCGCCACGATAGGTCGGGGCGTCGGGAGTGCCCGGGGTGTTGACAAGCGTCGCGCTCGTCCCGCACCTGCGACGCAGCGGATGACGACGGAAACGTCACGAACTCCGAGGGGGCTTCGACGCTAGACTGACGCCGGGCCGGCAGGCCCCTCTGGGGAAAGACGAAGAATGGCTGGGCGAGCACCCGAACTCGCTGCACGGCGGCGACTCATTCTCGGCGTCCACGTCTGGTGGGATGCCGTTACCAGTCGTGCCTTCTTCACCCGCCCTGCGCTCTGGATCAGCCTGATCGTCTCCGTCTCGGTGCTGGCACCGTTCCAGCACTTCTCCGGTCCGTCGGGCTACCTGCACGTCGTGATCGTCGCCGTCATCGGCTGGGCCGTCCTGGTCGCCGCGCTCCTGCCGGTGGCCCGCGCGGAGAAGCGGATCCCACGGCCGGCGACCCGCGGCATCCTCATCCTCACGGCCGTGACCATAGCGGCAGCCCTGCGCCCCTTCGTCAACGAAGGCGTCTACGTCCTGCTCTACTCGGGCTCACCGGATGTCACGGGCCTGACCGCACGCGTCGTCTCGAACATCGTCGTGTGGGTCGCCGGGCTCTCGATCATCGCGATGACGGTGCGCTCGATCGAGCTCACTCGCGGCAGCCGCGCACGCCTCTCCGTCGCCCTCGTCGCCCTGACCGACGGCCGCCGCCGGCTGGCACGCTTCGAAGGCGAGAACCGCGGACTGCTCGCCCCGCTCATCTCCCGCCTGCGGCGGCGGCGCGAAGAGATGCTCTCCGGGACGATCGACTTCGCCGCGGTCCGCGACTACTCCGAAGAAGTCCGCACCGCCAGCCACCAACTCGAGGAGCGTTCCGGGCTCGACCTGCGCGTCATCGCCGCGGCTGCGGAAGAGCACGACGACACCGTGCCGCAGCGGTCGGCGCTCACGATGCTGCGACCGACGCCGTACCTGCTGACCGGCTTCGTCTTCCTCCTCGGCGCCGTCCCGTACGTGCACCACCTCGCCGGTCCGTGGGCAGCCGCGGGCGCGATCCTGCTCGCCACGCCGGTGACCGTCCTCGCCGATCTGCTCATCCGGCGTCTCGCACGGGACGCGTCGCCCGCTCACCGAGGACGCGTCATCGTCGGCGTCTGGGTCGCGGCCGGCGTCGTCATGAGCCTCGTCACGCACGTCTTCGTCGGCCCGGAGAACCCCACGCGCTTCGTCCCGCTCGTCTCGCTGCCGCTGGTCGCCGTCGCGCTCGCCGCGTGCACCGACGCGATCGCGCGGGCGTCCGACAGCGCGCACCGCCTCGAGGCCGTGCTGGCCCTCGTCGCCCGGACCCTGACCGCCAAGACCGCGGCGGCGCGCAGGCCCCTGCGCAACGCCGCTCACGTGCTGCACGGACGGGTGCAAGGGCGCTGCGTCCTGCTCGCCGCGGCCGCGGACGAGTGGGAGCTCACCCCGGACGACATCGCGAGGTTCCGGCGGGAGACGGATGCCGCCTTCGATTCGATCGTCGCGTTCATCGCCGAGGCCGACTCCGCGGCGCTCGAAGGCTCGGTGCAGAGCGCGCACGAGGACCTCTTCGAGCTCGTCGCCACGTGGCGGTCGGTCGTCGGCGTCGAGAGCACCATCTCGCACACCGCGACCGATGCGCTCGCCGATCCCGCCCTCTCGCGGCGCGTCGCCACGATCGTCAACGAGGGCTTCGTCAACGCGATCAAGCACTCCATCGCCAAGGAGGTCTGGGTCGACATCGACGTCGACGGCGATGCGCTCCTCGTGCGGACCTGGTCGACCGGCATCCTCGATCAGGCACCCGTCGTCGGCCCGCAGCTGCGCGGCATCAGCGTGCTCGGGTCGGGCGCCCGCATCTACCAGCGCGACGACGCGGTCGTGCTCGAGGTCCCGGTGCCGCTGAGCCCTGTGCGCGAGACGGTTCCGACGCCGATCGCCGTCCTGCCGAGACGTGCGTGGTGGGCACGGCGCGCCGCGCGGGCCAGTCGGGTCGGCTGACGCTCAGTACTCGAGCAGGGCCGCGACCACGAGGGCGACCACGCCCACCGCGACGAGGATCACCGCCGCGTACGCCCACCACGGCAGTCCCGGAGGCTTCGGGGCGGAGCGCTGACGGGAACGGCGGTGCGACGAACGACCGGACATCGGTGACCTCCTAGGCAGCAGCGCGGACGCGCTCGGGCTGGGGCGATCGGCACCGTTGGCGAAGACGTGCCGCTCACCGTAGCGGACGCACGTGTCAGGAGGATGACGAAGGTCAGCGTCCCGCGAGCATGAGGTCGGCGGTCCGCAGGGCGAGGGCCATCTGCGTCAGCGCGGGATTGGCCGTCAACGCGCTCGGGAACGTCGAGTTGTCGCAGATCCAGAGGTTGTCGACCTCGTGGGAGCGACCGGATGCGTCCACGACGCTGTCCGCGGGGTCGTCGCCCATCCGTGCCGTGCCGAGCGTGTGGCACGAGCGCTGCAGCACCCGCGTGCTGCGCGCACCCGCGGCGCGGAGGATCCGCTCCATCACCGCGACGCCGTGCCGGTCGATGGCCCGCTCGTTCTCTCCCTGCGAGAAGGTGATCTCGGCCCGCGGCATCCCGTCTTCGGCCAGTTCGTCGCTGAGAGTCAGGGCATTGCGGTCGTCGGGCAGGCACTCGCCGTTCATGCCGACACCGGCGCTGAAGGGGTACTCGCCCATGGCCGACATGAGGTCGTCGCCCCACAGGCCCGCCCCGCGGACGAGCTGCGTGCCGAAGTTCAGCGGCATGACGCCGAGACTCTGCAGCAGGTAGCCGCCGACGAAATCGGCGTCGTCGGGGCGGACGAAGTCCTCGCTGATGATCGACGACGGGTAGCCGCGATAGCCGCGGATCGGCTCGTCGAACGTGCCCCACACCTGCACGCCGCCGTGCGCCATGAACCCGCGGCCGACGACGCCGTTCGCGTTGGCGACCCCGGTGTGCAACAGCAGCCGCGGTGTCTCGACTCCGCCCGCGGCGAGCACGAGCGCGGCGCAGCGCTGCCGGTGATCGGCACCGCCGGAGCGGTACACGACGGCCGTGACCTTGCCCGCGGCATCCCGTTCGATCCCGTGGACGAACGCGTCGGGCCGGACCTCGGCACCTGCCGCGACCGCGGCCGGCAGATAGGTGTTGGCCGTCGTCGCCTTCGCGCCGAAGCGGTCGCCCTGGTGGATGTCGCCGTTGTCGAGCGTCGCCGGGCGCAGGCCGTAGTGCGGCTGGTCGCGGTCACGCGTGAGGATCGCCGCAGGGCCGTCGGTCGCGGTGATGCCGAGCGCGTCGCACCCGCGGATCATGACGTCCGACGAACCGTTCCGCCGCACGGGCGGGTAGGCGTACGACCGGGCGGGGTCCCACGGGTAGTGCGCCGGACCGCTGACGCCGATGTCGGACTCGACGCGCTCGATGTAGCGGATCAGCTCGGCATGGTCGATCGGCCAGTCGCGGCCCTGACCCGTGTCGGTGCGCAGGCGCAGGTCACGCGCATCGGGACGCGGCGTGAACGCGCCCCAGTGCAGCGTGCTGCCGCCGACCCCGTAGCCGCTGTTGTTCGGCCCGAAGGCGGTCGGGTCGTCGCCGCCGCTCAGGCGCTCCGACATCCAGTTGATCTTCGTGGACTCGAGCTCGTCGGGGGTGAACTCGCTCGGCGCGAAGTCCGGGCCCGCCTCGAGAGCGACGACCCGGAGCCCTGCCTCGGCGAGCCGCGCGAGCAGGGGAGCGCCACCGGCACCCGTCCCCACCACGACGACGTCGACGACCTCGTCCAGATCGAACCTCTGCATGCCCGGGTGATCAGTCACCCGGCGATGATCGCCGGTCACGCGGCATCCTCCACCACTGTCTGGCCGAGCTCGCTCGGCTCCCATGTCTCTCGTTCGCCGGCCGCGATGGTCGCCCACCCCGCCGGCTGCGGCGCCGTGCCCCCGACCGCGAAGCCGTCGAATCCGATGCGCGCGAGCGACGCCGGATGCGCCAGCCACATGCGCAGCAGGTCGTTGCGGGCATCCTCGAACCACGAGCGGATGCCGTCGGCACCGACTCCGTCGGCGTCGATGCCGTCGGTGATCAGGGTCACGACCAGGTTGCGCTGCTCGACGACCTCGCTCGGCCACACCGCCGCGATCGCGTCCAGTCCGCGCGCGTAGGCGATCGGGTCGGCGGGGGAGCCCAGCGGACGCCACCCGTCGGTGCCGCCCTCGGCGAGCATGTCGTCGATGCGCGTCGCGAGATCGATCGTCGCCCCGTCGCCCTGCGGCACGAGCAGCGCCGCGAGCGCACGGAGCGTCTCGACCTGCCCACGGTTCAGCGAACGGGGAGCGCGGTCGCGGTCGTCCGCGATCGCGCGGTGCGCGAGCGTGCGCCGCACGGCGACGTCGACGCGCGACGACGCGATGACGCGCCCCCACTCCGCCGGCACCACCGGAGCCGCCGTGCGGATCGCATCCCACGTCTCGGCGAGCACAGCGGCGACCCGCTCGGGGGCCTCGTAGGGCAGCAGGTGGCCGACACCCGGCATCCGCTCGACGCGGGCGCGGGGATAGACATCGGCGATCAGGTCGGGCTGCGCGTCGGCGCCGAGCGCCTCGTCGGCGTCGCCCGCCAGCACCACGACGGGAAGATCGAGCACACCCACGAGCGACGTCGCGTCCTCGAGGCTGCCCGCGGTGAGCCACTCGCGCCAGGCGGACGCCGGCTGCCGCACGACGGCATCGATCGCCGCTTCCTGCACCTCGGCGGGAAGCGGGGCGGCGACGTTCGCGGCGACGAAGGCCGCGGCATCCTCCCGCGACAGGTGCTCGCCCTGCGCGGTCGCCAGCATCTCGGCGCGCTTGTCGCCCGGCATCGGCTCGGGCGTCGGAGGAGAGGGGGCGAGCAGCACGGCGCCCGCAAGGCCGAAGACCCGCTCGGTGCCGGCCAGCACGCGCGCCATGACACGAGCGGCGACTTTGCCGCCGAGACTGTGGCCGCAGACGAGGAACGGAGCTCCGTCGGCCTCCGCCGCGATCCGCTCGAGCGCCGTGTCGGCGAGGTCGTCGACGGATGCCGCGCGCCCCCGATCGAGCAGGTCGATGCCGACGACACGGAGTCGCGGATCGGCCGCCGCCGCAATGGCGCCGACGGAAGCGGCATCCAGTCCCAATCCCGGCAGGAAGAAGACGGTGCACTCGTGAGGGTGGTTCGCAGCGCTCGGCACGGGACAACCCTAGGAACGCGGATCATCTCGACCGACGTCTTGCGCACCGGTCGAGGAGGTGCGATGATCCCGCGCCCTGCCTCGCCGGTGCGCTCCTCGCAAGGGGGTGAATGGATGCCGCGCCCCGACCTACCGTGGCGGGCATGACCGACCAGTACACGTTCGACAACCCCGTCACCCGCTACGCCCGCGTCGAGCCGCCCGTGCAGCACCAGCCCGAACCCGGCGTGCAGGCGCGGATGACGCCCGTGCCCGATCTGGGGGAGCACACGTACCGAGGGTCGGACCGGCTGCGAGGGCGCAAGGCGCTCGTCACGGGCGGCGACTCGGGCATCGGGGCCGCGGCCGCCATCGCCTTCGCCCGCGAAGGGGCGGACGTCGTGATCGTGCACCTGCCCGACGAGGCGGAGGACGCCGATCACGTCCTGCAGGTCATCGCCGACGCCGGCGTGCGCGGCCACGCCATCGCCGCCGACATCACCGACCCGGCTCGCTGCCGCGACCTCGTCGCCGAGGCGGCGGAGTTCCTCGGCGGCATCGACATCCTCGTCAGCAACGCGGGAAAGCAGGTCGCGGTCGAGCGCGTCGAAGACCTCTCCGACGACCAGTTCCGCACCACGTTCGAGACCAACGTCTTCGCCTTCTTCTGGATCGTGAAGGCCGCGCTCGCCCACATGCCGGCCGGGGCATCCATCATCAGCACCGCGTCGCTCGAGGCCTACAAGCCCGCTCCCGACCGCCTCGACTACGCCGCGACCAAGGCCGCGATCAACAACCTGTCGAAGGGTCTCGCGCAGCAGCTGGCACCCCGCGGCATCCGGGTCAACGTCGTCGCGCCCGGGCCGGTGTGGTCGGCGCTGCAGGTCAGCGACGGCGTCTCGGACGAGCAGATGGCGGCGTTCGACGAGGAGAACGAGTACAAGCGCGCGGGCCAGCCGGCCGAGATCGCGCCGGCATTCGTGTTCCTCGCCTCGGCGGAGTCGAGCTACGTCTCGGGCGAAACCCTCAACGTCAACGGCGGGATGGTCACGCCGTAGCGGTCAGCGCGTCGCCGAGAGCGACAGGGCGGGGGATGCCGGTGCCTTCGAGGCGGTGAAGATCGCCCCCACGTCGACGCGGGACCCCTGGGTCAGGTTCGCGAGTCCCCAGTCGACACCCGAGCAGCTGATACGAGCGCTCGCCGTGCCCGGGCTCGCGACGCGGCACGACATGCCCCAGGCGCTGTCGACGGCGGTCGCGCCGGGCGACGCCCACGAGGCCGTCCACGACCGCACCTTCACGCCCGACGATGCGGTGAGGGCCAGCGCGACCTGGTACTTCGACGGCCACGAGCTCGTCACCGTCAGCGTCGCCGAGACGCCGTTCGAGGACGCGCTCGTGGACTTCCCGACGGCCGGATCGGGCTTCGTGCCGGGCGACGAGGGCTGCGGCGACGGCTGCGGTGCGGGCGTCGGAGCCGGCGCGGCCGGGTAGCGCACGCTCTTCGGCGTCAGGATCGGCTTCAACGCGGCGAGCTTGGTCTTCTCCCGCGTGAACCAGTCGTCCTTCAGCAGGCCGCCGGTGTCACCGCTGTTCGGGTTGAACGACCAGTAGCCCCAGCTGATGCGGCGGTCCTTCAGGTAGCCGACGAACTTCGAGAGCCACTTCTTGTCGGACGACGTCTGCAGCTTCGTGCCGAACTCGCCGACGAACACCGGTGCGATGTTCTTCGTGACGATGTAGCCCCACTGCTTGTCCCAGACGGCGCGGAGATTCTCGGGGTACCGCTTGTCGTGGAACCAGGGCTGGTCGAATACCGACGAGGGGTATTCGTGGGGCGAGTAGACGACGCGGTTCTTGACCTTGAGGGTCACCGGCTTCGTCTTCACGCCGGTCAGGTTGCCGCCCCACCAGGTGCCCTTGCCGTCGGCGCCGTACTGCACGCCCTCGACGATGATGAGCAGCTTCGAGTTGACGGTGTGGATGGCGTTGCCCGCCCGGGTCGCCGCCGCGCGCCAGTCGCGCGCCGTCACGCCGCAGCCCCAGCACGCCGAACCCTGCGGCTCGTTGTGGAGGTCGAAGCCGATGACCGTCGGCTGGTTCTTGTAGCGCTTCGCGAGCATCTTCCAGTCCGAGATCCAGCGGGACTCGGAGTACTTCTTCGTGTACCAGAGCTCGGACTGGGCATCGGAACCCGGCCGGTGCCGGTCGAGGATCACACGCAGGTTGTACTTGCGCGCACTCGCCACGACGGCATCCATCACCGTCAGCGTCGACGCCTTCGCGAGCTTCGGGTTCAGCGCGGTGTTCACGGAGCCGACCGACTTCTTCGTCAGGCACTCGTTCGAGAACGGCAGGCGCACGGTGTTGAACCCCATGCCCGAGATCTGAGCCATGCCCTGATCGAGCGTGATCGACCACAGGCCGTGCGGGGCGCACGTGTCGGTCTCCATCCCGAACCACGAGGTCGCCTTCACGGTGACGGTCTTGCCCGTCGAGGCATCCTGGATCTTCGAGCCGTGCGTCTTCAACCAGGGGATCGTGGCGGCTTCTGCGGTTGCGGGGGCGGAGGCCACACCGAGGGATGCCGTCAGCACGACAGCGGCAAGAACCGCCAGAACGCGTCGCAGCATCGAAAAACCCCCGTCGAGAGCGGCAGAACGGCCGCGATGGAACACCCGCTGCTAAGAGTACGGGACACGCCCCCTCTCGCGCGCGTGCGTTCCGCGCGCGGGAGGCGCCTCGGGCGCGGGCTAGAGTTGCGGCAATGTCCACCGATGAGACGCTGACGACCATCGACTCGCTGTACCGCGAGATCCCCCGCGCCGAGTGGGCGCGCATGGCCGCCGGTATGGAGCAGCCCCTCACCGAGAACGAGGTCGTGCAGCTGCGCGGCATCGGCGACCGGCTCGACATCACCGAGGTGCGCGAGGTCTACCTGCCGCTCAGCCGTCTGCTGTCGCTGTACGCGTCGGCCACCAAACGCCTCGGCGCAGACACCGCCGGGTTCGTCGGCGAGCAGGACGCCACGACGCCCTTCATCGTCGCCGTCGCCGGGTCCGTCGCCGTCGGCAAGTCCACCGCCGCGCGACTGCTGCGAGAGCTCATGAGCCGCTGGCCGGGCACCCCGCGCGTCGAGCTCATCACGACCGACGGATTCCTCTACCCCAACGCCGAGCTGGAGCGCCGCGGGATCATGGACCGCAAGGGCTTCCCCGAGTCGTACGACCGCCGCGCGCTGGTCGACTTCCTCGTCGCCGTGAAGTCCGGCGAGCCCGAAGTGCGGGCGCCGTACTACTCGCACATGCGATACGACATCATCCCCGACGCCCAGGTCACCGTCCGGCGCCCGGACGTCATCATCGTCGAGGGCCTGAACGTCCTGGCGTCGGCGCCCAACCCGCACGACATCGCGGTGAGCGAGCTCTTCGACTTCTCCATCTACGTCGACGCCGACGTCGACCACATCGCGCAGTGGTACGTCGACCGATTCCTCGCGCTCCGCGAAGCGGCCTTCTCGAACCCGAACTCCTTCTTCCGCGTCTTCGCCGACATCTCCGACGACGAGGCGGTCGCGCGGGCACTCGGCTACTGGAACGACATCAACCTGCCGAACCTCCGCGAGAACGTCGAGCCCACCCGACACCGCGCGAAGCTCGTGCTGCGCAAAGCGGCAGATCACACCGTCGAGACGGTGCGTCTGCGCAAGCTCTGAACGTCTCTCAGCGCGCCGGGTACGAGCCGAACACCTGCGTGTAGAACGGCAGACCCTGCTTGGAGCACGCGACGCCGATGCCGATGCGGTTGTACGAACCGAGGATGTTGGCGCGGTGACCCGCGGACTTCATCCACGCCGGTGTGACCTTCGCGGGGGTGTAGCCGAAGGCGACGTTCTCGGCGGCGCGCGTCCAGCCCGAGGGGATCTGCGAGAAGTACTTCGGGTTGTGGCTCATCCGGTTGGCGGCGGCCTGCTTCGTCGACCAGGCCACGGCGACCTTCGACATCGACGCGTTGAGGGTGAGGGGCTTCTTGCCCTTCGCCTTGCGCGCCGCGTTCACGTCGGCGAGGACGCGCTTCTGGACGGCGGCCTGCGTCGTGCCGGTGCACGACGTCGACGTCGCTGCGGAGGCGGCAGCGGCGGGCGCCACCGACAGGGAGAGGGCGAGGACAGCGGTGAGCGCGAGGGCGGATCGCCGTCGGGTACGAGGGGATGCGGACATGGGGGACTCCGTCGTGTGGGGGGCACGACCGTGCGGGGGACACGGTCCCACATGGGTATCAAACGGATGCCGGTTCCCGCCAGCCCCGGCGTGCGCGACGCGCCTGCGCATGACCGGGGGCGTAGTCCCAGCCCTCCCCACTTAGAATCGGACGCATGTGTGGAATCGTCGGATACGTGGGGCCTCGTGACAGCCAGGCCATTCTCCTCTCGGGCTTGGCTCGGCTCGAGTACCGGGGGTACGACTCCGCCGGCATCGCCGTCATCGACGGCGAAGGCGACCTCGAGATGCGCAAGCGCGCCGGCAAGCTGCAGGTGCTGCGCGACGACCTCACCGCGCACCCCATGGCCGACGGGACGACCGGCATCGGCCACACCCGCTGGGCGACGCACGGTGGACCCACCGACGCGAACGCGCACCCGCACCTCGCCGACGACGACAAGCTCGCCGTCATCCACAACGGCATCATCGAGAACTTCGCCGAGCTGAAGGACGAGCTCCTCGCCGACGGCTTCACCTTCCGCAGCGAAACCGACACGGAGGTCGCCGCCGTCCTGCTCGGGCGCGAGTACGCGGCATCCGGTGACCTCGTCGCCGCCTTCCGCACGGTCGCCGCCCGTCTCGAGGGTGCTTTCACGCTCCTCGCGATGCACCAGGACCAGCCGGGCCTCGTCGTCGGCGCTCGCCGCAACTCGCCCCTCGTGATCGGTCTCGGCGAGGGAGAGAACTTCCTCGGCTCCGACGTCGCCGCCTTCGTCGAGCACACCCGCAACGCCCTCGCCATCGGCCAGGACCAGATCGTCGCCATCACACCGCAGGGCGTCGAGGTCACCGACTTCGACGGCCACACCGTCGAGGTCGAGCCGTTCGAGGTCGTCTGGGACGCATCCGCCGCAGAGAAGGGCGGCTGGTCGTCGTTCATGGCCAAGGAGGTCTCGGAAGAGCCCGAGGCCGTCGCCAACACCATCCGCGGCCGCTTCT